>Ga0207706_10006781_pt1 | contig 10592 bp, 8 predicted proteins | sample KBSC53metaG_FD_184318 | JGI IMG/M metagenome (GOLD analysis project Ga0207706, IMG submission 184318) | Corn rhizosphere microbial communities from Kellogg Biological Station, Michigan, USA - KBS C5-3 metaG (SPAdes) (version 2) | ecosystem: Host-associated > Plants > Roots > Rhizosphere > Soil ... | reverse complement strand
ATGCCGCGCCGCTGCGCCGATTCGAACAAGGCCTCGGCCGACACCTTGTGCGCGGTCGCGAACACGACGGCCGAGGTGGTGCCATGCGCGAGCAGCGCATCGGTGAAGAGCTCCGCCCCGGCGCGCGACCGCTGCGGGTCGGCAAAGAGGGTCTCGGCCGGGAACGTGTAGTTGTTCAGCCAGTCGAGCAATTCGGTGCCGTAGCTCGCGATCACGTCGAGCTGCGGCATGTGCACGTGCGTGTCGATGAAGCCCGGCAGCAGCAGGCGGCCACGGTGGTCGTGGCGCTGCCACGAGCCGTCGGGTTCCTCGGCCTGGACGCGCTCGATCCGGCCGTTCTCGATCAGCAGCCAGTGGTCGGGCCGATAGCGCACCGCCGGCGAGTCGACGTCGCCCCAGGCCGGCTCGGCGCTGAAGTCGAGCAGGTCGCCGCGCAGCGCGACGCGAGTGGTGTCTGAAGTGCTCATCGCGTGCGGCCGTTGCCGTCGTTGGATCGGGCTTCGGTGGATCTGGAGGAAGCGCTGCGCTGCGGCATGCCGTGCGTCGCGAGGTTGCGCGCCACGTCGCGCACCTGCTCGCGCAGCCAGCGGCCCGACGCGGAAGCGTGCGTCAGGTCGTGCCAGAGCTGGTAATAGGTCAGTGCCGGGAACGAGACCGGGCAGCGCACGATGCGCACCGGCAGCGCGTCGACATATCGCGAGCAGAACAGCCGCCCGGTCGTCAGCACGAGCAGGCTTTGCGCCACCATCAGCGGGATCAGGCTGAAGTGCGCGCTGCGCACCATGATCTCGCGCGACAGGCCGAGCGAGCTCAGGTGCTCGTCGATCACGCCCGGGGCGGCCCCTTGCAGCCCGGCGTGCAGGGGGGTCGGCGCGACGTGCTCGCAGGCGAGGTAGCGCTCGGCGGTCCAGGCGCGGGTCGCGGCGGAGCGCACGATCGGGTGGTCTTCTGCGACCAGGCAGACGATCTCGTCGGACATCAGCCGCGCCAGGTGCAGTTCCTCGGGCGGCTTCAGCCAGTTGCCGATCACCAGGTCGACTTCGCCGGCCGCCAGGCTGCGCCGGTAGTCGAACTCCTCCGACAGCGGCAGCAGCTCGAGGCGGACCTGCGGCGCGGCGTGCTTCAGGTGCGCCACCAGCTCGGGCAGGAACAAGGGGTCGAGGTAGTCGCTGGCGGCAACCCGGAACATGCCGGTGCTGGTGACGGGGTCGAAGCTGCGCTGGTGGGCGCGCGGGCTGAACAGGCGATCGGCGTCCTGCAGCAGCCGGGTCGCCGGGTCGAGCAGGCGCAGCGCGGTCTCGGTCGGCGCCATCCGGTTGCCGGCGCGCACCAGCAGCGGGTCGCCGGTCAGCGCGCGCAGCCGCTTCAGCTGGGCGCTGACCGCCGGCTGCGTGCTCTGCAGGCGCATGGCGGCTCGGGAAACGCTGCGTTCGGTGATCAAGGTCTTCAACGCCCGGATGAGGTAGAGCTCGATCTTGTCGAAATCGGCACGCAGCGCCATATCGATTTCCTGATATGTAATATCGCTTCGACTGTATACCTCTGGCGCCAGAAGCGACTAAGTTTCAGGTATCCGCCCACCACTGCAGCAGCGCGTTCATGCAAACCCGCCCGATCCGTTTTTTCCACCGTGGTTCGATCGTCGAGGTCAGCGATGCGGCGCCGACCCGCACCGTGCTCGACTGGCTGCGTGAAGACGCCCGCTGCACCGGCACGAAGGAAGGCTGCAACGAGGGCGACTGCGGTGCCTGCACCGTCGTGATCGGCGAGACGGCGGTGCCGGGCGATGCCTGCGCGGTGCGCGGGCTCACGCTGCAGACGGTGAATGCCTGCATCCAGTTCCTGCCCACGCTCGATGGCAAGGCGCTCTTCACGGTCGAAGACCTGAAGGCGATGACGGCTTCCGAGGCGCTTCACCCGGTCCAGCAGGCGATGGTCGATTGCCACGGCTCGCAGTGCGGTTTCTGCACCCCCGGGTTCGTGATGTCGCTGTGGTCGGCCTACGAGCACAACCGCGCCTGCAACAAGGTGCCGACCCGCCAGCAGCTCGCCGACGAGCTGTCGGGCAACCTGTGCCGCTGCACCGGCTACCGCCCGATCGTCGACGCCGGGCAGCGGATGTTCGACCTGCCCGCCGCGCCGCTCGACACCGCGCCGGTGCTCGCCGCGCTGAAGCAGATCGCCGACACCCAGACCTTCGAATACCTGCGCACCGATCGTTTCCTCGCCCCGAAGACGCTGGCAGAGTTCGCCGCGCTGCGCGAAGCGAACCCGAAGGCTCAGCTGCTCGCCGGCTCGACGGACATCGGCCTGTGGGTCAACAAGCAGTTCCGCCCGCTCGGCGACATCCTCTACATCGGCGACGTGGCCGAGCTCAAGCGCATCGCCGAGAAGGACGGCGAGCTCTCGATCGGCGCCGGCGCATCGCTGGAAGCGGCCTGGGCTGCGCTTGCCCGACGCTGGCCGACGCTGACCGACGTCTGGCTGCGCTTCGCATCGCCGCCGATCCGCAACGCCGGCACGATGGGCGGCAACGTCGCGAACGGCTCGCCGATCGGCGACTCGCCGCCGATCCTGATGGCGCTGGACGCGCAGGTCGAGCTGCGCAAGGGATCGCGTACGCGCCGCATGCCGCTGCCGGAGTTCTACGTCGACTACATGAAGAACAAGCTCGAGCCGGGCGAGTTCGTGCGTGCCCTGCACGTGCCGCTTTCCGGGCCGGCGCGGCAGGTGCGCGGCTACAAGATCAGCAAGCGCTTCGACTGCGACATCTCGGCCGTATGCACCGGCTTCGCGATCGAACTCGACGGCGACATCGTGAAGAGCGTGCGGTTGGCGTACGGCGGCATGGCCGCGATCGTCAAGCGTGCCGCGAAGGCCGAGGCGGCACTCGTGGGCAAGCCGTGGAACGAGGCGCAGGTGGCCGCGGCGAAGGCCGCGCTCGCCGAAGACTTCAAGCCGCTGACCGACATGCGCGCGAGCGCCGCGTACCGGCTGCAGGTGGCCCAGAACCTGCTGCACCGCTTCTGGCTCGAGACCCGGCGCGAGAACCCGCTGCCGATCGAGGCGACGAGCGTCTGGAGCGTGATGCCGCATGTCGTTGCGCAGGGAGCCTGAGATGAGACTTTGCTGTACGGCGACCGAGCGGGATCTGGACGGCGGGGCGTACCACTCCGCTCATGTCCCCCGTCGTCGGCCTTCGGCCGCCGCCTCCTCCTTTACTTCGCTGCGTGGCACGCCCCACCGTCCAGATCCTGCACTACCGTGGCACGCCGCAACAACCGTTCGGGCTGAGGTATCGAAGCCCTGGTCCCGTGTTCGATCTGGTACGAACCCAGAGCGAACGGGACTTGGGCGGCGAGCCTCGCTGGTGCTTGCCTCGGGCGTCGGGGGACAGGCGCAGCGAAGTAAAGGAGGGTCGGGCGAAGCCCGATCCGGGGGAGTGAGCCCGGACACAAACAGTCCAGTGGACTGTTTGTGCCTGGCGAACGCCTGGGGCTCTGTCCCCAGGCATGAGCGGAGCCTGTCCCCCGACGCCCGAGGCTCGCTCGGCCCTGAAGGAGCAATGAAATGAACAAGCCCATCGAAGCCCTGCTGCTGCAACCCGACGAAGCCTTCGCCAACTACCTGAAGAACACCGCCGCGCGCATCGACGAACCCGGCGAAGCCGCCGCCCACCAGGCCGGCGCGCGTGTGGGCATCAGCCGGCCGCACGAGTCGGCGCATCTGCATGTGGCTGGTGAAGCGACCTACATCGACGACATTCCCGAACTCGCCGGCACCCTGCACTGCGCGCTCGGCTTGTCGCCCGTCGCGAACGGAACGCTGAGTGCGATGGCGCTCGAGAAGATCCGCTTGCTGCCGGGGGTGGTCGACGTGCTGTCGGCGCAGGACATCCCGGGAAAGAACGATTGCGGCTCGATCATCCACGACGATCCGATCCTGTGCGACGGCGAGATCCGCTACCTCGGCCAGCCGGTCTTCGCGGTGCTCGCGACGACCCGCGACGCCGCGCGCCGCGCCGCCGCGAAGGCAAAGGATGTGCTGACGGTTCAACCCCTCGCGCCGGTGCTGACGCCGCAGCAGGCACACGCAAAGGGCCAGTACGTGCTGCCGCCGATGCACCTGGTGCGTCAGACGAATGGCGGGGCGACGGCCGCGATCGCGAACGCGCCGCATCGGCTGAAGAGCACGTTCGAGGTCGGTGGCCAGGAGCAGTTCTACCTCGAGGGACAGATCAGCTACGCGGTGCCGACCGAAGGCGGCGGCATGCACGTGTACTGCTCGACCCAGCACCCGAGCGAGATGCAGCACCTGGTCGCGCACGCGCTCAAGCTGCACGCGCACGACGTGCACGTCGAGTGCCGGCGCATGGGCGGCGGCTTCGGCGGCAAGGAGTCGCAGTCGGCGCTGTTCGCGTGCGTCGCCGCGGTCGCCGCCGCGAAGCTGAAGCGGCCGATCAAGCTGCGCCTGGACCGCGACGACGATTTCCTGATCACCGGCCGGCGCCATTGCTTCTGGTACGAGTACGAGGTCGGTTATGACGACGCCGGGCACGTGCTCGGCGCCGAGGTCACGATGGTCTCGCGCGCCGGCCACTCGGCCGACCTGTCGGGCCCGGTGATGACGCGCGCGCTGTGCCACTTCGACAACGCGTACTGGCTGCCTGACGTGTCGATGCATGGCTACTCGGGCAAGACCAACACGCAGAGCAACACCGCGTTCCGCGGCTTCGGCGGCCCGCAAGGCGCGATCGCGATCGAGAACATCCTCGACACGATCGCGCGCACGCTCGGCCGCGACCCGCTCGAGGTGCGCAAGGCGAACTTCTACGGCAAGGATTCGAACAACGTCACGCCGTACGGGCAGACGGTCTCGGACAACATCGTGCACGAGCTGGTCGCGCAGCTCGAGGCAAGCAGCGAGTACGCAAAGCGGCGCACGGCGATCTCCGCGTTCAATGCCGCGAGCCCGGTGCTCAAGCGCGGCATCGCGCTGGCGCCGCTGAAGTTCGGCATCTCGTTCAACGTCAAGCACTTCAACCAGGCCGGTGCGCTGGTGCACGTCTACAACGACGGCTCGATCCTCGTGAACCACGGCGGCACCGAGATGGGCCAGGGCCTGAACACGAAGGTGGCGCAGGTCGTCGCGCACGAGCTCGGCGTCAGCTTCAAGTGCGTGCGCTGCACCGCCACCGACACGCAGAAGGTCGCGAACACCTCGGCCACCGCGGCCTCGACCGGCGCCGACCTGAACGGCAAGGCGGCGCAAGATGCTGCACGCCAGATCAAGGAGCGGCTCGCCGCGTGCGCCGCGGCCCATCACGGCGGCGACGTGTCGGCGGTGCGCTTCGCGAACGACCAGGTGGTCGTCAACGGCCGCACGATCCCGTTCAGCTCGCTTGTCGCGCAGGCCTACCTCGACCGTGTCCAGCTCTGGTCCGACGGCTTCTACGCCACACCGGGCCTGAGCTGGGACAAGGACAAGATGCACGGCCGGCCGTTCTACTATTTCGCGTACGGCGCCGCCGTCAGCGAAGTGATCGTCGACACGCTGACCGGCGAGTGGAAGCTGCTGCGCGCCGACATCCTGCACGACGCCGGCCAGTCGCTGAACCCGGCCGTCGACATCGGCCAGGTCGAAGGCGCGTTCATCCAGGGCATGGGCTGGCTGACGACCGAAGAGCTGGTCTGGCATCCGCAGTCGGGCCTGCTGACGACGCACGCCCCGAGCACCTACAAGATCCCGACCGCGAACGACTGCCCGCCGGTCTTCAACGTGCAGCTCTTCGACGGGCGCAACGCCGAAGACAGCATCCACCGCAGCAAGGCGGTCGGCGAGCCGCCGCTGCTGCTGCCGTTCTCGGTGTTCTATGCGATCCGCGATGCGATCTCGGCGGTCGGCGAGCACAAGGTCGACCCGCCGCTCACCGCGCCTGCGACCAGCGAGGCGATCCTGCGCGCGATCAACGCGGTGCAGGCGGGCTGAGGGAGCGCTTCGATGTCACGCCTGCGTGCAGTGGCCGCCAGCTGGCAGCTCTCCGGCCGCCGCACGGTGCTGGTCGAGGTCAGCGAAGCGCGCGGCTCGGCGCCGCGCGAAGCCGGCACGCGCATGCTCGTGAGCCTGCAGCACACGGCCGGCACGGTCGGCGGCGGGCACCTGGAGCTGAAGGCGATCGACGAAGCGCGCGCGATGCTCGCCGACCAGCGTTTCGAGCCGCACGAGCGCCACTACCCGCTCGGCCCTGCCCTCGGGCAGTGCTGCGGCGGCGCGGTGACGCTGCACTTCGCGACACTCGACACCGCCGAGCTCGAACGCTGGCCGGTCGACGCGCCGCGCTTTCATCTGCAGCTCTACGGCGCCGGGCATGTCGGCCGCGCGATCGTGCGTGCGCTCGCCCCGTTGGACGTGCTCGTCGACTGGATCGACGAGCGCGAGAGCGAGTTCCCGGTCGACTTCTTCGAGCACGCGCCGCGCCTGCCGTGGCCCGATCACATCCGCAAGGTCTGCGTCGACGCAGTCGAGGGCGAGGTGCGGCTCGCGCCGCCAGGCGCGTTCTACCTCGTGCTGACGCACCAGCACGAGCTCGACATGCGCATCAGCGAGGCGATCCTGAAGCGCGCCGACTTCGGCTTCTTCGGACTGATCGGCTCGAAGACCAAGCGGGCCCGGTTCATCCACCGCTTCGAGCAGCGCGGCATCGCCGCCGAAGCAATCGCGCGCATGACCTGCCCGATCGGCCTGCCCGGCATCGAAGGCAAGGAGCCCGAGGTGATCGCGGCCGGCGTGGTGGCGCAGCTGCTCGCGCAGCCTCGTGCCGGACGCGTGCCCCGTTCAACGCCGCGCCGCCTCGCCGGCGACCAGGCGCCGGAACTCCGCGAGCCTGGCCTTCACCCGGCGCTCATTGACCGGGCCCATGCGCAGCAGGAGCCGCTGTCCCGCGCTGAGTGACTGCAGCGCCGGGTCGTCGAACTCATAGAGCACCCAGGGACGCTTCGGCTGTTCGGTTGCCGCGATGGTCGGCAGGTGCATTTTCAACGGCGCCTCGGGGATGGGCGTCGCGAGCAATTGATCGATGACCTGCACCAGCCGGTCGTTGAAGTAGCGGTTCGGGTACCCGAGCTCCTGGTAGGCCTGCTGCAGGGACGGATACAGCCGCGTGTAGGCCGCGGCCAGCGCGCTCATGTCGGCGTTCTCGAGCAGCAGCACATAGGGCGTGTAGCGCTGTGCGTTGTCGGCCCCGAGCACCAGCGCATCGCCGCGACGCTCGACGATGAATCGGCCTCCCACCGGGTTGACCGGCCAAAGCCCCGACGGCGCCTGGCTGCGGCCGAGGTTGTCGACCGTCGCGACAAAACGCCGCGCAAAGTCCTGCAGCTGGAACAGCGAACGCACCGGCTTGGCGCCGAAGACCTCGGCCAGCACCTGCTCGGCGCCCGCCGGTCCCAGCGCGGGCGCTGAAGCCGTGTCGATCGGATAGCGGATCGCGGGCTCCGACGCGGCGGGTGCCTGCGCGACAGGTGCCGGGCCAGGCTCGGTCATGGCGGGCGGCGCCGCGGCAGGCGGCGTTCGGGTGCCGAACGGCAGCACGCCCTCGCGCAACATCAGCCCGACGATGACCGCGAGCACCAGCACGACGACGGCGAACACCCACTTCCAGCCTGCTTTCATGCAAGTGCTCCGCGGTGAAACCTACAACTGCTCTTCCGGCACCAGCGGGCGCAGGAACCACAGCTTGATGCGCTGCCACGGCGTCGAGTCGGGCTCCTGGCGCAGCACGATCTCCTTGTCGCCATCGCTGGTCAGCCACTGCAGGCCGCTGCCGTCCGGGGCCTTGCGAACGCGGTAGGCACTCTGGAGGCGGTCGATGTCGATGATGCGGGTCAGCTCGCGCGCGAGCGGCGGGCTGTCGATCACCGCGCCGAGTTCGGTGTTGATCGTCGCCGAGCGCGGGTCGAGGTTCATCGAGCCGATGAAGATCTTCTTGCGGTCGATCACGACCAGCTTCGCATGCAGCCGGCCGAGCGACTTGCCGAACAGGAACATGCGCTTGTTGTCCTTCAGCCGCGAGGAGCTGAGCTCGTACAGGTCGATGCCCATGTCGAGCATCTCCTCGCGATAGCGGCTGTAGCCCAGGTGCACGATCGGCTCGTCGGTCGACGCGAGCGAGTTCGTCATCACCGTGACCTTCACGCCGCGCTCGCGCAGCTCGCGCAAGAGTTCCATGCCATGCACGCCGGGCACGAAGTACGGCGACGACGCGAGCATCTCGGTCTTGGCCGAGCGGATCGCCTCGAACACGTTGTAGGTGACGCTGGTCTCCAGCAGTTCGCCGCCGACCGAGCCGTCGAACGGCTTGTCGGGGTGGTCGGCGAACACGTAGGCCTCGCCCCAGATCAGCGCGAGACGGCCGAGGTCCAGATCGTCGGCGATGGGCCCGTAGCCGAGGATGTCGTTGGTCGGCAGCTCGGCCGGCGGCGGCGTCTGCTGCGGGCCGGTCCACTCCTCGAACTTCGCGCGCAGGTCTTCTTTCGACAGGGGGGTCTTCGCGACCGACTCGAACGGGTACACCGGCGCGCTGTTCCAGTAGCGGTCGAACAGGAACTGCAACGGCGCGACCACCCAGCCGACCGTGAACGCATCGACGTCGACGAAGTTCTCCGATGAACTTCGCAGGTAGTACTCGTTCGCGACGTTGCGCCCGCCGATCACCGCCATCGCGCCGTCGGCGATCAGCAGCTTGTTGTGCATGCGGTGGTTGACGCGGCTCCAGTCGCCGATGTGAGCGAGGAAGCGCCCGGTCTGCCCCTGCCCGCGGGCGCGGATGAACGGGTTGAACACCCGCACCTGCACGTTCTTGTGCGCGGCGAAGGCGAGGAACAACTCGTCCTGGCCGCCGGTGTAGAGGTCGTCGATCAAGAGCCGCACGCGCACGCCGCGTTCGGCCGCGTCGCGCAGCGCGCGCAGCAGCCAGCGGCCGGTCTCGTCGTTCTCGAAGTGGTAGTACTGCACGTCGAGCGACACCTCGGCACGGCGTGCGAGCTGGACCCGCGTGTCGAGCGAGAACAGGCCGAGCGGCATCAGCCGGAAACCCGACAGATCGGGCGCCGGCATCGACCGCTGCGCGATGCCGCCGAGCGTGGTCTTCGAGTCGAGCGGGATCGCCTCGCTCGCGATCGCCTCGCGGTCGATGACGGGCAGGCTGCTGCAGGCGCCGAGCAGCGCGAGCAGCATGGCGGCCAGAACGATGCGCATCGTTGCCTGGGCCCTTGTCAGCTTGCCGATCATTGCGCGGAACTCCACGGATTGCTCACCGTCAGCCCGCAACCGTCAAAGGCCGCGACGTTGCGTGTAGCCAGGCTCGCCCGCCGGCTCAAAGCGATCGCAGCGATCTGAGCGTCGAATTGCGAGATCGGCCGGCCGGCGCTGCGGCGCGTGACGACGACCTCGGCGTACGCCGCAGCGGCAGATGCATCGAACGGCAGCACCCGCGCGCCGAAGTCTTCGCTGAACATCGCCTGCAGAGCCTGCTCGAGTCGGGCCCGTCGCTTGCCGGCCGGCAGCAGCCGCGCTCCCAAGAGCATCTCCGCCTGGGTCACAGCGCTGACGAACAAGCTGTCGGCGGGTTGTTGCGCGAACCATGCCAGCACTGCGTCATCAGGCCGCGCACGCAGCAACTCGGACAACACGTTCGTGTCGAGCAAGGTACTCATCGGCGGCCGACTTTGCTGCGGCTCTTCACAGCGGGGCGTCGAGTTGCCGCCTTGCCGGCGTCGAATTCCGGCGGCGGACGCACCGGCTCACGCTCCACCGCCGGCAACGTGACGTCGCCGAGGGTCGCGAATCGGGCACGAATGCGTTGGGCCAGATCGACTTCGGGCGCGCCAGGCGCCAGCAGGGCAGCCTTCAGGATCTGCCGCGCCTCTTCCTCCATGGACTGATTGCGGTGCGCGGCGCGAATGCGCAGCCTCTGCTTCAGGGCGTCATCGAGATCGCGGATCGTCAGAGTTGCCATATGGAGTCCCACAGGTTCCCGAAATTGTAGTCAATGCTGTCAATGCAGTCATTGCCCCATGGTCCGACTGTTCGTTCAATCCGGCTTGACCTTCGCCCGCGCGATCACCGGCTTCCAGCGCTGCTGCTCGACGCCGATGAACTTCGCGAACTCGGCCGGCGTGCTGCCGACCGGGATCGCCGCGTCGGCGCTCAGCCGCTCCAGCGCGGCCGGCTCGTGCACGGCCTTCGCTGCTGCGGCAGCGAGCTTGTCGGCGGCAGGCGCCGGCAGGTTCGCCGGCGCGAGCAGCCCGTACCACTGCGTCATCTCGAAGCCGGGATAGCCCTGCTCGGCGACGGTCGGCACATCGGGCAGCTGCGCGATGCGTTGCGAAGTGCCGGTCGCGATGCAGCGCAGCTTGCCGGTCTTGATGAACTGCAGGATCGCCGGCGCGCCGACCGACGCGGCCTGCAATCGCCCGGCCAGCAGGTCGGTGAGCTGCGGTCCGGTGCCGCGGTACGGCACGTGCAGCACGAAGGTGTTGCTCGCGATCTTCAGGTACTCGAACGCGAGGTGGCCGGCGCTGCCGTTGCCGGCC
>Ga0207706_10006778_pt1 | contig 10592 bp, 10 predicted proteins | sample KBSC53metaG_FD_184318 | JGI IMG/M metagenome (GOLD analysis project Ga0207706, IMG submission 184318) | Corn rhizosphere microbial communities from Kellogg Biological Station, Michigan, USA - KBS C5-3 metaG (SPAdes) (version 2) | ecosystem: Host-associated > Plants > Roots > Rhizosphere > Soil ... | reverse complement strand
CACTTCACGCTCCTCTCCAGGCGCGCCAAATGGAAGTGCTGTCTCCGCAGGCGAAGGAAGCATACCTCTACAACCGCAACCTCGCTGCAAGCCGAGCAGGAACACCGAGGGCCGAGCAATTCACCCAGGCTTACAGGAACGACCTCGGCCTTGAGCGACAATTTGTGGCCGCGGGAGGATTGTTGCTCGCCGGACCGGATCCCACCGGTAACGGCGGCGTGATCCCCGGCTTCGGCGACCAGCGCGAGCTGGAGCTTCTGGTCGAGGCCGGTTTCTCGCCCGCGGAGGCAATCCGCATCGGGACCTTGAACGGCGCGACCTATCTTGGCCTCCAGGATCGGATCGGTTCGATTGCGGCCGGCAAGAATGCCGATCTCTTGATCGTGAAGGGAAACCCGGCAGCGAACATCGCGGACGTCGAAAACGCCTTCCTTGTGTTCAAGGACGGCGTTGGTTTCGACAGCGCGAAGCTGCTTCAGTCAGTAAAAGGACGCTTCGGCCAATATTGATCGAAGCGCAGCGCCCTCAGGCGGCCTCGGGCAGTTCCTGCTCGCGGCGGCGGCGAACGGTGAGTCCGATCGCGCCAAAGCCAAGCAACATCATCGCCCAGGTCGAAGGCTCGGGAACGCCGCCGCCCGGGTTGACCTGCTGGCCGACGAAGCGAACGAGGTTCGCGGCCAACGCCTGCGATTGCGCATTGGCATCCGTCTGAAGGAAATTGACGTCGAAGATCGAGGTCAAGGCGCCGGCCGGAGCATTGGTCAGCGTTCCAACCCCGAACGCAACACCGGTACCAGCCGATCCGTCGGTCGTGATGAACTGTCCGGTCCCAGCGCTCGTGACGCCGCCCGGCGCGAGATAGAATAAGGAGGCAACCGGGTTTGGTCCGGTAAACGGCGCAACGACCGTCTGCGTCGCATTCGGCGTTGTGAAGGTCAGAGTTCCCCCGCCCGCCGCGGCGATCAACGCAAGGACGCTGTTGTTGCGAGTAGCGAACCCGGAATTCTCGCCCATGACGAACATACCGCCGCCGCCCTGCAGGTAGCTCAGATATTCGGCGATGTCCGGCGCGGCGAGCGCAGCACTATTGCTGAACCGAAGGTCCCAGACCTGCGCGTACGGCGACAGGTCGAGCGGAATGCCGTCGGAGACGGTAACCACATTTCCAGCTGCCGTATGGAGGTTCGTGAGTTGTGTGGTGATTGAAGCGGTGGTGCCCGGTTCGGAAGTGCCGCTGGCCCCGTTCACGATCAGGACTGCTCCGGCATTGGCCGGCGTCGCTGCTGCAACCGCCACGGTGATGGCTGCACACGTCAGGATGTTTCTGAAACGCATTTTACTCTCCCCTGCTACGGGAAAACCCCAAAAAACGCTGAACGCGACGGCCCCCGACGAGTCGCCTCGTTAATAACTTATTAACACAACGTGGGTTTGCGAAGAATAGCGGAAAATACCCATGGCGTCGGGGTCCAAGCTATCGCTTTGCGCGCCTGTAGAGCTTCATGACCTGGTCCACGGGCAAAGCGTCGATGTGATGGCCGTTCCCGTCCGTAGTCGTCGCGGCGAACAGTGAATTGATCACGGCTTCCTCGGTTGCCTCTACCGTCGCTTCGAACAACGGCGACATCTGGTCATTGGGAAGGTCCACGATCGGGCTCGGATTGGCCCGCCGCGAAACGGTCCTTCGAACGTCTGGGTTCGTCGAAAATGCGACGGCATAATCGCCAGAGCCATTGGTCATCGGCGAACCCGTGCGTGCAATCCCGAGGAAGGCGCGGCGGGCGATCCGCTCGAGGTTGCGGTCGCTCAAGGGCGCGTCCGTGGCGACCACGATGATCACCGATCCATCGGCGTTGGCCTTGTCGAGCTCGGTCTTCAGGAAATAGCGGCCGAGCGCCTGGCCGACCTGCACGCCCGCGACCTGCAGCACTCCACCGAAATTGGTTTGCACCAGAACTCCGACCGTCCATCCGCCGAGCGATTTGGGCAACCGTCGCGAGCTGGTGCCGATCCCACCCTTCCAATCGAACGCCACCGTTCCGGTTCCCGCGCCCACCGCGCCTTCCTGTACCGGTCCCTCCCGCGCGGCCTGGATCGCGGCGATGGCGATGGCCGGAGTGACGTGGCGGCCACGAATGTCGTTCAGATAGCCGTCATTGGTCTCGCCAACGACCGCGTTGACGGAGCGAACCTCCTCATTCCCCGGCTGGCTCAAGGTCCACTGAATGGTTCCTGCTGCGGCTTCGGGCACGTTGAGCGTGTTCGTGAGCAGGACCGGCGTTTCGATCTCGCCCAGCTCCTTGATCTGGGTCGAGCCCATGAACTTGCCGAAAGCGTTGCCGACCGCGAAGCCGGCGGGGACCTTGTCCTGGAACAGATTGCCGCCGTGGGCGAGGATCGCAGTGACGCCGGTCCGGACGCTGGTCCCTTCGATCAGGGTGACCTGCCCGACCTTCACTCCGGCGACATCGGTGATCGCGTTGAGCGAGCCCGGTTGCAGGATTCCGAATGCGATTCCCGCTTCGCGTGCGCGAGGTCGGGGCTGGGCGTCGGCTGTGCCGGTCACCAGGACAAGCAGAATGAAGAGCGCGATCCGGACATGCACGGCAGCATCATTGCCGGCCGATGTCCGAACGGCAAGTCGGGCCTATTCACTTGCGCTTGGTTAACGCGCGTGTAACGTCCGGGCCTTCCTGCCGCCGAGTCCTTGGCGGCCAGTCGCGTACAGCAGCGGGGCGCTGTATGGATGTTGGGGCATACGGTCGTCGGCGAACCCTTTCGGGCTGCGTCCGATGATATTCAACTCGCTGACCTTTTTGGTCTTTTTCGCGATCGTGATGGCGCTTCACTACGCGCCCTTCTTCTCGTGGCACCAGAAGAAGATCAACCTGATGATCGCATCCTACCTGTTCTACGCCGCGTGGAACCCGCCGTTCGTCATCCTGCTCTGGATTTCGACCGTGGTGGACTGGTGGGCCGCGCAATGGATGGTCCGTGCGAAGCAGGATCGCACGCGCAAGATTTGGATGCTGATCTCCGTGTGCGTGAACTTGGGGATGCTCGGCTTCTTCAAATATGGTGGCTTCCTGCTCAACAATTTCGTGGCGATCGCCGGATCGGTCGGAGTGATCTATCATCCGCCGGGCTGGGACATCATCCTTCCCGTCGGGATCAGCTTCTATACCTTCGCAACCCTGTCCTACACGTTGGACGTCTATCTCCGCCGATCGAAGCCGGCGGGAAGCTTTCTCAACTATGCCTTGTTCGTGACCTTCTTCCCGCACCTCGTCGCAGGGCCGATCATGCGCCCGACCGAGCTCGTCCCGCAGTTCGACGAACCGCGGCAGGCGAAGGCCAACCAGATCTTCTTCGGTCTCGCGCTGTTGACACTGGGGCTGTTCCAGAAGGTGGTGCTTGCGGACGGCTTCCTCGCCCCGGTCGTCGAGGCCGTTTACGATGCGCCGGGGAAAATGCCCGGAATGCTCGACTCCTGGGTCGCGACTTTGGCGTTTGCCGGACAGATCTTTTGCGACTTCGCCGGCTATTCGACCTCGGCGATCGGCGTCGCGCTCTGCCTCGGTTTCGCCATGCCGGACAATTTCCGCTTCCCTTACGGGGCCGTAGGCTTCTCCGATTTCTGGAGGCGGTGGCACATCACATTGTCGTGCTGGCTGCGCGACTATCTCTACATTCCACTGGGCGGGAACCGGCACGGTCCGGCACGGACATACGCGGCGCTGATGGGGACGATGCTGCTCGGAGGGCTATGGCACGGCGCGAACTGGACTTTCGTGGTCTGGGGCGGCCTGCACGGCCTGTACCTATCCGCCGAGCGCTGGCTGCGCGCACGGTTCACGGGTTTTACGCCGGGCCGTGCTTCGATCCTCGGCCTCGCGCTGCTGACCTTCCTCCTGGTCAACATCACCTGGGTCTTCTTCCGTGCGAAAACCTTCACCGCCGCCGGGACCGTGCTGACGGGGATGGCCGGAATGCAGGCAAAACCCGATGCCCTGATCGCCTACGGGCCGATGATGATCGCGATGCTGATCGTCTCGGGCATTTTCGGGACGCACATCGCCATGCGGAACACGACACTGGAGGCGGTGGTCGAACGAACGCCTTCCGTCGCAATCGCAGGCATTTGGACGCTTTTGTTGTTCGCCGTCATCATCGAGCAGGGGCAGGGAAGTGCATTCATCTACTTCGCATTCTGACCCGCATAGGTCCGAGCTGCGCGGTGTGCGGGAGGGCGCGCTTCCGGCGGGTCTCAGGCAGACCGCGTCCAATCGCCCAGGCCAGGCACAGCCGGTGCCGACACGCGACATTCCGCTGCGGCCCTGGGTTCGGATCGGGACGTGCGTTTTCTTTGCCGTCGCCTTGCTGCTGGCGGGCTGGGAATGGAATGCGCGGAGGAACCTCGGCCTTCGCGCCGGCGACATCGGCGACAGTCCGCAGGCGTGGGCAGAGGCGCGTCGCGCGGCAGACACTTCTCAGGTCGCCATCGTCGGAGACAGCCGAATCCTGTTCGACACCGACCAGGCGCGGTTCGAAGCGCTGACCGGGGTGAGGCCGACGCAGGTCGCATTCGTCGGAACGAACTCGCGCACACTGCTCGAGCATTTTGCCAACGATCCGAAATTTCACGGCCTTCTGCTCGTGGGGATGGCGGACACAATGTACTTCGGAATGCCCGTGATTGGCGTAGGCGGCCCCGCGGTCCACAATTATGCCAAGAACGACAAGCCGTCCCAGCTGACCGGGTTATGGATCGATCGTTGGCTGCAGAAATATTTCGCCTTCATGGACGCCGAATACCGGCTGAGCAATTTGACCAATCGCGGCCTCGATCACGGTTGGCGCAAGAAAGTGGACAGCCCCTACGAGGATGTCTGGAAAATCTCCGAGACCTTCCCGGGACGGCAATATTTCATGTGGAATCGGATCGAGACCGACGCCTATCTACGGGGCCACGCGCGTCATGCATGGGACGGCTTTAATGGTCCCAACATCCCGCCCGCGCTCGCCAACAAGGTGATTGCGCGAACGGCTGAAGCGGTTCGGCGGATCCGGGACCGCGGCGGCGACGTCATCTTCATCCGCCCGCCCTCCGCGCCGGAGCTGCGGGTCAATGAGCAAAGGCGGATTCCAAAGGCTCTCGGCTGGGATCGCCTGCTGGTCGGCGCCAATGCGAAGGGGATTCACGCGGACGACCTGCCGCAGGCGCAGAAGCTGGTGCTTCCGGAATTTTCTCACCTCAGCCGCAAATGCGCGACGGTGTTCACCGATGCTTATGTGAGGCGGCTAATCGAGCTCACCCCACGGTTGAAGCTCAGGGCCGATGCTCCGGCACCGCTCAGCAGGACCGACTGCGTCCCGCAGAATATCGCTTCACTGTAGCTCCCCGCGAAGCTTCACGGTCAGCGCCTCCGCCTCGTCCGGAGTTCGGCACGCGACAAAGATCGTGTCGTCGCCGCAAATGGTCCCGACGATCTCCGGCAGTTCGGAATTGTCGAGCGCCACCCCAACGAGGTGAGCCGACCCCGGCGGCGTTTTCATTACGACCATGTTTACAGCCTGATCGACCGAGCGGACCCAGTCGCGGAACACCGCCGCCATGCGCGGGCCAGCGCCGTTCCGTACTTCCCGCGGAAGAGCGTAGCTGAGATTTCCGCCGCGCCTCACCTTCACTGCACCGATCTGCTCGAGATCGCGCGAAATCGTCGCCTGGGTCACGGCGAATCCGAGGGAACTCAAGCGCTCCGCCAGCTCTTCCTGACTGGACAGCGCGCTGGCGCGGATGAGGTCCGCAATCGCGCGCTGGCGTCGTTCCTTTAGGTCACTCATCTGCATTTATATGCATGGTCTTGCATAAATATGCAATCCAGTGAATAGGCGGCCCCATGATTCGGACGGCCATCCTTGGAGCCTCAGGCTATGTCGGCGGCGAGCTGCTACGGCTTCTTGCCGCGCATCCCGAGCTCGCGCCCGCGAAGCTGTTCGGCGAGAGCAAGGCCGGACAGCCCGTGGGGCTTGTCCATCCGCACCTTGCCGCGGCTTTTCCCGGCGCTGTCTTCGAGAAGTTCGGCGAAGGCTCGCTCGACGGCATCGACCTCGTTTTCGCCGCTCTTCCGCACGGGCACAGCCAGCGGATCGCCGCCTCGATCCTCGAAAAAGGAATAGCTTTCGTCGATCTCGGCGCGGACTTCCGGCTGAACGATGCCGAGACCTATGAGCGGTGGTATGGCCATGCGCACGAGGCGCCGGAGCTGCTCGGCCGCTTCATTTACGGCATTCCCGAGCTCAATCGCGACGCCATCAAGGCAGCCAAGGCGGTTGCTGCCGCGGGATGCTATGCGACCGCAGCAATCCTGGCGCTGAAGCCGCTGGTCGATGAGGGCCTGGTCAAGCCCGGCAGCCTGATCGTCGATGCCGCCTCGGGTGTCAGCGGTGCGGGCCGCGAGGCCAAGGAATCGACCGGCTTCAGCAATGTGGACGGAAGCTTCTCGGCCTATGGATTGCTGAACCACCGTCATACGGCCGAAATGGAAATGGCGTTGGAGGCAAGGGTGTTGTTCACGCCGCACCTCGTGCCCATGACCCGCGGGATCCTCGCCACCTGTTATGGCGAGGCGATGGGGCCGTGCGATCCGCTCGACGTCCTAGGAAACGCTTATGCGGACGAGCCCTTCGTGTTTGTCTCGCCCGAGCCGCCAGCGACGAAATGGGTCAGCGGCTCCAACGGAGTCCGCCTGACGGCGCGTTACGATGAGCGGACCGGACGCGTCCTCGCGCTGTCTGCGATCGACAATCTCGGAAAGGGCGCCGCGGGCCAGATGATCCAATGCGCAAATTTGATGCTCGGCCTCGATGAGACTGTCGGGCTGAATACGATCGGAGTTTACCCATGAGCGTCACTGCAGCCGAAGGCTTCGTCGCGTCCGGCATGCATGCCGGAATCAAGCGGCGGAAGTTCGACATGGCGATGATCGCGACTGAAGACGGAGCGCCGGTGCCCTGCGCGGCGGTGTTCACCCAGAACAAGTTCGCCGCTCCGCCGGTCGAGCTCGACCGCGCGACTCTCAAAGCCAATGGCGGAAAGGCGGCAGCGGTCGTCGTCAACTCGGGCAATGCCAATGCGGGCACTGGCTCGCCGGGCTACAAGAATGCGCAGCTGATGGCCGCGGCCACCGGCGAAGCGCTGCAGATCGCGAACAGCCACGTGCTCGTCTGCTCGACCGGGATCATCGGCACTCCCCTGCCGATGGAGCCCATCCTCGGCCATATCCCCAAGCTTGCGAAGAAGCTCTCGGTCGACGGTGCGCATGACGCTGCGCGGGGGATCCTGACGACCGATCACCAGGCCAAGGAGGTCGTGATCCGAGGATCGAACTTCACGCTTGGCGGAATGGCCAAGGGTTGCGGGATGATCGCCCCCAACATGGGGACGATGCTCGCCTTCCTGACGACGGACGCAGACGTTCCACGCTCGGTGATGCAGAAGGCGTTGAAGGCCGCGTCGGACGCGACGTTCAATACCCTGAACGTCGACGGCGCGACGTCGACCAATGACACCGCCATGCTGTTCGCCTCGGGGCGCCGCGGAAAGGCCGATCACGACGAGTTCGCCAATGCGGTGCTTGCCGCCTGCCGTGATCTTACCATGCAGATGGCCCGCGACGCGGAAGGGATGACCCGAATCGCGCACGTCACGGTCACGGGTGCTCGCACGAACGACGAAGCGCGGATGGCCGCCAAGTCGATCGTCGAGAACAATCTCGTGAAGTGCAGCTGGTACGGCGGCGACCCTTATTGGGGACGCCTGATGGCCGCCGCAGGATCGGCCGGAGTCGACCTCAACGTTGAGAAATCGCGTGTCGCTTATGGCGGGGTCGTCGTTGCCGCGGGCGGAGTCAACGTCGACCATGATGGCCAGTCGCTCGCGGAGCATATGATGAGCGACGAAGTTTCGATCGAAGTCCATCTCGGTGCAGGCCACGCTTCGGCGAAGATGATCGGGATCGACCTTGGCCCGGGCTATATCAAAGAGAACAGCAAGACATCATGAGCGCAGCCGAAACCGCCCGCATCCTAGTGGAAGCGCTACCCTACATCCGGCAGTTCGCCGGCAAGTCGGTCGTCGTGAAGCTCGGCGGAGCAGCGATCGATCGCGAGTCCGATCTGGCACTAGCTCAGGACGTGCTGCTTCTGAGGAGTGTCGGAGTACGCTGCGTGCTTGTGCACGGAGGCGGGCCGCAGGTCGATGTCATGCTCCGCCGAGTCGGCAAGGAGCCGGAGTTTCGCGACGGCCTCAGGGTAACCGACGCCGAGACACTCGAGATCGTCCGGATGGTGCTCGTCGGGAAGATCAACCGCGATCTCGTTTCCACGATCAACAGCCAGGCGGGAGACGAACCGGTTGCCGTTGGCGTGTCTGGGGAGGATGCGGGCCTGCTGACGGTCACTCCCGCTGATTCCGCACTGGGCTTTGTCGGCAATGTCACCGGAGTCCGCGCGGAGCTGATCCATCGGTTGCTCGATGATGGCCTGACCCCGGTCATTTCAACGGTTGGAGCGAATGCCGAAGGCCACCCCTACAACGTCAATGCCGACGAGGCTGCGCGAGCGATCGCCGTGGCAATGAATGCCGAAAAAATCGTCTATCTGACCGCGGCGCCCGGCTTGCTCGAGGACGTCAACGACGAGACAAGCCTGGTCGAGCGCCTGACTTCCTCTGAGCTTCGCGAGCGACTGACGTCGGGATCGGTCGGCAAGGGCATGATCCCGAAGCTCAAGGCCTGCGCCGATGCAGTCGACCAGGGCGTCAGCTTCGCGCACATCATCGACGGACGGGTGCACCACTCGCTGCTCATCGAGCTGCTGACGGTTCACGGCGTCGGGACGATGGTTCGGAAGGAGAGAAGCTGGTGAGGCACCTCCTGTCGATCAGCGACCTGTCGTCCGCGGACCTCAACAAGATCCTCGCTTTGTCTGAACAGCCCGCGCCGCACGTGCTCGAAGGCAAGGGCGTCGCCCTCTATTTCGAAAAACCGAGCTCGCGCACGCGCAATTCGATGGAGCTCGCGGCGGCCCAACTCGGCGGTCATCCGGTCTATCTTCAGCCGGCCGAGCTCGAGATCGGCGAGCGCGAAACCGTCTCCGACATTGCGCACACTTTGGCCTGTTATCATGCGATCATCGCGGCGAGGGTGTTCGACCATGGGCTGCTGGAACAGCTGGCGGCCGCGAACGCCGCGCCGGTGCTCAACATGCTGTCAGGCAGCGACCATCCTCTCCAGGCCTTTGCGGATCTGCTGACGATCCGGCAGCTGCTCGGCCGGCTCGAAGGCGTGAAGGTCGCCTTCATCGGCGAGGGCAACAATGTCTCACGCTCGCTCGCCGAGGGTTGCGCTTTGGTCGGCGCGGACTTTTCCATCGCCAGCCCGGAAGGTTTTGGCCTGGAAGCCATGCCCGGCGTTCATCAGTGCGTGGACCCGGCGGACGCCGTCGAGGGCGCGCAGATAGTCTACAGCGATGTCTGGGTATCGATGGGCGGCGAGGATAGCGAGGAGCGGCGCGCCGCTTTCGAGGACTATCAGGTCGACGAGGCGCTGATGGCCCTCGGATCTGACGCGTGGTTCCTCCACTGCCTTCCGGCTCGGCGCGGCGAAGAAGTGACGGCGCCGGTGATCGACGGACCGCGGTCGGCGATTTGGCGGCAGGCTGAAAACAGGATGCACACGGCGCGCGGCGCCATGCTTTGGTTGTTGGGGCAGAGTTAATGACGAAGAAAAAAATGAAGGTCGTGCTCGCTTATTCGGGCGGGCTCGACACGTCGATCATCCTCAAATGGCTGCAGACCGAATATGATGCGGAGGTCGTGACCTTCACGGCCGACCTCGGCCAGGGCGAAGAGGTCGAGCCTGCGCGGCGCAAGGCAGAGATGCTCGGCGTTCGCCCCGACAACATCTTCATCGAGGATCTGCGCGAGGAATTCGTCCGCGACTTCGTCTTCCCGATGTTTCGCGCGAACACCGTTTACGAAGGAGACTATTTGCTCGGGACCTCCATTGCCCGGCCGCTGATCGCCAAGCGCCAGATCGAGATCGCGCGCCAGGTCGGCGCGGACGCGGTCTGTCATGGCGCCACCGGCAAGGGCAACGATCAGGTCCGCTTCGAGCTTGGCTATTACGCGCTTGAGCCCGACATCAAGGTGATCGCTCCGTGGCGCGAGTGGCAGTACCAGAGCCGCGAGGCGCTCATCGACTTCGCCGAAAAGCACCAGATCCCGATCGCCAAGGACAAGCGCGGCGAGGCGCCTTTCTCGATCGACGCGAACCTGCTGCACAGCTCATCTGAAGGGAAGGTGCTTGAGGATCCGGCGGCCGAGCCGCCCGAATATGTCCACCAGCGGACGATCTCGCCCGAGGACGCGCCCGATAAGCCGACGACGATCACGATCGATTTCGAACGCGGCGATCCCGTCGCGATCGACGGCAAGAGACTTTCGCCTGCGGAGCTGCTCACCAGGCTCAACCAGCTCGGGCACGACAATGGCATCGGCAGGCTAGACCTGGTCGAGAACCGCTTCGTCG
>Ga0207706_10006776_pt1 | contig 10593 bp, 10 predicted proteins | sample KBSC53metaG_FD_184318 | JGI IMG/M metagenome (GOLD analysis project Ga0207706, IMG submission 184318) | Corn rhizosphere microbial communities from Kellogg Biological Station, Michigan, USA - KBS C5-3 metaG (SPAdes) (version 2) | ecosystem: Host-associated > Plants > Roots > Rhizosphere > Soil ... | reverse complement strand
GAGACGAAGGCGCGCGGCGGACCGACCGCGCACACGAAGGACACCCTGCCCGACTGGAACGGCCGCTACACGAGGAACCTGAATCTCGTGTTCGGTCGCGGGAGGAAAGGCGGCGCGGGGGATCCCGTGCCACAGGTGTTTGCAGAGCCGCCGCAGTGGGTCGTCGGGTGGGCCAATCAGATGCCAACGATCCTGTCGCTGCTCACACCCGAGTATCAGCAGCGCTACGTGCAGCAGATGTATCACAAGGTCAACAGCAACGCGGCGCAGTTCTCGTTGATGTATTGCCGCCCAGAAGGACTGCTGCGATGGTGGTCAGGACCTGGCGGTCCGAGTCAGCTCGACGTCATGGTCGTCCCTGGACGCGTGCAGTTCCTCGGTGGGACAGACAACGCGCTGCGTCATGTGCAGATCGGCCGCACCTTCGATCTCAAAGGCAAGGTGCCCCATCTTGGTGCAGAAGTACCGAGCTGGTTGGGCGAGACCGTCGGCTTCTGGGACGGCGACGCGTTGATCACGTGGACGTCGAACGTCCAGGGCTGGTTCACGCACAGCAGCTGGGAGTACAGCAACCAGATGCAACTGATCGAGATCTGGACGCCGCGGCGATTCGCTGACGGCAAGTTCGCCGGGCTCGAGCACGAGACGATCTTCTACGACCCTGAAGCCTTCGTACAACCCGTGCGCGACATCCGCTTCTTCTCGCGCCGGGGAGACCTCTCAAACGCTCCGCCGTTTCATCTCGAGCACTGCAACCAGACGATCTTCGTCGGCGAAGACGGCAGAGGCACGCAGGTGCCACCTGGCACAGAGATCAAGTTCAAGGTGCGAGATCTCTACGATCGTCCGTGGGCGCGGATCTGGGAGGAGTACTTCGAGAAGGGCATGAAGCGTCCCGCGGACGCTGATGGCATCGGCGGGTTCAAATAATACGATGATCAGCCCGCGCTGAAATCCGGCGCGGGCTGCTCGTGGATGCCGTCAGTTCCGGTACATGGTGAGCCGGTAGTTGTCGATTCCAACCTTCGTCGTACTCCCGCCGCCGCCGGCCTGAACCACCTGCAGCCGCATGAACCCCACCTCCATGCGTCCGCCGTTCGTAGAGAAGTCCGGGTGGTCTGCAGCAGATGCGATCGTTCTGAAATCGTTCTGCGTGAGCCCGGTCAGCGAGTGAGGTGTCCACGACGTGTCAGGTGTCGTGAAGGCTTTGCCACCGGGAACCAGCGTGTAGAGCTTGCCGTTCTGCCTGATTGCGGGTGCGCTGTACTGGCCGTTGCCACCGGATTGATTGAGCGACGACTCCGAGTAGTCGATTGAGAGAATCGATCCGTCAGTCGATGGGAAGTAGACTGCTCCCTGCTTGAAGGAGAATACCGCCACCTGGGCGGCGGAGCCGCCCCCTGCACTGTTCACCGTGATGCTGACCTGACGGTAGTAAGCGCCTTGTTGACCCAGGTAGCTGAGGCGACCTCCACCACCACTTCCACCCGCCCCGTAAGCCTCCACCACGTCCGCCCACTGGCCGTCGTCGAAGTCATCGTCGGAAGTGATCGAGGTTCTCGTCGCGCCGCCACCGCCCGCGCCTCCGCCGCCGCCACCGCCGCCGCCCCCCGCAGGTGGAGAGTCGGGATTCGTCGGATTGGAGTCGCCGCAATGTATGGCAACGACACAGGCCAGAACCACCAGCGCACGCAATGCTATTCGTCGCATATCAACGCTATCGGGCGGAGTGCGATCGAGCATAAGGTGTCCCTGACCCGGAGGACACATTGACTCGATTCTTCACAACCCTCGCCGCCGTCGCAATGCTTGGCACTTGCGGCTTCGCACAGGCATCGTCACAGGCGGACTGCCCTCCCTTCGAAATCAAGCCGCATCACACCGGCATCAGCGTGCCGAACCTCGAGGACCGAGATCTTTTCTTCGTGCGCGACAACTCCGGCAACGCGTTCGAGTTGATTCAGTACAAGCAGTAGACGCAGCCACGCGTTGACCGCGCGGTCCGATGCTCGTCTGCCACCGACGAGCGTCGTGATCGGCTCCTCCATCGACGGCGCGACCACTCGGCGCGCTTACAGAATCCGCCATCCACCCACGCAGTCTGTCATCGGCGCATGCCCTCAGCGCCGTCGCCGATTTGCAAACCCGCGTCGTTTCGGCGTGGCCTCGATCTTGCCGCCCGTGCCCCGAGGCCGCTCGCCCACCTCACGAGGATCACGATGTCAGAACCGAGCCAATTTGTCTCTCGACGCGAGTTCTGTGCAGGCGCATGCCAGGTCGCTTCCTGCGCCACGCTCGCGACGCTCGTGTCCGCCTGCAGCGGCGAGGGATCTCCCACAGGTCCGAGCGGCGACGGGGGCGGTGGGACATCGATACTGCCCACCCTGAACGGGCAATTTGCGAACTCCAGCGTGCAGGTGACGACGACCGGATCTGCGCTGGTCAACGTGGACGGTGCAGCAGTCATCCAGTCGATCGCTGGCGTGTTCCTGGTCGCGAGAACAAGCGCGACCACGTTTACCGCGATCGAGGCGGTCTGCACGCACGAGGGGTGCACGGTCAACGGCGTGAACGGCGCGACCTACGTCTGTCCCTGTCATGGGTCTCGCTACAACCGCAATGGGCAAGTGGTGAACGGCCCGGCCAAGGCAGCACTCCGCCAGTACAACACGTCGTTCACGAACGACATCCTGACGATCGCGCTCTGAGCTGGTATGGCTACAGTCAACTCCGAAATCGATCATCTCCTGCGTCGCGCGGGTTTCGGCGTCAGCGCGCTGGATGTCGACATCTATCGCGACATGTCGCACACGCACGCGGTGGACTATCTCGTCGACTACGAGGGTCGGCCCGACGATGTGGATGAGCGCATCGGACGTCCCGACCACGCACTCGTCGCAACCAAGGATCTCTTCGCGCCAGACATCGACATCACGGATGCGCGCCAGCGCTGGATCTTCCGGATGATCCACTCGCGCCGCCCGCTGCAGGAAAAGATGGCGATGTTCTGGCACAACCACTTCGCCACTGCGTACAGCAAGCTGGCCGCGGACTCCGGCGAACGACAGGCCGCCAAGATGCTCGCGCACAAGCCGGGCGCACTCCGCGGTCCGCAGGGACAAATCGAGCTGTTTCGCCAGTACGCGCTCGGCAACTTCCGCGATCTCCTGATTCAGGTCGCGCAGGATCCGGCGATGTTGATCTGGCTCGACGGCAAGAGCAACACGAAAGCGAGACCGCAGGAGAACTTCGGCCGCGAGATCATCGAGCTGTTCACGATCGGCGTCGGCAACTACGTCGAGTCGGACGTCTATGCCGCCGCCCGCGTGTTCACCGGCTGGAACCTGCGCGGCTCCGATGACTACCGCAAGGACGAATACGGCGACCTGAACGCGTATCAGGAGTTCGTCTACCACGCCGACCAGCACGACACCGGCGACAAGACCTTTTCGTTCCCGATCTACACCAGCGGCAGCCGCACGATCGCATCGCGCAGCGAATCGGCAGGCATGCAGGACGGCATCGAGCTGATCACCGCGCTCGCCATTCACCCGGAGACGGGCCGGCGGCTGGCGCGCAAGTTCTGGAACTTCTTCATCAGCGAAATCCACGCACCCGATCCGGCGTTCGTTGAAAGCGTGACGGCGGTCTACCTGCAGAGCAGGACCGAGATCCGGCCGGTCATCCGCCACATCCTCACGTCGCCCTGGTTCACCGACCCGGCGATGCAGTTCGCACGCTACTCATGGCCTGCGGAGTACGTCGTTCGATCGATCAGGGAAGTGGGCTGGCAGAACTTCTCGGTCGACAGGGCGCGATCGCCGATGGCGGCGATGGGACAGCAACTCTTCGAACCACCGAACGTCGCCGGCTGGCCGCCTGGCGCCGCGTGGTTCTCGACGGGAACGATGCTCGCCCGGACAAATTTTGCCGCGACGCTCGCCGCCAGTCAGAAAGCCTTCCTCGCCGCGACAGTGGCCCCACTGGCGCAGTCGCCGCAGGCATTGCTCGACGCACTGCTCGTGCGCGTCACGACGGCGCCACTCGATTCAGCGCCCCGGCAAGCGCTCATGTCGTACCTCGCCGCGGCGGGATCGTGGACCGGCAGCGACGAACAACTCAACACCCGGGCCGCGGGTCTTGCTCGCCTCCTGGTCGGCTCTGCCGAGTACCAACTCGTTTAGAAGGCATCATGGATCTTTCTCGACGACTGTTCATCCGTAGCGGCGTTGCCACTGTCTCGCTCGGGATTGCCGCGCCTTCGTTCCTCACCGCGATCGCCGACGCACAAGGCATCCGCACACGCAACCTCGTCGTCGTCTACCTTGGCGGCGGCAACGACGCGCTCAACACGTTGATCTCCTATCGCGACGCGGCGTACTACAGCCGCCGGCCGTCTATCGCCGTGCCGGCAGGCCAGGTGCTGCAGGTCGGTAGCGACGCTGCGGGACAGCCGCTCGGTCTCCATCCACGGCTCGGCGGGCTGCTGAACATCTTCAACGAAGGACGACTCGCGCTCGTGCAGCGCACCGGGTACCCGAACTCCAGTCGCTCGCATTTCGAAGCGGCCGACATCTGGGGCACTGCCAATCCGCAATCGTCAACCGGCTCGGGCTGGCTCGGCCGCTATCTCGACGCGCTTCCTCGACCACTCGATGCGCTCGCTGCGTGGAACACGACTGCGGAAACACCGCGTGCGCTGATCTCGGGAACAAGTGGTGTGCCCGCGATTCCAAACGCGGGCACCTACGTCTACGCAAGTCCGAACCGCGGTGCCGCAGCAACGCAGGAGCGCACCGCCGCGCAGACGATGGCGAGCAATCCGGCGAGCGGACGTCCGCATCTGGCGTTCGTGAACAGCACCGCGCGCGGGGCGATCGAGACGCTCGATCGCGTTGCACTGGCAACGTCGTACACGCCGACGGTCGCCTATCCAAACGGCGGCTTCGCCGATGCGCTGCAGACAGTCGCGGGCGCGATCGTGCGCGGCATCGGTTCGCGTGTGTTCTGGCTGCAGACCGGCGGCTACGACACGCATGCCAGCCAGGGCGGCGCAGGCGGTGGCGCCTACGCCAATCTGATGGGCGCGCTCGGCGACGGATTGTGGGCGTTCTACAGCGACGTGCGAAACCAGGGTCTTGCCGGCGACACGACGGTGATCGTGTTCTCCGAGTTCGGCCGCCGCATCTCAGAGAACGGCAGCGCAGGCACCGACCACGGCGCCGGGGGTTTGATGATGGTGCTCGGCGGATCCGTGCGCGGCGGATTGCACGGCACCGCCGCATCGCTCGCGCCTGGTCATCCGACGCTGGAGAACAACTCCGGCGACGTTCGCTACGAGACCGACTTCCGATCCGTATACGCGATGCTGCTCGAACAGTGGCTCGGTGTGAGCTCGGTGCCGATTCTCGGCGGTGACTTTCGTGCCGGCGCACCGGCCATCTTCTAGGTGACACGCATGACTCGAATCGCTCTGACGGCTTTCGTCTGGTTGATCCTGCCTGGTGCGGCGTTTGCGCAGACCACCGCGACCACATCAGCGCCGGCACCGGCGCCAGCCCCTGCTCCCGATGCGACCTCGGTGGCCACTCTCGTGCTGACGGGAGCGACACCTGTTCCCGAGTCCGCACCGGTGAGCGCAGCGGCGGCAGTGGCAGCGGAAGCACAGGCGCCCGAGCGCCCGGCTCCCGCACCTGTCAGCAGCAGCTTTCCTTCGGTGACGTTTGGCGTCCTGACGTTCCTGCAGTATCAGGCGCAGCTGCACGAGTCGAACGGATATAACGCGTTCGACGTCACGCGTGGCTACCTCAACATCCAGGCCAGGCTCTCGGATCGCATCCGCGTGCGCTTCACTCCGGACGTGCGCCCGACGACCGACGCCAGCCTCAATCAGAACCTCGCACTGCGACTCGAGTACGCATCACTCGATGTGCAGGCCACCGACAACGTGGCAATCATGTTCGGCTTACACGAGATGCCCTGGCTCGCGTTCGAGGAAACCGTCAATCGCTATCGCGTCCTCGGTCCCTTCTTCTCCGAACGCCTCGGATTGATTCCAGGCACCACGGATCTCGGCGTGAGCGTCAAGAGGAGCACTGAGCGCACCGATTTCCACGTCGGCGTATACAACGGCGAGGGCCAGGGACGCGCCGAGGTCGATAAGTACAAGAGCATCGACGGCCGTGCGACGTTCCGTCCCTTCTCGGAGGACAGCGAACTCGCCAAAGTGACGATCTCAGGGTTCTATCAGTACGGCTGGTACGCGCGCGATCGCCCACGCAACGTCGCGATCGCGATGGGCAGCTACGAGAACGACAACCTCGTGCTCACGGCGCAGTATCTGTCCGCCACGGACAATCCCTTCGTCGCCGTGGACATCGAGCGCCGTGGCTTCTCGTTCTTCGGTGAGGGCCGCCAGGGTCCGGCGGGCTGGTCGGTGATCGGCGGCCTTGATCTCTTCGATCCGGACGGTTCGAACGACAGCGACTCGCAGCGGCGCCTCCTCGTCGGCGGTGCGCACTGGAGCCAGATCTCGCGCGCGCGACTGGGTGTCGTCATCTCGCTCGAGCAGACCCATCAGACGTCCAACTCCGAACTCCTCGGGCGACGGCTGCTCGCTCAGACACACATCGAGTTCTAAGCTCGCTGAAACATGCCTCGCGTGCGGTACGACGGAGGCGCGAAGTGCGACGTGCTGTGCGGCGGTCCGAGCGTTCGGGAGTGGCTGCCGACTGACCGTCGCACGTCGTAACGGACCTTTCGCACGTCGTACCGGACCTTTCGCACGTCGTACCGGACCTTCGCACGTCGTACCGGACCTTCGCACGTCGTACCGGACCGTCGCACCCTCGTACTGGACCGTCGCACGCCGCACCATCGCCCCGTCGGACCGCTAAGACACTATCGACTGAGACGATGGCTCTTGAAGAACTGCCACATGACGGAGGTCGTATCGACCTCCGTCTTTGTCCACGTGTGGCCGAGGCCATCGATGCGAATCATTCGAACCTCAGTGCCCGTGCCGCACTTCTCGTAGCGCATCGTTGAGAGCGGTCCGGGAGGATCCTCGAGGATCGCGTCTCCCTCACACGAGTCGAGACGCGCCCAGCCGGCGAGCGCATCCGGAACGCTCTCCATCCACTCCGCGCCTCGGCCTGCGGCGTGACCATCGTATGGATTCTGCGGGTCGGCCAGACCGTGGAACGTCAGCACCGGAATTGGACGCCCGGTGCATGGACCCGGCCATCGAAGACCAGAAACGGGGGCAATCGCGGCGAGGCGAGAGCCAAGCTTGCAGCCAAGCAGCGACGACATTCGCCCGCCACCCGAGAACCCGGTCGCGTAGACGCGCGTCTCGTCCGTGCACACGCGCGCGGCCACATGCGAGATCACGTCGCTGACGTACGCCACGTCGTCGGCGCGACCATCTTGAACAGGCACGTTCCAACGCCCACCTTCCGCCTCGAGCGTCGCCACAATGAATCGCTCACTCGTGCTCAACGTTTCGAGGCCACTGTTTCGAGCCTGGCCTGCGGCATTGCCGCCGCTGCCGTGGAGATCGAGAACCAGCGCAAGTCGTGCACGGCCGTCGTACCCGGGCGGAACGAACAATCTGTAACTGCGCTGACGCTGCCCCGACGTGAGTTGCTCCATCGACACGCCTGACGCGTGAGGCAACTCACAGGACGCGGAACTCGTGACGCTCTGGGCGTGTGCGGCCGTCGCGGCGAGCAGAATCGAAAGGACGGTAACAAGCTGCAGTCGCATGCTGATCTCCTTGCGAATCACGATCCCAGATACATCCCGCCGTTGATGCCGATCGTCTGCCCGGTGATGTAGGCGTTCTCGGCCAGCAGCACCGCGACGTCACCGCACTCCTCCACTGTCCCAAAGCGGCCGACCGGAATCATGTCCGGCTTCACATTGGGGTTCGCTGCCACCATCTCGGTGGCAATGAGTGCCGGCGAGATCGCGTTGACTGTCACACCTTCTCTGGCAAGCAGGCGTGCGTAGCTCTTGGTGGCCGCGATCACGCCGGCTTTTGCCGCCGAGTAGTGCACGGCCATCGTGCTCCCTGCCTGCGCAGCCACCGATGTGAGGTTGATGATGCGACCCCACTTCCGCGCACGCATCCCAGGAAGCACGGCCTGTGTCATCAGAAACACCGAGGAGAGATTGACCTGGATGATCTCGTTCCAGCTCGCTTCGGACATCTGATCGATGCCCTCGAACACCACACGGCCGGCGTTGTTCACGAGGACATCCACCGGGCCAAGGCCAGCTTCGACCGCGGTGACAAGAGCAGTGACGTCTGCGCTCTTGGAGACATCACCCTTCGCCACGAGTGTGCGCCTGCCCAGCGCGCGGATGGCGTCGGACGTCGCCTGCGCGTCAACCTCGCGACTGACGTAGTTGACGGCAACGTCGCAGCCTGCTGCGGCCAACGCGAGAGCGATCGCCTTGCCGATGCCCCTGCCGCCACCGGTGACGAGGGCGATTTTGCCTGACAACGTGCTCATGAACTGTGCGAAGCATACATCGCAGACCCGTCGACAGCGTCGGTCGTCTAAACTGGGAACAATGAAACGTCTGATCCCGCTCGTCGCTCTGCTCTTCGTCACCGCCTGTGGCGGCGACAACGCACCTACGCTTGCGCCCACAACCAGTGCGCCGTACTCACAAATCGATCTCGTCGTCGGTACCGGAACGATCGCCCAGCCAGGCAATCAAGTGACTGTCGCGTACACAGGATGGCTTCACGATTCGAGCCGGCCCGAAGCCAAGGGCACGCAGTTCGATTCGCAACCCAACTTTCCCTTCCGCCTTGGAACCGGAGCCGTGATTCGCGGATGGGATCAGGGTGTCCCCGGCATGCGAGTGGGCGGGCAGCGCCGCCTGGTCATTCCACCGGAGTTGGCCTACGGGGATCGAAGCCCGGGCAGCCCTATTCCTCCGAACGCCACGCTGGTGTTCGACATCACGCTCAACAGCGTTCAGTAGCAACACCTCACGCAGGCGCTGCTCTGAACGTGCACAACGGTGAGCCCTCACCAGCCTGAGGCTGGTGTCGGCGCATCTAAGCGGTTAAGCAGAAACGGTCAGGAAAAGAACGGCGACCGAGAGGAAGATCAACGCGAAACCGACAGGGATCCATAGCAGTCCGAAATCTGAGTCCATGTTCCTTCCGATTGTGTGAAAGTTTTCACTAGTGTACATCGGCATCGGAGAATCGCGTCTTTAGGTCCACGGCTCGCCAATCAGCAGACGGTTTTTGGGCGTAATGTCCTCGGAAATCGACTGCGTCCAGGTCCGGTAACCTCGCTGCTTCAAGCGCAGGGCCCGCACGACATCCACCGCCAGCGGCCTGTCGATCCATCCTCCCAGTCCGCCATCATCGTTCACGTCGAGATCGTGGCAGCACGGGAGAACCGCGACGCGCGCACGCGCGGAGGATGCTCGATCGAGGACGACATCGCTCAGACCTCCACATCCATGCACGGAGATGACGATGTCGCTCGAACGAAGATCGACTTCCTCGACGCGTGCGGACATGAAGGTGATGCGACCGGACAGCCGCGGCCATGTCTCCGCCAGGATTGCATGAAGCCGGGCACTCGAAGGCGGGAGCGATGTATCCACGACGATGGCGTCGGCTGACGAATCGTCGAGAAGAAGCATCGCGTGAGCAAGGAGGCCGTGCCCACCGGCGACGTCGACTATGCGACCTCCGCGAAAGAGGCGGCGGACCCGCCGCGCGGTCTCCCATGCCTCGTAGAGTTCCTTGCGAGGCAGGCAACCCGCGTGGCACACGGCTCGGGCGAGCCGATGAAAGAGCGTGTCGTCCGGGAACCGGCCGAGATCGTAGTCGGTGAGTCGTCCGCGAGAGGAATGCGAGAACGCCATGCCCCGGGTATCGCGGCCGTCGCACGCGCCGGGGCGCTACCGCTTCACCGGCTTTCCGTATACTTCGATTCGGCCCACGTTCACGTAACCGCCGGGCCCGTGACCACTGCCCGGCATCAAATCGGCAAAGCCGACCTCATCGACCCTGCTCAGATCGACGTGGTCGATCCAGTTGCCGACGGCGACGACGCGATCGATGTCGAGCTTCATCCAACGCAGATCCGCAATTGAAATATCGGTCTCGTTGAAATCGGCAGATGGGCCGGTCGGGCGGTCGCCGACGAGCCACGTGCCATCAGCGAGCTTGATCACAGGACGTACCTGGTGAAATCCGGAGGTGCGGACAACCCAGCGAATTTTCGCCATCGGGTTCGTGAGATCGACGAAGTTGTTTCGATCGCGAAGCGTGGCCGCGCTCGGCGACGTCGTCGTACCGGTCCACAGGTTGACCGGATACACGTCCGCGCTTCCACGCACGGCAACGAGCTGAATCTCCTTGCCGGACGTCCCGTGCAGCGTCAGCTGCAGGTTCGGGTTTGCGACACCCTGCTGCGACGCGGGCCACGCGCCGTGATCGTCGGGAGGCGTGGACAGCCCCTTCCATGATTCGCTCAGAAAGAGCGGCGGGCGCGTCTGCGGTGTTCCCTGTGCGAACACGCCACCCACGAGAACGACCACGATCAACGCGCT
>Ga0207706_10006774_pt1 | contig 10594 bp, 3 predicted proteins | sample KBSC53metaG_FD_184318 | JGI IMG/M metagenome (GOLD analysis project Ga0207706, IMG submission 184318) | Corn rhizosphere microbial communities from Kellogg Biological Station, Michigan, USA - KBS C5-3 metaG (SPAdes) (version 2) | ecosystem: Host-associated > Plants > Roots > Rhizosphere > Soil ... | reverse complement strand
GGCCGAGAAGGATCCGCGCCTGCCCCGCGATCTGCGCGAGCATCGGCGCGCTGACATGTCCCTCGTTACGCGCTCGCTCGATGAGCACGCGGAACTGGTCGATGCGAGCAGCCTGCTCGCCGACCCATTCGCCTACTGCCACATCCACGTCCTTGCCCCGGCAGCGCGAAAGGAACTCTATCCGAAGCTGCTCGAAGTCACGGGCCAAGCCGGCAGTCAGCAAGCGTTCCCACTGATCGGCGGGCACGAAGCGCGCGACCTGCTGCTGAGCCCAGTCGAGGCCAAGCGCCTCGCCGAGCCGGGTGTAGGCCCGCGTCGTCTCCAGCTCGTCGAGCTTGTTGCGCGCCGAAAGCGCGGCAACGCCGAAGATGCCGTCGAGCTCATAGAGCCGGACCAAAAGGCGGACGATATCGTCGCTCGCGCCAAGCGCGATCAGGCGGTCGCGGCGCGCTGAGGCTTCGTTCTTGACCTCCGAACGGATGAGCTTGGTCGCGGCCGCCGAGATCTTGCGGACGCCGGGCTCAAGCAAGGCGCAGAGCTTCTCGACCCTGGTCTCTCCGCCCGCTGCGCGAAGGATGTCGGCGATGTGCGTGCGCACGCTCGCGGCGGCGATCGAGAAGAGCTCGATGCGGACCGTTTCCGGCAAGGAGTCATGCTCGATCTCCAGCCAGAGCTTGTCGAGGTCGAGCAGGCGCTCGGCCACGAGGAAGGCTGAGACCACCTGCTGCAGCGACGCGCCTTCCTCTTCGGTGAGGTCGAACGCCACACCCGGACCCAGGCGGTTGACGAGACGATTGGCAACCTTGGTCGCCACGATCTCGTTGCGCAGCCGGTGAGCGGCGATCGCGTCGGCATGCGTCTTGCGCATGGCCTTGGGGAAGGCGTCGAACAGCTGCGGGCCGACGAGCGCATCCTCCGCGAGCTTCAATTCCTCGGCCGCCGACTGAAGCACGAGCTTCGAGATCGACAGGACGACAGCCAGCTCGGGCCGGGTCAGCCCGCGATGCTCCTGACCGCGGCGAAGCAATTCCTCGCTGGAGCCCAGCCCTTCGACCTTGCGGTCGAGCCGGCCGGATGCCTCGAGCAATTCGATTGTCCGAACCTGGCCCGGAAGCGCTTGCGCCCCGCCCGCCTCGGCAATCGAGAGCGCCAGGGTCTGGAGCCGATTGTCCTCGAGCACGATCTCCCCGACATCGTCGGTCATCTTCGCCAGCAGCGTATTGCGCTTCTCGAACGCCAGCCGGCCCTCGCGCATTTCGCGATTGAGCGGGATCTTGATGTTCACTTCGTTGTCCGAGCAATCGACGCCGGCGCTGTTGTCGATGAAGTCGGTGTTGATGCGCCCGCCGTGGTCCGCGAACTCGATACGCGCGGCCTGCGTGATGCCGAGGTTCGCGCCTTCGCCGATCACCTTTACGCGAAGCTCGCTGGCGCTGGCGCGAAGTGCGTCGTTCGATGGGTCGCCGACGTCGGCATTGCTCTGAGCTGAGGATTTCACATAAGTCCCGATGCCGCCGAACCACATGAGGTCGACAGGCGCCTTCAGGATCGCGTTGATGAGGGTCGCGGGATCGCAGGCCTTGGTATCGATCCCTAGCGCCTCTCGAGCTTCGGCGCTCAGCGGGATCGACTTCTCGGTGCGCGCCCAGACGCCGCCGCCCTTGCTGATCAGCTTCTTGTCGTAATCGTCCCAGCTGGAGCGCGGCAGTTCGAACAGCCTCTTGCGCTCCTTCCAGCTCTGCGCGGCGTCAGGGCTGGGATCGATGAAGATGTGGCGGTGGTCGAAGGCGGCGATCAGGCGGATCGACTTCGACAGCAGCATCCCGTTGCCGAACACGTCGCCCGACATGTCGCCGCAGCCCGCGGCCGTGACGTCGTCCGTCTGGACGTCGATGCCCATTTCCAGGAAGTGGCGCTGGACGGAGATCCAGGCACCCTTGGCCGTTATCCCCATCGCCTTGTGGTCGTAGCCGTTTGAGCCGCCGCTCGCGAAGGCGTCGCCAAGCCAGAAATTGCGCTCGAGCGCGATCGCGTTGGCGACGTCAGAGAAGGTTGCCGTGCCCTTGTCTGCAGCAACGACGAAATACGGATCGTCGCCGTCGTGGATCACGACCTTCTCGGGATGCGCGACCTTGTCGTTGACGAGGTTGTCCGTGACCGAAAGCAACGAGCGGATGAAGATCCGATAGCTTTCCGTGCCTTCCTCGAGCCAGCCGTCACGCGAGGTGCTCGGCAACTGCTTCGGATAGAAACCGCCCTTGGCGCCGGTCGGCACGATGACCGCATTCTTGACCAGCTGCGCCTTCATCAGGCCGAGGATCTCGGTCCGGAAGTCATCGCGCCGATCCGACCAGCGAAGACCGCCGCGAGCGACCGGTCCGCCGCGAAGGTGAATGCCCTCGACCCGCGGCGAATAGACCCAGATTTCCCGCCACGGCACCGGCCGGGGCAAGCCCGGGACGAGCGACGAGTTGATCTTGAAGGCGAGCGCCTCCTCTGCCGCCGGTGCGAAGGCATTGGTCCGCACCATTGCTTCGACCAGCGCGCGCAGGCGCCGAAGGATACGATCGTCGTCGATCGAGCGGACCTTGGCCAGCGAGCGGTCGAGCTGATCCCCCAGCTCCGCGACCTGTGTTTCGCGATTCTTGGCGGCAGGGTCGTGCGCGGCAACGAACAGGCCGATGAGCGCCCGCGTCGCGGCCGGGGCGCGCCGGAGCGCATCCACCACCGTGACCAGGCCGAAGCTGCTTCCCGTTTGCCGCAAGTAGCGGAACCAGGCGCGCAGCCAGACGACCGGTTGCGTGTCCAGTCCGGCATAGAGCACGAGCTGGTTGAACTCGTCGTCCTCGGCGATGCCGCGAAGGACGTTGGCGATCGCGCGCTCGATTTCATCGACGCGCGGGAGGATCTTGTCCAACTCGGCCTCGGCAGCGACCTCGACCCTGAAGTCGTGGATGTAGCCGTTGCCGCCGGCGAGAGCGGTCGGGAATTCCTCAAGGACCCGGAAGCCGAAATTCTCGAGCACCGGAACGACGTCCGACAGCGGAATGAGACCGCCACGCCGATAGGTCTTGAGGCGTAGCTGCCGCTCGCCGTCGTGCTCGAGCCGGCTGATGCGCACCGCGCGGTCGTTCTCGTCGGCGAGCTCGCAGAGGCGGAGAATGTCCGCGGCGCCTTCCTCGGGCGCCGTCCGGGCGCGGTAACCGTCGGGGAAGGTGCCGATGTAGGTCAGCGCGAGACGGGTCGCGCGGGGCGCGCCCGCGGCTGCGATGAGCTCGGATTCGACAGCCGGGGCCCAACCCCGGACCATCTCGACGACAGCCGCGTCCAGGCCCGCTGCATCGGGCGGCGATGCCTTCTCGTCGATATACTGGGTGTAGCGAATCAGGGCGAGATCGCCGTCGCCGAGCTCGACCGACCAGCTCGTGATCTCACGGCCGACCTCATTCTCGAGCAACATGGCAATCGCGGTGCGCCTTGCCGTCGTCAGTTCCTCGCGCGGCAGCCAGACGAAGGTGAATAGCTGGCCCTTGAGGATCGAGCGGACCTGCACCAGCCCCGGCCGCGGGCGGTCAGCCAGCGACATCGCCATCATGACCAGATCGCGAAGCGCCTCATAGTCGATCGCGATGACGAGATCGCGAGGCAGCGAAGCGACCGCATGGCGCAGCGCCTTGCCGCTGTGCCCCTTGGGGTCGAAGCCGAAGTCCCTGTCCAGCTCCTTCAGGCGCGCGCGGAGCACCGGTACCTGCTCGGGCGGGACCCGAAGTGCTTCGCTCGTCCAGAGGCCAGCATGAACGCCGATGCCGGTGACCGTGTCGCCGGCCTTCACGGGCACAACAACGAGATCGAGCGGCACGCGGCGGTGGACCGTCGCCTGGCGTTCGGCCTTGGCCATCAGCGGAATCTGGCCGCCCTTCTCGAGGTAGCGCATGGCGCCCAGCGCACCGCCCTCGTCGGTCGGAGCTCCGGGGACGCTGAAAATTCCGAGCGCGCAGGACGGCTGCTCGTACGGCTTTTCGACATGATAGCCGAGAAGGGTCATCGCGCCGTCCGCGAACCAGTTGAGCAGCGCCGTGCCTTCGGGATCGTCGATCGCGACCGCATCCTCGCGCATCTGGCGCTGGAGCGATTCCCAGTCACGGACCGCGAGGCGGACGTCGCCAAGCACACGCTTCAGATCAGCCGCAAGCTCCTGCCTCCCGCGCGCATCGGCGCGGTCGAGCTCGACATACATCAGGGATTCCCGGCGCGTCTTGTCGGTGCACAGGGACTCGACCGACTGCAGTTCGCCGTTGGAATCCCGGCTCACACAGACGACCGGATGGAGGAGACGGTGGATCGTGAGCTGGCGCTGCGCGATCGCATTGGCGACGGAATCGACAAGAAACGGCATGTCGTCGTTCACGATGCCGATCCGCATGCGGCGGTTGCCGGCCTCTCCGCCAATGGATTCGATCGCAAGGGCAAGCTCGCCCCGCTTGCGATTTTCGGCGACCACGGCGAGGAATTCGGCGGCTTCGCGCTCCGCGTCCCTGCTCAATCCCTGAGTTTCGCCAGGCAGTGCATTTCCGGTCAACGCCGTCCGGATCGACTCGACCAAGGGCGGGTCCAGGCGCGTATGGGCCGTCATGAAGAAAACTTGCTCCGAGGGACTGGTGAAGGCGCCGCGGCCTATAGACCTCCCCTCACGACACGGACAACCCCGCGGCTGTTAAACAGCGTGGCGAATTGCCCGCTCGATCAGCGCTTCGTCGTCGACGATCGCCACCGGCTCGTGGGTTCCGTCCGCGCCGCGGCGCGTGACGATGACGGCAAATTCCTCGCTCGCCGACACGTCCGCGAGCGAGATCGACGGAGCCGAACGGAGCCGCGCCCGCGCGATTTCGCCCTTGGTGTCGGGTTTGGAGTCGGGCCGCCGTGCCTGGCGCTCGGCGGCGACCAGGGCCTTGAGGCCACCGGACTGGACTTCGATGAAATCCTGGAACCCGCCGGCAGGAATTTCCTGCCGCTGCGCATAAGAAAGGGCGGCCGCAAACTCGGTTAGCCGTGCCTTGTCGTAATCGATGCCGAAGACGAGCTTGACGATCGGGGTCATCGGGGCGCGTGCCTGCGCCTTCATGCCCGATTCCTCGAGCAACTCTGCATATTCGGCCGGGTTCGCCTGCGCTGCGACCGCGAAATCGTAAGCGAGCGAAAGGGCCTTGTAGAGCGCCGAGCGGGTGCGGCCTTCGCCGGCCTTCACGCTCTCCGCGGTCTCGCGCGCCGCCCAGAGACGGTCCGCAAGCCCGGCATTCTCATCCAGCTCGACGATCGGAACCTCGTCCTCGTCATGGAGCGGACCGTCTTCCCAGGCGAAATGCACCGGGCCCTCGGCCGTTTCGGCCGGCGCGTCCGACGCAGGCGCCTCCGAAACTTCATCCGACTGGTCGAACGAGTGATCGGCCACCTCTTCGACGGAGGCAGTCTCGACCACGTCCGTAAGCTCCAGTGGCTCTTCCTCGGTTTCCACGAAATCCGTCAGCTCGAGCGCCTCCTCGTCGATGGCGGGCTCCAGTTCGGCCGGGACCTCCGGCTCGTCCGAATTACCGGCAATTTCGATCGAGACGGGCTGCTCCGGCTCGATGGCGAGCGGCGGGCTTACAACCTCTTGTCCAGCCACGCCGTTCTTCCAGTTGATCACGCCGTAGATGAAATCGATGGTGTCGCCGTCCGACGAGAAGGGCATCAGGATGCCGCGGTAGCAGATCGTTTCGGCGCGCTGATTCTCGAACTCGGCCTCGAAGCCGACCGGCGCGCGGTTGGCGATGATCTGCATGTAGTGATCGGTCAGGCGAGACAGGAGCGAGCGGCTCGGCACGTCCGAGATGGTCCGCATGTCGTCGCTGAGGCCGCATTCTTCGCGAATCGCCGCGCCGACATAAGGCATGGCCGGATTGTCACGGCCACAGGTGAAGTCGAGCAGGACGCTGTTTGCGGCGAAGTCAGAGACTTCGGTGGGCTCCAGATCCTCGATTGACGGGAAATCGCGGCCCGCAAGCAAGGCTACCCAATAATTATAGGCGCGCACGTGCATCCGGCGCTCGTCACTGCCGATTGCGGCCGCGACGTCGTCAACAGGACCCGCCTCTGACGTCGGCTGGTCGAAATCACTTGGATGCTCTCGGTAGCTGTCCATTTTACGCTTGGGCCCCACCCTCTAGTTCGTGGGGAAAATGACCCAGCCGCGTTACCAAAGCGTTAAGCATAAATGGTCAGCAAAAAGGCGACGCTTGCGAGGCTCGCCGAGCGCTGTTAGTGGGCGCGCCACCTCCAAAAGGGCCAAGCCGCTTTAGCTCAGCTGGTAGAGCACATCATTCGTAATGATGGGGTCAGGTGTTCGAGTCACCTAAGCGGCACCATTCTCGCCTCAGCCGATCCGGGGATCGGCGAAGCCGGGGATCGCGCAGTGGAGGGTCAGACGAGCGCCGCGCGGTACATCTGCAGCAATGCAGCCCACGCCCGCTCGGCCTGCACCGCATCGTAGACCCGGCCTCCGGGCACGCACCAGCCATGGTCGGCGGGATAGACTTCCACGGTCGCCTTGCGATGGGCAGCGGCGAATGCGGCCTTCAGATCTTCCTTCACCTGCGGCGCCTGCTTGTCGTCATTCTGGGCCTGGAGGACGAGCCACGTCGAATTGGGGTTCGTCTTCGGGATCAGCAGATGCGGGCTGTCCGGCGCATTGGTGGCGAGGCCATTGCCTCCATGGAAGCTGCCGATCGCTCCGATCCTGTCAGGGAGCGCAGCCGCGGCCTGGAAACTGAAACCGCCGCTCATGCAATAGCCCTGGACGCCGGCCTTGCGGCGGCTGTTCGTCTTGGCCTGCGAATCGAGGAAGCCGAGATAGGCCTTCGCATCCCCCGGAACGTCGGTAATCGCCTTGCGGTATCCGGAAAGGATCTCCCGCTGCGCCGGGTTCGAAAAATCGATCGGCCCTTCGATCACCGGCGCCTTTTTCGACCGGTAGAAGGGGTTGGGAACCAGAACGACATAGCCTTCGCCGGCCAGCCGCCGTCCCATGTCGCGGAATGCAGGACGCAGGCCCATGATGTCGGGCCACATGAGGACCGCCGGAAACTTTCCTGACTTCGTCGGCGTAAAAAGCGCCGCGTCGGCCGTCCCGTCCGCAGTCTTGATCAGCACGTCCTTCTCGTCGACCACCGCCTTCGGCGCCGCCGCGCCCGCCGCTCCAGCCGCAGCGGCAGCGATCAACCCGAAAGCCCGGCGCGTAATCCGCGTGTCCTCGACCAGACCTGGATGAATGAACTCGTCGCACATGGGCCGATTCTCCTTCGAGGAGCCGCCAGATTCCACGTTGCGCGGCTGCTTGCAATGTCGGCGCACCGACACGCGTCAATTCAACCGTTGGTCGAATGCGCACCCCCGCTCGTAAAAGATTTTCTTGAAATATGTGAAGCTTAGCGAAAGATTGGATCCTTCGGGGCTATGGGGATTCTCATGAAAAATCGCTTGTTTGTTGCGTCGCTTTTGCTTGCCACATCCGCACCGCTGCTCGCTCAGCAGCCGCTGCTGAAGCAGCCGGGCCACTGGGCACAGGATTACACGGGCCGGAAAGCCGATTCGGCCGTTATCTTCGGGACGCTGCCCAACGGGCTCCGCTACGCCATCCAGCATAATGAGACGCCGAGCGACGGAGTTAGCATGCGCATGCGCATCGGCTCGGGCTCGCTTCAGGAACGCACCGAGGAGCAGGGCCTCGCCCACTTCCTAGAGCATATGGCTTTCCGCGGAAGCACCAACATCGCCGACGGCGAAGTCGTCCACATGCTGGAGCGCCAGGGACTGCAGTTCGGACCCGACACCAACGCTTTCACCGCTCAGGACGAGACGGTGTACATGTTCAACTTCCCCAAGGCCGACGCCACCGCGCTCGATACCGGCCTCAAGCTGTTCCGCGAGATCGGTGAGCGCCTCATTCTGTCGCAGGCAACGATCGACGCCGAGAAGGGCGTTGTGCTGTCCGAAGAGCGTCTCCGCGACACACCGCAATTCCGCACCGTGAAGGCGAACCTCAACACGATTCTGGACGGTACGCGCGCGATCGATCGCTGGCCGATCGGCACGGTGGAAACGATCAGGGGCGCGACCCACGACCGGATGAGCCGATATTATCGCGCCAACTACCGGCCGGACAATGCGACGATCGTGATTGTCGGCAATGTCGACGCCAAGGCCGTCGAGCAGAAGCTGCGCTCGTCCTTCGCGGACTGGAAGCCGGCCGGCTCGCCGGATTCCGTCGATTTCGGCGCCCCCACTGGACGCAAGGCGACTGCAGAGTTCGTCGCCACCGGCGCTGCCGATCAACTCAGCCTGACCTGGGTCGCTCCGGACGACCGAAGGGCCGACACCGAAGCCATGTCCCGCGAGCAGCTTCTCCGCCGCGTCGCACTGACGGTGCTCAACCAGCGGCTGACCGATCGGGCGATGAAGCCGGGCAGCCCCTATGTCGGCGCACAGGCGGCGAGCGTGCCCTCGCTGCTCCGCTCCGGCTCGATCACACAGCTTGGCCTTTCCGCATCGCCCGAGAAGTGGCGACAAGCGCTCGAGGCCGTCAGCGAGGAACAGCGCATGCTGCTTCGCGACGGCGTACAACCGGCCGAGCTTCAACGCGCCGTGACGTCCATTCGTACCTCGCTAGAGGCCAAGGCGGCCTCCGCATCGACGCGCAAGTCGTCCGAGATCGCCGACGATATCGTCCGCGTCGCCAACAGCGATGAGCTGTATACCAGCGACGCGCAGGACGTGGCGTTCGCCCTTCCGATCCTCGCGAGGGTTTCCAAAGCCGATGCCGACGCAGCGCTGAAATCGCTGTTTGCTGGAAAAGGCCCGATCCTGTTCCGCTCCGCCCAGCAGGGCGCGGTCGGTGACGCTCAGCTCGCGAGCAGCCTGACCGCGGCTTATGCGAGAACGATCGGTGCCGGGGTCAAGGAAGCGGCGATCAGCTGGCCGTACACGAGCTTCGGCAAGGTGAGCCCAGTCGTTTCGAAGGCGCTCGACGAAAAGCTCGGCACGACTACGGTCAAGTTCGCCAATGGAACCAGGCTGGTGGTCAAGCCGACCAAGTTCGAAAAGGACCGCATCCAGGTCGCGGTGGCGTTCGGCAACGGCCGCGCGGGCGTGAATCCCGCTATGGCCCACGCGCTTTGGGAGACGCAGCTATTCCCGCTCGTCGGCACCGGTAAACTGTCGCTGGGTGAGATCACCCAATGGTCGCAGTCGACGGGCAAGGTGGCCTCGGTCGCCTTGCAGGCGGGCAATCGCTCGTTCCTGCTGACAGGCGTTACACGTCCTGCCGATCTCTCGACGCAGATGCAGCTCCTTGCGGCCTATGCCCGCGACCCGGGCTTCCGCACGGAAGCGGTCGAGAAAGCGAAGTCGTTCGCGCCGATGTTCAGCGGACAGCTGGAGGCAAATCCGGGAGCGGTGTTCACCCGCGGCGCGCAGGCACTGATGCTCGGCAACGATCCGCGCTTCAACATGATTCCGACCTCGGCCGATCTCGCCAAGATCGGAGCCAATGACCTATCGTCCCTGGTCAAGCAGACGCTCGCGGGTCAGGCCGACGTCGTCATGGTCGGCGATGTCACCGTCGACGACGCCATCAAGGCGACGCAGGCAACCTTCGCGGCGGGCGAAGTCGCCAAGGCGTCCGAAGCGCTGACGCCGAAGGTCTCGACCGCCAAGTCGAGCGCGCCGGCGGTGTTCGAGCATAAGGGTCGTGCCGACCAGGCCTTCTACGGCGAATATTATGTGCTGCCCGACTATTTCGCGGATCCGAAGGCATCGAACGTCGCCGACGTCGCAGCCGCGGTCCTCCAGGCCCGCCTCGTCGACATCGTGCGCGAGAAGCTTGGGATGACCTATTCGCCGATCGTCAGCGCGGACTCGTCGCTGGAGCTGCGGGGTCTTGGCTATCTGGCCGCTGCGATCGAAACTCCGCAGGCCAATTTCGATCAGTTCCACGCGCTCCTCGCCGACCAGCTGAAGGACCTCGCCGCGAAGCCGGTAAGCGCCGATGAGCTGGCCCGCGCGAAGCAGCCGCTGATCGAGGGGCAGAAGAAGAAGCTGGAGCAGAACGTGTATTGGCTCGCCAAGCTGACGCAGATGACCCGTGAACCGCGCATCCGGACCCAGACCCTGGAGCAGGTTGACGATCTGTCGGCCGTCACTGCGGCCGACGTGCAGGCGCTTGCGGCTAAGTATCTCACTGGCGGCAAGCCACTGATCGCGGTCGCCAAGGCGGCGCCTTCACAGACGGCGGCTGCGGACAGCAAGGCGACGGAGATCAAGCGCTAACCAATTGCCAATCCTGGAATGAGGGGGCCGCGCCGAAGGTGCCGCGGCCCGCCGCGCTAGGACGTTTCGGCCGGCTTGCGGCTGCGTAGCCTCACTACCTTCTCGTCGCCGGCGAATAGTTCTGCGAGTGCGCGGTCGATCGCCTGCTGACCGAAGGGCTTCGACAGACGCGGTAGATGGAGAACATCATCCGTCGGGCCCATGTAGCCGGTCACCAGCAATACCGGGATCTCCG
>Ga0207706_10006771_pt1 | contig 10595 bp, 7 predicted proteins | sample KBSC53metaG_FD_184318 | JGI IMG/M metagenome (GOLD analysis project Ga0207706, IMG submission 184318) | Corn rhizosphere microbial communities from Kellogg Biological Station, Michigan, USA - KBS C5-3 metaG (SPAdes) (version 2) | ecosystem: Host-associated > Plants > Roots > Rhizosphere > Soil ... | reverse complement strand
CTCAGTTCGTTCACTCCGATTAATGCGGCAGTATGGATTGCCGAAGACAAAGGGTTGTTCAAAAAGTATGGCATCGATCCCGAGGTTATCTTAATCGGCGGCGCATCCGCGGGCGGAGTAAGCTCGTTGATTGCCGGAGACGTTCAATTTCTCGGCGGTGCCGGTGGCGCGGTCGTTAGCGCCGGTTTAAACGGTGCAGACGTCGTCATGATAGCTTCCATCGTTAACCGCGGCGTGCAACGGGTGATGGCGCGCAGCGATATCAAAAAACCCGAAGATTTGCGCGGCCGGCGAGTCGGCGTGACCCGTCTCGGCGCAGCATCCCATCTCGTGTTGCTAATGATGCTTCGCGCGTGGGGCATGACTGCAGCGGACGTGCAGACGATGCAGATCGGATCCTCGCCCGCCATGATGGCCGCACTTGAAAAAGGCGGCATCGACGCTGCCGTGCTGACCGAGCCGACATTTTTTTTCGCCGAAGATCAGGGCTACCGTGTGCTTGCGGACCTCGCCGACATGGACATTTATTATCTGCACAGCATGATCGACACGACGCGTGGATATATCCGGACGCACCGCGATGTGGCGCTGCGATTTTTGCGTGGTTACATCGAAGGCATCGCTTTCTTCAAGAACAACCGTAAAGAAAGCATCGAGGTGCTTGCAAAAAAACTTCGCACGGCGCCCTCCCAGACGAAATATCTAGAGCGGTCTCATGCGCTTTACAGCTCGGGTTACTTTGAAAACACACCCTATGTTTCCTTGAGAGGGGTCAACACGCTGCTGGAATTTCTTGGCAAAGACAATCCCAAAGCGCGAACGGCGGACCCGCGGTCGTTCATCGACAATAGCCTCGTCAAGGAACTCGATGATGCCGGGTTCATCAAAAAACTCCACGAGAGGGAGAGGTAAAAATGACTCTGTCATTAGAACAGCGCGCCGACCCGCGTCACGGCATGCTAGTAGTGGTCGACATGCAAAATGATTTTTGCCATCGCGACGGCGCCGCTTGCAAGCGCGGCCGAGACATCGCATTCGTTGAAACCATGATCCCGCGCCTCGTCAATCTCGTCAAAGAAGCCCGAGCGCATAATTTTCCGATTTGTTTTGTCAGAACCTCGGGCAATGAGTGGACGAACTCAGCAGTCTGGACAGAGTTTAAGGATCCTCAACTGCTCGCCTGTGCGGAGGACAGCTGGGGCGCCGAGTTTCACGAGGGGCTGAAGCCTCTGCCCCGAGACATGATTGTCACGAAACACCGCTACAGCGCGTTCATCGGCACGGATTTGGATATGCTGCTCCGCGCCCGTGGGGTGAAAAGTCTGCTCGTCACCGGTGTCGGCACCGGCATGTGCGTCTTTCACACCCTCAGCGTCGGCTTCATGCTCGACTACTACATCACTCTTGTGGAAGACTGCTGCGCCACAACTTACGGCCCGCAAGCTCACAAGGAAGCCGTGGCCCTGATTGGAAAACACTATGGTCGGATCGCTTCCTCCGGCGAAATCGTCGATCTTTGGGCAAGAGCGATTCGCAAGGCCGGCTAAAAGTATCGAGTTCCATCGGGCATCGGCATTATTTCGCCGGTAGCAACTTGTTACTTGAGCACCTGGCGATCAGTGAGATTGCGAATTTCTTCACTCGACATACCGAGAATCTCTCCCAGCACCGCTTCATTGTCTTGACCGGCAGTATGAGCTTCGCCGCGCGGCACGAATCCAGCCTCGGTCATCCGGACCGATGGTCCAACGCGGGTCAGCCACCCCACTTGGCGATGAAACAGCTCTCGAGCAAAACCGCGCTCACGCAGGTGCGGATCGCGATAGAGATCCTCGGCGGTCTGAACCACCGCCGCAGCGATTCCTTCGCGCTGCAACATGATCATGACTTGGTGCGGGGTATATTTCGAAGTCCAATTTTCGATCCAGTAGTCGAGCTCTTGCCGATACACAATCCGGGCGGGGAGCTCGGCGAAGCGGTGATCCGTCAGCCACTCACGATGATCGGCTAACTCACAGAACCGCCTCCACTCCTCTTCCGTTTCTACGGCGATCACGCACCAGCGATCGTCACCTTTGCAGCGATAGACGCCGTGCGGGGCTGCGACGGCGCTGAAATTGCCTTGAGGTTCGGGCTCACGACCATTGACGAGATATTCTAGGTAAGCCGGTCCGAGCATGGACGCTGCCGTCTCTGCTTGGGAGATATCGATGTATTGACCTTTACCGGTTCGCGCCCGATAGTGCAGCGCGGCGAGAATGGCCAGCGCGCCAAATGACGGAGCAACGTAATCCGGAAATGCTGTCTGGCATGCCGCACCCGGACGGTCGATCTCCGGATCGCGCCATAGATAAGCCATACCGGAATAGGACATCAGGATTGGCCCGAAACTGACATAATCTCGTCGCGGTCCTGTTTGTCCGAAGGCCTGAAGACTTGCCATGATGATGTCCGAACGAATTTCTCTCATCCGGGGATAATCAAGACTCCAGCTCGCCATCACTCGGGCACTGAAGTTTTCCACCACGACGTCTGATTTGGCGATGAGCTTCTTGACGAGTTGCACGCCTTCGGGATGCTTCATGTCGACGGCGATGCGTTTGCGATCGCGGTTGCTTTCCAGATCCGAAGCAATCTGGAATTTTTGTCCTCGTTGCGGACTCCGCGGCGCTCGGCCGGCTTCGATCGCGATCACTTCCGCGCCATGTTCAGCAAGCAGACCGGCGAGCGCTGGACCGACCACGCCGGTAGGAAAGCTAATCACCCGCACGTCTTCAAGCAGACGGCGGCTTGAGCTTGAGGCTGAGCGGCCGTTTTCAGATTGCAGCCAAGCCGAGGGACCGCTCCAATCGCCGCGCACACGGTCCTGGTGTTCACCAAAGAGCGGCGCGCCGCGTTGAACCTCCCACGAACTTTCGGAAAATTGATAGGGGTCGCCTGGGAACTGATGCTGACCAAGCCGCGCGTGCTCAACGCTGGTCAGATATTTTCGCTCCTGGCTCTGCTCGTCGGCAAGAAAAGCGCTCGGCGGATTGATCGGCGCGGCGGCGAGACGAAGCCCTTGGAACTCTTCGAAGAATTTTTGCGTCTCGTAATTGAGCGTGCGCGCTTCCATCAGTCGATCGATGGTCTCGCGCAGCGGAAACCGATTTTGCACCGTTTCGTATTTTGGATCGAGCAATTCGGGCGGTCGGCCAAGCCATTCGAGAAAACGCCTCCAGTGATCTGGTTGGTTGACGAAAATCCGCGCATAGCCGTCTTTGCACTGGTAGGTTTCCGCCACGGTGGTTGACTGGCTGTGCCCGGTTCTTGCGGAAATTTCGCCGGTCACACTGTAGCGTGTAATCAGGCGCAAGAACGGGTCGGCAACCAGCACTTCTTGCAGCGACACTTCGACGTGCTCGCCGCGTCCTGAATCGCGGCGGTTGAAAAGCGCCACCAGCGTGCCAAAGGCGGCGTGAACCGAAGCCAAATGGTAGGCGACGTCACACGGGCCCATGAGCGGCGCCCGGCCGGGATGGCCGCAGACGTTCATTAAACCGCCCATCGCGAATGCGACGATGCTTGGAGCTTTAAAATCCCGATACGGTCCGGATTGTCCGAAACCGGTGATGGAAGTCACGATCAATTTTGGATTGAGTTCCCGAAGCGCTGAAAAACCGAGGTGGTGCCGGGCGAGAAATCCCACCGGCTTATCCTCGAGCAATACGTCGGCACCTTGCACCAGGCTCTGCAAGGTTTGTTGGCCATCGCGAGCCTCCAGGTCCAGTACGATGCCGTTTTTATTCGTATGATACGCGGCGAAGGACAGGCTTTTTTCCGGGTCCGGCTCATCGTCCTTGAACGGTCCCTCGTGCCGCATCGCGTCACCATCGGGAGTTTCTATGAGAATGACTTCCGCACCTAAATTGGCGAGCAACAATCCACAATAGCCGCCCATTCGTCCGGTAATATCCAGGACTCGTAAGCCTGCTAATGCTCCGGTTCGGGTGGGCTCAGGGATCATATTTTAACTCCGGGAGAGAATTCGCCGCAGTATATGAGGCGAGCAGAAACCGAACCACAGATTCGCGCTGCAACGCTTCATGCGCAGCCTTCTGGCGCTCAGGAGTTCGGCGGCGCTAAGGTTGAGCATCCCGGACACCGGCACCTGTGGTGTCGAAGACTTCTACTTTGCCATACTTTGCTAAAATCGGCTCGATTTTCGCCGCGTCACCCACGGCAACCACTTGCATTGCTTCTGGATCTAAATATTTACGCGCGACCCGCTGCACGTCCGCGGCGCTTACCGCCATAATCTTGGCTGGATAACGATCCCAATAATCCGCCGGAAGGTGATACCGTTTCAAGGTAATCGCGAATCCCAGTGCGCGGGCGGGTTGCTCTAGCGAAAGGGCGAAACTCGCGACAATGGAGCGCTTGCTCGGTTCCAACTCAGCCGCTGAAACTGGTTCCTCTCTAATCCGTCGAAATTCGTGAAAAAATTCCTCCAGCGCGCCGTCGGTCACTTCGGTGCGCATATTACCGCCGGCACGCCATGGGCCGGGGTAATGCAGCGCACTAAAATCACTATAGACGCCGTACGTGTAGCCCTTCTCCTCGCGCAAATTGAGAAACAACCGTGAAGAGACGCCGCCGCCGATCACATGATTCATCACGACCATTGAGAAATAATCCGGACTCAACCGGTTGATAGCGATGTTGCCGATGGCAAGCGTGGTTTGAACAGAGTTCGGACGGTTGACCAGCACGATTTTGCGGGCTTTGGCCGCCACAGGATCAGCCGGCCAGCTTTCTTTGACTTCGGTCCTCTTCCAGCTCGCCAGATGTTTTTCCAGTTTGCTGATCAATTCCTTTGCGCGTACATCACCCGCTACTCCCAGGATCGCGTTCTGCGGAGCGTAGTGCCGCCGATGCCATTCAATGAGCGCGTCGCGGTTCAGGTGATCAATGGACTCATTGCTTGGTGAAATAATCGCGGCAGGGTGCTCTCCGTAAACGACTCGATTGAATCGCTCGTTCAGAAGAAAACCCGACGCTGAGCGTTGCTCGCGTAACTGCGCCCGCTGGCGTTGTTTGAGCTTTTCCAGTTCTTCGGCGGGAAAACTCGGCCGCAGCAGAACGTCTGCCGTTACCGCAAACCACTCATCAAAATTGTGACTCAAGCCCGAGGCGCTCAGCACTGCATCGGGCGAGCCGAACGACGCGTGGGCGCCAAGCGCGGCCCCAAGACTGTCGATCTGCTCGGCAATTTGAATGCTGCTCCGCGAGGCTGTTCCTTCACGCAGCATTTGCGCTGTAGCGTTCGCCAATCCGGCCGTATTTCGCGGTTCGAAAAGCGCGCCGGCGCCGTCGATGTGGAGCTGCAAGGTGATAAATGGCGCCCGATGATCTTCCAGGATGAGCACGGTCAAACCGTTGCTCAGCTTGGCTTCGATTGGCTTGGGCAATTTGACGCGCAAGATCTCCCGTGAGACCGGGGCCTTGTTTTTACGCTCGATCTTGCTTGCCGGTGTACCGATCGCATCTTGAGCATGAAGCGGTCCCGCGAGCAGCACCCAACATGCGCCAAGACAAATAAAACCCCCGAGGCAAGTTTGTGCGGCGCTCAGCTTCATCGCGCCTTCTCGGCGGCCGCGGCAGGCTTCGGCAACGTGGTGACAACCGTTCGGCTCGTCTCTTTAAAATATGTACGCGCGACCTGCTGCAGGTCGGTTTGGGTCACCTGTTCATACTTGTCCCAAACCGTATTGATCAGCTCGGGCTGGTTGTAGTAAACGGCGAAATGCCCCAGAGCGTTGGCGCGCGAGCGGGTGCTGTAGAGTTGCGTAGCGCGCTGACGGCGTAGTTGCATCTGAACTTTTTCGATCTCTCCATGGCTCACAGGCTCGTTTTGCAGCCGCGCGATCTCTTCGTAGATGAGTTTTTCCAGCTCGCTCAAATCCGTATTTGGCCGGGCCATGACACTGAACCAGAAGAGCGACGGACCGCGCTGCTCACTGGCATCGGCATAGACGCTCAACGCGATTTCCTTTTCCTTAACGAGTTTTTGATACAACCGTGACGACACCCCGTCCGATAAAACATGTCCCAAAAAATCGAGCGCGTACCAGTCCGGCGTGTTCCCCGGCGGAATCTTGTAAACAATATCGAGCTTCGCCGTCTGAGCAAAACTGTCATCGATCACTTTTCGCCGTTCGCCTTTCTGCTCCGGTTCGCTCATGTCAGGAGCGCTCGGCGCCGCTTGTGCTGGAATTCTCTCGAAATATTTCTTGACCAAACCAAGCGCCATGTCGGTTTTGAAATCTCCCACGAGCGCCAATACCGCGTTATTCGGCGCGTAATAGGTCTTAAAAAAAGCTTCGGCATCTCCTATCGTTGCCGCGTTGAGATCTTCCATCGAACCAATTGTCGAATGTTTATAGCCGAAGTTATCGTAGGCCAAGCCAATCACGGCTTCGTAAGTTTTCCCATAGGGCCGATTGTCGTAGCTTTGCCTGCGCTCCTCCTGGACCGTTAAGCGTTGGTTGTCGAAATTTGCCTGGGTAATCGCCGGCGCGCGCATCCGGTCCGCTTCCAAAAAAATCCCCAGCTCGAGCTGATTCGCCGGGAGCGTTTCGAAATAGTTGGTACGGTCGATGTTGGTCGTGCCGTTGGCGCTCCCGCCATTGTTTTGAACCAAAATAAAATGCTCGCCTTTGCCGACATTTTCCGACCCCTGAAACAGCATGTGCTCGAACAGATGAGCGAAACCGGTCCGGCCCGGACGCTCGTCGCGCGAGCCGACGTTATAAGTGACACAAATCGAATAGGTCGGCGCGCTATGATCTTCGGCGAGCAGTACACGAAGCCCGTTCTGCAGGCGAAATTCTTTAAAGTCGACTGTGTAGCCTTTCTTCAGTTGCTTCGCTGCCTGAATTGCCACGCTCTTGGTTTGCGGACTGGAGGCGGTCGCGGGGTTGCCACTGCTAGGCGTCTTCGATTGCGCCGCAGCAGTCTTGCTCGTGCCTAAATAAATGCCAACGGCGCACAGCGCAACGACGGCGATGCGCGGCAATAGCGAAACTCTTTTCGACGATGACACAAGGAGCTCAGAATGAATTCAGCTTTGCCAAATTTAACACTATTCGAACTCTCAAGGAAATGATCACACGATCAACCAAGCCTCACCGCAGACGCGTTACGGCATTGACAGCAATACTTCAAGGTAATATTGCAATGGCAAACTCATGCGCAATTGGAGGAGACCATGAAAACCTCGTGGGAAACGGTCAAGGTCGATCGGAGTTCGATGGGACTCTATATCGCTCAACCGGACGGACCCGGACCGTTTCCGGCGATTATCGTCGGGCAGAACCAGGATGGCGTTGGCGCGTTCACTCAAGAAATGACGCGTCGGATTGCTGCGGCCGGTTATCTCGGAATCGCGCCGCAATTTTATCATCGTGAGGGCGAACCCAAGACGCCCGAAGATACCGCGAACTTTAAGCATACTCGTCGGGACCTCAATGTCCTCAACGATATCACTGCGACGATCAATTTTCTCAAAGGCTGCGCCACGGCTGATTGCTCGAGACTCGGTATTGTCGGCTTTTGCATGGGCGGACGGATCGCGTTTCTCGCCGCCGCAGCAACAAATTCATTCAAAGCCGCCGTCGATTTCTACGGCGGCGGAACCAACCAGCAATGGGGTGATCGTCCCGCTCCGGCGACACTTGCGGCCGATGTCTCCTGCCCGATCGAAGGCCATTTCGGCGAGCTTGATAAAAACCCGCCCCCGGATGAAATGCGCAAGCTCGACGCCGAGCTCACGCGGCTCGGCAAACCCCATCAGTTTTTCTTCTACGAAAATGCGCCGCATGGTTTTAATCGGAGCGGCTGGAACGGCTACAGACCTGAAGCGGATTCGACCTCCTGGGCGCGCACCCTGGAGTTTTTTGCTGCGCATCTCGGCAGCGCAGCGACGGAGCGAATTGTCGCAGCGCGTTGACCCGAGAGACACAATTGAAGCCGTACTCTCGATTCATCATCCGTTTTATCGCATTCCTGTATCTCGCGGCGGCGCTGGCGCCAGTCAAAGGTGCTGAGCTCAAAGCGATCAACATCGGTTGGACAGGCGGCTCCGCATGGACCGCCCTCCCCGACCGAATCGCGAGCGAGCGCGGCTTTTTCGAAAAAGAAGGATTGCGGGTTCGCTACATCCAGTTTCAAGGAACCAACTTGATGCTCAGCGCGCTCATGGCCAATGAGCTCGACTATGTGACCATCCTTCCTTTCATCGCCGGCGCCGCGACCCGTGGCTTGCCCGTGAAAATTGTCGGGTCGACGACTAAATCCAGTGGTTACGCGATTATTTCCCGGCCTGACATCGACAGCATCAAAGCGCTCAAAGGCAAACGGATCGCGATCAACACGTTCGGCAGCTCCGCTGACTTTGCGATCTATCAGCTGCTCAGCCGCAATGGCCTCGACCCAAACAAAGACGTGACCTTGCAAGCCGTCGCCGGCAGTCCCGATGCGCGCTTCGCGGCCCTGGTTGGCGGCTCGGTGGATGCCACTGTGGTGAATAGTCCTTTTGAGTATCGGGCGGAGCAAAAAGGGTTCAAGACTTTGTTATCGGTCAAGGAAACGGCGGAGTTTGTCCGCATTCCCATCGTTGGATTGAGCACTACCCATCGAAAAATTGAGAAAGAACCAGATGAAATCGTTCGGGTCCTGCGCAGCCAACGCGGTGCCATCCTGTTTTTGCAAAATCAACGCGAGATTGGCGTTGGATTACTTGAAAAGCTCCTGAAGCTCGACCATGCCGCGGCGGAAAAATTCTACGGCATCTATCGCGATCAATATAATCCCGACCTAACTGCACCCGACTCAGTGGTCGAAGAATGGATTGCCGTCGGCACTTTTCGCGCCAAAGAAAAAATCGTTGTCAAACCGCAGATCGTCTACGATTGGTCCTTCGCCGAGCGCGCGCGACGTTGAACTGCGCTGACGCGACAACTTCGATTCAACATTTGAATCATGAAGGTCGTTCTTAAAATTTTATAAATACTCGGCTGAACTTCTCTCTGGAATGGCGAAAGCGGCGAGTTATTGAGCATTCGGCGTGCTGTCCGCGCCAGTCCTCCCGACATATCCTTTGCGGGGTTTGGGTTCATTTCCGCTTCAAAACCATTTGGCGATGGGCAATGCCGGCTTCATCGAAAACCGGACCGACACAGCGAAAACCCATCTTTTCATAGAATTCGATCACCGTCATTTGCGCATGTAAAAATATTATTCGCGCTCCTCGATGTTTGGCTGCGGCGATCACACGCGTAAGCAAGGCAGCGCCAATACCTTTACGCCGATATTTTTTTAAGACGGCCATGCGCCCGATCTTCGCCTTCTTGCCGCGCATCACCAGTCGCGCAGTTCCGACGGCGCGGCCGCTGCACGTTGCCAGAAAATGAATCGCATGCTGATCATCGTCATCGAGCTCGATGTCTCTCGGGACCCCTTGCTCACTCACGAACACGCGCATGCGGATCCCAAAAGCGCGCGCCTTTGCTTCGTCAGAGAAAATCTGTTTTACCTGGAGCGTCATATTTTTGGAATTATCAGAAACGTAAAGGATTGCCAGTCATGAGCGCGAACGCCAACTCGGACAAACGTGTGACCTTCGGCGTCAGAGTTCCCAACTCTGGCCCGCTGGCGAGTACCGAATCGATTGTCGCTGTCGCTCGCGAGGCTGAGTCCCTCGGCTATGACTCCATCTGGGTTCACGATCATCTGACCTGGTCGGACGAGATCCATCGCACGCACATTTCTTCAGGAGCGGATCACTCGAACGAACGCAATGATAGTCCAGATTTTTATGAGGCGATGACATCGCTCGCTTATCTTGCGGGCTTGGTACATTCCGTGCGGCTTGGGGTCGCATGTGTGGTCGTGCCGTGCCGCAATCCTTTGCTCGCCGCGAAACAACTCGCCACCCTGGACGTGCTATGCCAAGGCCGGCTCGACATCGGCGTTGGCATCGGCTCGCCCTCCACGATCAAATCGCGCGAATATGAAGTCTTGGGCATCAATCGCAAGCAGCGCGGCAAAATCGCCGACGATCATCTTCGGGCAATGAAGACGATCTGGACAACGCAGCCGTCCACCTACGAAGGGCAGTTCGTGAGCTTCGAGAACGCCGAGATTTGCCCGAAGCCGCTGCAAAAACCCCATCCGCCGCTCTGGATTGGGGGCTGGACCGAGGCAGCGATGAAACGAGCCGCTACGCTCGGCGACGGCTGGCTTCCCGCTTGGCTGCTGCCGGAAGATATTAGTAAGTGCTTTCGCCAGCTCAGAGAATCCGCCGAGCGGCAAGGCCGCGATCCGGAAACAATTCACCTCGGGATCGAAGTCTACGGCTGCATTGACAACGATCCCGCGAAGGCCCGGCGCGACGGATTCGGCACCTTGGCGATTGGGCAAAGCACCTTCGAAAGATTTATGAGCGTGGAACAGTTGACCGAAGTGAGCTTGATCGGCTCACCGGAAGAGATTCGCCGCCGCGTCCGAGCCTATAGCGACGCCGGCGTCTCGCACTTCGAAATTAAATTTATCTA
>Ga0207706_10006769_pt1 | contig 10596 bp, 10 predicted proteins | sample KBSC53metaG_FD_184318 | JGI IMG/M metagenome (GOLD analysis project Ga0207706, IMG submission 184318) | Corn rhizosphere microbial communities from Kellogg Biological Station, Michigan, USA - KBS C5-3 metaG (SPAdes) (version 2) | ecosystem: Host-associated > Plants > Roots > Rhizosphere > Soil ... | reverse complement strand
TCGGACAGGTTGACGCCGAGCTTCTGGGCGTATTGCACGTCGAGGGCGTGTTCTGCGTCGACGAAGGCGCAGGTGCCGGCCTGCTTCTGCATGGCGGCGATGACCTGCAGCGTGAGCGTGGTCTTGCCCGAGGATTCAGGGCCGTAGATTTCGATGACGCGGCCGCGCGGAAGGCCGCCGACGCCCAGCGCGATGTCCAGGCCCAGCGAACCGGTGGAGACCACCTGGATGTCTTCGAGCGCCTCGCCTTCGCCGAGCCGCATGATCGTGCCCTTGCCGAACTGCTTTTCGATCTGGGCCAGTGCGGCCTGGAGGGCCTTGGCCTTTTCACTGTTGGCGACCGAGATGCTTGCGCCCTTGACGACTGCGTCCATGTGGAAACTCCTTGAATATCAACGGTTTGTGTTGGGTTTCAATCCATCTGCTTTTAATTACAGGCTGGATGCTTGAACAGTAGTGTAGGGGTTCATTGACTCGAGTAAACCCATTTTTTGGTCAGTTTGCTTTACCATTTGGCGCCATGTCCGAAGCCGCGTTCCCGACCGATCCCGACGCCTGGCGCCAGACCCACCTGGGCCGCCTGCTGGGCCACGCGATGCGCCGCTTCGACGAGCGCGTGCTGGAGCTGATGGCACATGACGTCGGCGTGCCGCTGGCACTGTCGAACCTCGCGGCGCGCGCGCAGGTGAGTGCGGCGCACATCCACATCACGCGCCATCTGGCACGCGAAGGCTCGCGCCTGACCGAACTGGCAGAGCGCGCCGGCATCACCAAGCAGGCCATGGGCGCGCTGGTCGACCAGTGCGAAGCCTGGGGGCTGGTGACGCGCGGGCCCGACCCGCTGGACGCGCGGGCGCGGCGCGTGCTGTTCACGGCCGACGGCCTGGCCTGGCTCGACGCCTTCCGCAGTGCGGTGACGCAGGCCGAAGGCGAGTTCCGCGCCAGCGTGGGAAACGACATTGCCACCGTGGTAACCATCGGACTCGAAGCCTATACGGCGGGCTAGACTCCCAGGCGGAGACCAACGCGCGCCAAGGGGCGCCGACACAGCCGGAGGTGGCGCATATGCGGATTCTGATTGCCGAAGACGACCAGGTGCTGGCCGATGCCCTGCTGCGCAGCCTGCGCACCTCGGGCGCGGCGGTCGACCACGTGGCGAACGGCTCGCAGGCCGACACCGCCCTCATGACGCACGACGAATTCGACCTGCTGATCCTCGATCTCGGGCTGCCCAACCTGCACGGCATCGAGATCCTCAAGCGCCTGCGCGCGCGCGGTTCGCAGCTGCCGGTGCTGGTGCTCACGGCGGCCGACAGCGTGGAGGAACGCGTCAAGGGCCTGGACCACGGCGCCGACGACTACATGGCCAAGCCCTTCAGCCTGCAGGAGCTCGAGGCGCGCGTACGCGCCCTCACCCGGCGCGGCATGGGCACCACCAGCAACACGATCCGCCACGGCCCGCTGGTCTACGACCAGGCCGGCCGCGTGGCGACCATCGACGGCAAGATGATCGAGCTGTCGGCACGCGAACTCGGCCTGCTCGAAGTGCTGCTGCAGCGCGCCGGCCGGCTGGTGAGCAAGGACCAGCTGGTCGACCGCCTGTGCGAATGGGGCGAGGAGGTGAGCCTCAACGCCATCGAGGTCTACATCCACCGCCTGCGCAAGAAGATCGAGAAGGGTCCCGTGCGCATCGCGACGGTGCGCGGGCTGGGCTACTGCCTCGAGAAGATCCAGCCCTGATGCTCCTTGCCAAGCGCGAAGCCTTGGGGCAAGCCCAGTGAAGCTTTTCCAGCGCGCGCAGCGCTCCCTGTTCGGCGAGATCCTCGACTGGATGCTCACGCCGCTTCTGCTGCTGGTGCCCGTGAGCATCGGCGTCACGTGGCTGGTGGCGCAGGGCATTGCCAACGCGCCCTTCGACCGCGCGCTCGAGCACAACGTGAAGGCCCTGGCCGAGCTGGTGACGGTGAAGGACGGGCACACGCAGTTCGTGCTGTCGCAGTCGGCGCGCGAGATCCTGCGGGCCGACGACACCGGCCACGTGTACTACCAGCTGTTCGACGGGCACGACACGCTGCTGAGCGGCGAGCGCGACATTCCGCTGCCCGGGCTCGACGAGCCGCTGCCGCCCGGCCAGGTGTTCCTGCACAACAGCGACGTGCACGGCAAGCCGGTGCGCGTGGCCTCCCTGTGGATCGCCAGCGGCGCCGAGGACGTGCCGCCCTCGCTGCTGCAGCTGGCCGAGACGCGCGAGAAGCAGTCGGTGCTCGCGGCCGAGATCATCAAGGGCGTGCTGCTGCCGCAGTTCGCGATCCTGCCGCTGGCGGTGTTGCTGATCTGGCTGGCGCTGGTGCGCGGCATCAAGCCGCTGTCGGTGGTGGAGGCGCGCATCCGCGAGCGGCGCCCGGGCGACCTGAGCCCGCTCGACGAATCGTCGGTGCCGCAGGAAGTGGTGCCGCTGGTGTCCTCGGTCAACGAGCTGCTGGACAAGCTCAACGATTCGATCGGCACGCAGAAGCGATTCCTGGCCGACGCGGCGCATCAGTTGAAAACGCCGCTGGCAGGCCTGCGCATGCAGGCCGACCTGGCGCAGCGCGAAGGCGCCAATGCCGACGAACTGAAGCAGTCGCTCAAGCAGATCGGCCGTGCGAGCAAGCGCGCCACGCACACCGTGAACCAGCTGCTGTCGCTGGCTCGCGCCGAGGGCAACAGCGCCAACGCGCACCACCAGCCCTGCGACCTGGCGCGGCTCACCATCGAGGTGGTGCGCGAGGCCGTGCCGCGCGCGATCGAGAAGCGCATCGACCTGGGCTACGACGGCGCCGAGGCCGGGGCGCCGGGCGTGGTGTTCGACGGCAACGCGACGCTGCTGAAGGAGCTGGTGCGCAACCTCGTCGACAACGCGATCAACTACACGCCCTCGACGCCGCAGCGCCCGGGACTGATCACCGTGCGCGTGCTGGCCGACCCCTTCGGCCACGTGCTGCTGCTGCAGGTGGAAGACAACGGCCCCGGCATCGCCGAGAGCGACCGCGAGCTGGTGTTCGAGCCCTTCTACCGCGTGCTCGGCAACGAGGCCGACGGCTCGGGGCTGGGGCTGCCGATCGTGCTGGAGATCGCGAACCAGCATCGCGCGCAGGTGAAGCTGGAGGATGCGCATCCCGGCAAGCAGCCGCCGGGCGCGCTGTTCACGGTGCGCTTCGAGAGCGAGACGCCCTCCTGACCCGCTGGATCAGGGCGTCGGCGCGCCGGTTCTAGCTTCCTTGCGGATCTGCAGCCATTCAGGATGGATCTGCCGCGCCACGCGCTGCGGCTCGCGTTCGCCGAGCGCGGCGGGCGCCAGGCCGAAGCCGGCGAGCTCGCCGCGCGCCCACAGGAAATAGCCGGCGTTGGCAATCAGCAGAACGACGAGCAACAGGCGCAGCTTCATGCGGATCAGAACCCCATGCCGCGAGGGCGCACGCTGACTTCGTCGCTGGAGACCAGTTGCAGGCCGGCGTCGGTGCGCACCTGCAGCTCGCCGCCCCAGGCCACGCCTTCGCACAGCCCGGCGGTGCCGTCGCTGAGCGCCACTTCGCGGCCGCGCAGCACGTCGCGTGCGGCAAAGCGCTCGGCGAACGGCGCGAAGCCCCTGGCCTCGAAGTCGAGCACGCTGCGCACCAGCGGCTCGGCCAGTTCGTGCAGCACCTCGGGCGCGGTGGCCTCGGGACGCCACTGGCGCAGCCAGGCCGGCGGCGTGCGCATGCCATCGGCTTCGCGCGCGCCGATGTTGATGCCGATGCCGATCACGAGGTAGCGCGACGCATCCGGCCGGCCGGTGGACGGCAGCGCGGTCTCGATGAGGATGCCGGCCAGCTTGCAGTCGCCGACCCACACGTCGTTGGGCCACTTGAGGCCGGTCTTGTGAACGCCCGAGGGGTCGAGGCTTTCGGCCACGGCAACGCCGACGGCCAGCGACAGGCCCGACCAGTCGGCCGGCGCGAGCGGCAGGCCGAGAGAGAAGGTCAGCGACGCGGGCTCTTCGTTCTGCTGCGCGCTCTGCCAGGGCCGCCCAAGGCGGCCGCGCCCCGCAGTCTGGCGCTCGGCCACGAGCAGCACGGGCTCGACACGGCCGGCGCGCGCGCGGCGCATCAGCTCGGTGTTGGTGGAATCGATTTCGGCCACGGCCTCGACGGCGAAGCCGGGCAGCAGCGGCGCAACCGCCGCGGCGATCCGGTCTTCGAACCAGTCGGCCGTTGTGCTGCTGCTCATGGTCAATCCTTGTCGGATTTGTCCTTCTTCGCGGACTTTTTCTCCGATTTCTTGCCGGCTTTTTTCTCGGCCTTCTTTTCAGCCTTCTTCGCTTCTTTTTTCTCGACCTTTTTCTTTTCGGCCTTCCTGGCTTTCTTCTTCTTTTTCTTCTCGTCGTCCTTGGGCGTCAACAGCGTGCCGCGGCACTGCTCCGAGCCGCACCAGCAGGGAAATTCGGACAGGAGTTTCGGCGTGTACGGCTCGTCGATGATCAGGCCGTAGTCGTAATTGAGTTCTTCGCCCGCAGAGATGTTTCGCAGCGCCTTGATATAAACGCGCCCATCGACTTCGTCTGCTTCGCAATTCGGTTCGCACGAGTGATTGATCCAGCGCGCATCGTTGCCCTTGACGTTGCCGTCGATCACACGCCCGTCGTCGATGTGGAAGTAGAAGGTGTGGTTCGGCTGGGCCGGGTCGTGCGGATGGCGGCGCAGCGCCTCTTTCCAGCTGATGACCTCGCCCTTGTATTCGATCAGCGTCTCGCCTTCGGCCAGGTCCTGCACGGCGAAGACACCGTTGCCGTGGACATCCGAGCGCCGCATCTGGATGCGGCGGCCGCTGGGCCGCCCCGAGGCAAGCCGCGCCTCCCCCTCGGGGGGATGGGGGGCTTCCGTTTCGCGGCCGGCGGAAAGTGGGGATTTGGAAGGCATCGCCGAAGTCTGTTAGTTTGAATATGCACACATGCGCGTGTGCGCGTGTGCACACGCGGGAAGCCGCAGAGTATAGAGAGCCCTTAGATGACAAAGACTTTGGTAATCGCAGAAAAACCGTCGGTGGCACAGGACATCGTCCGCGCCCTCACGCCGGTGGCAGGGAAATTCGACAAGCACGACGAGCATTTCGAGAACGAAAGCTACGTCGTGACCAGCGCCGTGGGCCACCTGGTCGAGATCCAGGCGCCCGAGGAGTTCGACGTCAAGCGGGGCAAGTGGAGCTTTGCCAATCTCCCCGTGATCCCGCCGCACTTCGACCTGAAGCCGGTCGACAAGACCAAGACGCGCCTGAACGCCGTGGTCAAGCAGGCCAAGCGCAAGGACGTGACGCAGCTCATCAACGCCTGCGACGCGGGCCGCGAGGGCGAGCTGATCTTCCGCCTGATCGAGCAGTACGCCGGCGGCAAGTCGGGCCTGCACAAGCCGGTGAAACGGCTGTGGCTGCAGTCGATGACGCCGCAGGCGATCCGCGACGGCTTCGACGCGCTGCGCACCGAGAAGCAGATGCAGGGCCTGGCCGACGCCGCGCGTTCGCGTTCCGAGGCCGACTGGCTCGTGGGCATCAACGGCACGCGCGCCATGACGGCGTTCAATTCGCGCGACGGCGGCTTCTTCCTCACGACCGTGGGCCGCGTGCAGACGCCGACGCTTTCCGTCGTGGTGGAGCGCGAGGAGCAGATCCGCAAGTTCGTCTCGCGCGAGTACTGGGAAATCCACGCCAGCTTCGCGGCCGAGGCCGGCGAGTACCCGGGCAAGTGGTTCAACCCCGACTGGAAGAAGGCCAACGCGCCGCTGCTGGCCAACGGCGAACCCGATCCCGAGCAGCGCGCCGACCGCGTGTGGAACGAGCAGGACGCCCGCGCCATCGCCGACGCCTCGCGCGGCAAGCCTGCCACGGTGACGGAAGAGAGCAAGCCCACCACGCAAGCCTCGCCGATGCTGTTCGACCTGACCTCGCTGCAGCGCGAGGCCAACGGCCGCTTCGGCTTCTCGGCCAAGACCACGCTGGCGCTGGCGCAGAGCCTGTACGAGCGCCACAAGGCGCTGACCTACCCGCGTACCGATTCGCGCGCGCTGCCGGAAGACTATCTGCCCGTCGTCAAGCAGACCATGGGCATGCTCGCCAACAGCGGCATGAAGCACCTGGCGCCGTTCGCCCAGCAGGCGGTCGACGGCAACTACGTGAAGCCCAACAAGCGCATCTTCGACAACGCCAAGGTGTCGGATCACTTTGCGATCATCCCGACGCTGCAAGCGCCCAGCGGCCTGAGCGATGCCGAGCAGAAGCTCTACGACTTCGTGGTGCGCCGCTTCATGTCGGTGTTCTTCCCGAGCGCCGAGTACCAGGTGACCACGCGCATCAGCACGGTGGAGCAGGGCGGCAGGAAGTACCCCTTCCGCACCGACGGCAAGGTGCTGGTGAAGCCGGGCTGGCTGGCCATCTACGGCAAGGAAGCCCAGGACGACGAGAAGGAAGACGACAAGGACGGCAAGCGCCTCGTGCCGGTGAAGCCGGGCGAGATCGTGAAGGCCGAGTCGGTCGACACCAAGGGCCTGAAGACGCGCCCGCCGGCGCGCTACTCCGAAGCCACGCTGCTCGGCGCGATGGAAGGCGCGGGCAAGACCATCGACGACGACGAACTGCGCGAGGCCATGCAGGAGAAGGGCCTGGGCACGCCAGCCACGCGCGCGGCCACCATCGAAGGCCTGATCACCGAGAAGTACATGCTGCGCGAAGGCCGCGAGCTGATCCCCACGGCCAAGGCCTTCCAGCTCATGACGCTGCTGCGCGGCCTGGGTGTGGAAGAACTCTCCAAGGCCGAGCTGACCGGCGAGTGGGAGTACAAGCTCGCGCAGATGGAAAAGGGCGCGCTGAGCCGCGATGCCTTCATGCGCGAGATCGCCGAGATGACGGAGCACATCGTCAAGAAGGCGAAAGAGTACGACCGCGACACCGTGCCGGGCGACTATGCGACCCTGCAGACGCCGTGCCCCAACTGCGGCGGCGTGGTGAAGGAAAACTACCGCCGCTACGGCTGCGTCGGCAAGAGCGGCACGGGCGAGGATGCCTGCGGCTTCTCCTTCGGCAAGTCGCCGGCCGGGCGCACCTTCGAGGTGGCCGAGGCCGAGGCGCTGCTGCACGACAAGCACATCGGCCCGCTGGAAGGCTTCCGCTCCAAGGCCGGCTGGCCCTTCACCTCCGAGATCATTCTCAAGTTCGACGAGGAGGCGAAGAACTGGAAGCTGGAGTTCGACTTCGGCGACGACAAGAACGGCGACACCGGCGAGATCGTCGACTTCAGCGAGCAGGACACCGTGGGCCCGTGCCCGGTGTGCGGCGCGCCGGTGTTCGAGCACGGCAGCAACTACGTCTGCGAGAAGTCGGTGCCGACGAACGCGCAGCCGACGCCCAGCTGCACCTTCAAGACCGGCAAGATCATCCTGCAACAGCCGGTGGAGCGCGCGCAGATGGAAAAGCTGCTCGCCACCGGCAAGACCGACCTGCTCGACAAGTTCGTGAGCATGCGCACGCGCCGCGCCTTCAAGGCCTTCCTGACCTGGAACGCCGAAGAGGGCAAGGTGACCTTCGAGTTCGCGCCGCGCGAGGGCGGCAGCAAGTTCCCGCCGCGCAAGACCTTCGGCAAGGCCGCGCCCGCGGCCAAGAAGGCGGCGGCGAAGAAGACGCCCGCCGCGAAGAAGGCCCCGGCAGCGAAGAAGGCAGCCGCGCCGCGCAAGCCCGGCGCGGGCTTGAAGCCCAGCGACTCGCTGGCCGCGGTGATCGGCGCCGAACCGGTGGCGCGCACCGAGGTCATCAAGAAGCTGTGGGACTACATCAAGGCAAACGGCCTGCAGGATGCGGCCAACAAGCGCGCGATCAACGCCGACGCCAAGCTCAAGCCGGTGTTCGGCAAGGACCAGGTGACGATGTTCGAGCTCGCGGGCATCGTCGGCAAGCATCTTTCGGCGCCCTGAGCCATGCGGCGCCGACATCTCGCCGCCGGCCTGGCTGCAGCGATGCTGCTGGGCACAGCCTGCCTCGCACAAGCCGCGGCCTGGCCTGACAAGCCCGTCAGGCTGATCGTGCCCTTCCCGCCGGGACAGGCCACCGATATCTTCGCCCGCGCGCTCGCCGAACAGCTCGGCAAACGGCTGGGCCAGCCGGTGATCGTCGACAACAAGGCCGGTGCCGGCAGCAACATCGGCACCGAGTTCGTGGTGCGCTCACAGCCCGACGGCTACACGCTGGTGGTGGCCGGCAGCGCGATGGCGGTGAACCAGACGCTCTATGCCAAGCCGGGCTTCGACCCGCGCAAGGACCTGGTCGGCATCTCGCTGATCGCCAAGGTGCCGCTGGTGTTCCTCGCCACGCCCGAGAGCGGCATCCGCACGCTGGCCGACCTCACGACGCGCGCCAAGGCCGAGCCCGGCCGGCTGAGCTACGCGAGCGCCGGCATCGGCGGCACGCAACATCTTTCGGGCGAGATGTACAAGTCGGCGGCGCACGTGTTCATCACGCACATTCCGTACCGCGGCAGCGGACCCGCGCAGTCGGACTTCCTGGGCAACCAGATTCCGCTGATGGTCGACTCGGTGACGGCCGCGCTGCCGCACATCAAGTCGGGCAGGGCGGTGGCGCTGGCCGTCACCTCGGCCACGCGCTCGTCGCAGCTGCCCGACGTGCCCACCGTGCGCGAAAGCGGCGTGGCAGGCACCAAGAACTTCGAGGCCGTGGGCTGGCTCGGCCTGATGGCGCCGCGCGGCACGCCGGCCGACATCGTCGAGCGGCTCAATCGTGAAGTGACGGACATCCTGAAGAGCGAGCAGATGGCGCGCTTCATCCGCGAGCGCGGCTCCGAGCCCGCACCCACGACGCCGGCCGAGTTCGACCGCTTCGTGGCGAGCGAGATCGGGGTGTGGGGTGCGGCGGTGAAGGCCTCGGGCGCGAAGCCCGAATAAGCAGGCATTAAGCAGGCATTAAGCAGGCATCAAGCAGGCGCCTGCGCCTCTTTGCCGCGATCCACCTCCGCGAGCAGCCAGCTGCGGAAATGATCGAGCGTGGCCAGCTGGCCGCGCCCTTCGGGGTAGCAGAACCAGTAGCCCTCGTTGCCGCGGTAGCCTCCGCCGGGCAAGGGCTCGTCCACCAGCCCGGAAGCGATTTCGTCCTGCACCAGGCAGCGCGGCACCAGCGCCACGCCCATGCCGACCATCACCGCGCGGATCATGGTCTGGAACTGGTCGAACTGCGGGCCGGCCAGCGGGTCGAGGCCGCGCACGCCGTGCGTCTCGCTCCAGTGCAGCCACGACTGCGGCACCGTGACGTGGCGCAGCAGCGTGCAGCGCGCCACGTCCTGCGGCGTGCGGATGGCGACCTCGGCCTGCGCGGCGCGCGGGGCGATCAGCGCCACGTCCTGCCCGGCGAGGTAGTGCGAGCGGGCGCCGGGCCAGTGGCCGTCGCCGAAAAGAATGGCGCAGTCGAGCTCGGGCCGCTCGAAGTCGTAGCCGTGCACGAAGGGCACGAAATGCAGCGTGATCTGCGGATGGGCGCGCTGGAAGTCGGGCAGCCGCGGAATCAGCCACTTGGCGCCGAAGGTGGGCAGGGCGGACAGGTGCAGCGCACCGCCGCCGTCGCCGCTGGTAATGAGCTCCAGCGTGGCCGCCTCCAGCTGCGCGAGCGTGGCGCGCACCGCCTTCTCGTAGCGCTCGCCGGCCGGCGTGAGCGCCAGTCGCTTGCGGTTGCGCTCGAACAGCGGCGCGCCGATCCAGCGCTCGAGCTCCTGCACCTGCTTGCTGACCGCGCCCTGCGTGAGGTGCAGCGCCTCGGCCGCGCGCGAGACGCCGCCGAAGCGCACCACGGTGGAAAAGGCACGCAGCAGGTTCAGCGGAGGATTGAGACGGCGCAGCGACATGGCAGGATGCCCATTAAAACATTCCAGATCAGAATGTTAGCTGGTCTATCCTTTGCTTCTGAAGTGAGGCGAAATCGCTCCTTCTCACTCAATGCACATTGGAATCCACCCCATGCAACGTCGTCATTTCATCTCCACGCTGGCCGCTGCTTCCATCCTTCCAGGAATATCCTTTGCCCAGGGCAAGCCCATTCGCCTTGTCCTGGATGACGGGACGGATGTGGTCGACGAGCGAATCCTCGACCACGCTCCGGGCTACCGGCTGGATCCGGCGGCCGCCAGACTCTTTGGCGGCGACCGTCCCTGGACCTACGACTTCGATTTCGTGACCACTGATCGCATCCTACGTTTCGTATCGGTGTAGGTCCATCGGAACGGTTTAGCTGATTTACCGTAGGCTCGAATGTATTTGCGCAGTTTGCGAGCCAGATCGGCCACCGAGGTAAACACGCCACGTGTAATGACGTCGCGCTGAATCTTGGAAAACCAAAGCTCTACTTGGTTCAGCCAGGATGAGTAGGTGGGTGTGAAATGGAAGCGCACCTTCGGGTGCGCTTGTAAGAATTCTTCCACCGCTTTGGTCTTGTGCGCCGACAAATTGTCCAACACGATATGGATCTCACGCGCCCATTTTGCTGTTCCCACGACGTCGCTCAAGAACCCGACGAACTCGGCGCTCGTGTGTCGCG
>Ga0207706_10006767_pt1 | contig 10597 bp, 7 predicted proteins | sample KBSC53metaG_FD_184318 | JGI IMG/M metagenome (GOLD analysis project Ga0207706, IMG submission 184318) | Corn rhizosphere microbial communities from Kellogg Biological Station, Michigan, USA - KBS C5-3 metaG (SPAdes) (version 2) | ecosystem: Host-associated > Plants > Roots > Rhizosphere > Soil ... | reverse complement strand
CGAGCGGACGCACTCCATCCAGTTGCGCATGTTGGCAGAGGTCATGGGGTCACCTCCGGTATCGGCCGCGGTTGAGGCTGCCTCAGCGTGCTCAACGAGAGGGAAACTGGGCAGCAGGTTCGGCTTCATGCCCATGGCCGCAGCCTCGCGGGCTTCCAGACCGCCGTCGGGTGTAACGCGCTGCTTATCCATATCGATCATGCCGCCGTTGGAGTAGTAGAGTTCCTTGACTCCGCCGGCGGAGTTCGTGAAGCGCGACGAATACTGGACCTGGAAGCCTTTGCTGGGATCGTTGAGCGGGCCGTAGTCGAAGACAGCGGTCATCGTATCCCAATTCTGGCGTCCGTCCTTCCATAGGTAGATACCGCCGTTGGCCACCACGCTTCGCGGATGGGGAAGTCCGGTGAACCAGTGAACGGTGTCGATCTGGTGAACCAGCCACTGGTCGGGAATGCCCGACGAATAGGGCCAGAAGAGCCGAAACTCAAGATACTTGCGCGCATCGAACGGCTCGTGCGGGCAATTCAACAGGTAGCGCTTCCAGTCTGTGTCCTGCTCCTTGAGAAGCGGGACCACGTCGGGCCGACGCCATCGCCCAGGCTGGTTGACGTTCCACGTCATTTCGACCATGACGATGTCACCGAACTTGCCGGACTGGATGTACTCGGCGGCCTTTTGATAACTGGGAGTGCTTCGGCGCTGCGTACCGATCTGCACGATCTTGCCTGTCTTTTTCACCGCGGCAAGAAACTGACGCGCATCCGCCATGGTGTGTGCCGTGGGCTTCTCGACGTAGGCATCGCGCCCGGCGTTCACGGCCTCGACACCATGCAGCGCATGCTGAAAATCGGCGGTCGCGATGAGAACGGCATCCACATCCTTGCGAGCATACAATTCGTCATTGTTCCGCACGGCGGCAACGGTGTTTCCGCCGCGCTTTTGAATATAGGCGACGCCTTCTTCGCGTCGTCGATTCCAAAGGTCGGAGACGGCGACCAGCTCGAAATTCAGTTCTTTGCAATGCTCCTGAAATGCAGGGATCAAGGAGCTTTTCATCCGGTCGCCGCACCCGACAACGCCAACTCTGACGCGGTCGTTTGCTCCCACGATGCTGGCATAACTCGACGCGCTCCACGAGACTGTGGTCGCGGCCAACGCCGCACCGCCCATGCGCAAAAACTCCCTGCGATTGTTGCCATCGATTGCCATTGCGGATCCTCCGTCTGGACATGCCTTCGTCAAGCTATGGGCTTGGAAGGAGCGAGTCGCGAACGATTTTTCTGAATGTTCTGTCGGCTTGCTCTGCCCGCGATTCAGCTCGCCGCTCAAAGGGTCATGGTCAGATCCCGGAGTGCCTGGCGTCAAGTGCGAGATTGGCGGCGCGAGGTATCGGCGGTATTCCGGCTTTCTCTCACTTGTTGTTCAGGAGTTTGTCTGCCGTCGTTATACCGCCTGCACGCAGGATGCCGGAAACGTTGAAATGTGCCACATAGTCGCTGTCGGACGTGAGTTTGGGTACGTTCTCGAGATGTAATGAGACCGGAATATTGCTGATCGCGGCCGCGAACGTCGACCACAACGCAGCGTCGTCCGAGGCGTATATATCGACCCCGCGATTGTCTTTGCTTGCGAAGACGATCGCAGTAACAACGTCTTGAACACGTGCTGCGTCGTCTGACACGTTGAAGGTCAGGAACTTTGGACCGCCGGCAGCGGCGTCGGCTCGCTCTTCCTCGTCAGCATCCGTGGCGGGCTTTAAAGGACCGCCATTCGAGCTGTCGCCCACGCGCGGCGCTTTTGCTTCTCCCGTTTGGAATGCGTCGATGAGCAAAATGGGTCTTCCCTCTTTTTGAAGGCGACTAAAAGCGGCTGTTTTAAGCGCCGCAGCAGAACCATCTGGATCGATCACAACTGCTGGCCGGCCGGAACCCGGAATCCAAATGCCAGGAACGCGATCCTTCTTCAACGGGCGACTGAGCACGATCGATCGGCCATTAATATCGACGAGTACGTCTTTGGGGATCTCAATTGCGAGTGTCTGCCTTAGCCGATCACGAAGGAAAGCAACGTCTTGAACCTGGCTGTTTTGGGTTTGTGCGATGCTCTGCCAAAGTTGGAACACACCATCGAGATCGAGGGCGTTGGCAGGCAGGGTGCGATTCGACAAAACCGCCAAATCCTGGATCATCGGGACTGCGATGTCATGCTCGGTGAGTTCGCGTGGGTCGCTGAGGGTAGGGTGCTGCTTAGTGAAGAACCGGTATACGGCTTCGCGGCTGTGCTGGTTGAAGTTATGGACCTGGTCGATCTGGACTACTTCGACCTGATCACCCTTACCGTAGAGTTCGTAGATTCTTTTGATTGCGGGGTATTCATTCTTTGGGACATTGTGCGTCCAGTCTCCGGTCGCGGAGACAAGGAGCATTGGCTTTGGCGCAAACATGGCTGCGATCTCAACGTTGCTGGTGTCGAGACGAAGTCCCGGGGCGTTCTCGCATAGGTCGCCGCCTTGCATGATCGCCGACACCATGTTTACGGGCGACGCAAACTGTATGCGATCATCGATGGCTGTCAACAGAAACGTCTGTGTGCCACCGCCCGACGCGCCTGTCATTCCCAGGCGGGTTTTGTCGACGTCATCGAGCGATGCAAGGAAGTCGAGGGAGCGGATCGAATCCCATAGCTGCAGGCCAAGCGGACCGAAGGACCAGAGCCGTTGCTCCGGGCTCCCGAAGCGATGGGGCAATTGGATCGTATCTGTATATCCAACCATGTCGTAGGCGAAGACGACGTATCCCTGGCGAGCAAGGCTGATGCCTAGAGATGGGCCCGAATAAAGGGGTTCGTTTTCGAGACGGCCGTAGGGCCAGTGGCCCTGCGGATTGAGGATCCCCGGATGCTTCGCTTTGCCGTTGCGCGGCCGGTACAGGTTGCCCCCAAGGTAGAACCCGGGCAACGTCTCGATGAGCACCTTCTCAATGCTGTAGTCCTTCTCCTGAATCTTGCCGAAGACCTGGGCGTGGAGCGGCGTCTTCGGGGGCATGGGTGAAAGTCCCGCCGCAATCAGAATCTGGTTTCGGAGGAAAGCCTTGCGCTGTTCCCACGCTGCCAAGGTAGTGAACACAGGGAGTGGCAGGGGAGTGTTGGTAGAACGGATTTCGGTATTGCGAGCATCCTGTGCCGGTGCACGAGGATCTGGCTGTTGACTCACAAGGCGCGGACTACTTGCCATGTTGATTGTCAAGAATGCCAAGGTCAACAGCCCGAAACGGCGCCTTTTGTCGAAGAATCTACGAGAGGCTTCCATAGGCAATCCCTATCGAATCAATCTGAATGGGCGATCCATTCACATGGTCATTCAACGACCTTCAGACTATACGGAAATCCATCCTCAGGGCGATGTTTCGGACTCGTGTCGGTATTTTGGAACGCGCAACCGCATTTCGGCGTAATTTCTTCCAGGTCCATTAATAACGATCGATTTGAAGCGTCATCACTATGAAAAGCCAAGAAGGTGTACCAGTGGCCGTCGCCAGCGCAGCCATGCCGCTAGCAGGAACCAACGGGGTTCTCTCCGAGTTGTTCAGAGAGCATCACCGACGCATTCTCATTGCCGCCTACCGAATCACCGGAAACATGGCGGACGCGGAGGATGTGGCGCAGTCGGTCTTTTTGCGCCTGGCGAACGGGACTGGCCTGCCGCCGACGAACGTGGGCAGCTATCTGTACCGGGCAGCCATCAACGGTGCGCTCGACTTGCTGCGAAGAAGGAAAGTTGCCGCACTGGAGCCATTAGAACTGGTTGCAACCGCGGCGTCTACGCAGGCCGAGAGCTCACCGGATGCGGGCGTAGCAGACATGGAACTCCGCGAGTGGCTCAGGCTGGCGATCAGCGAATTAGCTCCGCGTGCAGCAGAGATGTTCACGTTGCGCTACATCGAAGACTTGGGAAATCGCGAGATCGCAACACTGATGGGAACATCGCAAGCGGTTGTCGCGGTGACACTCCATCAGGCGCGATCGAGATTGAAGAAGCGACTTGGCGAATTGGAACGGGGGAAGCGATGAAACACCAGGATGAGATGCTTTTGACGACAGCGTTAGACGCTTTGAAAAACGATCAGCCCAACTCCGCAATGCTGGCTGCGTCGGCAAGACGGGTATCGGAGCGCCTCGGAATTGAGGGTGTCGAGGACGTCGCTGTAAACGCGATCAACAGCTGTGATGATGTGGAGAAGATGCTCTCCGCCTATCGAGCAAAGACTCTTCCCAAGTCAAAAGCGCTTCTAGTGGAAGCTCATCTTGGCGAGTGCCTGGCCTGTCTTCACAAGTCTCGCAGCGAATCGAAGTCGGTTGTTTTGGATTGGGCCGCTCCGAAGGCGACACGTGCGGTCGCCTGGCGGCCACAGGCGTTCGGCTGGGCGCTTGCCGCTTGCCTCGCCCTGTCGGTCAGCCTGCTCTTTGTTTACCGGGCATATTGGCAGGTTCCCACTGGTGTTCAAGCGCACGTGCAATCGATCGACGGAACTGCCTACCGACTCTCTGACGCCGGCGACCGTCAACTTAATCCCGGCGACGAGTTGAAGGCGGACGAGCACTTTCGAACCTCGGGAGGTTCGCACGCAGTGCTTCGCCTAGCAGACGGTTCTACGGTCGAGGTCAGAGAGCGCAGTGCTCTGGCCGTCGGCGCGCGTGGACATAATATGACTCTGTCGCTCGACCGCGGCGCTGTCATTGTTCAAGCTGCGAAGCGTACATCCGGCCATTTGTACGTAAAGACCCCAGACTGCCGTGTTGCGGTCACGGGCACAGTGTTTTCTGTCGATTCGGGAATGAAGGGTTCGCGGGTCGCGGTATTGCAGGGAGCCGTTCACGTTTCGCACTCAGGAACCGATTCCCTGCTTCAGGCCGGCGACCAGCTTGCAACCAGCGAGAATCTGAGCCCTGAGCCGTTTGAAGAGCAGATCAGCTGGAGTCACAATCGCGAGCAGTACCTGCCGCTGGTGGCCAAGTTCGCAACTCTTCGCAATCGCATTGGCAACATTCCCTTTCCGGAGCCGCGGTACGGCAGCGATTTGTTGCAACGGGTTCCAGCCGACACGGTACTGTACATCAGCGTTCCAAACCTCGGAAATTTTCTCACGGAAGCAAATACCATCTTTAAGGATCAGCTGAATCGCAGTCCCGAGCTTCAACAGTGGTGGGGTCGTGGCGGTGAGAACAAAACGGCGGAGCTGGATGCCTTAGTGGATAAGCTCCATGACGTAAGCCAGTATCTTGGCGACGAACTTGTCATCGTCGGTGTGAAGCAAGCCAACGAATCCGGATTTGCAGTTATCGCTGATGTGCAGAAGAGCGGCCTTGGCGATCTGCTGAAGCAGCAGTTTGCGTCTGCGGGCATGCATGGCGGACTCACCGTGTTGGATGAGCAGGAATTGAACGCTGCATCGAGCACAGCGAAGACAAAGCCAGGTGCTTACGCTCTGATTCGGCCGCATGAGGCTGTATTTTCAGGAAGCATCGATGCTCTAAAGCAATTGAACGGGCAACTCAACGCCGGGGTTAGTGGTTTTGCCTCGGCAGATTTTGGCAAGCAGATCGCCGATGCCTACTCGCGTGGCGCGGGGGTTATTCTCGCGGCCGATCTACATCAGATGATGAACGGAAAAATTGGAGAGCCGCGGGCTCATAGGCACGCCAGTGGCGCAGTCGAGAACAGCGGTATTCAGGATGTGCGTTATCTGATTGCGGAGCATCGTGAATTGAATGGCGTTCCGCAAAACCATTTAAATCTGCAGTTTTCCGGAACCAGACAACGTGTCGCCTCCTGGCTTGCGGCGCCTGCGGCGATAGGGTCGCTCGACTTTGTCTCGCCCAATGCTGCGTTTGCTGTTGCGGTCCTGTCAAAGGATCCTAAAGAGATCGCCACCGATCTGATGACGATGGCTGAAGAAAACGGGCGCGGAGACGAGGGAAAATGGGAAGCCGCTGAATCAAAGCTGCACATCAGCATCCGCGACGACCTTGCTGCAAGTCTTGGCGGAGACTTCCTCGTGTCGCTTGATGGGCCGGTGCTGCCGACGCCCTCATGGAAGGTGGTTGTTGAAGTTCGCGATTCTCAACGACTTGAGCAGACCCTGGAGCAGTTGGCCCAGGACCTTCACAATCAGGAACAGGGCAAAAACTCTCGCGATATCGTGATTGAGCCGAGCCAGGTGGGCGCGCAGCGCTTCTATGCCCTTCACGATCTCAAGTCAGGGACCGTCGTTGCACAATACACGTTCGCCAGTGGCTACATGATCATGGCGTCAAGTCGCGCGTTAGTGTTGGAGGCGCTGCAGACTCGTGCATCGGGCAACTCTCTGTCGCACTCGCAGGCGTTCAAGGCTTTGCTTCCAAAAGACACGAATGAGAACTACTCCGCGATCGCGTATCAGAATCTGGGGCCAGTTCTGACTCCTCTACTGTCTCAATTCAAGGGAAAGTCAGCCGATGCGATCCGCGAACTTGCTGCCGACTCAAGGCCAACGGCAATTTGCGCATGGGGAAGAGACACCCGCATAGAAGCCGCCAGCGACAGCCGCCTTTTCGGTTTTGATTTTCTTACTCTCGGCGCCCTCCTCGATTCAAGGAACAAGATGCCTATGCAAAACGTAAGACAATGACATGGGCGTCATTGATCTTGACGGGTTGGAAGTTCGGCTTGGCAACCGCATCGTGCTCAATGGACTTACGGGCACGTTGCAGGGGCAGGCTATCGGCCTCCTCGGCCCGAATGGAGCTGGAAAGTCCACACTGATCAACACGCTTCTTGGCTTCCACCAGCCATTGCGGGGCACTGCCCGCGTTTTTGATTTCGACGTCCGTCGCGACAGGGCGCAAATTCGGCAGCAAATCGGGTACATGCCGGAGAATGATTCGTTCATCGGCAACATGAGCGGCGTGCGATTCGTGCGCTACATGGCTGAACTTGCGGGGCTTCCTCGAGGAGAGGCATTGGAGCGAGCGCATGAAGCTCTCTTCTATGTGGGTCTTGGTGAAGTTCGATACCGCAAGGTCAGCACCTATTCCCTTGGGATGAAGCAGCTTATCAAGCTGGCGCAAGCGTTGGCCCACGGCCCCAAACTGCTGATCCTCGACGAACCGACGAACGGGCTCGATCCCGTAGCCCGCCAGCGCATGATCCAGGTCATCAAAGAGATTCGCAAAGAGGGCAGCATCCGTTTGCTGATCTCGTCTCACCTGCTGCGCGATATCGATGAGACTTGCGATGAAGTCCTCATACTCAAGGATGGACGAATCGCCGCACTGCGCAATATCGAGGAAGAGCGCAATTCACACCGGAATTTCATTGAAATAGAGACAGTGGGCGCGACTGAACAATTTTCCGCGCGAATCCGCGAACTCGGTTGCGAGTGCGCAAGTTTTCCGGGCGGGCGCATCAAGCTCGTGATGCCCGACCACATTGAGGCACGGGATCTGTACGTGATTGCGTCAGACCAGGGCGTGCAGATTCGACGAATGAACCAGCGGCGCGATTCTCTCGAAGACATATTTCTCAGGGCAATGGATAACGAAGTTGGGCGGCCAGAACATGTCAGTGTATAAACACAACTATCGCGCTTACACCGGCGAGGTCACACCGCTGTGGACGCGGGTTCTCGTGCTCGCGCGCTATGCATTTGCCGAGGCGTGGTCTTCCAAAATCACGGTGGCGCTCTTCACGCTTTCACTTCTGCCGATCATCGTTTTCCTCATCGTTATTTATTTAGCCAACAATCCGATTGCGCGAGCTTTGATCGTGAAAGGCAATTCCGCCGGGCTTGAGGTGGACGCTCGGTACTTCTTTCAGATTCTGCAGACCCAGTCGATGATCGCACTGGCCATCACGGCATGGGTTGCGCCTCGGCTCATTAGTTCCGATCTCTCCGATAATGCCCTCCCCATTCTGCTCAGTCATCCCATCTCGCGCTTTGGATATGTATTCGCCAAGTTCATTGCACTCTTCTCCTCGTTGTCCGCAGTTACGTGGGTTCCGTGTCTGCTGCTCTTCGCGTACCAGGGGTACTCGTCGCCGCAACCCTGGATCGGCGGGAATCTTCAGATCGGTGTCGGAGTCTTTGTTGGCGCGGTGATCTGGATTGCGTTTCTTTCCATTCTCGGCCTGGCGTTGTCTTCGTGGGTCAAGTGGCGCATCGTGGCCACGGGCACTATTTTCGCTGTGTTGTTTGTTCCAGCCGGCATTGGCGGCATTGTGACCGCAATTCTGCGTACGAAATGGGGTTTCCTGCTGAACGTCCCATTCATGATGTCAGTTCTCTGGCGCAGGCTGCTCGGGGTTCAGAGCTTCTCGTTTGCCGGTGAGTCAATTCCAATATCGGCAATTCTCGTGATGCTTGCTCTGGCATGCGTTCTCTGCATCGCGATGCTCAATGCGCGAATTCGCGCCCGAGAGGTGGTCCGAGGATGAACGATCGGATCATTTTCGACAACGTGTCAAAGTTCTACGGCGAGATCCTTGGCGTCAATCGCGTGTCGCTAAATATCCCGCCGGGAATTACCACGCTTGTAGGCCCGAACGGGTCCGGCAAGACGACGCTGATGAATTTAATGACCGGGCTCGTGCAGCCATCGAGCGGGCATGTCTCCGTTCTGGGGTCGCAGCCGAGCGACGCAACAGAGTTTTTCCGGAACGTCGGTTACTGTACGCAGTTTGATTCTTTCCCTCGCGGAATTGTCGGGTGGCAGTTTGTCCTGGATAGCCTGCTGCTCCATGGAATGGGGAAAGCGGACGCTTACCGGCTTACCAGGGAAGCGCTTGAACGCGCCCGTCTGGGCGATGCGGCGGGACGGAAGATCGCCGGGTACAGCAAAGGTATGCGCCAGAAGATACGGCTCGCGCAGGCGATCGCTCATCATCCAAAGGTTCTTATTCTTGACGAGCCTCTCAATGGACTTGACCCCGTAGCTCGGGCGGAGTCTCTGGCGCTCTTCGAAGAACTCGGACGCCAGGGGATGCATCTGATCATTTCCAGCCACATTCTCGATGAGGTCGACAGAATCTCCGATCGGGTCATTCTCATCACCGGAGGCTACCTGGTTGCTGAGGGAAATATTCATCAGGTGCGAAAGGAAGTACGCGACAAGCCGATGCAGGTTTTGATTCGCTGCGATCGTCCTGAGGTGCTCGCGTCGAAGATGTTCGCCATCAATCATTGTGTTGAAGCAAGGTTGCACGGGGATGGCAAGGGTGTCTTCCTGCGCACCAGCGATATCGATCAGTTCTACTCCATGCTGAATGGGATTGCTGCTGAAGGGATCGTGAAGATTGATGGTGTGGCTCCGGCAGATGACGATGCGAATGCGATTTATCAGTATCTGATCGGAACGGACGGGGGTGCATCATGACACGGATGAATGCTGGAGCATTTGTAAGTCGGCTCCGACAACTGCCATGGTCCCTCTGGTGGATTCAGGTGCGTCGGATGACACTGATCGAACTTCGCAGGAACCTTATCTCGTGGAAGGCAAGCTGGATCTACTTTCTCGCCTTTGTTCCTGCTCTTATAATCACCGTTCACTTATTGTTCGACGGACACGCGGCGTCTTCCATGCCGGAAGATACCGACATCCTCGCGGGTATTGTGCAGTTCTACTACATCCGTCTTGGAATATTCTTCGGCTGCCTGGGAATCTTCTCGCGTCTGATTCGAGGCGAAATGGTGGAGCGCAGCCTGCATTTCTATCTGCTCTCGCCGGTGCGGCGTGAAATCCTGTTGCTTGCGAAGTTTGCTGCCGGCGCCATCAGTTCGTTATCTCTGTTTGTAACTGCGATCGCCGTCGATTTCGTGTTGATGTACGTCGGATACGGTTCAGCGGGACGGGACTATGTTTTTAACGGGCCCGGCCTGGGACAGCTGGAAGCTTATATTGTCATCACGACGCTTGCATGCCTTGGGTATGGAGCGGTCTTTCTTCTCTTGAGCATGATGTTCCGCAACCCCACTCCGGCGGCGATGCTCGTCCTGGGCTGGGAGGCGATCAACCCCGTGCTGCCTTCTCTGCTACAAAAACTCAGCGTAGCGGCGTACCTTCGTCACTTGATGCCGCTCAGCATTCCAGGCGAGGGCATTTTCGCTCTGCTTACCGTTGAGACGGAGCCAGTGTCAGCCTGGGCTGCGTCGATTGGGTTGCTCATACTCATTGCCGCAGTACTGGCTTACTCCTGCTATCGAATTCGCACGCTCGAGATCAGATATACGACTGAATAAGCCGCATCAGGCCAGCTAAACCAGCAGGCACCTTTGAATGGTTAGTCACTCAACATCTGCCCAGTTATCTTCAGGATTGCGGTCGATCAACTTGCTGTAGGGGTCGACCGCGGCACGGGTGGGCGGTTCACTCACGATGAACTCGAGAGTCGTTTGCGGCTTCGTTATCCAGACCTTCTCGGTGTGAAGTGACTGCTCGCTGTCTTTCTTTCCTTTAAAGACGCCGACTTCGACGAGGTCATGAATTGGAATCTCAGTTTCAGCACCCTCGCCGTTTGCTCGCATCTTGCGTGCATCGACCACCATAGTGACTTTGTACTTATGAT
>Ga0207706_10006765_pt1 | contig 10601 bp, 10 predicted proteins | sample KBSC53metaG_FD_184318 | JGI IMG/M metagenome (GOLD analysis project Ga0207706, IMG submission 184318) | Corn rhizosphere microbial communities from Kellogg Biological Station, Michigan, USA - KBS C5-3 metaG (SPAdes) (version 2) | ecosystem: Host-associated > Plants > Roots > Rhizosphere > Soil ... | reverse complement strand
CGTCGCGGAGACCGGCGCGGGCCAGCACGGCGTCGCCACCGCGACGGTCTGCGCGCGCTTCGGGCTGGAGTGCGTCGTCTACATGGGCTCCGAGGACATGCGCCGGCAGCGGCCGAACCTCGAGCGAATGGCCCTCCTCGGGGCCGAGGTGCGGCCAGTCGAGTTCGGGACGCGGACGCTGAAGGAGGCGACGAGCGAGGCGATCCGCGACTGGATCACGAACGTCGGCGACACGCACTACCTGATCGGCTCTTGCGTCGGGCCCGCCCCGTACCCGGAGATCGTCCGCGAGCTGCAGTCGGTTCTCGGTCGCGAGGCGCGCGAGCAGGTGCTGGCCGCCGCAGGGCGTCTGCCCGAGGTGGCGATCGCCTGCGTCGGCGGCGGCTCGAACGCGATCGGGCTCTTTGCGGGCTTCCTGGAGGATGCGGAGGTGCGGCTGATCGGCGTCGAGGCGGGTGGCGCGGCGAGCCTCGGGGCGGGCCGGCCCGCCGTGCTCCACGGCTCTCGCTCATCCGTGCTCGCCGACGAGGACGGGCAGGTGCAGGACGCCGAGTCGATCTCCGCCGGGCTCGACTACCCCGGCGTGGGCCCAGAGCACGCGTTCCTGCGCGACAGCGGGCGGGCGGAATACCTGGGTGCTTCGGACGAGGAGGCGCTGGAGGCGTTCCGCCGGCTCGCGCGGACGGAGGGGATCCTGCCGGCCCTCGAGCCGGCGCACGCCCTCGCGCGGGTCGCCGAGCTCGAGGAGGAGCTGGTGCTGGTCTGCCTCTCGGGCCGGGGCGACAAGGACCTGGCCGAGGTCGCCGCCCGGTGACGGCGCGGCGCCGGGTCGCAGGTCCCATCCCTAACCCCCACCCACCCAGGGGGAAAAACCGTAGCTCGCGCTTCCGCGCCGGGGTGTGACGGGTGGGTGACGAGGCTGTGTCGAATCGTCCCAAGACGCTCGTCGTCTACCTCATGTGCGGGCCCGAGACCCCTGCGCTGGCCGAGGCCGCCGTGGCTGCGGGGGCCGACCTCGTCGAGCTCGGCTTCCCGTTCTCCGACCCGCTCGCCGACGGGCCTGTCATCCGTCGAGCCGCAGAGCGCGCGCTCGCGCAGGGCATGCGCACCGTGGCCTGCCTCGAGTGCCTCGCCGCCACGCGCGCGCGAATCGACCGCCCGCTCGTCCCGATGACCTACTCGTCCCTGCTCGAGGCCTACGGCTGGGACCGCTTCGCCCGCGACGCCGAAGCGGCCGGCGCGACGAGCCTGATCGTGGCCGACCTCCCCGCGGACGAGTGCCCCGAGCTCCGGCGCGTGCAGCTCGTGGCCCCGAGCTCGACCGACGAGCGGATCCGCCTCGCAGCCGACTCTACGGACGGCTGGCTCTACCTCGTGACGCTCACGGGCACCACCGGTTCTCGCGACGACCTCTCACCTGCGCTGGCTGGGCTCGTCGAGCGTGCCCGCGCGGTCACCGCAACCCCGTTGTTCGCCGGGTTCGGGATCTCCACGCCCGACCACGCGCGGGCCGCAGCCGACCTGGTGGACGGGGTCGTCGTCGGCTCGCGCGCGGTCGAGGTCGCCGAGAACGGCCCCGAAGCGCTCGGTCGATACGTCGCGTCTCTGCGAGCCGCGCTCGACGCCTAGATTGCGAACCCGCTCGACCGGGAACGACCTGGACATGAGCGACGCAACCGTCCTGATCGACGCCCGCAACGTCCAGCGGTCGCAGTGGCCCAACATGCCGGACGACGAGCTCGTCGACCGCTCCCGCGCCTGGGCCGAGGAACACGACAACCGGGTCGTGCTCGTCTTCGACGGGAAAGCGCCCGGAGGCGTCGTGGGCGAGACCGAGCTCGACGGACGCACGACGCTCGTGGGCTCCGGCAGCGAGAGCGCCGACGAGTGGCTGATCAGAGAGGCGCCGCACTATCGGCACCCCTGGCTCGTCACCTCGGACCGTGCGCTCCGCGCGGCCGCCGGAACCGCGGCCGAGCGCGTCATCGGCGGCGGCAGCTTCCTCCGCGAGCTCGCCGGATGAGCAGCCGGGGGCGGGCCGCTGCCGCAGGCGGGGCAGCGGCGGCGCTCTGGGGGCTCCTCGAACCCTTGGACCAGCGGCTCCTCCGCTGTGACTACTCCGACATCGCCGTACTGGGCAAGGGCGTGACGCGAGGCCGACACTGGCGACTCGCCGGCTTCGCGCTCCATGCCGCCAACGGCGCCGTCTTCGGCGTCGTCTTCGACGAGCTGCGAAGGCGGGTCCGCGTGAGCCCGCGCCGGCTCGCGGTGGGGCTGGCGCTCGCCGAGCACCTGTCGCTCTATCCGCTCTGCTACTTCATCGACCGGCACCATCCGGCGCGCGGAGAACCGGGCGTGCCGCCGCTCCTGGAGAATCCCCGAGCGTTCGCCCAGGCGACTTGGAGGCACGTCGTCTTCGGGACGGTCCTCGGCAGGCTCGCCGTCTAGCCCCCGGCGCGGGTCGCGACGAAGGCCGCGACGTCGCCGATCTGCTCGGGCGTCAGCGATCCGGAGAAGGAGGGCATTCCCCCGCCCCCGCGCTCGACCTTCGCCCGCACCTGTTCGAAGCCCGGCCGAAGATCGTCCAGGTTCGGACCGATCTGGCCGTCCGCGCCGGCGGCCTTGAGCGTGTGGCACGAGCTGCAGTTGCTCCGGAAGACCGTTTCGCCGGCCGCGGCGTTCGCGTCCGCGGGGACGACCGAGGTCGCCGCCTGCGGCGCGGCCTGTGCGTTCTCCCGGTAGAGCCATACCGCGCTCGAGTACCAGACCCCGATCAGGATCGCGAACAGCAGCCCGCCGGCGACGGGGAGCACCGGCCGCGGGAAACGGTGGAGGCGGACGATCGTCACCTTCGCGGCGTAGGCGCCGTAGAAGGCGCAGCCGAGCAGCGAGTGCGCCAGGACCCTGGTGCTCGGACTACGGAAGCCGAGCTTGAAGATGCAGTGGTAAGCGACGGGCAGCGTGCACGCGAAGACGAGCACACCCGAGATGCGGTGAGCCGAGTTCACCCACGGCGGCTTCTTCCAGGGGAGCTTGCGAAAGATCCAAGCCGCGGTGAAGAGCTGGAAGCAGCCGAGCACGACCGCGGCGGTGGCGAACCCCGCCTTCATGTGGATCGAGTCGCTGAAGAAGAGCTGGAAGTAGCCCTTCGACCGCGGCTGGTGACGGGCGAGAAGCCCCGCCGTCAGCGAGAAGACCGCGAACGCGAGGACCGGCGCCGCGAGCCAGCGGTACGAGCGCGGAGCTGCGGCCTCTGCCATCCGCGCCTATCGAATCGCACGTGGTCGCGCCGATCAAGCCGCCTCACCCGCCGGTCGCGGAGAAGTGCTGGTAGTCGGGCGAGCCCGCCCAACGGCCGCCCCAGGCCCAACCCACGCCTGCAAACGCCTGCACGAGCAGGCCGCCGCGAACCGCCATTCCCGGCCTCCGCCGCGAGCGATCGAGGAAGCCGCGCCCGCGGCGTGGGTGCACCCGGCCGCCCTCGAGGTACGGGTTCTCGACGGGGTTGACGTCGATCGCGCGGCCGAATGCGTGCACCGACCAGCGCTTCGGCCCTGGAGCCACGGCGTACCGGCAGTTGAAGGCCGCAGTGTTGTCCGCCTCGAGAGACGGTTCGTCGCGACCGCGGTAGGCGTCGATCGGGCGCATCCGGCGGATCGGGAAGCGCGCGGCGTAGAGGCGGGCGAAGACGTGGACGAGATCGCTCACCGCGTCGGCGTTGACGACCAGCGCACCCGTGTGAGCCCTGCCGTCGAAGCCCCAGTAGGCAACCCGAAGGCGCCGGAGCTGAGCGGGCGTCACCGGGCAGCCCGGACGCCACGAATAGGGCAGCTGGGCCGGCGTCACGCCCGAGACCGCATGCGTGAACGGCGGCGCCTGGAGCGCGAGCACGGCGAGCAGCACGACCCTCATCGCCACGTAGTCTGCAGCCCGATGCGATGGGTCGCGCTACCGGCGCTCTGCGCCCTCTGCCTGGCGGCCTCGACTCCCGGCGGCTCGGCCCACACCGCCGCCTGTTCGCCGAACCTCGCCAACCGGCTCGCGTCGACGGGCCAGGCGACCCAGCTCGTCACGGTCGTCGCGGCGCGGCGAACCGCGACGCAGGGGATCCTGCGTCTCTGGCGCAAGGCGGGCCACTGCTGGCTCGCCGTCGCGGGCCCGTGGACGGCCTGGCTCGGTCAGCGCGGCGTCTCGGCGAACAAGCGCGAGGGCGACCGCACCACCCCAGTGGGCGCATTCGGCTTCGGACGGGTCATGTACGGGATGGCCGCGAGTCCCGGCCTCCGCTACGCCTACCACCAGATCGCCTGCGGCGACTGGTGGGTCGAGGACCCGGGCTCGCCCTACTACAACCGCTTCCGCCACGTGCCGTGCGGCTCGAAGCCGCCGTTCCGGGTCACGAGCGAGGACCTCTCGCGCTCCCCGGCCGCCTACCGGCACTTCGCGGTGATCCGCTACAACACCGACCCGGTCGTGCCCGGCCGGGGCTCGGGGATCTTCCTGCACGCGAGCACCGGCCGCCCCACGCTGGGCTGCGTCAGCCTGCCGGTGCCTCAGCTGGTCGCAGTTCTGCGCTGGCTGCGGCCCGCGAGCAAGCCGCTGATCGCGATCGGCACGACCACGCAGATGGCGCGTTTCTAGTAGCCGCTGAAGCTGTCCGGGAGCACCTGCTCCTCGGGCAGCCCCGCGCCGTGAAGCTCACCGACCACGGCCTCGACCATCGGCGGCGGCCCGGCGATCATGAACGTGTACCCGTCGAGCTCGCCGAGGTATTCGCGTAGCACTGCGGCGTCGAGCATCCTGGAGTCGCCGTCCCACCCCGGGTCGTCGGTCATCGTCAGCACGAGCCGGAAGTTGGGCAGCGCCCGATCGATCTCCTGCAGCTCGTCGAGGAACGCCGTCGACTCGCGGTCGCGGTTCGAGTAGACGAGCGTCACCTTGTGCGGCAGACCCTTGTCGGCGATGTAGCGGAGCATGCAGCGGAAGACGGTGATCCCGATCCCGCCCGCGACGAACACGTACTCCTTGCTCGTGTCCTCGGGCAAGAGGAAGGTGCCCTTCGGCTGCTCGACCTCGACCTCGTCGCCGAGCTCGAGCTCGGCGAGCGAGCGCTTGAAGGCCGAGTCGCGAAGGCGTGTGCAGAGCCCGAGCACGTTTCCCTCCGTCGGCGAGGTGACGACGGAGATGTGCCGCCGCGGCCCTTTGTCGTCCTGGTAGGGCGGGTCGAGCAGCTCGACCCAGAAGTACTGGCCGGGGGTGAAGTCGACCTGCTGCCCCTGCAGGTCGAAGACGACGAGCAGCGTGCCCTTCGCGACCTCGCGCTTCTCCTTGACGAGCGATCTCACCGGCGAAGTAATACACAGCTCGGGCTGGAGCGGATTTACACTCGAGCGCATCCTCGCCACGATCGGTGTCTACGGCTGGACACTCGAGGCGTTCCTCGCAGCCTTGCGCCAGGCCGAGGTCGCGTTGGTGCTCGACGTGCGGCAGCGCCGCGGCGTCCGTGGTCGCGACTACGCCTGGGCGAACGCGCGCAGGTTGCAGACCGCGCTCGCCGAGGCGCGGATCGCCTACCGGTACCACCCGGAGCTGGCGCCGACGACGGACCTCCGGCGGCTCCAGTACCGCGAGGACGACCGCCTCGGCGTCGGCAAGCGGTCGCGCGCCAAGCTCGCGCCCGAGTACCAGGAGCGCTATCTCCGCGAGATTCTCGACCCTCTCGACCTCGCGCCGGTCGTGGTGGAGCTCCCGGCCGAAGGCGCCGGGGTCCTGCTCTGCGTCGAGCGCGAGCCGGAGGCCTGCCACCGCTGGCTGATCGCGGAGCGCCTCTCCGCCGAGTTCGGCCTGAAGGTCGTCCACCTACGTCCCTGAAGGACGAAGGGCGGCCGTGTGGCCGCCCTTCGCGTCGTAACGGGATGCCTGGCGATCAGCCGCCGGGCTGGGTCACGCCGTTGACCTTCAGCGTGTAGCGCGCGTACTGGTTGATCGACTCCGTCGGCTCGTCGTACATGACGAGCGCGGCGACGACGTCGGCCTTCTTGCCGATCAGCTTCTTGATCTGCTTCTCGTCCAGGGAGCCCTGGAAGTTCCGCGAGATCGGGATCGACGTCGCGAAGGCGTCGGTGTTGTTGCCCGACGTCTGGTAGGCGACGAGCTGCACCGTGTAGCCGTTTACCGGGACCGGCCTGATCTGGGTGAACGTCTGCCAGCCCTCGAGCGACGTGCCGTCGGAGACGGTGTTGCCGCCGACGACGACGTTGTCGACCCACACGCCGGTGCCGCGCGTGTTCGTGTCCGTGATGTACCGGAGCGCGAGCAGCACGTTCTGGCCCGCGTACTGGCTCAGGTCGAACGACTCGCTCTTCCAACCGCCGCTGTCACCGTTGAAGCCGGGGCAGTTGTTCTTGAGCTTGGTGTCCGCACCAGGATCGAGGTCGCAGGTCGTGTCCGCGTTGGACAGGCTGTGGTACGTCTTGCCGTTGTCGGTCGAGACCTGCACGAAGAACGAGTCGAAGCCGGGCTCCGTGTCGTACTTCGTGTCGAACGTCAGCGTCGGGTTCGCGGCCGGAACCGCGACCGAGTGCACGATCGCCGCATCCTTGTTGTCGGCGTCCGGCGCGGCGAGCGCGGAATCAGTGCCGTGATCCGGAGCGGCCGTCGTGACAGTCCACTCGACCGGCACCGGCTCGAGCAGCTTCGCACCGCCGAAGGTGATCGAGCTGATGTCCTTCGCATTCAGGTAGTTGTTCGCACCGTCGCGGAGCCGGATGTAGTCCGAACCGTTCGGCGGGGCACCCGGCGAGTCGTAGGCGTCCGGGTTGTCCCAGTTGATGCCCGCGTCGAGAGCGGCGATCTGGTACCGCGACTTCGGCACCTGCAGCAGCGGCATCTTGGCGCCCCGGTCGAGGACGCCGTCGAGTGCCATCGCGACTGCCCAGCGGTGCACGACCGTCTGGCTGGTCGCCCGTCCGCCGAGCACCTGCTGGAGTCCGGCGAAGCCTTCGGCCGGATTCCGGTGAAGCGCCGACATGAAGGCTCGCCCGTACTGGCTCGAGAGGTACTCCATCATCGAGAACGCGGCTCCGTAGTCGCAGAGGATCTCACCGTCCCCCTGGTCACCCCAGAGCGTTAACGAGTTCTCCGAGCCGCCTTCGCTCGGGATCGGGTTCGCGTCCGTCTGCGTGATCAGGTTGCCCATGAAGCACTGCAGGTGGCTGTCGAAGCCGACCTGCGAGACGGGCCGCGTACCGAAGTCGTAGCCCGTGACGTCGATGGCGAAGTCCGACAGGCCCTCGTTGACCCAGTTGACCTCCTCCGGATCCTGGTAGTACTGGAGCAGGTGCTGGTACTCGTGGGCGAAGACGCCCTCGTAGAGGAACGGCCGCGCCGGAGCGCTGGTGCACGTGTTCCCCGGAACCGGCTCGTGCGGCGGGTTGGCACCCGTCCGGTGGAGCCAGTCGAAGGCATCGATCGTCATCACGTTGCGGTCGAAGAGCTCGTTCAGCCCCGACGAGAAGAAGCCGGCGATGTACGAGTTGGCCTGCGTGTTGTTCAGGTCGCGGAAGTTCGAGTCGCGGACGTTGTCCACGAGCACAACCGTCTTCTCGCCCGCACCGGAGGAATCCGAGGGAACCTGACCCGGATCGAGCGGAGTGAGCGGCGTCTGGTTCGTGCCGTCCCGGTCGGGCGCGACGCTGAACTCGACGGATTCCTTGGGCAGGATGTTGTTGTCGAACTGGCCGATCAGGTAATTGACCTGGTCGTCCCCGATCACCGTCCGCGGCCCGTTGCGGCAATCGCCGGCCTGGAAGTCGGTTCCCACAGAGGTGAAGCCGGCGACCGTCCGAGTGACGGGGGTCGCCACCCAGACCTCGCTGTGTGAGCCCACCCCGCGCAGGGTGTACTGCTTGCGGTAGAACCCGGCGCTGTCATCGAGCGCGAGCCAGGTCCGCGTCGTCCCCACCGGCGGCGTCGCCGCATGGAAGGAGCGGCTGGAGAGCTTCCGCCCGTGCTTCTTCAACAGCTTCTGCAGGCGAGCCTGCTTCGCCCGCAGCGCCACCGCGCGGCGGACGGCCTGCTTCATCGGCATCTCCTTGTTGGCGCCAACCTGGACGGGGACGCGCGAGTTGCGGCCCAGGTACCTGCTGACGTCGACGATGCCGTTGCGGCTGTTCAGGCCCAGGCCCTTGGCCGGATGGCCCGCTTGGTGCGCGGCGCCCGCTCCGCCCACGGCGATGCCGACCGCGGCGAAGAGCGCGAGCACAGACGCAACGACGAGCGCGCGCGTGGTCAAGCCACGAGCGTCACCCCTTGCTCTTGAGCTCATAACGTGTTCTCCCCTTCGTCGTGCAATAGAGGGACGGCGGCGCGAAGACCCGCACCAGCCACACAGGGTTTCGCCCGACCCCCGTCCCGGACGTCGGGGATCATCGTGAATATTCGAACGGCTGTCAAATTGCACCGAAACGCCGCACTTTGCAGCGAAAAGCGGCTCAGGCAGCCTCGCTCGCCGGCTCGGACTCGGCTCCGTGGGCGTGGGCGGCAGCTGCATCCACGCGCAGGAACGCGGCGCCGACGGCCGCGGCCCCGGCCGCGAACAGCGCGCCCACGAGGAACGCCAGGTGATAGCCGCCGTTGAGCGCGGCCAGCGCCCCCTCGCCCGAGCTCTCGAGGCTGGTGGTGCGCGAGGCCGCGAGGCTGGCCAGGATCGCGAGACCGAGCGCGCCGCCCATCATGAACGCGGTGTTGACGACGCCGGAGGCCAGCCCGGACTCGCTCGGCTCGACGTCGCTCATGGCGGCGAGCAGCACCGGGTTGAACGCCATCCCCGCGCCGCACCCGAGCAGAATCATGCTCGGGAGCACGTCGACGAGGAAGTTCCCATCGACGGGAGCCCGCGCGAAGAGCAGCAGGCCAACCGCGGCGAGCAGCAACCCTGTCGCGAGCGGCACCTTGATCCCGAAGCGCATCACGAGCTTGGCCGAGAGGCCGATCGAGAACGCGCCCATGATCAGGTTCGCCGGCAGGAAGGCGAGACCCACCTGCAGCGGGCTGTAGCCGAGCACGAGCTGGAGGTAGAGCGCCGAGAGGAAGAACCACGCGAACATGGCCGCCGCCCAGAGCACGCCGACCACGTTTGCGGTCGCGACGTTGCGGAGCTTGAGGATCGCGAGCGGCATCAAGGGCGCGCTGACCCGCGACTCGAGCACGAGGAAGGACGTCAGCAGCACCGCCGAGCCGACCAGCAGCCCGAGCGTCTCGACCGAGGTCCAGCCCTTGTCGTTCCCGTTGACGATCGCGTACACGGCCAGTATCAGGGCCGACGTCACCAGGACGGCGCCCGCGACGTCGAGCCGCCCGCTCGTGGCCTGGCCACGGTCAGCAGGCAGCAGCCTCAGGCAGAGCGCGTACACGGCGATTCCGATCGGGACGTTGACGAGGAAGATCCAGTGCCAGCTGAGCAGGTCGGTGAGCACGCCGCCGAGGAGCACGCCGATGCTGCCGCCTCCGGCCATGACGAACCCGAAGACCCCCATCGCCTTGGCGCGGTCGGCCGGCTCCGTGAACAGGTTCATGATCAGCGAGAGCGCGACTGCCGATACGACTGCCCCGCCGAGCCCCTGAACCGCACGGGCCGTCACGAGCAGGCCCTGCGTGGTCGAGAGCCCGCAGGCGATCGACGCCAGCGTGAAGAGGGAGATCCCGATCAGGAACAGCCGCCGGTGGCCGTAGAGGTCGCCGAGTCGGCCGCCGAGCAGGAGGAAACCGCCGAAGGTCAGCAGGTAGGCGTTCACGACCCAGGCGAGCGACGTCTCCGTGAACCCGAGGTCCGCCCGGATCGAGGGCAGCGCGACGTTCACGATCGTGGTGTCCAGCACGATCATCAGGTCGCCCAGGCAGAGGACGATCAGCGCGAGCCAACGGGTGCGGCGGTCCATGGTCATCGGTCTTCTGCTCTCCCTTCGGTCAGATTAGTCATAGGACTTCCCCTCACCGCAAAACTCATCGGCTCCGATGAGTTTTGGCGCCCACACGCGTCTTTGAGCTAGATGAGGGCGCATCGGTGCAGCACGCTCGTGTGCGACGTTCACGCGCTGGCTCCCGACGCAGCCGCGATCGACGCACTGGCGCGACTTCAGCTCGCCGCTCGGCGTGTCGGGTTGGAGGTGCGCCTCTGCCATGCGTCGAAGGAGCTGTGCGGTTTGCTTGAGCTCGTCGGCCTGAGCGACGTGCTACGAGTCGAGTCGGGTTGGCAGCCCGAAGAGCGGGAAGATGGTCTCGGTGCCGAGGAAGAACGTGAGCTCGACGACACGTCCGTCTGAGATCTCGAGCACCTGCAGCGCCCAGGGCTCGTAGCCCTCGCCGGTCTCGCTGGGCTTGTACTGACCGAATGCGGGCGAGCCGTTCGCCGAGACGGTCGGGATGACGCGGGAGCCCCGGCAGGCGGCGCCGGGACCGACCCACCAGCTGAGGATGTCGTCCCGCCCGCTCAACCAGAGGTCGTACGGCGGCATGGACTGCGTCGCGTCCTCGTGGATGAGCGCGGTGAGCGCCTCCATGTCGTAATGCTCGAACGCCTCGACGTAGCGCGCGAGCAGCTC
>Ga0207706_10006761_pt1 | contig 10603 bp, 5 predicted proteins | sample KBSC53metaG_FD_184318 | JGI IMG/M metagenome (GOLD analysis project Ga0207706, IMG submission 184318) | Corn rhizosphere microbial communities from Kellogg Biological Station, Michigan, USA - KBS C5-3 metaG (SPAdes) (version 2) | ecosystem: Host-associated > Plants > Roots > Rhizosphere > Soil ... | reverse complement strand
CTCGAACGACGATGCGCGGGCGAGAAACGATCGCTTGAGGCGGCTGCCGATGTAGTCATCACCGAGGCGGCCGATGGCCTTCGCGAGCGACCCGCGCGCCACGTTAGGCAGCACCGCGTCGAGGGCACCACCCGCGCGCAGGTTGAGCAGCGCGCGAGGGTAGCGCCCGTAGCCCGCGAAGAGCTCGTCGCTACCCTCGCCGGTCAGCACGACCTTCACGCTCGAGACCGCGAGCTCCGAAACGAAGAACAGCGGAATGCTCGCCGAGAACGTGAGCGGGTGATCCCGATGTCGCGTGAGCCGCGGCAGCGCGTTGAAGAAATCGTCCGCCGTGCACGACACCTCGTGATGCTCCGTCTCGAACGTCTTCGCGACGATACGCGCGAACGGCAGCTCGCTCGCCTCCGCCTCGGCGAATCCGACCGAAAACGTCCGCAGCGCGGACACGCCGCGCTCGCGCATGGCCGCCACGATCAGACTGGAGTCGAGTCCGCCGCTGAGAAACACACCGAGCGGAACATCGCTCATGAGCGTGATGTCGACAGCGTCGACGAATCGCCGCCAGAACTCATCAGCGGCCTCGGCGAGGTCGCGAACGACGACGCGCCCCGGCTCGTACGCCGGCGGCGACCAATACCGCTCGATGGCAACGCGGCCGTCCTTCCAGGTCAGCGTGTGCCCCGGTTCGAGCTTCTTCACCCCGCGGATCAGTGTGCGACTCCCGCTCACGGTGCCGAGCGCGAAATACTCGGCAACCGCCGCGTCATCCACCTCGGGCGTGATCATCCCGCTCGCGAGAATCGCCTTGATCTCCGAGCCGAAAATGAGATCACCGCCCGGCGTCGTCGCATAGAACATCGGCTTGATCCCGCTGCGGTCGCGGGCGAGCAGCAGAGCCTTCCGCTTTTCATCCCAGATGGCGAAGCCGAACATGCCGCGCAGCTCGCGCGGACAGGTGCTGCCATGTTCTTCGTAAAGGTGGACGATCGCCTCGGTGTCAGACCGCGTGCGGAATCGATGTCCGCGCGCCTCGAGGGGCGCCCGATGCTCGGCGTGGTTGAAGATCTCGCCATTGTAGGCGATCCAGACCGTTTCATCCTCGTTCGCCATCGGCTGATGGCCGCCACTCAGATCGATGATGCTCAGCCGACGGAAGCCGAGTCCAACGCGTCCGTTCAGGTACTGACCGTCGTCGTCCGGGCCACGATGGGCAATGGCATCGCTCATCCGCTCGATCACGCGGGGATTCACCCGAGCATTCGGATCGGATAGCACGATCCCGCAGATACCGCACATTATCGGATCACAGGGAGGGAAGGGGCCGGCGCGTCCGTCGGTTCGAGCGACGGCGCTCCACCGGCCCGGATCGAGAGGATTCGGGGCGGCCCGGTGAGGCCGTCCGGAAGCTCGATGCGCACCGAGTCGCCGTCGTGCAGATGACGAACGAGGCCGGTCGCCCGATTCGTAAAGCAGGTGACGACCGACACGGGCAGCGGCCCCCGGTACCCGAGGCGCAGAAGTGCCGCGTCGACTTGCCGCGCGTAACCCGGCGCGCGAGTCGTCGACTCCACCGATGCGTGGAGCGGGCCCGTGGCTCCGCTCCACGCGACCTGATACTGCGGCGTCACAAGCCTCGATTCCGACAGCGTTACTTCGTTAGGCGCGGCCCCGAGCGGCCAGTGGATGGCGATCGGCTGCTGGGTTACGCAGGCGATCCAATCGCAGATGATCACTCCCACCCCGCGTACGAGCAGCACCTGACGCCGATGCGTCAGCCGCCCACGCACTGCCTCGCGCTCGTAGGCGAGGTCGCACCACCAAACCTGTCCGTCATCGCCGCAGCGCGTTGTCGGCGTCGGAGCCAGCTGAGACCACGAGAACGAACCAGCGGGCACGGCAAGCGGCGACCCTTCGACGACGAGGCAGGCGTGAGCCGCCTCCGAGCGGGCACGGTCCCGCGCGTTGCGACCGATCGTGTAACCGGCACATCCGGGGTCGACGACGACATGGGTTGCGCCACGTGCAATCTCCACGTGCCCGAGGTCGGTGTGCGCGTGGCCCGTGCGATCTCCGCCGTGTGGGCCCGCGTCGACGAGGCACCACCACGCGTCAGTGTCCTCGCTTTCCCGCCCCACGAAATAGCCCGCCACGGGCAGAGCGCCCGAGTCGTGTAGCGCGTTCCGCTGCAGTTCTCGCGCGCGGTTCGAAGGCTGAGCGCGATCGCTCTCTAACGAGCCGCGGTTCGCCGCATCGTGGAGCCACTGCCAGTCTGGCTCGTCCACGAGCCACCACGCGGCTGCGCGATGGGCATCCGTCGTGAGCGCGACGAGGTCACGATCACGAAACAGGCTTGCCCCGAGCGCGAGCACCGGCCCCTCGTCCTGCGGATCCACAGGACCCAGAAGGAGCGTGTCACCGCTGTCTTCGTCGCCGACGATCGGCCAGGTACCGTCGGGCCGGCGGAGGAGCCGCGCAGCGTCCACTTGCGCTCGCACTCGATCACGCGTCGAGTCGGGCACGGCGAGGCCGAACGCGCGGGCGAGGAGGAGATAGTGGAGGTAGAACTCCGCGGTGTACTTGTGGTACCCAACGGACCGCTCGTAATGCATCCCGTCGCTCAAGATTTGTACATCCAACTCGGACTCGAGAATGTCCTGCCCAAGGGCCGCCCAGTCGGATGCGCGGCGCAACTCCGGAAACATCAAGCCGACGTACAGAAGCCCGAGGCCTTCACCCGTGAGGTGGGTGTTCGGACTGTGGTGAATCGAGTCGAATCGCTCGATGTGTCGCGCGTGATGCCAAAGTGAGACGAGAAAGCGCCGCACGCGCACTGGCGTCCAGGAAGATGACCCGCACGTCAACGCCCAGATCCAGCACCATGCGATGGCCCGGAACGCTACCTCCAGACTGCTCGTCCAGTTGATTCCGACGCCGTGTGGATTTTCGGCGATCCACGAGTCGAGCAACGCCAGCAGCCGCTCGGCTGTGTCTTCATCTCGATCGAGGAAGTACCCCTGCGCCGACCGGACCAGATGGTGATGCCGGCTCAGCTCCCAGATCACCTTCACGTCGCCGCCAGCAATCCCGTCCATGTAGCGAACGCGACTCCAATGCAGACGCGAGACGAGCGCTCGGGACATTGGGTGTCGATTCCATTCGTGCCGGGTCGGGTCGATCCGAAGCGAAGCTCCGAAAACGGACCACCTGCCATTCGCAGCGTCGCTGACCGATCGCTTCAGCGCATCGAGCGCCGGCAGCGACCTGGAGTCTCGTCCGCGAAGATGGGAGAGAGGGAACCGGCGCTCGGACGCGGCGGCCAGAGCTCGTCGCAACGCGTCGCCATCCATACCTGCAGCCAGTTCGCCGAAGGTCGGCGTGAGCACGCCCGCGAGCGCCGACGGACCCCGCAGATACGGGGCAACGCGATCGAGTCGCTTTTCGACCTCCTGGCGGATCCGGATCAGTGTCGCGAGACGACGGCGAGACGCTTTGGGCACGACCTGGCAAGAGAGAACTGGCCCGCGTGGCCGGAGCGGCGCTTGCGGGGCGGAATCCGACCGAACGATAGCCTGTGGAGCAGCCGAGCTGCGCCTCTACGGAACGAAACCGGTATGCAAGTCCCCGACCGGACTATCCGTGGGTCATGGGCGGCACCTCGCATGGTACGCGAGGCGTTCATGTGGAGATGCCCGGACACGTTGTAGCGTTTCGCCTACAGCCCGTGAGGTAACTAACTTTGGCCGCGAATGTTGCGGTTACCCGACCCGCCCGGTATGGCGTCCAATGTCGTACCGCGGCGACTCTATGGAGAAGGGGAACGGCAGGGCGACGCTGGCCCGTAAGCTGCTTTGACCGATCCGACATCTGCCGATGGGCTTCGCTCGTCCATGCGGTATACAAGCCGTGATGTCCGCACGTGTCCACCGATCGCAATGACCCGCAATCAATGACGGGCCTCGCCATAGATTCGAGCACGAAAACCGCCGTCACTGCACACGGCGACGGAAATCGAAGTCGTCCAGTGCGCGTGTGCATCCTCGCACCGTCGATCGACGTGCTCGGGGGACAATCGCGCCAGGCGGAGCGCCTCATGAACGGACTGGCCGCCGAGCCATCCGTCGAGATCGGCTTCATTCCACACGCGCCGCGGCTGCCGCGGCCGCTGCGTTTTCTTCAGCGAATCAAGTACGTCCGCACGGTGGTCAACACCGTCGTGTACTGGATCATGGCGGCGACCCGGATGTGGCGATACGACGTCATACACGCCTACTCGGCGTCGTATTACTCGTACCTGCTGTCGGTGCTGCCGATCATCATCATCGCCAAGCTGTATCGGAAACGGCTCCTGCTCAACTACCACAGCGGCGAAGCCGAGGATCACCTGGCGAACTGGAAGCTGACTGCGTTGCCATTCATCCGGATGGCTGACTTGATCGTCGTGCCATCCGGCTATTTGGTCGATGTGTTCGCGAAGTTCGGTCTGCAGGCGCGCGCGATTCACAATGTCGTGGAGCTCGACGTCTTCCGTTACCGCGAGCGCAAGCCGATTCGCCCCGTCTTCCTGACGAGCCGCCTCCACGAGCCGCTGTACAACGTGCCCTGTGTATTGCGGGCGTTCGCGGTTGTGCAGCGCAACTACCCAGAGGCATCCCTGGTGGTGGCCGGTGACGGCTGGATGCGGCCGCAGCTCGAGCAGCTGGCGGTGGACCTCGAACTGAAGAACACGCGGTTCGTCGGGCGCGTGCCGTGGGGCGACATGCCGGACCTCTACGATGCGTCCGACGTGTACCTCACTGCGACCAACATCGACAACATGCCGGGCTCCGTGATCGAGTGTCTCTCGTGCGGCCTCCCCGTCGTCACCACCGATGCCGGAGGCGTCCCGTACATCGTCACGCACGATGAAACGGCGCTCATTGTGCCGCGTGACGATCACCAGGCGCTGGCTGACCAGGCCATGCGACTCCTCCGCGATGACGATCTTGCGGTGCATCTCGCCCGCAACGGGCGAAAGGCCTGCGTGAACTACGCGTGGCCTGCGGTTCGTTCGGCGTGGCTCGCGGCGTACTACGAGCTTGGTCGAGCAGTGATGTCATCCGTCCCCTCCCCGATTCGCTCGGAGATTCAATGAAGCAGGTGTTACGAAAGGGCCTGAAGCACATCGTCGTCGACGAGGTACCGGATCCGGCGCCGACGCCGCACCACGTGCTCGTCCGCCCGATGTATTCGCTGATCAGCGCCGGTACCGAGACGGCGAGCATTCACAAGGAAAGTCTCCTGAGCAGCGTCGCCGAGAATCCGTCGCATTTGCGGAAGATCTACGACGCGATGAAAGTGGCCGGGCCGGTCCGGACGGCGGCGGAGGTGCAAGCGAAGTTCTCCGAGTACGCCGCGCTGGGCTACTCGGGTGCTGGCTACGTGGTTGACCGCCACCCGTCAGTGACGGATCTGGAGGTCGGTACTCGCGTCGCATACGGCGGTGAAGGGACAGGACATGCCGAGACGGTGCTGGCGGGACGTCTCCTGGTGGCCCGTATCCCGGATGAAGTGTCGTTCGAGGAGGCCTGCTTCACCACGTTAGGCGCCATTGCCATGCACGGCGTCCGCATGGCGAACCTCGGCGTCGGCGACATCGTCGCCGTCGTCGGCATGGGCATGATTGGCCAGCTGGTCGCCCAGATCGCGCGCGCGCAGGGCGCCGTCGTGATCGCGCTCGACCTGCGCCCGGACCGGATCGCGCTGGCCGAGCGACTCGGTGCGGATCACGCGTTCGCCCCGGGCGACGAGGCCGAGCGCCGCATCGCGGCGCTCACAGGCGGGCGGGGTGCGGATTGCGTGATCGTCGCGGCCGCCGCCAAGTCATCGGCGCCGGTGGAGCTGGCGTTGCGACTGTGTCGTGAGCGCGGCAAGGTCGTTGTCGTGGGCGCCGTGGAGATGAACCTCTCGCGCGACGTTATGTACGTGAAGGAGATCGACGTCGTCGTCTCGCGCGCCTACGGACCGGGAAGCTATGACCCGACGTACGAGCGTCAGGCACGCGACTACCCGGCCGGGTACGTCCGATGGACCGAGAACCGGAACATGGAGGAGTTTCTCCGGCTCATCGCGACGAAGCGTGTCGACGTTAGGCCCATGATCAGCCACACGTTCGATCTTGCGCAGGCGTCGATGGCGTACGACACCATCATGGCGCCCGGGTCGAACAGCCTCGCGGTCGTGTTGCGCTACCCGGACAGCGGAGGGTCCGCGACGGAGCTGACGTTCGCCCCGCGCCGGCGGGTCGATCTGGCGCCGGCCGCTCCGCGGAAGTCGCGGGATCTCAAAGTTGCGCTGGTCGGAGCAGGCAACCTGGCACGGTGGGCGCACCTCCCGAACATCGCGAAGATCGATGGTGTCTCACTCCATGCGGTCTACTCAGCGAGTGGGCCGCGCGGCGCGACATACGGCAAGCGATTCGGCGCGGCGTACGCCTGCTCGGAATACCAGCAGATCCTCGAAGACAAGGACATCGATGTCGTGCTGATCGTGAGCCGCAACCAGCAGCACGCCGAGCAGGCCGAGGCCGCGTTGCGCGCCGGCAAGCACGTTTTCCTCGAGAAGCCGATGGCGCTCACGGAGCTCGAGTGTCGCGCGCTGAACACCGCGGTGGAGGAAACCGGCAGGCTCCTCACGGTGGGGTTCAACCGGCGCTTCGCGCCGTTTTACGTCGAGCAGAAGCGACTCCTGTCGCGTCGCAGCGGTCCGGCGGTCGTGAACTGCCGAGTGAATTCACCGGGGCTTTCGGGCACCTACTGGGCGGCGGAATCGCAGCACGGCGGCGCGATTCTGGGCGAAGGCTGCCACTTCACCGACCTGCTCTACTGGCTGCTCGAATCCGAGCCCGTGTGGGTGAGCGGTGCGTGTTTGCCGACCACCGCGAAGGAGCCCATTGGCGACCACAACGTGGCGTCGACGATCGGGTTCGCCGACGGGTCAGTCGCGAACCTCACCTACTGCACGATCGGCAGCAAGACGTCGGCGGGGGAGCGCGTCGAAGGATGGGCGCCCGGTCTCGGCGCGATCGTCGAAGACTTCAAATGGTTCCAGTCGCGCACCGGGACGCGAAGCACGAAGTCCAAGTGGTGGCCCGAGAAGGGCTACGAGCAGCAGATGCGTGGGTTCATCGACTCGATCCGCAAGGGCGAGGCACCCGCGGTGTCGGTACGCGACGGCGCGCGATCGACCGTGGTGTGCCTGCGTATCCTGGAGTCAGTGCGCGACCGCACGCCGCGCACCGTGGACCTCGACGCACTGCTGCGTTGAGCGCCTAACGAACTACAACCCCTTCCAGCCGCTTTTTCAGCCCGTTCAGGTCGGCACCGGGATCGGTGCCGCCCAGACCGTGCTGCTTGAACTCGCTCTTGGCGCTGAGGCGGAAGTCACCGCCCTCCTGGTCAACGAACCCGATCTTCGCGACAGTCGGCGCGTACCAGTTGCCGGGCGGGTGAAGGCGCACGTACTCCGGATTGACGCTGCCGACGGCGTTGCGCGCGAACGTCCACGAGTCGCCGGCCATGGCGCGCAGGCTCTCCGAGCCGACCCTCGTCCCAGAGTAGAGGATCGCGTAGCCAACGCCGCTTGCGAACACGTTGTCCGTGATCGTGAGGTTACGCGCCTGCCCGTTTCCGCCGTCCATCACGAGCGCCGTGCCGCGGGTTGGCAGATTGCCGACGAACGTGTTGTGGCGGATCGCCACGTCCCGCAGGTCGAGCAACAGCAGCATCAGGAAGCCGTCCGAGCCCGTACCGTTGAACGTCCCGATGTTGTAGAAGAGGTTGTTCTCGGCACGCACTCGCCGGACGTGGACGTCGACGCATTTCTGGCCCGCGCAGTCGACGGCCTGAAGGGTGAAGCCGCGCGGCGAGTTCTTCACCATGTTGTAGCGGAAGGTCACGTCGGTCGTGCCCTGCCACGTGCACGTCCCGCAGGCATCCTGCGATGACTTGATCACGATCGCCATGCCCTGCTGCGCATCAGCCCAGTTGTTCTCGAAGACGTTGTTCTCGATCAGCACGCGACGGGCGTTCTTGAGCTCGAACAGATTCTTGACCGTCCACTTGCCCTTCCACGTCGGATCCTTCCAGACGTGGTTCCCGCGGATCGTGATGTCGCTCGGGGAGAGGCCGACAATGGCCGGATCCCCGCCGCCGAACATGATGTTCTCACCGGCGCCCGAGAGGAAATTGTTCTCGATGAGGTACGGCCCCGGGCCATTCCACCCCTCGATGGCCTGCGAGTCGAATCCCTTCGCGTGGCAATCCGAGATCCACGAATTCACCACCGCAGATCGCGCCGAGTTCAGCGCAATGCAGCGCCGCAGGCTCGTCGCCTCCTGTCCGTGCACGTACATCCGGTCGAGGATGATTCGGGACGGGACGCGGTCGGCCGACGTCTGAGTGTCACCGCCCTTCGCCCATCCCCCGTCACCTAACGCGATGAGCACGTAGTGCAGCGCCCCCGGGGCCAGGTCCGACGCGACGGTCACCTCGAGCCCGAACAGGCGCCATCCGCAGGTCGGGTTCACCGTGCGAATTGCCGGCCTGTCATTGCGGGTCGCGATCTTCGCCAGGCGAGGCGACGCCGCGGGCGTGATGCGCTCGCCGTCGGCCGGCAGGTCCGAGTCCGGCACGTCGGTTCGGATGACGATCGGCGCGGTGCCGCACGCTTTGGTGGGCAACGTGAAGTTGCCTGCGTACGTCGCGCCGGACGCGAGCCGGATGACATCGCCTGGCCTTGCGCGGTCAAGCGCCGACTGCAGGTTGTCGTTCGGGCCGATACGAATCGTCGATCCCGTGGGCGGCACCGAGCGAACATCGACCTGCGATTGCGGGAGCTCGGCGATGCTGTCGCGCGGCGTCGTGTCGTTCTGCGCCGGCGTCGCGGCGATCGCCGCGCGCACGTCGCGCAGCACGGTGGAATCGGTGGTTGGGTTCGATTGCGGTCTGGAACGCTCGGGACACCCGAGGAGGACGGAGAGTCCAGCCGCCGCGCTGAGGAGGCGGCGCGTGGATATAACGTTAGGCATCGATCGGGTCACTAAGGTTGACCGGCATCCGCCAGCAGTCGCTCGTAGAGTCGCTCGAGCGACCCGACGACGGTTGCGGCGTGAAACTCCTCGCGGGCGCGGTGCGCACTGGCTTCACCCATCGTGCGCCGCAGGTCGGCGTCTCGCAGCAGAAGCCGGAGCGCGTCCGCGAATGCCGGTGGGTCGCCCGGCGCGACGAGGAAACCGGTCTGGCCGTGACGCACGGCATCGCGCACGCCGCCGACATCCGTCGCGACGATCGGCCGTCCAGCGGCCATCGCTTCAACGAGCGAGTTGGGGAATCCTTCGGAGACGGAGCTCAGCACGGAAATGTCGAACAGAAAGTGAAAGCTTGGAACCTGTGGGCGGAGCCCAGCGAAACGCACCGCATGGGTGATCCCGAGCTCGTCGGTGAGAGCGCGCAGCCGGTCCAGCTCCGGGCCTTGGCCAACGATGACCAGACGCAGCGCAGGCCACTCGGAGATGAGCGCTGCCACCGCTCGCAGCAGGGTCGCATGATCCTTGATCGGCAAGAGGGACGCCACGATGCCGACCACGATCGCATTCGGCTCGAGGCCAAGCTCTCGGACCCACGACTGCCTAACGTGTTCACTCGGTGCGTCGAAGGCTGCCTCGTCGACGAAGTTCGGAACCACCACCACGCGATCACGTGCGAGCCGATCATCGCGCTGCAGTGACGCTGCGACCGCATCGCTGTTCGCGACCACGCGTGTCGCGGCGCGAAACCCAACGCCGTTCGCCAGGCGATATCGCAATGGTGAGTGCAGCCAGCGTTTGCTCGCGATGACCACCGGGACACCGGCCCAGCGCGCGGCCATCGCCGAGAAGAAATTCGAGTACTGGTCGTGACAGTGGACCACGGACGCCTGTTCATCGCGCAGGAATCGCGCGAGGCGAACACCCTGCCGTACTGTCTCGGTTCCGTAAAGGTTCCGGATCGGGAAGCGCAGGACCGGCACCCCCATCCGCTCGTATCGTTCGGCAAGCGGGCCTTCGCCGCGAAGCGTCACCACGCTCAACCGGTAGCGCTGGCGGTCAAGCCGCTCGGCCGTGCGGACCGCGTTCATCTCCGTCCCGCCGACACTCATGGTGTCTATCGAAAACACCACATGGACGCGGTCCCGTACTCTGGCGGGCGCGGGGCGAGCGTCGGTCACGGCAGATGACACGGTGTCAGTTCCAAGCGGGACGGGTTCTGATGAAGACGCGCGAAGACGCGGAACGTCTGCGACCTGACGAATGGTACACGGACGCGAAGGACACATGAAACGCGTTGTCGCTCGTACCAGTCCTACCAGCGAGCGAGCGCGGTTCCGTTCGCCTCCGACGGTGCGATGGTTGCATTCCCGGGCGCCGCCCATGCTACGTTGCACTGAGCGTTTCCCCGAAGCGTCTTGAATCCTTCCTCTCCATGAGAGCTCGTCAGGGTGGTTGGCGAAGCGCGCGTCATGTGGTGCCACCACCACAGATGCCCGTCGTCGACGCAACGCCTGCGCAGCCGCGCGCGCCCGCGCCCGT
>Ga0207706_10006760_pt1 | contig 10605 bp, 8 predicted proteins | sample KBSC53metaG_FD_184318 | JGI IMG/M metagenome (GOLD analysis project Ga0207706, IMG submission 184318) | Corn rhizosphere microbial communities from Kellogg Biological Station, Michigan, USA - KBS C5-3 metaG (SPAdes) (version 2) | ecosystem: Host-associated > Plants > Roots > Rhizosphere > Soil ... | reverse complement strand
GCAAGGACCAGGATCAGCCCCGCCAGCGGGAGCGACAGCAGGAATGGGGTCAGGCGTGAGCGCGAAGGGGACAGGCTTAAGCGCGAAGGGGACAGGCTTAAGCGCGAAGGGGACAGGCTTAAGCCTGTCCCCTTTGGGGAGCGCACCTACTTGAGCGCCCGCAGGCGGGGCTCGGCGGGGTCGACGGTCGACTCGAAGCGGTTCGTGATCGGCAGGCGGCGGTCGCGGCCGAAGGCCTTGGTCGAGATCTTGATGCCTGGCGGCGCCTGCCGGCGCTTGTACTCGGCGCGGTCGACCATGCGGATCACCCGCTCCACCTGGTCGGCGGGCAGGCCGCGGTGCACCAGCTCCACGGCGTCCAGGTCCTCCTCGATGTAGCCCTCGAGGATCCTGTCGAGCAGCTCGTACGGCGGCAGCGACTCGTCGTCGCGCTGCTCGTAGCGAAGCTCGGCCGAGGGCGGTCGCTCGAGCACCGACGCGGGCACCAGCTCGCTGCCCGCCTGCTCGTTGCGCCAGCGCACGAGCCGGTAGACCTGGCCCTTGTAGACGTCCTTCAGCACCGCGAAGCCGCCGGCCATGTCGCCGTACAGCGTGGCGTAGCCGACCGACATCTCGGACTTGTTCCCGGTGGCGAGCACGAGCCAGCCGAACTTGTTCGACAGCGCCATCACGATGTTGCCGCGGATGCGCGCCTGCAGGTTCTCCTCGGCCACGTCGGGCTCGCGGTCCGCGAACGCCTCGTGCAGCAGCTCCTCGTACGCCTTCATGGCCTCCTCGATGCCGATCTCGCGGAAGTCGACACCCAGGTTCTCGGCGATCGCGCGCGCGTCGCTGCGCGTGCCCTCGCTCGAGTAGGGCGAGGGCATCGACACGCAGGTGACCCGCTCGGGCCCGAGCGCGTCGTGGGCGATGAGCGCCGCGAGCGCGGAGTCGATGCCCCCCGACAGCGCGATCACCACGTGCTCGAAGCGGTTCTTGTCGACGTAGTCGCGCAGCCCGGTGCGGAGCGCCGCGTAGATCTCCGCGTCGGGGCTCAGCACGCCGGCCACCTCGCCGGACACAACCTCGGGCTCCTTCGAGGGGTCGGTGTTCACGGTCGCGAGCGTGAACACGGGCGGCTCGGCGATCGGCCCGGCGCGGCGCTGGCGGCGGACGTTGACGCGGTGACGAGTATCACGCAGTCGCGCGGCGGCGATGGCGCGCGGGTCGACGGTGCACATCGTGAGCGCCTCCTCGAACTGCGGCGCCCGCGCGAGCACCTGGCCGTCCTGGTCGATGGCCAGGCTGTGGCCGTCGAACACGAGCTCGTCCTGCCCGCCGACGGTGTTCACGAACACGACCGCGGCGAGATAGTCGACCGCTCGCTGCACGAGCATGCGCTCGCGGCGCGCTCCGTAGCCGGCGCGGTACGGGGACGCGGACAGGTTCACGATCACCTGGGCGCCGGCCAGCGCCTCGCTCATGGCGGGCGGGCCGGGCTCCCAGATGTCCTCGCAGATGCTGAGGCCGATCGGGATGCCGTTCACCTCCACGATGGCCGCCTCGGCACCGGACTGGAAGTAGCGCTGCTCGTCGAACACGCCGTAGTTCGGGAGGTACAGCTTCCGATAGGTGGCGACCACCTCGCCGTCCGCGAGCACGGCGGCGGTGTTGTAGACGTCCTCGGCCTGCTCGGGGTATCCGACGATCGCGACGATGTCGCGCGTCTGCGCCGCGAGCTCGCGAAGCGCGATCTGGGCCGCGTCGAGGAAGCTCGTCTTCAGCAGGAGGTCCTCGGGCGGGTAGCCGCTGAGCGTCAGCTCGGGGAAGACCACGAGCGCGGCGCCCTCGTCGCGGGCGCGCGCCGTGTAGTCGGTGACCTTTCGCGCGTTGCCGCGGAGGTCCCCTACGGTGGGGTTGATCTGCGCGAGAGCCACGCGCAGCAGGTCCGTGCGCTCCGCCATGGCTCAATTATGGCGACCGCACCCGAGCGTCAGGTCCAGGTGACGGTCGGGGCGGATGTGGTGCTCGAAGTGCCACCACTCGCGCCAATAGCTCGCGAACCCGAAGCGCTCCATCGCGTTCTTCAATGTGAGGCGGTTGCGCAGGATGCGCCCCGACGCGTTGTAGGTGTTGGCGCCTGGGCCGAGCGAGTCGTATCCGCCCATCCGAAGGCGCTTGCCGTCGCTGAGGCGGACGAGCGTCATGTCGACCGCGCTGCCCGTGTTGTGGCGGCTGCGGCTCGCGATGTAGCTGCCGACCAGGTTGCCTCGCCCGCTCTCGTGCGCCCACCTCACGAGGGCGCGCGTCGCCCGCAGCGGGCGGTACGCGTCCAAGATCAGGAGGCCCAGGCCGTTGCGGCGCAGGTAGCGCTGGACCTGGCCGAGGCTGACGGCGGCGGGCCGGTGGAGGAGCGCCCAGTTCTCGCAATAGCCCGGGAGCCGGTGGCCGGTGAGGTTGTGCCTCCCGAGGTAGTCGAGCTTGACCTGGATCCCGGGCGCGAAGCGGTGCACGTCCACGAGCCCGGCGCGGCGGGTGGCAGGCGTGCCGGCCTCGTCCGGGTCCACCGCCGCGGCCGTCGCGCCTCGCCTGTGGAAGATCCGCTCTGCCACCCCGCGCAGCGTCTCCGTGCCGTAGTCGTGCGAGGGGTTGGCGTCCGTGAGCACCGCCATCGACAGGCGCCGGTCGCCGCGCTCGAACAGCGCGGCCTCGTGGACGAGCTGGCCGGCGCCGGTGCTGCGCCAGCCGCCCTTGAAGAAGCTCCTGAAGCCGGCCGCCGCCGCGTAGCGCGAGAAGCCCCAGCGCTGGTAGGACACGATCGAGGAGAGCAGGCCGCGCGCGTAGGCGCGCGAGCGCTTCGGGATCAGCCTGTCGATCCGGTTGAAGAAGCGCGCCTGGTCCTCCGCGCTGAAGTGGGCGTTGGCCCAGTAGCCCGCGACGGAGAACTGCCTCATGTGCGCGAGCCTCGCGACGCTGTAGAGGGCAGCGTCGCCGACGCGGTAGTAGATGCTGTCGGCCGCGTCGTTAGACGAGACGGTGATCATGGGCCCGAGCGAGGCGCGCGCCGAAGCGTCCGGCATCCGGTTGCCGATTCCTCGCAGGTACGCGGTGAGCAGCATCGCCTTGACGAGGCTGGCGCTGACGTAGACGCGGTGCGGTGCGAAGCCGTGCCTGCGACCCCAGCTGTCGATCAGGGACCACGAGTTGATCCCGCCGCGATGCCTCAGGTAGCGCTGTGCGGACCTGATGCGCCTGCGCGCGGGGAAGCGAGCGCGCAGCGCGCGCCGGGTCATGGTGCAGCGGCGACGCGGCCGGCCGCCCACGTGGACCTCGGTGAGCCCCTTCGAGAACACGTGCACGCGGCGAGAGCAGCGCGCGGCGCGTGTCTCACCTGCTGTCACGCGGTAGACGCCGGCGGGCAGGTGCCTGAGCATGCGCACGTGCCGCCTGGCCGGCCGGCGCCGGACCACGACGTCGCCGGCGCGTTGCTTCACCTCGACGTACGAGAAGGTCCCCTCGATCGTCAGCATGCCGCGCGCAGCCTGCGCGCCGGCAGGCAGCGCCAGGACCCCGAGCGCGGCGGCTATGCCGAGTCGCCGGCGCATCCGCGGGATGGTACGGGTGCCCGTATGGACTCCGCAACGCGTGGGCCGTAGCTTGAAGGCCATAGGCCGGCTACTGCATCCCATCGTCGAGAGCCGCACCTACCTGCGGATCCTGTACCTGCTGCTCGCGCTGCCGCTGGGCGTGATCGAGTTCAGCTTCCTCGTAACGGCGATCTCGTTCGGCTTCGGCACCGCCGTGACGCTGATCGGCATACCGGTCCTGATCGGCACCGTCTGGGCGTGGCGATGGATCGCCGAGCTCGAGCGCAGTCTCATCGGCCGCCTCGTCGGCGTCGAGATCCCGTCGCCCTACCGGCCGGATCCTGAGGGCGGCCGCTGGTGGAGACGCGTCGCGGCTCGACTCGCGGATCCCGCGACATGGAAGGACCTGGCCTTCCTGCTGCTCCAGCTGCCGCTCGGAATCCTGTCGTTCACGGTCACCGTGACGGTGCTGGGCCTCGGCCTTGGCCTGCTGTTCGCGCCGGCGTACTACTGGTCGCTGGACTCGGGCGACTTCATCGCCGGGCTCGACGTCGACACGCTCGCCAAGGCGATCGCCGGAGTGCCGATCGGGGCGCTGATCCTGCTCGTCGGGATACCGGGACTGAGCGCGCTCGGGCGGCTCTACGGCTGGCTCGCGGCGCAGCTGCTCGGCTCCAACGCCGACCCGGTCCTGACCGCCCAGGTGAGCGAGCTCCAGGACGCGCGCTCGCGGATCATCGCGGCGGCGGACGCCGAGCGGCGCCGCATCGAACGCGACCTGCACGACGGCGCGCAGCAGCGGCTGGTGGCGCTGGCGCTGAACCTGCGGATGGCGGAGCAGCGCGCCGCGAACGGCGATCCCTCCGCCGCCGAGCTGGTTCGCCAGGCCGGGGAGGAGGCGAACCTGGCTCTGAAGGAGCTGCGCGACCTCGCCCGCGGGATCCACCCCGCGATCCTCACGAACCGCGGGCTGCCCGCCGCGGTGGAGGACCTGGCCTCACGCGCGACGGTCCCGGTGGAGGTGATCGCCACGCCCGACGAGCGCCTCCCGGATCCAGTCGAGGCCGCCGCCTACTTCGTGGTCTCGGAGTGCCTCGCCAATATCGGAAAGCACGCCGGGGCGAGCTCCGCGACGGTGGCCGTGAAGCCGGACGATGGCCACCTCGTCGTCACGGTCGCCGACGACGGAGTGGGAGGGGCCTCGCTCGGAGACGGCTCCGGGATCCAGGGCCTCGAGGACCGCGTGGGTGCGCTGAGCGGAACGCTGACCGTCGTGAGCCCGCCCGGCGAGGGCACGCGCGTAGTGGCGACGATCCCCCTTACCGAGCGCGCCCTGGAAGAGACCGCCGCTACGCAGGTCCTCGGGCCGCGCGTGCTGCCTGCCGTCGAGGCGGAGGCCGTGCAGGAGGCTCGGAAGCGGCGTCTGTACTGGCGGCTCGGCTCGCTCGGCATCGTCGCGGGAGTGCTGATCGCGATCTGGGCGCTCACCGACCCAGGCCTGCCCTGGATCGTGTGGCCGCTGCTCGCACTCGCCCTGCTCGCCGGGCTCGACGCCTGGCACATCCTGTCCACGCCGCCACTCAGCGAGGCCGACCTGGCCGGTGCGACCGACCGGGAAGCGGAGGTCCTCCGTCTCACAAGACGCCGCCGCCTCCGCCACCACGCCGGAGCGCACGTGGTCCTGAACCTCTTCATCGTGGGCGTCTGGCTCGCCAGTGGCTCCAGCTACTTCTGGCCCGCGTGGGTGATGCTCGGCTCAGCCGTCGCGGTGGCGATCAAGGCACTGCCGCGCCCGGCGAGAGCGCACGGGAACCTGCTCGGCGACCACCCCTAGTGCGGCGCCGGCAGCGCCGGCTCCTCGGACAGCTCGGGTGCGGGCGTCGCGCGCGTCTGGATGACGATCGCGACGATCACGATCGCTCCGCCGACGAGCGTGAGCGTGCTTGGTCGCTCGTCGAGGGCGAGCCAGACCCAGATGGGCCCGAGCACGACCTCGAGCAGGGTGATGAGTCCCACCTGCGCCGCCGGTATCAGCCGGGCGCCGACCGTGAGGAGCGCGAAGCCGAGGCCGATCTGGCCGATGCCGAGCGCGGCCAGCCAGAACACGTCGCCGCCGCCGATCTCGCCCGGACTGGCGAAGGGGAGGAAGGCGGCGACGAGGATCACCTGCGAGAGGCATGTCGCCGGCGCCATCGAGACGTCGCGGCGCCAGCGGGTGATCACGATCATCAGGGCGAAGGCGAGCGTCGCGACGAACGAGAGGCAGTCGCCCGCCAGGCTACCCTCGCCGGGAGCTCCGAGCATCACGCTGACGCCGACGAGCGCCAGGGCCATCGCCATGACCGTGCGCCGCGTGATCGGCTCGCCCAGCGTCACCCGGGCGAGCAGGGCGGCGACCACGGGAGCGAGCGCAAGGATGAACAGGACGCGGGCGACGCTTGTGTGGTTGAGCGCGGCGATGAAGCTGCCCGACGCGGTGGCGACGCACAGCGCCACGGCGATGCCGGCGAGCCCCACCGACCTGAATGCCTGAACCACCCGGCCGCGCTCCACGACAGCGACGTACGCCAGCAGCGCGAGGCCGGCGAACACCGCTCGGCCGAACACCTGCGTCGCCGTGTCCAGCGTGAGCTGTCGCTGGAGGACGCCGGCGGTCGACCACGCCACCGCGGCAAGCGCCACGTAGATCTGCCCGCGGCGCTGCCGCCGCGACCCCTCCAGCGCCACGCTCGCCGCCGTCACGCCGTGAAGTGATACCGGATGCGTGAGAGACTCCCGCGCTGACGACGGGACTCGTGATGTGGCTTTTCGAGCACTCAGTGGAGGCGCCTGTCTCGCGTAAGCGAGTCTGGGCCCTGTGGACCGACGTCGAGAGCTGGCCCAGCTGGAACCCGGGCGTGGTTCGCGCGGAGCTCGACGGTCCGTTGGCCGAGGGCACGACCGGCAGCGTGCGCGCGTCGGGCGGGCCGGCGTCGAAGCTGAGAGTGCTCGGCGTCGACCCCGAGCGGCGCTTCGTGACCGAGGCGTCCGAGCGGCTCATGCGCCTGCGCTTCGATCACGAGCTCGACGACTCGCAGGACGGTCAGCTGCGCATCACGCAGCGTGTGCAGATGACGGGCCTCGCGACGCCGCTCATGCGCCGCACGATCGGACCCCGGCTCGAGCGCTCGATCCCGGTCGCGCTCGCGAACCTGGTCGAGCTGGCGAAGGGCCGCCCGGCGGACTGAGGTCGCTGTCAGCGCAGCCCAGGCCGGTGCCGCACCTTATGCGGCTGTCATCCGCATTTCCTGCGGCACCGGAGCTACGACAGCAGCGCCACGACCTCGCCGAGCTCTCGGATCGAGCGCTCGGTGATCGGGTCCGCGACGAGGATGAGCTCGTCGGCGCCCGCTTCGGCCAGCTCCCGCAGGCCGGCTGCGATCCGCTCCGCCGAGCCCTCCAGGGGCGGCACCGCCGGCGTCGAGGCGCGCGCGCCGACCGCGCCGTCCACCGCAACGAGCACGCAGGCGCTGCGCTCGACCTCAGCGGGGTCTCGCCCCGCCTCTCCGGCGGCCGCCGAGATCCGGTCGTTCAGCTCCGCGAACCGCTCCGGCGAGTTGCCGTAGTCGGCGTACCAGGTGTTCCACGCGTCGACGTGGGGGAGGGTCGCCGCGAGCATCCGCGGCCCGTTGCTGCCCACCATCAGGCGCGGACGGGCGGGCGGTGGCGGGAGGAGGACGACGTCCTCGGCCTGGACGAAGCGGCCATGGAGCGTCACGCGCTCGCCGCTCAGGAGGCCCCGGATGACGGTGAACGACTCCTCGAAGCGCGACACCCGGTGGTCGAAGGGCAGCCCGAAGGCGCGGAACTCCTCCTCGTTCCAGCCGGCGCCGAGTCCGAGCACGAAGCGCCCGCCGGCTATCTCCGCCACCGTCGCGGCCATCTTCGCGATCAGGCCGGGCGGGTGGAACGCGGTGCACGCGACGAGCGGGCCCAGGTCGACGCGCTCGGTCACGGCCGCGAGCGCGCCCAGCAGCGTCCAGGCCTCCCAGGGGCCACGCTCATCCTCGCGCTCGCCCCGATAGAGGAGGTGGTCGCCGAGCCAGATCGAGTCGAAGCCGGCGTCCTCGGCCGCCCGGGCCATGGCGAGGTACTCGGGCCACGAGACATCGTGCCGTTCGACCTCTGGCAGCTGGACTCCGATGCGCAAGCAGTTGGCCCCTTGCATCCGCGCCCAGTTTCCAGTAATTCAGGTTGGGGTAGCTTTTTCGCAGGGCGCGGTCCTCGCGCCCGATTCGATAGGGAGGGTCCCGTGCGATCTCTTCTTTCCTTGCCTCTGCCCCGCCGCCTGTTCCTCGCAATGGTGATCGGTGGCGCGCTAGCGCTGACCCAGGCCGCAACTGCCAGCGCGAACGTCCCGCTTACGAGAATCGGGTCCGACCCGTTCACGAACTCCACGAGCCAGCACAAGACGGCCGTCGAGCCCGACACATACTCGTTCGGATCCACGACCGTGGCGGCCGTCCAGGTGGGGCGCTTCTTCGATGGCGGCGCCTCCGGCATCGGGTTCCGCACCACCCAGAACAACGGCGGCTCGTGGACGGTCGGGGTCCTGCCTGGCCTCACCACCGGCGGCAGCCTCTACGACCGGGCGACCGACCCCTCTGTGGCCTACGACGCGAAGCACAACGTCTGGATGGTCTCGACGCTCGGGCTCGTGGACACGCCGGGCGGCCCGAGCGGAAGGGCGGTTCTCACGAGTCGCTCCACGAACGGGGGCATCAGGTGGGGGAACCCCGTGAACACCGCGGTTGCCACGGGCACCGAGGACTTCGACAAGAACTGGATCGTGTGCGACAACACGCCCACGAGCCCGTTCTACGGCTCCTGCTACACCCAGTTCGACGACTTCGGGCACGGCAACGCGCTCAAGATGTACTACTCGCGCGACGGCGGGCTGACCTGGACGGCGGGCAGGGTTCCCCGCGCCAGCATCATCGGCGGTCAGCCGGTGGTGCTCCCGAATGGGAACGTGGTCGTCCCCCTGGACAACGGCAGTGAGACGGCGCTCGGGTACACGATCTCGACCAACGGCGGCGTGAAGTTCGGCCAGGCGTTCGTGATCACGTCGATCGCGGCCGCCGAAGATCCGGGGAACATCCGCAGCGGCCCGCTCCCGTCGGCCGAGGTCTCGGGCGACGGCAAGATCTACGTGCTCTGGGAGGACTGCCGCTTCCGCGCCGGGTGTCCGGCCACGGGCACGCCGAACGACCTTGTCTACGTCACCTCGACCAACGGCTCGACCTGGTCGGCGGTGCAGCGGATTCCGATCGACCCGGTCACCAGCACGGTGGACCACTTCATCCCAGGCGTCGGGGTGGACAGAGCCACGTCGGGAGGCGGAATTCACGTGGGCGTGACGTACTACTTCTATCCAAACACGAACTGCACGCTGGCGACCTGTCAGCTCGCCGTCGGCTACATATCGTCGGCGAACGGCGGCTCGTCATGGAGCGCGGCCACCCAGCTCGCCGGGCCGATGACGATGAGCTGGCTGCCGGACACGTCACAGGGCCGGATGGTCGGCGACTACATCTCGACCTCGTTCGGCTCCGACGGCCTGGCCCATCCGGTCATCGTGGTCGCGAAGGCGCCCACAGCGGGCGGGAGCAACTGCGCGACCGCAACGCCGAACTGCGACCAAGCGACCTACTCGCCGACGACCGGCCTGGCCGCGTCGGGCGGCACCGCTGTGGCGAACGATCCGGTGCTCTTCACCGGATCGGCCGGCGGAGGCCACTCGGAGTTCAGGAAGCGCCGCTAGACCAGAAGGTGGCAACGGGGGGCCGGCATCGCCGGCCCCCCGAAGTTGGTAGGGCGGGCTAATGCCCCCAGCCCACGGGCTCCTCGTGGCGCACGCTGTCCTCGCCGTGCTCGCCGGTGCGGATCCGGATCGACTGGTCCACGTCGTAGACGAAGACGCGGCCGTCGCCGATCGCTCCCGTGCGCGCGGCCGCGACGATCGCCTCGACGGCCTCGTCGACCACGTCCGAGGGCACCACGGACTCCACCTTGATCTTGGGCAGGAGCGAGATGTTCGCCCGCTGGCCGCGGTACTGCTCCGTGTAGCCCTTCTGGCGCCCGCAGCCCACGACCTCGCTCACCGTGAGGCCGGACACCCCGAGCTGGTCGAGTGCGTCCTGCACGTATTGGAGCCGCTCGTGGCGGATGATCGCCTCGATCTTCTTCATCACGCTCTAGCCCTCCTGGAAACGGGTCGCCATCTGTGACTGGGTGACCGGAGCCGGCTGCCGCGGCGGCCAGCCCCTCGGCATCGCCGGGGGACGGTACTCCGATCCGGGGACGGGCATGAACGCCTCCGGGTAGCCCCACATGCCGTGCTCGACGATGTCGAGGCCGTAGCGCTCCTCCTCCTCGGCCACGCGCAGGCCGTGGACCCTCTTGATCGCGTAGAAGACCGCGAAGCTCGCCGCGAACACAGAGACGAACGCCGCGCCGACCCCGACCGCCTGCACGCCGAGCTGGTGGAACGAGCCGGTGTAGAACAGGCCGCCGTCGCCGATCCCGTTCAGCTCGGCGAGCCGTGGGCTCGTGAACAGCCCGCAGGCGAGCGTGCCCCAGATGCCTGCGATCCCGTGTGCCGACAGCGCGCCGACCGGGTCGTCGAGCCTGTGGTCGATCCAGACGATCGCGCCCACCACGATCACGCCGGCCACGAACCCGATGATCGGCGCCGCCCAGTACTCCACGTAGCCGGACGGCGCGGTGATGGCGACCAGCGCGGCGATCGCGCCGTTCGCCGTCATGCCCATGTCGAACTTCCGCGTGATCACGTAGCTCACGAGCATCGCGCCGAGCACGCCCGCGGCCGCGCCCAGCTGGGTGACCACGACCACGTCGGCGAAGCGCAAGCCGACCGCGCCGAGGGTCGAGCCGGCGTTGAACCCGAACCAGCCGAACCACAGCACCAGCACCGCGAGGCCGACGAGCGGCATGTTGTGGCCGGGGATGACGTTCGGCTTGCCGTCTTCGCCGTATT
>Ga0207706_10006759_pt1 | contig 10606 bp, 8 predicted proteins | sample KBSC53metaG_FD_184318 | JGI IMG/M metagenome (GOLD analysis project Ga0207706, IMG submission 184318) | Corn rhizosphere microbial communities from Kellogg Biological Station, Michigan, USA - KBS C5-3 metaG (SPAdes) (version 2) | ecosystem: Host-associated > Plants > Roots > Rhizosphere > Soil ... | reverse complement strand
CGTTGGACTGGAACCGTTCGACGTCTGCCGCGCAGTGGCCTCGTCGACCCACGCCGCGGGAAGAATGCGCGCGCCGTTCCACACGCCCCGTTGCAGGTACAGGAGTCCGAGCTTCGCGATGTCCTCGGTGCGCACGTTGAGCCCGTATGCACCGGCGTCGATTCCCTGCGGACTTTCGACCCACGTCGGCCGGTCGATACCGAGCGGCCGAAAAAGTCGGGGCTCGAGATAGTCGAGCACCTTTTGCCCAGTGGTCTTCTGCACGATCGCCGAGAGCATGTATGTCGCCGGCGAATTGTAGAGAAAGTGCGTGCCGGGTTTGTAGGGTACGGGGTGCGCGAGAAATCTGTGGACCCAGGTCTGGCTCGACATCGCCGGATCATCAGTGATACCCAGCGGCGCTTCGGTAACCTGGCCGGTGTTCATGCGCAGCAGGTCTCGCACGCGCATGGCGCGGAGGTTGGCCGGGACTGAGTCGGGCGCCTCGCCGGGGAAGAACTTCAGCACCGGATCGTCGACCGAAAGCTTACCCTCGGCAACGGCTAGTCCCACCGCCGTTGACGTAAAGCTCTTGCTCAGTGAGTAGAGGACGTGGGGTGTGCGCGCGTCATACGGAGCCCACCAACCCTCGGCCACCACCCGGCCGTGCCGCACGATCATAATGCTGTTCATCGCGTCGATTGCGGAGTCGGCGGCCTGCACAAAACCCAGGATGGCGGAAGACGAGATGCCTTCTCGCTCGGGGGTACTGCGTGGTAGTGCAGTGCCGGTTTGCGCCGCAATGCGCGTGGCAGCTGCAAGCGAGAGTAGGAGTAGTGGTCTGATGGTGCGCATTCGACTTTTAGCCCCTTACGATGCGATTCCGGCACCCGCGAGTGGAAGTGATATGTAAGATCGGCCGCGGGTTGGAAAGACTGCGCCTGAAGATCAGCCCTAGGGTGCACGGCTGAGCTTGAAACACTTGCCGGTCGGTGGACTACTGCTGAGCGCATGTAACTCGTTGCGCGGCAAGAGGTTAGGAATGTAACAAATAGGCCAGGAGGCCTTCAAAATCGACCCAGAATAGACTAGATTGAGTGAGTAAACATTTGACCGTCCCAAGCCGTTGGAGTCGTTCCGTCAGCTCTCTCAAAGTGCTGCGGATAGCTCCGCCCAAGTGGCGTTTTCGCGTGGAGGAGGTTTCAGTGGACAGGATCAAAAAGATTCTCAAATCCAGTCTGACCGGACACATCAGTCTGGTGAGCGCGGCAGTGCTCGGCGCCGTGTACACCGTCCAGTACGTGCATCCGGATTTACCGGAGATCAGCGCTGTCGACGCAGTCCTGATACGGGATGTCGCCCAGTCGACGCCATCTCTGGGCTGGGATCTGCCGAACCTCAACAATCCGCGCGTCGACTCGTGGATCAAGCTTTTCAGCACCGACCCCAAGGTGAAGGGGCGCTTCGCGGTCTGGCTCGATCGCAAGTCGACCTACGAGCCGATGATCTCGGCCAAGCTTGAAAAGCGCGATATGCCGCAGGACCTGATCTACCTCGCCATGATCGAGTCGGGATTCAACCCCAAGGCAAAGTCACCGGCGAAGGCTGGTGGGTTGTGGCAGTTCGTCAGCGAGACTGGTAAGCGCTATGGACTCACCGTCAACAAGAAGGTCGACGAGCGAAACCACCCGGAGAAGGCGACCGATGCCGCGCTGTCGTATCTGTCCGACCTGCACGATCGCTTCGGCTCGTGGTACCTTGCCGCGGCTGCGTACAACACCGGCGAGAACCGTGTTGGACGCATCATGCGACAGGTGACCGGCAGCGAAAGGGGAACTGACGAAGACTACTATAGAATTTCGAGTCTGCTTCCCAGGGAAACACAGGCCTACGTGCCGATGATGATCGCCGCCGCCCGGATCTCGAAGAACCCGGCACAATATGGGTTCGAGCAAAACGCCGCGGTGGGTGAGTAGGCAGATTCCGCGCAAAGAAAAAGAGGACGCCTGGTGGGCGTCCTCTTTTTTTTTTGGGTTCATCACGTGATGCTATCAGTCCCCGCCTGGATCGATGACAAACTGGTTCGTGATTGTGACGATCGTAGTCGAGCCGGGGACGATCGTCACTGTTACCGTCTCCGTCGCGAGATCCAACCCAACCAGCCGATCCACGGGCGATGTCACCGCGCTGATCGGGAACATTGCAAACGAATGCGGCTGTTCGGTGATGACCGCCGCGCCTCCTGGCAATTCGATCGGGTCCGAGCAGTTTGCGTTCAGGACGGAGAGCTGCTGGCCCGCGACGGCGTAGATGAATGGATCCGCGAGTGCCGCCGCGGGAGGATCTCCGGTCACCGCCGAGCAGATCTGCAGACTTCCCGTTGTCGGCGGAGCGGGACCGGTCGTGAACTCGACGTGTGAGATGTCCTTGCAGCTCGGGCCATCGCCCACACGCGTCACCCTGACTGTCTGTGTCCCCAGGCCATCGACGACGTAACACGGAGCGCCCGCGAACGAGAAGGTAAAGCTCGAGGTCGCTCCGGACGGAGTGAAGTAACAGGGCGTTCCGGCCTTGATCGCCGCCAGTGTCACCACTTCTCCAGTAGGCGCCGAGCCGGTTAGCACGTTCCCGCCCTCGACCTTGGTGCCGGTGAGATTCATCTGGAGGAGGCACTGCCCGAGCTTCAGCCCCTCGCTGAAATCCGCGTGTGTCGGCACTCTCGGCGAAACTGGATCGACGCCGTCGCTGCACGCCGCAGCCACTAAAGCAGCCGCGCTCAGCGCGAGCGCGACGAAGCCGCGGTACAACGCTGCGTTTCTGAATGTTTTGCGTTCCGTCATCAGTCCCCCTCAAGTGGCGGCATCAACAATAGTGAGCACGCTCCCACCCGGTAAGATGACCTCGAGCGACAAGGCGATCAGGGTGAGCTCAGGACCGCACGGCTTCGTAAATGAGGATCTCGACGCCGTCTCCGACCAGCCTGGACGATTGCAGTCGCATGCGCTTCTTCCCGGTGGTGCTTCCGAAGAGGCGCTTCCCTTTCCCGAGAACAACCGGATACACCATTAGCCGCAGCTCGTCGAGTAGATCACGCTCGATGAGGCCTTGCACGAGAGTTGGGCTGCCATGAACGACTATCGGTCCGCCGTGCCGCTCGCGCAGGCGTCCGATTTCCTGGGTGAGATCACCCCGCAGAACCGTCGTGTTGTTCCATTCGGCCGATGCCATGGTCGAAGAGATGACGTATTTGGGCATTCGGTTGAACTTGTCTGCGAACTCTCCCTCCCTTGACGGCCAGGCGGCGGCGAATCCCTCATAGGTCTTGCGCCCGAGGAGGAGCGCCTCCGACTCGGAGGTTTCGTCGACCTTGAACTTGTTGCCCTCTTCCCCGCGATCGATATCGAACGACCACCCGGCGTGCTCGAACTCCTCGCCTCCTCCGGGCGCCTCGACGACTCCGTCGAGCGACATGAACTCCGTTGCAATGATTCTTCCCATGGCACTCCTCTTCGATGATGCGTTGTCGGCTGTAAACAAAGAAGCGACGAACGGCAACTGCGAATATCGACATTGCGGGTAGTCCGGTCCACATTGTGCGCAGACCGTATCTCACTTATGACAAAATCTCGCGTTCTCATCCTCGCCGCGCTCGGCGCCATCGGGGCCGCACATACCGGGCGCGCGCAACAGTACTCATGTTCCAGACATCCCGCGCCGACCGAGAACATTGGGGCGCAGCTCGCGAAGTTCCGGCCCGTAGAGATGCCGTTCTCAACCGCTGGTCTCTCGGATCGCGAAGTGCGAATGGTGCGCAAGCTCGTCGAGGCCGGGCAATATCTCGAGAGCGCATTCTGGCGCGAGAGCGATCCGGAAGGATTGAAAATCTATCAGGCGCTCGCCAATTGTCCGGGCGCGGGTGAAAAGCAGATCCACCACTATCTGCTGATCAACGGCAGCCGCTACGATCTCCTCGAAGGCAACAAACCCTTCCTTGCCAATACAGTCTACGAGCCCGGCCACGCACTCTATCCCGCCGGCATCACGCGCAAGGAAATCGAGGATTACGTCGCCGCGCATCCGAACAAGAAAGCCGAGATCTATAACCCGTGGACAGTGGTCAAGCGCAAAGGAAGGGATCTCGTCGGCGTTCCGTACCATGTCGAGTTCAGGCAGTGGCTCCTGCCCGCGGCGAAAGCCCTCGGCGATGCGGCCGTGCTATCCGACGACAAGGCGTTCGCGAACTTCCTGCGGCTTCGCGCCGAAGCGTTGCTCACCGACGACTACTATAAGAGTGATCTCGCCTGGGTCGATCTCGACAATCACAAGTTCGACGTCATCATGGCCCCCTACGAGACGTACCTCGACGACCTCCTCGGCGTCAAAACCTCGTACGGCACGGCGGTGATGATCCGGAATGCCGGCGAAAGCGCCAAGCTCACGATGTACAAGCGCTACGCCGCCGCGATTCAGGACGCGCTGCCGCTTCCCGCAGCCGACCGTCCGTCGAACGCCGGCCATCCAACTCCGATGGAAGTGATGGACACGCCTTATCGCAGCGGCGATCTACGACACGGTTACCAGGCCGTTGCCGACAATCTTCCCAACGATCCGCGCATCCACGCGGAGAAGGGCACCAAGAAGATCTTCTTCAAGAACTTCATGGATGCGCGAGTCAACAATGTCGTGCTGCCGATCGGCAAGCTTCTCATGCGCGAAGATCAGGCGAACCTGGCGTCGATGGATGGCTATCTCGCCGTCGTCGTGATGCACGAGATGTCGCACGGACTCGGCCCAGCCTACTCGCGCGTCAACGGCAAGCAGGCCGATATTCGCGAGTCGATCGGTCCGATCTATAGCGGTCTCGAGGAAGCGAAGGCCGACATCGTCGGTCTCTACGGTCTCGACTGGCTGATGGATAAGGGCGTTCTACCCAAAACACGCGCGCGCGACTACTACGCGTCACATGTCGCGGGAATCTTCCGCACTATTCGCTTCGGCACGGCCGAGGCGCACGCGAAGGCGGAGATGATGGAGTTCAACTACCTCGTGGAGCAGCGAGCGATCACCCGCGACGCGCGCAGTGGCCGCTACGTTATCGACTTCACCAGATTCCCGGTGGCGGTGGCGAGCCTCGCGAAAGAATTGCTCACCATCGAGGCAACTGGTGATCGTGCTCGCGCCGAACGCTGGTTCGCGAAATACGCTGCGATGCCCACCAATCTCAAGGCGGCGCTCGACAAGACCGCGAGCGTGCCGGTCGATGTCGATCCGATTACTGCGTTCGGAGAAAACGTCAGGTAACCAACGTTGTCACGATGAGAGTCGCCGTTATCGGCGGAACTGGTCACATCGGCACTTATCTAGTTCCCCGACTGGTCAATGCGGGGCACGAAGTCATCGTCGCCAGCCGCGGCAAGCGTGAGCCATATCGGCACGATAAAGCGTGGAACGCGGCGCGTCACATCGAGATCGACCGCGCCGCCGAAGACGAGGCGGGAACCTTCGGATCGCGGATAGCCGCGCTCGAGGCCGACGCTGTTATCGATCTCATCTGCTTCACTCCGGCGAGCGCCCAGCAGCTGATCGACGCGGTGCGACCTCGCGGAACTCTGCTGCTTCACTGCGGCACGATGTGGGTGCATGGTTGTCCGAAGACGGTGCCAGTAACCGAGGACATGCCCCGACAGCCGTTCGGCGACTACGGAATCAAGAAGGCGGCAATCGAACAACTTCTGCTCGACGCCACCCGCCGTGGTGAGGCGCGCGCCGCCGCTCTGCATCCGGGTCATCTGGTCGGACCCGGCTGGAACCCGCTCAATCCGGCCGGCCATTTCAATCCGGATGTGTTTGCGCGCATCGCTCGTGGCGACGTTCTGGTTCTGCCAAATGAGGGAATGGAGACCGTGCACCATGTGCATGCCGACGATGTAGCCCAGGCCTTCGAGCTCGCACTCGCCAACCCCGATGCCGCGGCGGGCGAGAGCTTTCACGTCGTGTCGCCGGCGCCAATGAGTCTACGCGCCTACGCCGAATCGATGTACGCGCACTATGATCAGAGGCCGCGACTGGAGTTTCTGCCCTGGGAAGAGTGGCGGCACACCGTTAGCGAAGACGAAGCAGCGGCGACCTGGGACCACATTGCGCACTCGCCACACGGGAGCATCGCAAAAGCGCGGAGCAAACTTGGATATGCGCCGCGCTATTCCTCGCTTGAAGCGGTCATCGAATCGATCGATTCACGCGGGCGTTAGCCCTCCTTGATGTCTCCCAGCGCCTCGGCGGCTGCCTTGCGAACTTCCGGATCGCTATCCTTGAGCGCGTTGGTGATCGCCTGAACTGCCGACGGATTACCGATATCTCCCAGCGCTTCGACTGCGTCCTTTCGTAGCTCCGCATCCGGGCTGGAGAGAATTCCAATCAGCGCCTGCGTCGTAGCGGGATCACGAATCTCGGCGAGCGCCTTTGCCGCGCGATAACGCAGCTCCGGGTCGCTGGCAGAGAGTGCTGCCACCAGGCCAGCCGGTGCAGTGCGCAGCTCGTCCAGATCGCCGAGCGCCTCCGCCGCGGCGCGTCGCACGCCGATGTCAGGATCCGACAGTGCTCTGCCCAGCGCCGGGCCGGACGTCGGCGAGCTGATGTTGCCGAGTGATTCCGCTGCCTCAGCGCGCACCTTGGCGTTTGCATCGCCGGCGAGTGCGATCTCCAGCGGTGCGACCGCGTCGGTTGCTTTATCAAAATCTCCGAGCACATCCGCCGACATCTCTCTGATCGTCGGATTAGGATCGCGCAACGTCGCAACGATGTCGGATACCGCCCGTGTGTCCTCGAGCTGTCCAAGCGCCCAGATCGCGGAGAGTCGTACTCGCGCATCGCCGGATCGAACGAGCTTCAACAAGGCCGGCACGGAGGCGCGATCTTCGATCTCGCCCAGTGCCCACGCCGCCATTGCCGCAACCGCGGGTGACTGGTCGTTGAGCGCGCGCTCGAGCGCAGGCTTCGCATCCTTGTGCTCACCGTTGCCCGCAGCAAGTGCTGCCGACTCTCGAACATTTGCCGATGGATCGCCGAGCAAACTATTCAGGCGAGATGCACCAACGTTGCTGTTGCCGAGCAATTTGCTCGCGACTCGTCGCGTGCACGCATTCGGGCCATCGAGCTCCGCCACGAGGCGGTTGATTGCGCGCGAGTCAGTGATGGTCCCGCCAATGGAGTCTTTCGCCGCCTGCACCGGCGCCGGCATACCAATCAGGCGGCCGACTCCGGCTCTATCCCCGCCCCACCAGAAATTGCCGAGCTGATCGGCGATCAGCTCACAGACGACTGGATCGGTGCGGCCAAGCGCGTCGATCAAGATTGCGACGCGACCAGAATCAGGACCTGGGCGACTCCTTTCCCAGTCGTGATCCACGCTCGCCATCGCAGGCGCGGGAGCCATTTTCACCGCGGCTCCAATCGCACCGGCTCCAACAGCTCCGGAAATAAGCAGTACTCCAATCGCGCGCATGATCATGGTCTCCGGTCACCCAACGCTTCGGCCGCGGAACGCCGCACCTTCGCGTCATTAGAGGTCAGTGCTGCACGCAGCGCGTCGTAAGCAGCGCTGTCGGGGATATTGCCCAGCGCATCGACCGCGCTTTCGCGGACATCGGCGTTCGGATCTTCCAGCATTCGGCGCAGCGTCGGGATCGCGCCAACTACAGAGCGGTTTCCGGCCATGTGGGCAGCCTGCTGACGGACATCGGCGTCACGGTCGCGCATCAGTCGAAGAAGTGTCGCCTCGGCCATTGGCGCCTTGAGCTCCTCGATGGCGTTGATTGCCTGCTCGCGTACGTCGGCGTCAGTGTCGGACAAGCCGGGCTCGACCGCGACAGCCGCGGCCGGATCACCGAGCTCGCCGATTGCCTGAATTGCAGCCTGGCGCACATCGGAGGAGGGATCACCCACCAGCTTTGCCAGCGCGCCGACCGCGGATTTATCGCGCAGCCGCCCAACGAGATGGGCTGCGTTGTGGCGGACATCGGCATCCGGATCACTGAGCAGTCGCAGGATCGCTGCGCCAGGCAAGGCTGTATCCTCGAAATGCGACAGCGCGTCGAGAGCGCTTCGTTTTACTTCTGTCGATGGATCGTTGAGCAGCTCGGCGAGCGGCGCGATGGAGCGAGTGTCCTCGAACTCAGACAACGCTTCGGCCGCGGAGGACCGCACTCTTGCATCGCGATCTTTCAGCGCCTTGATGAGACCCGGAACTGCGCGCGCATCCTTGAGATTGCCGAGGGAGTGCGCCGCTGCGCTCCGCACCTCAGCGTTCTCATCGTCCAGACGAGCAATCAGCGCGTTGACCACGCCAGTATCGACGTTCGTGTCCTGTCTTGCGATTGCTTCGCTCGAATTCATTGATGGAGCGATAACCGACTGTGTCGGCGTGGCTGAAGACGTGGCGTCTTCGTCGATAGTTTTCGATTCAGATGCCCGCGATGTTTGAACGGCCTTCGCGAGGAGCAGGCTCGCTGGTTTCCCCGACACGCCGGGCGCAACGAGAATCGTAGCGACGAGCACGGCCGCTGCCGCCAACGCGAGACCACGTCGTGATCTGTGCGCAGGCCTGTCGCCTTCGACCAGCCGCGACACGCGCGTCACAAGCAGTGAGCGCTCCTCCGCCATGCCCGCGACCGGAACTCCGAGCGGAGAAGCCTGGATCCATTCTGCCACCTGCGCCAGACAGCGCGCGAGTGGAACACCCGACCCTGTGCGACGCACTGCCCAATCGTCGCAGAGGAACTCCGCCGAAGTCGCAATCTCACGATTGGCAACGCGATTCAGCGGTTGAATCCAGAAGACACGCTCGATCATGCTTCCAGCCACGAGCCAGACCGGATCTCGACGAGTGAGGTGCGCGAGCTCGTGAGCGAGCAGGCTGCGCTGCTGTTCGGGATCCAGATCGGTAAGAGCAGTCTCGGGAAGACAGATCTCATCGATGCCGAGTGCAACTGGGCTGGAGAGTCGTGATGTGGAAGTGAGTCGTGGTACCCGGCGCAGTCCCGTTTCACGCGCCAACTCGGTCAACAGGTCGTGCGTTGGCCCGTCGGACACATCGTGCCGATCGCCGAGCCTCCCGACCAGGATGAGTCGTCGCGCTACATAGCTCAAACCGAGTATGAGCGCGACCAGGCCCCAGGCAAAAACGACCGCAAACGATCGGGTGATCGTAATCGATGGGCCCGCTACAGGCGCCACAGATTCCGATCCGCCTCCAGTGTTACTGAATTGCGTCGGCGCGTCGGTTGTCTTTACCTTCGCGGTTGACACGGAATCAATTGCCGCAGGCGCCCGGTCGGCGATCGGCAAAGGTGTCTTTGTGCCTCCCACCTCCCGTCTTCCGCTTTCCGCCTCCCTCTGTAGCATAACCGTTCCAGCCGGACGCACGTCGAGCGAAAGCTGCGTCGTGGCAGTCAGGATCGCACCAATCATTGCGGACTTCCACAGAAGCTCGGATGCGCCGGGAGACAAGCGTCGTGCGCGCACGACCAGCCATGCCAGCGAGAGGAGAGCAGTGCTGTGGATGGCGTATGTGAGCAGCCACGCGAGCGCGGTGGAGGAAACGGTGCCGGTCATGCTGACTCTCCGGATGCTGGACGGATACTCTTCATCATCTTCCGTAAGCGAGCGACGTCGCCAGGACTCATGTCGCGCGCCGACAACAGGTGGCTGACGAGCGCGGTGACATCGCCGGCGAAGAGGCGTTCGGTGAGCTCGCTCACCATCGAATGCTGCACATCGGCCTCAGTGACGAGAGCGCGATAGACGAATTGGCGGTCTTTTGTTCTTCGCGCGAGGATGCGGCGCCGCTGGAGCCTGGCGACGATGGTCGCGACGGTTGTCTGCGCGAGCTTTCGCTCGGCGTATAGCTGCTCCCAGATCTGGGCGACGGTCAGCTCTCCCTGATCCCAAAGGAGGCGAAGGACGGCGATCTGGAGCTCGGTGAGCTGCTGGCGGTCGGGCATTCCACTCCTCGAAGGACTCTACACATGTAGATTCTACACCTGTAGAACGAACTGTCAAGGGGAAAAGGTTTCACCGCACGCCGGCAGCATCGCCGCCCCAGGGCGGAGCGGCGATGAGAATGCCGCGATCAGAATGGACAGTTGCCGGGTTTGGGCTCGTCGATCTTGAGCTGCTGACCGGGAGGGGCGAAGTAGGTCACGACCGTGCGCGCCAGCGCGCCACTTTCGTTGCGGGCGATGTGTGCGCGCTCCCCGAGATCCAGGTAGCCCTGGCCGGCTGTCTTCACGATCGGAGTGCAAGTCGGATCGTCGGACTCGTAGAAAGTCATGGTGCCGAGCACAACCTGGATGAACACCGGACCCGGATGGCTGTGCCAACCGCTTTGCCCGGCCGGCTGGAAGTCGATGCTCTGGACGGCGATGTCGAATGCGGGCTTCGCCTTGATCTGGATGTCCCAATCGTCCGATTTACGCTTGATGTTGAACGTCTGGTTGTCCGGATCCGCAAATGTCGCGCGGCCAAGTGGAGTCGAGACCGTGCCACTTCCCATGGTGTGTTGAGCGTCGCTCGGCGCGGAAATCCCACTGCCTCTCGTCGTGCCCGAAGCCGGGGCGACTGCTTCCCG
>Ga0207706_10006757_pt1 | contig 10606 bp, 11 predicted proteins | sample KBSC53metaG_FD_184318 | JGI IMG/M metagenome (GOLD analysis project Ga0207706, IMG submission 184318) | Corn rhizosphere microbial communities from Kellogg Biological Station, Michigan, USA - KBS C5-3 metaG (SPAdes) (version 2) | ecosystem: Host-associated > Plants > Roots > Rhizosphere > Soil ... | reverse complement strand
GCTGTCCGCGACGCATCAGGAGGAGCAGCGGAAGCACGGCGAAGGTGACGATCATCATCAGCTTGAAGTCGTCGAGATAGGCGATGAACAGGGCCTGCCGCGTGACCTCCATATTGACGTAGGCGAGCGCGGCCGGCCCGACAGCCCCGCCGAGGGCTTGTAGGACTTCCGGGCTGAGCGTTGGGATCGTCTGCTGCGTCACTGCCTGCGCGAGATCCGCGTGCGAGACCTGGGTCATCCGCACCAGCTGCGTACTCACGACCGAGATTCCGACCGAGCCGCCGATGTTGCGCGACAGGTTTAGCAGCGCCGCAGCGGTCGTGCGCATCTGCGGAACCAGCGTCTCGAATGCCAGGCTCTGCAGCGGCACGAAGATCAAGCCGAGCCCAAGGCCCTGGACGAGGCCGCTCACGATTACCGGCCGTGACGGCTGATCGATGGCGAAGCCCGTCATCATGTAGAGCGACACGCCCATCAGGAAGACGCCGATGCCGACCAGCAAGCGCGAGTCGAACTTGCCCACCAGGCGTCCCGCCAGGAGCATCGAGATAAGCGTCCCGACGCCGCGCGGCGCGGTCAGGAACCCCGACTGCAGCACCGAATAGCCGTACAGGTTCTGGAGCAACGGCGGCAGCAGGGCGAGCCCCGCGAGCAGCAGCACGCCCGTCACCGCCATGAACAGGAGTCCCGTGGCGAAATTGCGGTCCTTGAACATCGCGCGGTCGAACAAAGGCTGCTTCGCTGTCGCCATGTGCACGACGAACATCCAGCCGGCGCCAATTGCGAGACCGGCCTCGAGGATCGTCTCCCAGCTCGAGAACCAGTCGTTCTGCTCGCCGCGGTCGAGGCAGAATTGCAGCGCCCCGAGCGCGATCGCGAGAAGCGCGAAGCCGAACATGTCGAATTTGCGCTCCTGAGTCTCCGTCTTCGGCATGAAGCGCAGCATCAGCAGCGCGCAGATCACACCGACTGGGAGATTCACCAGAAACACCCAGCGCCAGTTGTAATTATCGGTCAGCCAGCCACCGAGCACCGGCCCAAGGATCGGGCCGATCATCACGCCACCTCCGAACAGAGCCATCGCCTGGCCATGCTTCTCGCGCGGGTTGATATCGAAGAGCGTCGCCTGGGCGAGCGGAACGATGAAAGCGCCGCCAACGCCCTGCAGCGCGCGGAACAGCACCATCTCGGGGAGCGAGGTCGCGGTCGCACACAGCACCGAGGCAACGGTGAACACCACGACCGAGATCAGGAGCAGGCGCTTCCTGCCGACTTTGTCGGCCAGCCAGCCGCTGATCGGCAGCGCGATTGCCGAGGCGACGATATAGCTGGTGAGCACCCAATTGATCGTGTCCTGCGTCGCGCTGAGGCTCGCCTGCATATGCGGCAAGGCCACGTTGGCGATCGTGGTGTCGAGCACCTGCAGGAGCACGGCCATCATCACCCCGATGGTGACGATGATCCGCTCACCCGGGGGCAACGGGTGGGCTGCGAGATGGTCGGGCGCGCTCGCCACTGGAACCTACTTCTTTGTAGACTGGTCGAAGATGACTTTGGCGGTGACAGAGAGACCGGCGATCATCGGCTTCGAAGGCATACCTTTGAAGGCGATGCGGACGGGCACGCGCTGGGTTACCTTCACCCAATTGCCGTTGGCATTCTGCGCTGGGAGCAGCGAAAATTCGCTACCCGTGCCCGCGCCGATGCTCTGTACATAGCCTTCGAACTTCTGGCCCGAATAAGCATCCACCTCGACGATCGCGCGCTCGCCCGGCACCATCCGCCCAACGTCCTTTTCCTTGAAGTTCGCTTCGACCCATGCGTTGCTGCTGTGGACGAGACTGACCATGCCTATGCCCGTCACGGCCATCTGGCCGACTTGGAGCTTGTCCGCATTCTCGATCACGCCATCCATCGGAGCGCGCACGTCCGTGCGCTCGAGATCGAGCCGCGCCTTATCGACCGCGGCGCGGGCTTGCGCGACCTGCGGCTGTTCGCCGGAAGCGACGGCGGCGCCAGCGTTGGCGGCGCGAGCGCGCGCGTCGGCAAGCTGCGTCTCGGCAGTCTTTACCTCGTTGAGGGCATCCTCATAGTCGGCCTTGGTCGTGAAACCCTTCTTCAGCAGCGCCTGCTGACGCCCCAGCGCATTGCGCTTGATCGCGAGGTTCGCGACCGAGCCCGTGATGTCGCCGGTGGTGCCGGCTGCCGTCGTCCGCAGCACCTGCGTCTGTAGCTGAGCGTTGGCGAGCTGAGCCTGTGCCTGCTCCAACGCAACCCGGTAGGGCTGCGGGTCAATGCGGAACAGCAGGTCGCCGCGCTTCACATTGGCGCCATTGCGGATGAAGACCTCCACGACCTGCCCGTTCACCTGCGGGCTGACCGAAACGATGTCCTGCTTCACCTGCGCATCGTCGGTCGACACGCTGCCGCCGCTGGCAACCCAATAATAGATGCCGCCGAGCACCAGCAGTGCAGGTACGAACAGCATCACGAATGTACGCATGAATCCCTTATTGGCGGTGATCCTGCGCACCTTCGCGACCGCGTTCCCGGTCATCGGTTCGGTCTGCATCTTGTTCATTGATTCGAAGCCCTGCTCAATGATGTGGCCCGTGACGCGTTTTCACGCACGCGCCCAAGCACTGTTCTCATGATTTCAATGTGTTCCGGGTCGATTCCGGCAAACGCCTCAGCGATCATCTCGTCTGCAAGGGCGCGGAGCTTCTCGATGAGCGGCTGCGCCTTTGCGGTGACGTGAAGCCGCCAGGCGCGCCGGTCGGCTGGATCGGCCGAGCGTTCGACAAGTCCGGCTTCCTCGAGGCGATCGAGGATACGCGACAGCGTAATCGGCTCGATATCGAGCATGTCGGCGAGCTCGATTTGCCGGAGGCCCGGATAGCGGGTGAGCTTGAACAGCACCTTCCACTGCGCACGCGTGACGCCCAGACCGACCGCGCGGCGGTCGAATGCCTTGCGCAGCGCGTGCGCCGTTTCGCCAATCTCGAAGGGAAGGGTTTCCATCAGCAACGGATATAGTAAGCCTGCTTATATTAAGCAACGCCTCGACTCGACTCACGTTCCGCCTTTCCACAATTTCATGTTGCGTCGGCTCGCCGACTGCTGCTTTGGCGGACCTGCAAGCAGGAGGCGCTCATGCTCTTCGCCTGGATGGGCTTCTTGAAGGCCGACGCTGGACCGGTTCCGCAGGACGTGCAGCACCAAACGACGGACTTTCTGAGCAAGCCGTACATCGAAATTCAATTCGTCGGTCCGCTCCGCGACGCCGAGGGACGACGTGCCGGAATGATGATGATCTTCGACGTCGCGGACCGCGGGGCCGCGGAGGCCTTCGTCAAAACAAGCCCCTATCTCGATGCCGGCCTCTATGAGGATTATCGGCTGTACGAATATCAAAGCGAAGTCGGCTGAACGCCGGGCGTTGACGCCCAAATCGCCGACACCTAACTCAGGCTTAGCGCGGGTATGATGTAATGGTAGCCTGTCAGCTTCCCAAGCTGAACGCGCGGGTTCGATTCCCGCTACCCGCTCCAATCGACCATCCGGGGGGGGGTGGTTGAATTTTGGAGCGCCTGAGCGGAGCGACGGGGCGACCACCCACTTCAAAACAGACCTTCACGCGGCGAGCGGTGAATATATCGCGTCGCGACACGCGCCTTCGTACTTGCAAAATTGCATGTTTGGGATCCAATAACGCGCGGCACTCGTCTTAGGCTGAGCGCTGCATGGCCAGTTAGCGAAAAACGGGATCCCAGGAACGCAGAAATGCAGGTTGACGCGGCGAAGGCCCTCATTGCGGATCATCTCGCAGTCGGTATCGATGCCGTGCGCGACGAGGCCAGCTTCGCCTCCGACCTCGGCGCGGATTCGCTCGACATGATCGAGCTCGCGATGCGTTTCGAGGAAGAGCTCGACATCGCGATTGACGACAATGAAACCGAGGCCTGCGAAACGGTCCGGGACGCTCTTAGTCTGGTCCACAGTAAGGTCCTGGCCCGCAAGGCCGCCTGACCACCGAAGGCCTAGCCTTGGGATCCCATTGCCAAGACGCGCTGGATACCCGAGAGTAAGAAGCACGAAACTGAAACAACGGGGACTTCGTGGCACGGACGGCAGGCGCTCGAGCGGGGACGAAGGAAACCATCCACGTTCTCAACGGGCCGAACCTAAATCTGCTCGGCGAGCGCGAGCCGGAGGTTTACGGCACCAGCACGCTGGGCGACGTCGAGCGCGTCTGCCGTGAGATCTGCGATGCAGCGGGTGTCGCGCTGGAATTCAGTCAGACCAACAGCGAAGGCACGCTGATCGATCAGATCCAGGCTGCGCGCGCTTCGGCCGGCATCGTCATCAATCCCGCAGGCCGCTCTTATTCGGTCTCCGTCCTCGATGCACTCAAGGCCTGCACCGCGCCTATTGTCGAGGTCCACATCAGCAACGTCCATGCACGCTCCGAGGCGTGGCGGGCGGAAACGCTGACGACCGCAGCGGCAGTTGGTGTAATCTCCGGACTTGGTATCGAGGGCTACAGGCTCGCGCTCCAATTTCTCCTGAATGCCCGTGGCAAACGGAAAGCCTGAACGACGGCCGATCGTCCTCGTTGGCTTTATGGCAGTGGGCAAATCGAGGATCGGCCGGCTGCTGGCCAAGCGGCTGAGCATGCCGTTCGTCGACACCGACAGCAGGATCGAGGAACATTTCCGCCGATCGATCACGGAGATCTTCGGCCAGCTGGGCGAAGCCGAGTTCCGGCGAGCGGAGCGTGAGCTGATATCCCGGCTGCTTTCGGAAGAAGTACAGGTCATCTCCGTCGGCGGCGGCGCATTCACCGACGAACGGACGCGTGAGGAGCTCAATCGCCATGCACTGACCGTCTGGCTCGACGCTCCCTTCGAACTTGTCGTGGCACGCTTGGCCCGTTCGGAAAGCCGTCCGTTGGCGGCTAGCAAGTCCGAAGAGGAAATCCGCGCGCTCTGGGACCAACGCCGCGGTCATTACGCACAGGCGCATATGCGGATCGCGACTGGCAAGCGCGACCCTGAGCGTGTTGTCGACCAAATCATCGCTGAGCTGCGCTAGGCACCCGAGGTCGAAGATTCACGTCTGGCCGCAGGTTGACTCAGCGCCAGCGGCCGCTATGCGCGTTTCATCGTATTAACATGATGGAACGCTTATGTCGACACTCCAGCCCACGCGCGACGTGGACCGGCTCACGGACGAGCTGTGCGACGCATTGCTGACGCCCCGGGATCGCAAGGAGATGCAACGGCTGCTTCGCGACCTGTGCACGCCCTCGGAACTGCGGGCCTTGGCCGAGCGCTGGCACGTGGCGCGACTGCTCGATCGCACCGATCTCTCATATCGTGAGATTCACGACGGTACGGGCGTGAGCACGACCACGATCGTCCGTGTCGGGCGGTTCCTGCGCCAGGAGCCAAATCAGGGATACCGCCGAGCGATCGACGCGCTGGAGGGCGCCGATGTCGGTTGACCGCACCCGCCTGCACATCGCGCTGCAGCGCTCAGGTCGCCTGTCCGACCTCAGCCGCGACCTGCTGCGCGAAGCCGGTCTCAGGATCGAGAGCGGCAAGAACAGTCTGACCGCGCGCGCCGCCAATTTCCCCGCGGACCTCATGTTCGTGCGGGACGACGACATTCCGACCTTCGTGAGCGACGGCGTGTGCGAATTCGGCATCGTCGGTCAGAACGTCCTGGAAGAATTCGCGCTCGGCCACGCCGAGCCGACATTCGAGGTCGTAGCGGAGCTCGGCTTCGGCAAATGCAGCCTGCGGATCGCTGCACCCGAGCAGCTTCCTTACGAGGGGCCGCAAGCGCTCGTCGGCCAGCGCATCGCAACGTCCTATCCGCGCCTTCTGCGACGTTTCCTCGACGACCAGGGCATCCAGGCCGAGGTCGTGCAGATGAAGGGCGCTGTCGAGCTTGCACCGCGCCTCGAAATTGCAAGCTACGTTTGCGATCTCGTCTCGACGGGTGCGACGCTGGAGGCCAACGGCCTGCGCGTGGTTGAGAAGGTCCTCGACAGCCAAGCTGTCCTCATCCGGAGTCGCAAGCCGCTCGACGAAGGGCGGGCAAATATCGCGGAGCAGTTGCTCAGCCGCATCGAAGGTGTGCTTGCGACCAAGGAATCCAAGTACATCATGCTCAATGCCTCGAGCGAGGCCTTGAAGCGCATCACCGACCTTCTGCCCGGTGCCGAAGCGCCGACGATCGTGCCGCTGCACGGCCGTCCCGGTCACTTCGCGGTGCACGCGGTCTGTCAGGAATCGGTCTTCTGGGAAACGCTCCAGAAGCTGAAGGCCGCCGGCGCCTCGGCAATCCTCGTCGTTCCAATCGAAAAGATGATGCTGTGAAGCGCGTCGTTTGGAACGAACTCGGTGCTGCTGCGCGTCGATCGACGCTCGCGCGGCCTCGGCAGCGCAGCGACGAAGTGCTGCAGACCGCGGTGCGGGCGATCGTCGACCAGGTGCAGCAGGACGGCTGGCGCGGCCTCGTCGACATCGCCATGCGCATCGACGGCGAAGCGCCGCGAGCCATGGAGGTTGAGTCTCTCGCGGCCAACGCGCGCCGACGGCTGCCGAGCGACCAGGTCGAGGCGATGGAGTTCGCTGCCTCGCGGATTCGCGCGTTCCACGAAACCAGCCTCCCGTCCGACTTCGTTATGGAAACGGCGCCGGGCCTGACCGTCCGCAAAACTTGGCGGGCGATCGAGCGGGTCGGCATTTACGTGCCCGGCGGCAAGACGCCTTTGTTCTCGTCGCTGATGATGCTTGCGATTCCCGCGCGCGCAGCGGGCGTTAGCGAAATCGTGACGGTCACCCCGCCCCAGCCGGATGGAGGCCTCGACGAGTTAATCGCACTTGCCGGAAAGCTGTCCGGCATCGAGCGCATCTGGACGGTGGGCGGGGCTCAGGCAATCGCCGCACTGGCCTTCGGCGCCGGTGATATCCCAGGCGTCGACAAGATTTGCGGTCCCGGCAACGCCTGGGTGGCTGAGGCAAAGCGGCTGGTCGCCGGGCTTCCGGGAGGTCCTGCGATAGACATGCCTGCAGGCCCGAGCGAGTTGATGGTCATCGCCGACGCGGATGCCGATCCCGGGCTCGTCGCCGCCGATTTGCTCAGCCAGGCGGAACATGATCCCGCTGCCCAGGTGCTGCTCGTCACACCTTCGGCCAAGGTCGCCAACATCGTCCAGTCGGAAGTCTATACGCGGCTGGCGACTCTGCCCCGGCGCGGAATTGCCGCGGCGTCGCTCCGGAACGCCCGTGTGATCGAAGTGAGCGACCTCAACTACGCAATTGAGGTGGCAAACCTCTACGCGCCGGAGCATTTGTCCCTCGCGGTCGCTGCGCCCGACGATCTGATCCCAGATATTCGCAACGCCGGCTCGGTCTTTGCGGGCCCGCTCGCCGCGGAGACGTTTGGCGATTACCTCGCCGGATCGAGCCACGTCCTGCCGACGGACGGCGCCGCGCGCGCCTGGAGCGGCGTGTCGGTCTACACCTTCCTCAAGGCCATGACCGTTCAGACGGTAACGCCCGAAGCCGCGCGCCTGATCGCCGGCCCGGCGGCGCTGTTAGCGCGCATGGAGGGCCTGGAAGCGCACGCGCTCGCGGCTGACGCAAGGCTCGGGAGAGCGGCATGACCTCGCTTGCCGAGCGCCTTGCGCGCCCAGAAATCCTCGCGCTCGAGCCATTCGACATCGCCGCCCAGGCGAATTCCGCATTCGGGCCGGACGCGATCAAGCTCGACGCGAACGAGAACCCCTATCCGCCGCTGGTCGAGGGTCCGCTGGCGGCGAGCGTGAATCGCTACCCGGAGCCGCAACCGGCGAAGCTTAAGTCGGCGCTGGCCGCGCTTTATGGCGTCGAGACCGACAATGTCGTGATCACGCGCGGCGCGGATGACGCGATCGACATGCTGATACGCGCATTCTGCCGCCCTCAAGAGGATGCAGTCGCGATCTGCACGCCGTCATTCTCGGCCTATGCGCATTTCGTGCGACTTCAGGGCGCGCGACTGGTCCAGATTCCGCTAACAGCGGAGTTCGACTTCGATGCGGATGCGTTCATCGCCGAGGTGCAGGGCGAAGCCAGTCTCAAGCTCGCTTTCATCTGCACGCCCAACAATCCGACGGGCAACGAACTCGAGCCAGCGCTAATCCTTCGCGTTGCTGATGCTTTCCCCGAGACGATTATCGTTGCGGACGAGGCCTATCTCGACTTTTCCGCAACGCCGAGCCTTGCAGCCGAGGCCGCGCGCAGGCCCAACCTGGTCGTACTGAAGACCCTGTCCAAGGCCTATGGCTTGGCTGGTGCTCGCGTGGGCTGCGCGATCGGCGAGCCGGAGATGATGGCGATGGCCGCGCGCGCACTGCCGCCCTATCCGATGCCGAGCCCGTCCGTGGACGCCGCAATTACCGCGCTCTCGCCCTCGCGACGCGCCGTTCACGCCGAGCGGGTCGCGCGGATAAAGGCCGACCGCGACCGGCTCGCGGCGCTGCTCGCGCAATCACCCATCGTGCGGAAGGTGCGCAATGGCGGCGGTAATTTTCTTTTCCTCGAAGTCGAGGACCCGGAAGGACTTTCGCGCAAGCTGCGGTCGCTCGGCATCCGCGTTCGCTTCCGCCCGAACGCAGCGCCCGGCGGATTGCGCCTGACGATCGGTACCGAGGCCGAGAATAGCGCCGCGCTAGCCGCTCTGGGCGTGCAGCTGGACAATGCGCCGGAGCGCCGCGCCGAGGTTACGCGCGATACGAAGGAGACGCAGATCGCCATTGCCGTCGACCTCGACCGGCAGAGCCCGCGCAACATCGAGACCGGCGTGCCCTTCTATGACCACATGCTCGACCAAGTCGCTGCCCACGGCGGGTTCAGCCTCCTGCTTAGCTGCGACGGCGATCTGGAGATCGACGCGCACCACACCGTCGAGGATTGCGCGATTGCCCTAGGCACTGCCTTGGCCCGTGCGCTCGGCAATAAGCGGGGCGTCCGCCGCTTTGGCTTTGCGCTGCCAATGGACGAAGCCGAGGCGCAGGTTCTGATCGACCTGTCCGGCCGCCCGTATTGCAAGTTCGAAGGCACGTTCGCTGCAAGCCACATCGGCGACTATCCGACCGAGATGACTCCGCACGTGTTCCGCTCGCTCGCCGATAGCATCGGCGCCGCCATCCATGTGAAGGTCGACGGAGAAAACGACCATCACAAGACGGAGGCCTGCTTCAAGGCCTTCGGCCGGGCGCTGCGTGACGCAATCCGGCTCGAAGGCGACGCGCTTCCAAGCACGAAGGGCGTGCTGTGAAGCTGGCGATCGTCGACCTTGCTTACGGCAATATCGGCTCGATCCAGTTCGCCTTCGAGCGGCTTGGAGTGCGGGCCGTCGTAACCGCCGACCCACAACAGATCGCGTCTGCGGACCGCGTCGTTCTCCCGGGCGTCGGCGCGGCCGGTCATGCGATGGAGCGTATCGACGAACTCGGCCTTCGCGAATGCCTGCGCTCGCTCGAACAACCAGCGCTAGGAATTTGCCTCGGCATGCAGCTGCTGTTCGAGCGGAGTGAAGAAGCCGACACTAAGTGCCTCGGAATAATCCCAGGTCTGGTTCGGAAACTCGAGCCGACGGACGGCCGGCCCGTGCCCCACATGGGCTGGAGCAAACTCCACGTGCGCGATCAAAAGATTGGTTTGGTGACTGGCGACTACGTTTATTTCGCGCACAGTTTTGCCTGCGATTCCGGCACGGCAACCATCGCCCGCGCCGATTACGGACGACCGATTCCGGCAGTGGTCCGCAAGCACAATTGGCTGGGCGTGCAGTTCCACCCGGAACGCTCGAACGAGGCCGGTGCCCGCTTTCTTGAGGCATTTCTCCAGATGCCAGCCACTCCTCCAGCCAAAGCCCTAAGCGAGATCGGGTTTCAGCAATCATGATCATCTATCCAGCGATGGACCTGATGGGCGGCAAGGTCGTGCGCCTGAAGCAGGGCCGCTTCGACGATTCCACGACCTATTCGGATGATCCGGCGCAGGCACTGCGCGTCTTTGCCAACGCAGGTGCAGAATGGGCGCACATCGTCGATCTCGACGGCGCGCGCACGGGCGCGCCCGCGCAGCATGAGCTGATCGCCGACCTTGCCCCGATCGTACCGCTGAAGCTGCAGGTCGCGGGCGGGTTTCGCGAGACGGAGCATCTCGCACGAATGTTCGACGCCGGCGTTGCGCGCGTCGTGATCGGCAGTCTCGCGGTGAAGCAACCGGAGAAGGTGCAAGCCTGGATCGACGAGTTCGGACCGGATCAGATCACCCTCTCCCTCGACGTCCGCCTGACATCTGGAGAGCCGATGGTCGCCATCGCCGGCTGGACTGAGGACAGCGGCCGCAACCTGTGGGAAATCGCTGCGCTTTATCCCTCCGCGCGCCACTTTCTGATCACGGACATCGGCCTGGACGGAATGCTTCAGGGCCCCAACGCCGAGCTGTACAAGGCGATCGCACAGCGCCTGCCCAAGGCGGCGGTGCAGGCCTCCGGCGGCGTATCGTCGCTCAACGACCTGGAGCATCTACGGACCGACGGC
>Ga0207706_10006755_pt1 | contig 10607 bp, 9 predicted proteins | sample KBSC53metaG_FD_184318 | JGI IMG/M metagenome (GOLD analysis project Ga0207706, IMG submission 184318) | Corn rhizosphere microbial communities from Kellogg Biological Station, Michigan, USA - KBS C5-3 metaG (SPAdes) (version 2) | ecosystem: Host-associated > Plants > Roots > Rhizosphere > Soil ... | reverse complement strand
CACCATCATCGGATGAGACTGATGCCATCGCTATCTTCGGCGGCGACGGCACTATCCACCGACATCTCGCAGCCCTTGTCAAACTACAACTACCCGTTATGATCGTGCCGGCGGGAAGCGGGAACGACTTTGCCCGCGCTTTGAATCTTCATAGCCCCAGGCACTCGGTTGCGGCGTGGCAACAATTCGTGGCTACAGGGCAAAATCTGCAGGCCATCGACCTTGGCACAATCACTCCACTTAACTGTACCCTGGGAACTCATCACTTTTGCTGCGTTGCGGGATGTGGTCTAGACGCTGAGGTCGCTCGGCGCGCCAATGCATTGCCTCGCTGGATGCGTGCCCACGGCGGATATGCGTTGAGCGTTCCGGCTGCACTGCTGTCTTACAAAACGCCGAACATTAAACTCTGGATCGCGGACGATCGCGACACCTATGTGGTCTGCCGCGACCAACCCACTCTGATGACCGCCTTCGCCAACGTCCCCGCCTACGGTGACGGAATGAAGATTGCGCCCCGAGCCAAGATCGACGACGGCCAACTCGACATCTGCTGTATCGACCAGATCAGCAGAGCCAAGCTCCTGCGCTTGTTTCCAACCGTCTATTTTGGAAAGCATTTGGGAATTCCTGAGGTTCACTACTTCCAGGCGAAGAGACTACAGCTCGAATCCGATCGTCCGCTCGATGTGTATGCCGACGGGGAATACGTCTGCCAAACACCAATAGAAGTGGGCGTCGCCCGAGCAGCCCTGCGTGTTATCACACCCTGAGGAATAGTGATGACTGTTACCGAATCGGAAATTGACAATCACAAATCGAAACGCTGTTACTCCCTGACCAGTTCCACTCTACGATTCCTGGCTCGTCCCGCGAGCGTGTCGTTTGGCTCTTTCGGATGAGACGCCCCGAATCCCTGAGGCGTCAAGCGATCCGCCACGATGTGATACCGCGCACCCAGTGCCTGCTTTACTGCTTCTGCACGACGTTGTGACAAGTCCAGGTTGTACTGGTCTCCACCGACATTATCGGTGTGGCCTTCAACGCGCAGTTTCCACGTGGGATTGTGCCCCAGAGCATCCGCGATTTCCTTCAACACAGGTTCCGACTCGGGCTTGATCTTATCGCTGGCGAAGTCAAAGTAGATGCCGTAAACCTCGGCTTGCCCTTTCTCCTGCAATTGCTGCTCGATTTGCTGTCCAGGGCCAGTACCAGCCCCTCCTCCGCCTCCGCTACCTGCGCCTGTCCCTGCGCTCCCATCAGGCGCGGGTGGATATGAAATCTTTACCACCTGCAACGTGTCCCCGCTGCCAAGCTTCCATGCTAGCGCCAACGGATTTTCCGCATCGTCCAGAATGTAGAAGTCTCCCGTTTCATCTTCGCTATTGCACTGCGCATGAATCGCGGGAAGTGACACACGCATGTCATTCAGCAACACGGGAAACGCGTGCGTCCCATCGTTCGCACGCTTCAAAGTACATTCGACTTTTCCGAGCTTTTGCAGATCATCCGTCTCTTTCGAACCAGTCCCACCTGAGCCGGCCAACGCACCCAGTCCTCCCACCAATGAACCTAGCGCTCCCTGCAATCCCCCGGCGCGATATGTGAAAGGTGTTTCTCCTTTACTCTTCAAGTCGTTCAACACTGCTTGCGACATGCTGATTGCTGTCGTACCCGGCATTACGTCCGGCATACTCGGGCCAAACAGTTGTGAATATTCATGGGCCTCGCGCAGGTCTGCGATGCGAACGGTCCTATGCGCGGTCGTGCTAGACGTCGACCTCGGCGCGTTTTCAGTCTTGCTCAATGTCTCGGTCGGATTCGGGATATTGTCAGCGCGGTAGTTGAGGCTGACGCCCGACTCTGTCACTTTTTCAATTCGCTTTATAGATTCGTAGTCTCCATTCCACTGCGCAATTGCCGTAACCACCGTTAGATTCGGTCTCAAGGGAACTTTCGATTCAGTCCCAGGTTGGCCACCACTAATTGTCGGAAACGACAGGGGAGAGTCTGAAGCTGCGGAAGACCTAGCGGACGTCGGCCCGTCCGATGTGCTGCGGCCAGATCCCATGCCGAGCGCTTCTTCCAATTTCTTCGGATTATTGGATTTGTACGCCTGCCGCACTTCGTCGACTTTTTTCTTGGCTCGGTATCCAACGTAGACGCATGTACCCAGTCCTAACAAAGCCACCAGGACGATAATTCCCAATACGATCATTAGTATCTTGACGACCGGGCTGCTGTTTGTGGTGGCCGATGCTGTCGCCGATGTGTTAATGGGGTTAGCCGTTGCAGCTGTCGAAACTGCCGATTCCGACGCCACAGGTGCGCCGCAGCTAGTACAAAATTTCCCGCCGCCAAGCGACGCACCACACTTAGTACAAAATGCCATGTTTAGAGACTCCGAAATTTATGGCCATGCGTCGGCCCTTCAAATGGGTGATGCATATTCCTATCTACAATCTTGCGGCGATTTTTCTGGCAATTTCTTTCGCCCCTTCTGCGTTCAAGCCGCCGTTGCGCAGGTCGATGTTCACCAGCACATCTCCCTTGCGCATCATCAGCGCTGATCCCATCGGAGCAATGTAGGCCTCATCGCCAAGGCCTGTGACCCTCGTAAAGGTTTCGGTACCGCTGATTTGCTTCATCGCACCATGAGTGAGGTTCATCGTCATGGTGCCGCCTTCCCAAGTCGTCTCGATCGCAATCTGCTGATCGTCTCCGAGATGGTAGATGCAAGCACTCGTGCCAACGGGCTGCATTCCTGTCACCGGTTTTCCCAGCGCATTTCCGACTTCAGTCATTGTCGCCAGCGCACAAGGATCTTTCTTTCCGTGATATGGCCGCGATTTCATCTGGCCGGTAACCGCATTGATTCGCTGCTTGGCGCGATATGCAATGTACGCGCAACTCCCCATGGCGAGCAGTCCAAAAAACACGAGTACTCCGAGAATGATGAAAACAATTTTCAGTCCTGATCCCCCGCCGGTGGGTGGAGTTGAGGGAGCGGCGTATGTTGGCGGCGGTATGTAAGCAGGAGGGGCGTCTGTCTTTAACAGTGGTTCAGAGGTCAATGGAGTTGTCGTCGGATCTAACCGCTGCACGGACTCCTCGGCGCTCGACGGAGCCGCGGGAGTGCCGATCTCGCCCGGCGGAGGTGCAACCACTTCATTTTGGATCGGAGCAGCAATTGGCGATCCGCAGGTTCCGCAAAACTTGCCCGTCCCGGTAAAAGGTGCGCCACAATTTCCGCAAAATGCAGGCATGCAGTTATCTCCTCGATAGTGTCTAACCACTGCGCATCGTTTCGCGCATCTTGCAAAGCTCAAACAGGAATCGCTGAGGGGCTCACTTGCCTCGTTCGCATGCGAGTTCCGTCAGGTGCGGGGCGAGTCACCGCGAGGGGAAAAACGTGGGTGCCCGGAAAAACACGCGTATCTTACGGTCGCCGCCCCTGTGCGTCAAGAAACGACAATTCTCGAAGCTTTCCTAGGGAGAACCGCCGCCCACATCTGCCAGCGGTGTTAGACTTTTATTTCTTATGTCAGATCAAGGTCGTTCTCGAACGTGGCTTTGGGTCGTCATTGGTGGGGGAGCATTTTTCCTCTTCGTCCTAGCAGTTTTCACACTTATCTATCTGACAGTTCGATCGGGCCAGGACACATCAGCTCTCTCCGGCTTTGGAGACAAGATCGGCGTGGTCGATCTTGAAGGCGTAATTCTCAACCCCAAAACTGTTGTCGGACAGCTTAAGAAATTTGCGGACGATGACTCCATCAAAGCCATTATTCTTCACGTAAATTCGCCCGGTGGCGGCGTGGCGGCCTCCGAAGAGATCTATCGGGAAGTGAAGCGCATTCGTGACGGCGAAAAAGATGGCGTGAAAAAGAAATTGATCGTTGCGTCGATCGAAACGGTGGGAGCGAGCGGCGCTTACTACATCGCGTCCGCAACCAATAAGATTTACGCCGACAACGGCAGCATTGTCGGGTCAATCGGCGTAATCGCCCAGTGGGTCAATTATGGCGAACTGCTTAAGTGGGCCAAGCTCAAAGACATGACGATGAAAGCTGGTGAATTTAAAGACACTGGCAACCCAGCTCGAGACCTCACGCCCGCAGAACAGGCTTATTTGCAAGGGCTCATCGATAACATGCACACACAGTTCATCCAGGCTGTTGCGGAGGGCCGCAAGGCGAAAGTGGAGGACATCCGCAGCATCGCCAACGGAAAAGTCTGGACGGGTGAACAGGCACTCCCTCTAAAACTGGTTGACTCGCTTGGTGACTTCGAAATGGCGGTCAAAGAAACTGCTAAGTCTGTGAATATTAAGGGCGAACCGCAACTCGTGAAGCCGGAGAAAGAGCGCAAATCAGTGCTCGATTTGATGGTTGGGGACGTCTCGGAATACCTGCCGACCAAAGAGAAACTGCTAGAGCAGCACATGGGCTTTTATTACTTGTGGAAGTAGCTCACCAGCGAAGACCTCAATTCCCAGTTCCACACCACATAAGTCCCGTGGGAAATTTTGTTCACGTTCCAATCTGGCACTTGCGCAGAACCCCTGAAATTTGAGAAGGTTAACTAGTCCCGGGGGCCTTTCGTCCCTCAGCGGGATGCTCGAGATTTCGGAAGACTGTTCACACGGAGCGTAGAGGCGTATGACGAAGGCTGACTTAATCGATGAGGTTTCGCGGTTGGCAGAGCTCACCCGCAAAGACAGCGAAGTGATTGTAGAGACGATCTTTGACAGCATCGTTCGCTCACTTCGCGTTGGAGACAAGATCGAAATCCGCGGCTTCGGCAGCTTCCGCACACGCCAGCGCAAACCTCGCGTGGGACGAAATCCGAAAACTGGCGATCGCGTTGAAGTGCCTGCGAAGAAAATCCCTTTCTTCAAGCCCAGCAAGGAGTTGAAGGACTTGGTAAACACCGCCGGTGCTGAAGCAGCTGCCGCAGCTCCGCCGTCGGCTCCAGCACCCTAACGCCCGTCAACAACAACATTCCTTTCATCCGCCACCAAGTCGCGGGCATCTCATGCCTGCGAGGATTCATGGCGACCGCTTATTTCAAGTCCGAAGTGTTTGTCTTCCTTAAGCAGTTGAAAAAAAACAACCGACGGCCTTGGTTTTTGAAGAACCGCGAGCGCTTCGAAGAGGTCGCTCGCCAGCCCTCCCTCCGTTTCATCGGAGACTTGGGCTTTCGCTTGCGCCCGATCAGCACGTGGCTCGAGGTGAACCCAAAGCCGAACGGAGGATCGCTGCTGCGCATTTATCGCGACATTCGATTTTCATCGGACAAAACGCCCTACAAAACAAACATCGGAATGCATTTCCCTCATGCTGGATCACGCAACGAAGTACATGGGCCAAGCTTCTATTTCCACATTGAGCCCGGCGCCAGCTTCCTCGCTGGCGGAGCGTGGCAACCGGACAAGCTTTCTCTCGCGAAAATTCGCGACGCAATTTCGTGGAATGCAACTGATTGGAAAAAGGCTATCCGCGGCCTAAACCTCGGTGGTTCAGCCCTGACTCGTCCGCCGAGAGGCTATCCGTGCGATCACCCAATGATCGCGGACATCAAGCGCAAAGATTTTATTGCCTCAATCGAATTCACCGAATCACAAATTTGCAGCGCTCGCTTTCTCGATGACTTTCTGAAAGCCGCTCGTAAGCTGAGCCCGCTCCTTGCATTTCTAGCGCGCGCCGAAGGGCTGCAGTTCTAGGCAATACGCAACCGCGATTACGGTCTTTTCTGAAGAAACAAATCCACCACGCGTAATGCATATTCGGACGGCACTAGATCCACGCGATTCGCCAGCACGATGACGGTAAGCCCGTCCTTCGGAAATCGCTGAATCGTCGAGCGAAATCCCATCGTCTCACCGTAGTGCCACATTCTCGGATGCCCCTTGTACGGATCCAGAAACCAACCAAACCCGTAGCTTACCGGCTTCCCGTTCGGCTCGGTGGTGGGCTTGCCATCGACCGTCACCGGCACCAATGCTGGCTCCATTTCTTTCTCGCTCAGCAACTTGTGTTCACGAAGCGCCGCATCCCATTTCGCCATGTCGCTCAGCGACGTATAAATTCCGCCATCGCCTAACGTCGCGGACGTCGAACTCTGGTCTGTCTCCCTCCAACCGTCGTCGGCCTTGGTGTTCCCGAACGCTCGCCGCACAACCTCATTCTTTCCTTTTTCGAACGCGATCGTCTGATCCATCTTGAGCGGCGTGAAAATTCGTTCTTTTAGAAATTCACCAAACGATCTTCCGGACTTCTTCTCCACGACCATCGCGAGCAGGCAATAGGCAGAATTGCTGTAGTCCCACCTCGTCCCTGGCGTGAATTTCGTGGTCTTCTCACGCTTCAGCAACTCAAGAACACCCGCATCTTTTATCTGTGGAATCTGCTCATCTGGGGTGTTCCCATACTGCTTAGCCATCAGATCTTCATAGTCGAGCAACCCAGACGTATGGGTGAGCAAGTGGCGGATTGTGATTGCCTTCCCATATTCAGGAAAGTCGGGAAACACCTCGGTGAGGTGGTCGCTGTAAGAAATCTTACCGTCATGCACGAGCAGCATAACTGCCAGGGCGGTAAATTCCTTTGACAAAGATGCGAGGCGAAAATTTGTATCGGGGGTAATTTTATGTTTCGTACGAAGATCGCTGACGCCATACCCACGTTCAAAAATGCCTTTACCATCATGAATGACCAGGACGGCGACACCCGGTGCTTCATCGGATTGAAAGTCTTTGAACACAGCGTCAATCTTTGCGGTCATGTCCTTGTCGGCAGCTAAGGAAAAGTTGGACACCCATCCCAACAACACAAGCAACAGAACCAGTTTCGATCGCAACATTGTGAAGTTCCCCATTCCAAAGCCGGCGAACGATTGCCGGCGCACAAGATTTATCTCACACCTCACCTCGGTCGTTTACTTACAACCTTGTCTCACGTCTAAAGTTCCATGCAGGGCACTTCCTCCGCCGCACCCCGCGCCAACAAGTCCGAGAACCTTCAAGTCTGGCGCAACCCGTGGTTTGAAGGAATGGTCTTTCATCGCGGCGTGCGATTCACCCATCCTTATCCGCGCCACTGGCACGACGAACTTCATTTGTGCGCTTACACTGCTGGGGCCGGATACTTGCGATGCCGCGGCGAAACCCGCCTTGCCTGCGCCGGGGATTTTATTCTCACGCCGCCTTCCGAAGTTCATAACAATTGGGTGCCTGATGGGCAAACCGTCAGCTTCGTGAGCCTGTACATCGATGACCGGGCCCTCAACCGCGCAATCTGTGGAGTTACGGGACGCGCGAACCGCCAGCCCGACCTGTCACGCATGTTCCGCGACGAGAAACGACTGAAGCAGCAGTTTCTCCGGATGTACTCAGCGATGGAGTCACGCACATCAAGGCTCGAGGCCGAGGCGTTGTTTTTCGAACTGGTTGAACTCCTTCTGAAGCCCGGCGTCGACACGGCCGCGCATCGGTATACCAGTCCGGAAAGCGTACGCGTGCGACGCACCCGGGACTACATCGCCGAACGTTCCACGGAGTCGATCTCGTTGGCGGAACTCGGTCGGATCGCGGATTTAAGTCCATTCCATTTGCATCGTCTCTTTTCGCAGCAAACGGGTATGCCGCCGCACGCCTATCAGACACTTCTGCGGATCAATCGGGCAAAAAAACTTCTTGGCTCGGGTCGTGCGCTTTCAGACGTCGCGGCCTCAACCGGATTCGCCGACCAGAGCCACTTCACGCGCCACTTCCGGAGGCTCGTCGGGGTGCCTCCCGGCCGTTATTCAGCGGACTTCCAGCCCAAACCGCAAGAACGTTCAAGACGCGACACTCCTTCGTCCGACAACATTCTCCTAGCATGACGCTCGCTGTTCTTGGGGAAAATCGAATGACCTTCAGGAAGACCTTTGCGCCTCGATCATTGTTACTGTTGCTGTTTGTGTCTTCTCTCGTAGTCACTATTCCTGTCAGTGCAGATACGACCTCTACAAAGGACCGTACCATTACCAAGCTGGCCGACAACATTTATGAAATCCGGCATCCCGACGCCCCAGATACATTTCCTCAAGGCAACACAACCGTCATCATCGGTGACAAGAGCGTTCTCGTGGTTGATTCATGTTTGCTGCCCTCAAGTGCGCAGGCCGATATTGATCAGATTCGCAAGTGGACCAAGAAGCCCGTCACATTCCTCGTGAACACGCATTGGCATTTCGACCACACGCTTGGAAATCAGACCTATGCGCAGGCTTTTCCGGGCATCCAGATCATTGCTCAAAAGAACACTCAGAAGATCATTGCCGACTTCAATCCTGGCGCGGTCGCGCGCTATCCAACCCGAGAGGCGCGTTTCAAAAAGATTCTCGCGGAGAATAAAGCTGCCGATGGGCACACTCTGTCGGACGCCGAGCGTAAAGACTACGAGCACGCGATCGTAGGGCTCGCTCCCGTCGTCGCGGAAATGAAAACGACGACCCAGTTGGTACCAAACGTATCGTTCGACCGGGAGCTCAACATCGACCTTGGTAACCGGCCGGTCGAAATTAGATTCATCGGGCGCGGCAATACGGCGGGGGACACAATCGTTTATCTCCCAAAGGAGAAGATCCTCATGACCGGCGATCTCGTGGATCATCCTGCGCCATATTTCTTCGGTGGGTTCCCGGTCGATCAGGTCACAACGCTCGAAACATTGGCCTCGTTCGAAGCGACAACCGTGGTTCCGGGTCACGGGGACGTTCTGCACGACAAGACATACATCGTTCAGCTCATCGACTTGTTGAAAGCGGTGAACGACGCTGTAGAAAAAGAAGTCAACGACGGAAAAACCCTGGAAGAAGTGCAGGCATCGCTTCCAAAAACTTTTGACGTCAAATCCTGGAAAAACAAACTCGTAGGCGACAATGTCGAAGACGGAGAATTCTTTGACCAGACCTTCGCTGGCCTGGTGAAAGGATCCTACAACCAAATCAAAACGCGCTAGTTTCGAGAATTCTAGAACGCATTTTACGAGGAGACGCGAAGCCGCGTCTTTGAGTTCAGTCCATTTTTCGATTTCGTCAGCCCGAAGCCTCGCTCCTTTTGAGAGGTCGAGGGATCTAGCGTCGAGAACACGGAGTCGTTCGTCGAACCACCTTAAGGTTTAACTCCCACAACCCCCATCAGCCGTCCCGTCTTGCCGTTCTCCCCGCGATAGCTGAACAACAAATCCGTCCGGCAAGCGGTGCACAACGGCAAAGCATTAATGTTCCGATCCGATACTCCTGCGTCCAGCAACTGCCTGCGATTCGCTTCAACAAGGTTGAGCCAGATCTTGAAAGGCAGTTCGCTATGCCCCGGCGCCCGAGCGGTCAAAAACAACAATGGATACTTCTCGTGAATCTCATTTCTCTCTTTCGTTTCGTGAAAGAGTTCTCGAGCGTAAGCAAACTGCGATTCAAACTTCGTTCGTACTTCCTCGCCTACGTTGTAGCAGCAAGAGTGCACGCCCGGCCCGATCGCGGCTAGGATATCCCGAGCAACAGTCCCAAAATGTCGCCGCATTTCGCCCACACCCTTTTCAACAATTCGTTTCACCGTGCCCCGCCAGCCCGCATGAAAGACGCCCACTGCATGGGCCTTCTTGTCGACCAAGATGACGGGAATACAATCCGCAGTTTGAATCGCCAGCAACAGGCCAGGTGTTCGCGTTATTAAGCCGTCGCCCGCCAGCGGATGCTGCGGAACCCGATCGACGCGATGAATGAGATCCGAATGAATTTGCCGCAATGTAACAACTGGCCACTGCTGACCTCTGGAACTAGCGCCAAGTTTTTGAAGAAACAACGCCCGATTCCGCTCAACCGCCGCTCGTGAATCATGCTGAGTGAAGCCGAGATTCAGCTGGTTCTTCCCGTAAACTTTCGAAAATCCGCCCGTGCGAGTAGAGAATGCAGCGATCAGCCAGGGGAACTTGAGATTGTCGGGAACGAGAACTTCGAATCGCGGGACGGTCGCGGCCTTGCGGGGAGACTTCTTTGGAGCCGACTGGATTGATGTCTTGGTTGGCACTCTTTCATCATAGCCGACTCGTCCGCTAGAGTTGCACAAGTCATAACGAACCGACTGCCACAATTTCATTTACTCCGGCCCGCGCAGCATGCCAGCATCAATCTAATGGCTAACATTCTCTACGGAGTGAATGGGGAGGGTTCCGGACACTCCAGCCGTGCTCGTGAAGTCATCACCCACCTTCAGAGCCGTGGTCATCGCGTTCAAGTTGCATCGTTCGATCGCGGTTTGCGCAACTTGAAAGACGACTTCAATGTCACCGAGATCGACGGTCTCCGACTCACCTATGTTGAGAACCGCGTTCGCTATGGAAAAACTGTTCTGCGGAATCTAAAAAATGTTCCGCATGCAGCCCGAAGCATTCGCGCACTCGAGAAGCAAGCAGCGGATTGGAACCTGGATCTCGTCATCACCGACTTCGAACCCGTGTCCTGCCACGTTGGACACAAGTTGCGTCTGCCAATCATTGCCATCGACAACCAACACCTGCTAACCGATACGGAAATTACCTACCCGCGCGAATACCGCAAAGAAG
>Ga0207706_10006749_pt1 | contig 10611 bp, 7 predicted proteins | sample KBSC53metaG_FD_184318 | JGI IMG/M metagenome (GOLD analysis project Ga0207706, IMG submission 184318) | Corn rhizosphere microbial communities from Kellogg Biological Station, Michigan, USA - KBS C5-3 metaG (SPAdes) (version 2) | ecosystem: Host-associated > Plants > Roots > Rhizosphere > Soil ... | reverse complement strand
TCGGCAGAGCCGTGATCCTGAGGATTTCCCCGCTGCCTTCGATATCGACGTCGGTCCCCTGCGCCACGTGAGTAAGCCCGCTCGCATCTACGTGCGTTCCAATCTTCCGGCCAAAGATCGACCACAGGCCGGGGTCCTCGGCGCCAAGCCGCCACAATGCGACATCGCGAATCCCGGCGCGGCGAAGCACCGTGATCTCGTTGTAGGCGCTCGCGGCGTCCAGCAGCCACACGACGTGCGGATGACCCTCTTCGTCCTGGTATGCGAAGGTACTGTTCGCGGCGATGCGATCGAAGGTGGGCTGCGCCGAGCTGTCGCCGGCGTCGACCCAGGCCTCTTCGACATTTTCGGGATCGCCCGTCCCGTCATGCCAGTCATAGGCATAGTTGCCGATGGTCACGATCCCCTTGTCGCGCGGGATCTGGCGGACCGCGCTGGCAACGACCGTCGCCCACCATTGCTGCGATGCGATGGGCCCCGGCGGACCGTCATTCGAATGCTCGTCATACGCCATCACGAACATCTTGTCGGACAGTGCGGCGAAGCGCTTCAGGTCCCAATCCTGATCGACCGGGGCGGCGACCGTAACCAGCCAGCCGTGCGCGGCGAAGCGCTGGCGGGCTTCGCGGAGCAACTGCAGGTAATTCGACTGCCCGGCGCGATTGAGGTTCTCGAAATCGAAGACGGCACCCGAAGCATGATTGGACAGGAGAAATGCTTCCAGCTGGTCGAGAAAATGCCGTCGCAGCGCAGGATTGGCGAGCAGGTTTTCGATCCCCGTCTCATCGACCTTGCCGTTGGCGAAGTTCTGCACGACCGGCAGGATCAGCGGCCGATGTGTTGCGGCGTTGATGACGGCGCGGCCGTTTCGGTCGGGAAGGACATTGAACTGATGATTTGGGCCGGTGAGGGTCACCCAGACCGGCGCGAGCCAATCGAGATCGCCGATGTGACGCTGCAGCGAAAAGGTCGAGCTTTCGTCCCACGGCACGTAGAAGCCGACCGCCAGCGGCCGCGCCATTGCAGTGGCCGCGGCGGTCGCGCGCCTCGCCCCGACCTGGCGAGCGCTTGGCGGAGCGACACCGAGCAGCTGCCGGATCGCGGCGTTGACGCGCCGCTGCGCGCGGCCGAGGAGGGTCGGGTTCGGCGTAGGCCGCGCCAGGCCATGTTCCATCGCCACCGGCAATGGCGGCTCTGCCGGGACCACGCGGATGGTTGCGAACAGGGCAGCGACCGCCAGCACGTTGAGCAGCATGAACAGGCCGACCGCGAGCCTGAACCGCCGTCGCCGACGGCCGGTCGGATCGTGGAAGATCTGCCCCTGGACCATTGTCCGACGCTAATTCCAGACGCGCTGGAGCACCAATGACGTTTAATTCATGTAGAGCGCAAAGCGCTGCGATGCGCCGGCGGCTGGTGGAGCTGAGGGGAATCGAACCCCTGACCTCTGCAGTGCGATTGCAGCGCTCTCCCATCTGAGCTACAGCCCCTTGGCCTCCAGCCGGCCGTGCGCCCGATGGGCTCGGGCGCCGGGGAGCGGCTCCCCTAGCGGCGATTCCCCACCCTTGCAATCGCCTGTCCCGCAGCAGCGTCGGCCCGCCGATTCATGCCTGATGTCTGCCCGTTACAACCGGAACGGCCGAGAACGCCTATTCGTTTGATTTCGGGTGAGGAGCCGTGCGGCAGCGCGGCTGCGAACCAGTAGGGAGAACCAACATGGCCTATGACCGCTTCGATCCGCGCGACAGATCGCGCGACGACCGTTCCCGATGGTCCGACGACCGCAACTTCGAGCGTGGTAGCCCGATGAGCGGCGGCTGGCGCGCTGAGCGCCGCGACGGCCCGGACGACCGGGGATTCTTCGACCGTGCCAGCGACGAAGTCGCGTCATGGTTTGGCGACGACGAAGCCGAGCGCCGTCGTCGCGAGGACCGCATGCGCGACGAGCGTGACAGCGGCCGCAACTATCGTGCCGAGAATTTCCGCGACCGCGACCGTGACCGCGACTGGAGCGACAATCGCGGCGCCCTCGCCCGTGGTGATTCGGGTGCCGAAGGCTACAACCGCGGCTGGCGGCGCGAGCTGTCGGGTGGCGGCGACCGCGAACAGAACCGTTTCCGCGAGCGCTTCAGCGAGCAGGGCCGCGACTATCGCCCGTTCGCTGGCGACTATGGCCGTTCGGACAGCGAATGGGACCGTGATCCTTATCGCTCGACGAGCCGCGCCGGGACCAGCGACCTGTCGGACCGCTCGCGCCATGAAGACCCGCACTATCGTGCATGGCGCGACCGTCACCTGAGCGATCTCGACCGCGACTATGACGACTATCGCCGCGAGCATCAGTCGAAGTTCGAAAGCGACTTCAGCAGCTGGCGCGAACGACGCCAGCAGAAGCGTGGGCTGCTCAGCCAGATCCACGAGCATATGGAGGTGATCGGCAGCGATGACGAACATGTCGGAACCGTCGACAGAATTGCCGGCGACCGGATCATTCTCGCCAAGTCCGACCCAGAGAGCGGCGGAGCGCACCATTCACTGAGCTGCTCGGACATCGACCGCGTAGAGGGCGACCGCGTGATCCTCGACTGCTCGGCCGACGACGCGCGCCGGCGCTGGCGTGACGAGCACCGCAGCCGGGCCTTGTTCGAGCGTGAGGACCAGGGCGAAATGGGCCCGCGCATGCTCGATCGCAGCTTCGAGGGCACCTACCGGTAAGACGGTAGGAAGCTGAGCCTCCGGCCAGCGGAGGCCAACCAGACCCGGCGGTGCAATCCCCTTCACCGCCGGGTCTTTCGTGCCGGCGTTGTAACGCATATGCGCGTGTCGAGCAGGAGAACGAGTATGGCACGCGCCTGGCATTTGAAGAGCCGCCCAAACGGCATGCCGACGTCCGACAATTTCGAGCTCAAGGAGACCAGCCTGCCGCCGGTCGGCGACGGGCAGGTCCGCATTCGTAATCGCTGGCTGTCGGTCGATCCGTACATGCGCGGCCGGATGAACGACGTGAAGAGCTACGTTCCGCCGTTCCAGGTCGGCGAGCCGCTGGAAGGCGGCGCCATCGGCGAAATCGTCGAAGGCAAGGCGGACGGCTTCAACCCCGGAGACCTGGTGCTTCACATGGGCGGCTGGCGCGACGAGACGGTCGCCTCGGCCCGGGCGGTCAACAAGCTGCCCAACCTCGGGGTCGACCCCCAGAAATTCCTCGGCGTGCTCGGCGTGACTGGCGCCACGGCCTATTTCGGACTTCTCGACGTCGCGAGCGCGAAGCAGGGAGACGTGGTGTTCGTCTCTGCGGCCGCCGGTGCGGTGGGCTCGGTCGTGGTCCAACTCGCCAAGGCCCGCGGCATGACCGTCGTCGGCTCGGCTGGCGGCAGGGAGAAGTGCGACCTAGTCCGATCGCTGGGTGCGGACCAGGTCGTCGATTATCGCGAAGGACCGATCCTCAAGAGCCTCGCGGCCGCAGCGCCGGAGGGGATCGACGTCTATTTCGACAATGTCGGCGGAGATCATCTCGATGCAGCCTTCGCGCTTGCGCGTAACAATGCGCGATTCGCGATTTGCGGGATGATCGCGGGCTACAACGACCCGAAGCCCGCCGAATTCCGTTTCATCATGCGCGTCATCGCGGCCCGCATTCGCCTCCAGGGATTCATCGTCTTCGACTTCCAATCACGGATGGATGAATTCTACCGCGAGATGGGCCAGCTCGTGACCAGCGGCGCGGTGCATGCGCAGGAGACGGTCGTCGATGGGCTGGAGAGCACGCCCGACGCCTTCCTCGGCTTGTTCCAGGGCGCCAACACAGGAAAGATGCTGGTCAGGCTCTAGAACTTGCAGATGTTCGGGTCGCCGCTCCTGTAGCCGCGCTGGAGCGCTTCCATCCGCTGCGCCGAAGTACCGTGAGTGAAGCTGTCCGGCACTACGGTGCCCTGGGCTTGCCGCTGTAGCGTGTCGTCCCCGATGGCCTCGGCGGCGCGCATGCCTTCCTCGAAATCCCCTTGCTCCATCACCGGGCGGCCTTGGGGATCAACTGCGTTCTTGGCCCACACGCCGGCGTAGCAGTCAGCCTGGAGCTCAACCCTGACCTGCTCGCGATTGCCCTCGGTCTCGCTTCCGCGCGCCTGAACCTGCTGTGCTTCGCTGAGACGGCCCGTGAGGTCCTGGACGTGATGACCGACCTCATGCGCGATCACATAGGCCTGGGCGAAGTCGCCGGGAGCCTGGAAGCGCCGCGAGAGCTCATCGAAGAACTCCGTGTCCAGGTAAATCTTCTTGTCGGTCGGGCAGTAGAAGGGACCCATCGCAGACTGAGCGGCTCCGCAGCCTGACTGGTAGCCCTGCGAATAAGCGACCAGGGTCGTCGGCTCGTATTTCCCGCCGAGCAGCTTGCCCCACGTATCCTCGGTCGATGCCAGCACCTGCAGCATAAAATGCCGCGTGTTGGGATCGAGCTTACTCTGTCCGGCCGGAGCGCTCTGCTGCGATCCGGGCACGAGACTTCCCCCGCCGCCGCCAAGGCCGCCGAGCGAGCTCAAAAGGAAGTAGCCAATCACCAGGACAATGACGCCACCGATTCCGAACCGGCTGGCGATCAGTGGAAGCAAACAGCCGAGAGCGTTGCCGCCGCCGCCACCGAAGCCAAAGCCGCCGCCGCTCCGACCGGTCACATCCTCAAAATTGCTGCTCTCGCGCTCGTCGCCGAACCGCATGGAGTCCCTCCTGCTGCTCCGGCCTAATGCTCGTCAGGGCCAACGGTTGCAATTGGCATCCGACCCGTCATTGCGAGGAGCTGAAGGCGACGCGGCAATTCAGGTGGATTGCTTCGCTTCGCTCGCAAAGACGGAGTGAATGAATGTTTCTGCAAGGCAAGGTCGCTCTGGTGACGGGATCGACGTCGGGCATCGGCTTGGCGATCGCGAAGGCGCTCGCCGCCGAAGGCGCGAAGCTGATGATCAACGGATTTGGCGACGCGGCGGATATCGCCCGTGAATGCGACGAGCTCGGCGCGGTGCATGATGGCGCCGACATGTCGAAGCCGGAAGAGATCGAGCGGATGATGAGACGCTGCGCCGATGAGCTCGGCGAGCCCGATATCCTGGTCAACAATGCCGGCATCCAGCACGTTTCGCCGGTCGATGAATTCCCAACCGAGAAATGGGACGCGATCATCGCCATCAACCTGTCTTCCGCATTCCACACGACGCGGCTGGCCGTGCCGGCCATGAAGCGGAGAAAATGGGGGCGGATCATCAACACCGCGAGCGCGCACAGCCTAGTCGCTTCTCCCAACAAGAGCGCCTATGTGGCTGCTAAGCATGGGATCGCAGGTTTCACGAAAACCGTTGCGCTGGAAACCGCGCGTGACGGCATCACCGCCAATTGCATCTCGCCCGGCTACGTCTGGACCCCGCTGGTCGAGAAGCAGATTCCCGATACGATGAAGACCCGCGGACTGACCCGCGAACAGGTGATGAACGACGTGCTGCTAGCAGCGCAGCCGACAAAGCGCTTCGTGACCCCCGAGCAGGTCGGCGCGCTGGCGGTTTTCCTGTGCCGCGACGAGGCCGCTTCGGTCACCGGCGCGAACCTCAGCATGGACGGGGGCTGGACCGCCGCTTAAGCAGGGCCGGACATGCGGCTCGCCTCCCTCGTCAGTCTCGCGCTTTTGACTGCCGGCTGCAGTGGGATCGGCCAGCCGTCCGGGCTCATGCCGCGGTGGACCACCGCCTACCGGCAGGTGATCAGCCAAAACGACCGCCTCAGGCTTCGTGATTGGCGCGCGTCGTTCGTTGCGGGCCTCGCCGCTGCGCGACGGACCGGCCATGGCGCCGAGATCGACCGTGAAGGGGTGCTGCTCGACCCTGATGCCGCGCTGGCCGGCCCGGCGATTCCGAACGGCATGTACCGGTGTCGCGTGATCAAGCTCGGCGCGACGGGTCCCGGAAACCTCGATTTCGTGTCCTATAGCGGCTTCGCCTGTCGCGTCAGGGCGGAGCGAACGCTGCAGCGCCTCGGCAAGCTCAGCGGGTCGCAGCGTTATGTTGGGCTGATCTTCCCCGGCGATGCCATACGCAATGTGTTCCTCGGAACGCTCGCCCTCGGCGACGAGCTACGGGTCTTGCAATATGGCCAGGACGATCTGCGCGACGTCGCCGGCTATGTTGAGCGGATCGGCCCCAATCGATGGCGGCTGGTCATGCCCCGTCCCCACTTCGAATCTCAAATTGACGTGATGGAACTGGTCCCCGAAGGAGCATCGCAGTGAAGACAATGCTATGGCTCGCTGCCGCAGCCATGACCGCAAGCACGCCCGCCCTTGCCGCGAACCTCTCCGACGCCATCCGCGCCGACATGCCGCAGCTAATGACACTCTACCGCGACCTTCACGCCAACCCCGAGCTGTCGATGCAGGAGGTGCGAACCTCGGCGAAACTTGCGGTCGAGATGCGCAAGCTCGGCTTCGATGTGACCGAACATGTCGGCAAGACCGGCGTCGTCGCCGTCATGAAGAATGGGCCGGGACGAACGCTCCTGATCCGCGCCGACATGGACGCGCTTCCGGTCAAGGAACTGACCGGGTTGCCCTTCGCCTCGAAGGTGCGCGGGAAGACGCTCGACGGGGTCGAATCGGACGTGATGCACGCCTGCGGCCACGACACCCATGTGACGACCTGGCTGGGCACTGCACGGCGTCTCGTCGCGATGAAGGACCAATGGGCGGGAACGCTCGTGATGATCCTCCAGCCGGGGGAGGAAGTCGGCATGGGCGCCCAGGCGATGCTGAAGGACGGCCTGTTCACCCGCTTTCCCAAACCGGACGTGCTGCTGGCCTTCCACGACAGCGCATCGCTTCCGGCCGGCGTGATTGGCGTCACCAAGGGCTATGCGCTGGCGAACATCGACAGCATCGACATCCTGGTAAAAGGCGTCGGCGGCCACGGCGCCTATCCCTACACCACCAAGGATCCGATCGTTCTCGCGTCGCGCATCGTGATGGCGCTGCAGACGCTCGTGAGCCGGGAGAACAACCCGCTCGACCCGGCGGTGGTCACCGTCGGCAGCTTCCATGCCGGCACCAAGCGCAACATCATTTCCGACGAGGCCAAGCTCCAGCTAACCGTGCGCAGCTATTCGCCCGCAACGCGCAAGCTGCTGCTTGACGGGATCAAGCGCATCGCGCGGGGTGAAGCGATCGCGGCGGGCGTCCCCGAAGACCGGATGCCGGTGGTGAGCTTCGCCGACCTCAGCGGCGACGCGACCTACAATACCGAGCAGCTTGCCGGACACCTGCTCGAGCTGTTCGGATCGCATTTCGGCAAGGACCGCGTCGTCGAGACCAAGGCGATCATGGCGAGCGAAGACTTCGGGCAACTGTGGCTCGCCGATAAAACCAGGCAATCGACGATCTTCTGGGTTGGCGGCGTGCCCAAGGCCAAGTGGGACGCGGCCGGGGGCGACGAGACCAAGCTGCCGTCACTCCACAGCGCTTACTGGGCCCCCGAGGCCGAAGCGGTGATCTCGACGGCGACCGAGGCGATGACGATCGCCGCAATAGACACACTCAAGACGACCTGAGCTTACTTACGTTCACGACTTCTTTGTAAAGTTTAGCGACACCCTTCCCCATGTCGGCGGATTTGACACTGGGGCGGGAGGACAAGGCGTCGTGGACGCTCTGATCAACTTCTGGAGTCATGCGCTCGCCGCGGCCTGCTTCGCGGCGCTCGCGATCTGGCGCATCGGCGAGGCCGCGCGTCAACCGGCGCAGCGCCTGCTCGCCGGCGCCTTTGCGCTCACCGCGTGCTGGGCCTGGATTGGTGCAGTAGCTCCCGGTTCGGCCATGCTGGGATTCGCCGAGACCGCACGGAACCTGGTCTGGATAAGCCTGCTTTACAGCCTCTCTGCGGCGAGCGAGGAACGCGAGCACGGCCTCAAGCTCGTCTACGCCGCGGTCGCGGGCGTGATCGGATTGCAGCTCATCGGCGGAGTCCTTCAGCTGTTCAGCCCGAGCAGCGCTATTGCCGAGACTGGCCTCATGCTCCGGTTCACGACCGCGGCCGGTGCGCTCATCCTTGTGCACAACGTCTATGCCCAGGCAGCGCCGGCGAGCCGCTCGCACATCCGCTTTGCGATGATCGGCCTGGCGCTGATGTGGTTCTACGACCTCAATCTCTACACCAGCCTTTATCTCGGCTCGGGCGGCGCAGAGCGGCTCATCGAATGGCGCGGGCTCGTCGTGGCGCTCGCCGCACCTCTTTTTGCGCTGGCGACGCGCAAGCAGGGCAATTGGCGCATTCGTCTTTCTCGCGCGGCGACCTTCCAGTCGCTCTCCTTGCTCGCGATCTGCGCTTACTTCGCCGTAATGGCGATCCTCGCTACGGCGCTTCGGGGGACCGGCGTCGACTGGTCGTCAGCGCTGATGATCGGCGCACTCGCGCTGATGACGGTGGGCGCGATGGTCCTGATTCCAAGCGGGCGTGCGCGCGCCTGGGTGAAGCTGAAGCTCGTCAAGCACCTGTTCGAACACCGTTACGACTATCGGACCGAATGGCTGCGGTTCACCGAGACGCTGGGCCTCGCCGGGCCGGAGGCGCCGCCGCTCACCGAGCGGATCGTTCGCGCCTTCGCCGACATTGTCGATGCGCCAGGCGGCCTGCTGCTGGTCAGCGACGGCGGCCGCGGGCTTTCCGTCGCGGCCGTGAGCGACTGGCCCGGAAGCGGGCCGCGGGCCGATGCCTTCAACGATGCGGGCGAGTTCTGGTCCGCCCTCGAAACGAGCGGCCGCGCGATCGAGTTTGCCGGCTTGCGCGGCGGATGGGCGAGTGCCGAGGAGAAGGCGCTGGAAGTCCCGCCGTGGCTGCTGTCGGAGGAACGCGCATGGGCGGCGATACCGCTGCTTCACCACCAGCGCTTGGTTGGAGTCGTCATTCTCGCCGCACCCGATTTCCACCGGCAGCTCGACTGGGAGGATTTCGACCTGTTGCGCACGGCGGGCACGCAGGCCGCGAGCTCGCTCGCCGAGGCGCTCGGCCAGGAGGCACTCAGTCAGGCCCAGCGGTTCGAGGAATTCAACCGCCGCTTTGCGTTCATCCTGCACGACATCAAGAACCTGGTCAGCCAGCTCTCGCTGCTCGCCCGCAACGCGGAGCGCCATGCCGACAATCCGGAGTTTCGCGCCGACATGGTCGCGACGCTAAAGTCGTCGGTCGGCAAGATGAACGAGCTCCTCGCCCGGCTGGCTCCGCAGGGCTCGGGACGCGTCCAGCGCGTCCAGGCCCAGCCACTCCGGCCGATCCTCAACGCGGTGATCGCCGGCAAGCGCCGCGACCGCGAGGTCAGCCTGCTGGGGGATGCTGGTGCAGTCGCCCTCGTTGACACGAACGCGCTGGAGCAGGCGCTGGGTCACCTTCTGCAGAATGCGCTTGACGCCTCCAGCGGCCAGCCGGTGACGGTTCGCGTCCGACAGGAAGGCGACCAGATCTCGATCGCCATCGCCGACAAGGGCGTCGGGATGGACGGCGACTTCGTGCGCAATCGCCTGTTTCAGCCCTTCGCCTCGACCAAGCCCGGCGGCTTCGGGATCGGCGCGTTCGAGGCTCGTTCCCTGATCACCGCAATGGGCGGGCGGATCAGCGTCGACAGCCGCCTTGGCGGCGGCACCACCTTCACCATCCTCCTGCCGGCCGCGAGGCAAACCCCTGGCGCGGCCGCCGAACCCGAACGGAAGATCGCATGACCGACCAAGCCAAGGTGCTCCTCGTCGTAGAGGATGATGAAGGCCTGCAGCGCCAGCTCAAATGGGCGTACGAGGGCTATGAGGTGATCTGCGCCGGCGACCGCGCCAGTGCGATCGAGGCGGTGCGTTCGCATGAGCCCGCGGTTGTCACGCTAGACCTCGGCCTTCCGCCCGACCCGGACGGCACCGACGAGGGCTTCGCCACGCTTGCCGAGATCCTGCGGCTGAAACCCGACACCAAGGTCATTGTCGCCACCGGTCACGGCGCTCGCGAGAGCGCCACCAAGGCCGTGTCAATGGGCGCTTACGACTTCTACAAGAAGCCCGTCGACATCGACGAGCTTGGCTTCATCGTCGCCCGTGCCTTCCACCTTCACGAGATCGAGGAGGAGCATCGCCGGCTCGAGTCGGGTTCGGCGGCCTCCGTGCTCGGCTCGATCATCACCGCCGCGCCCGAAATGCTGAAGGTGGGCAAGACCATCGAGCGCGTCGCTTCGGCGGACGTTTCGGTTATGCTGCTGGGGGCCAGCGGCACGGGCAAGGAGCTGCTCGCCCGCGCGGTCCACGAAAAGAGCGGCCGCAAGGGCGAATTCATCGCGATCAACTGCGCCGCAATCCCGGAGAACCTGCTCGAGGCCGAGCTGTTCGGCTACGAGCGCGGCGCCTTCACCGGGGCGGTCAAGTCGAACGTCGGCAAGATCGAGCTGGCGGAAGGCGGCACTTTGTTCCTCGACGAGGTTGGGGACATCCCCCTCCCGCTCCAGGTCAAGCTGCTGCGCTTTCTTCAGGAGCGGGTGATCGAGCGCATTGGCGGCCGCCAGCCGATCGCGGTCGACACGCGCATCGTCTGCGCGACTCACCAGGACCTCGAATCA
>Ga0207706_10006748_pt1 | contig 10611 bp, 7 predicted proteins | sample KBSC53metaG_FD_184318 | JGI IMG/M metagenome (GOLD analysis project Ga0207706, IMG submission 184318) | Corn rhizosphere microbial communities from Kellogg Biological Station, Michigan, USA - KBS C5-3 metaG (SPAdes) (version 2) | ecosystem: Host-associated > Plants > Roots > Rhizosphere > Soil ... | reverse complement strand
CTCCACGTCGCCACTGACCGACCTGATCGTCAGGCGCTCGCAGGTGACGTCGGACAGCAGCACGTCGCCGCTCACCGAGCCCAGGTCCAGCCCGCGCGCTTTCAGCCCTCTGGCGGTGATGCTGCCGCTGACGCTGCCGGCCGTCAGCTCCCCGTCAGCCGCGGCTCCGGTCAGCGACACGTCGCCCGACACGCTCTTCGCATGCTCCAGGTTCGGCGTGTCCGTCGTCGTCACGTTGCCGCTGACGCTTTCCGCGCGCACGCTGCCGCGCACGCCGGTGACCTTGAGCGACCCTGACACCGAGTGCACGTCGAGCGACGCGGTCGCCGGGATCGTGACGGTGAACTCGACCGAGGCCGAATCGCCGCTGCGCCCTCGACTGGATCGCCCGCGGCCGTGCTCGGCGCGGATGTCGACGCGTCCGGCGCGGTCTTCGATCACGACCTCGACGTCGGCCAGCTCGCTGCGATCGCCGCTCGTCCGCTTCACCGCCTCGATCGCGACCTCCTCGCCGCCGCCGCCGGTGACGATGATGTCGCCGGAGATGTTGGCGATGCTGACGCGGCCGTCGCGTCCGATTCGCACCTTGCGCGAGACGCGCTCGGTCTGATCCTGGCCCCGGCTGCGCCCCTGGTAGGCTCGCGCCGAGGCGGCGGCGCGCGTCACCTCGCGCACGATGATGCGCTCGATGTCGTCCTGCGCCGCCGCAGGACCAGCCGCCAGCACAAGGCCGGCCATCACGAACGGCAAACTGACTCGCATGGTCGATTACCCTTTTTGCTTGAGCCCGGAGACGATTCGCGCCGCCCCCGCCTCGTTGCCTTTGCGCATCTCGTTGATCAGCGCCACAGTGTCCTGGAGCAGCGCGATCTTGGTCTTGAAGTTTTCGATCAGGCTCTGCTTCGCCGGCTCGCTCGCCGGCTGCGCGCGCATCGCCGCGCGGCTCTCGCTGATCGCCTGATCGATCACCGCGAGGTTCTTCTGCAGCGTCGCCGCCGTCCGCGGGTCGAGCGCGTCCTCGTCGCTCTTGGCCGCGGCCTCGAGCCCCTTGATCGCGTTCTCGTAGTGGCTCTCGGCGAGGCGCAGCTCCGACTCGATCGCGTCCGCCGCCCGGCTCGCCGACGCGGAGGTTTCCACGCCGTCGCCGTCGCTGCCCGCCTGGTTCCGCCCGGGCACGTAGCGCAGGCCGACGACGGTGGCGAGCAGCAGCACCGCGGCGGCTGCAAGCCAATACGGGATCGTCCCGGGTTTTCGCCAGCCCGGCTTGCCGAAGAACGCATACGAGCCGCTGCGTGCGGTGTCGTTGCCTTGTTCCAGTTTGATCGCGCGCTCGATCCGGCCCCACGCCCGCACCGGCGGCTCGCGCAGCTCCAGCGTGCCGGTGACGCGCTTGATCTCCTGCAGGTCGTCGACCACTTGCCGGCACACCTCGCAGGTCGCCAGGTGCGTCTCGACGGCGTTCCGCTCGAACGGGTCGCTCGTCCCGTCGACGTAGTCTTTGATGGCAGTGTCGGTCGGGTGCATTACCTGTTTCCCAGCAAGAGCGATCGCAACTTCATCCGCGCCTTGAAGACCTGCGACTTCGACGTACCTTCCGCAATCCCCAGCAGCTTGCCCACTTCCTTGTGATCGAACCCTTCGACGTCGTGCAGCACGAACGCTTCACGGCAGCCTTCGGGCAGCCGTTCGACCGCGCGCTCCAGGTCCAGCCGGGCAATCGGCGTCTCGCGGCGCGCCGTCGGCTGGAACGAGGTGTCGGCGTCGAGCGTTTCGGTCAGCTTGTTCATTTTCGCCTGCCGGCTCCGCACGTAGTCGAGACAATGATTGAGCGCCAGCCGATACAACCAGGTGCCAATCGCCGAGTCGCCCTTGAAGCTGCCCAGCTTTCGGTACGCCTGGAGGAAGATTTCCTGGAGCAGATCCTCCCCGTCTTCCTGGGAGCCGGCCATGCGGCACGCCAATGTGTAAAGCCGGGCCGCGTGCTGCTGGTAGAGGGTTTCGAACGCCTCGACGTCGCCTGCCTGACACCGGGCGATCAGGTCCTCCGGGCTCACCGTTGCTTCTTTAGACGGTAAGGGCAGTGGCGGGCGTTGCTTACGAGCGGTCACTTTAAGCAGATACGAGTCGGGCGGGCTGCAATGTTCAGCCTTTTCGCCGCTTACCGCCGCCGACCGCGCTCCAGCGGACCCGGTCGAGCTCGCGCACGCGGGTGCCGGCGACGGTCACGCCTTCGGCTGCGAGCAGCGATCGCTTGAGGAACTCGCTGCCGCCGTAGCCGCCCAGCCGTCCGCCAGCCGCGATCACACGATGGCACGGCACGTCGGCCCGGCCGCAGCCCTTCATGATGTTGCCCACGGCGCGCGCCGCACGTGGCCGGCCGGCCAGCGCCGCGATCTCGCCGTAGCTGGCGACGCGTCCCGGCGGAATCCGCCTGACGACCGAGAGCACGCGAAACGAGAACGGATCCGGCGTCTGGGTCTTTGTCTTTTTTCGTGTCTTTCTGGACTTCAAAAGAGCGAGTGCCCTTCCGCTTTGAGCGACACGCCGACAATCGCCGCGAGCGTCGGCGCCAGATCGGCGGGCGTCGCCGGGCGCATGTACTTGCCCGGCTTGACGCCTGCGCCGAGAAACAGCAGCGGCACGCGCTGGTCGTCCGGGTTCGCCGATCCATGCGTCGTCCCTGCCGCCGAAATCATCCAGCCCGGCTTGTTCGCGATGACGAGATCGCCGCTCCGGCCCGGGTAGTAGCTGAGCGCCGCTGCACGCTGCAGCGGATCCTTCGCGCTGGCGACGTCGCGCAGATCTTCGCTGCGAAACACGCGCTGGACGCCGGGCCTGGCGGCAATCGCCGCGATCGCCGCGCTGATCGCCGCCGGCCTTCGACGGATCTTGTCGTAGACGCCGGGCTCGAAGTAGAGGTCGTTGGTGCTGAGCGCGGTCACGTGGCGGCCGGTGCCGAGCGTCGGCGTCAGCGCCAGGTTGACGGCGTCGATGATCGCGCCGCCGCTGATCCGCCCGGCGTCCTTGCCTTCGGCCACGAGCTGCTCCGGGATCGGCGTCACGCCGTGATCGGCGCTGAGCCCCGCCACCCACTGGCCCTTGCCGACCTGCGCGTCGAGCTCGTCGAAGAGCGTGCCGATCGTGCGATCAAGGTGGGCGAAGATGTCGGCGACCTCGTGGCTGCGCGGGCCGAACGCGTGGCCGACCATATCCGGCGTCGAGAAGCTCACCGCGAGGATGTCGGTCGTCTCGTGCGTGCCGAGCTTCAACGCCTTGACGAGCGCCGCGGCAAAGCGCCCGACGTAGGCGTCGGCGAACGGGCTGCGCTGCCACTGCGACAAGAACGAGTTGTCGGCGACGCCGTTGCTGCCGGCGAGCTCGTGCGGGAACGCGCGCGTCCAGCCGGTCGGCGGCGCTTCGCCGGCCGCGTCGTCGCTGCCGGCGTACGCCTCCTCCGGCAGCATCTTCGTCCACACCTTGCCGAGGTCGGCCGAGATCGGGTTCGCGTCGACGAACGCCTTGACCGCCGGGACCGGCTCTTCCGTGTAGACCGGCGACGTGATCCAGCCGTCGACGTTGTTGCTCAACCAGGTGACCGCCTCGCCGCCATGCCCGGCGAGCATGATCGCGCTGCGATCCTTGAGCGCCAGCGAGACCACGTGCGACTTCCGCTGCGATCGCATCACGTCGGCGAGGGTCGCCACTTCCAGCCGGTAGGCGCTGTCGCCGGAACGCACTTCCGTGCCGTAGGCGATGTCCTTGACGCGCGGATCCTCGTTGCAGATCACCTGCTTCTTCAGCTCGCGATCCCACCAGTTGTTCTGGAAGATGCCGTGCGTGTGCGGGAACGATCCGGTGGCGATGGTCGCGTGTCCGGCGCAGGTCACCGTCGTCAGGTAGGGATAGGCGGCTTCCGAGAACCACGCGCCCTGGCTGACCATCCGCTTCAGCCCGCCGGTCCACCCCTCCTGGAACCGGTCGACGTAATCGGCGCGCATCTGATCGACGACGAGGATGACGGCCAGCTTCGGCGGATCGGCTGGTGCCGCCGGCGACGCCGAGACGATCATGGCCCCGAGAACGGCTGCGGCTGCAATCCTTCGCACGTGTGCCTTTTTGTCAGAAAAGCTGACGGTGATCAGCGTCGATGACGTCCCTGACCGTTCGCGTAGTTTACATCAGCATCAGCGGGTCGAACTGATAGTCGGCGTGGTCGAGCGGCGCGATGACCGACGATGGACGCTGCGGATCTTCGGCGGGTTCCCAGAGGTTGTGATCGATCGGCAGCTCCAGCCGTTTGCCATCGCGGCTGATCAGCACGCGCACCTGCGGACGATACGGATCGGGTGCGTAGGCATTCAGCACGACCGCGACTTCGCCGGTGTTGAGGCGGACGAGCGTACCGGTGGGGTAGATGCCGATCAGCTGGACGAATCGCCGGACCAGGTGCTGATCGAACTGCTTGCCGTCGTTGCGCTTCAGCACCGCGAGGATGCGATCGCTCGGGAAGGCCTGCTGGTAGGTGCGCTGCGACCGCATCGCATCGTAGACGTCGGCGATGCTGCAGAGCATCGTGCCGATGTTCAGCGACGGACGCGAGACGCCGTTCGGGTAGCCGGAGCCGTCGGTGCGCAGGTGGTGCTCGAACGCGACCACCGGCGCGAGCGTCGGCACGTCGGGGGTCGCGCGCAGGATTTCGGCGCCGTCGATGACGTGGCGCTTCATGATCGCGAACTCCTCGTCGGTGAGCTTTTCCGGCTTGTTGAGGATCTCGATCGGCGTCTTCACCTTGCCGATGTCGTGCATCAGCGCGGCGAGGCCGAACTCGCGCAGCAGCGGCCCGTCGATGCCCAGCCCGCGCGCCTGGCCCATGGTCAGGATCGAGACGTTCACCATGTGGGTGAAGGTGTAGTTGTCGTAGTTCTTCAGCGTCGTCAGCGCCAGCAGCGCGCGGCGGTTCTGCGCCACCGCCTGGGCGAGGCCGTCGATCATCGTGCGCGAGACGGTGGCGTCGGGCCGCCCCTCGGTCTGCGCGCTGTCCCAGACGTCGCCGGCCGCCGACACGGCATCGTTGTACAGCTTCTTGATCGTCGCCATGTCGGTGAGGCTGCCCTCGACGCGCTGCTCGACGGTGACCCGGCCGACGCGGATATGCGGCATCGCCGGGAACGACTCGGCGGCATCGCCCTCGGTGACGTTGCGTGCGTCGATCGTCGTCACTGCATCGATGAAGGTCGCGATCTCCTCGATGGTGACGCCGCGGTCGATGGTGATTCGTTCGACGCCGCTCTGTTGCAGCCGGCGGACGAACGAGCCGAGCGTGTCGGCCTTGGCCATCGGCATGTCGTCGACGATGACCTCGTCGCCGACCAGGCCGATGACAATCGACGGCTGCAGGCTGTGCAGCAGCTGCAGCGCGCCCGACAGCGTCTCGAGGTTGCGGGTGATGATCGGGTGCCCCTTCGAGTACAGCTGGCACGACCGCAGCGACGCCGCGAAGCGGCGCAGCAGCTCGTCGGCGAGCTGCATCCGCGGCGCGGTCATGCGCCGCCTCCGGCCGGCTGCCGGCGGCCGCGTCCGTGCGGCAGGTGCGCGCGGGCGGCGGATCGGATGCCGCGCGAGCCGCGCGACGCGGCGGTCTCGAGCACGGCGAGCGCATCGGCGGTGCCGATGCGTGCCAGTGCCGCGGCGGCGGCATGACGCAGCGCCGACGTGCGGCGCGGCGCCCACCACTCGCCCTTGTGCAGCGTTTCCTCCAGCGGTGCGATGCCGGCGGGGTCGCGCAGTACCCCCAGCGACTCGATCGCGCGCAGATAGATCGGCGCGAGCGCGCCGCGGTGATCGACATGGCGGAGGATGTAGGCGAACAGCGGCGTCGCGCGCTCGTCGCGGACGAGGCCGATCGACTGCATGATCGCGTCGCGCGAGCGGGTGGTGCCGCCGGTCAGCGCCTGCTCGAGAATCCTGAAGGCGGCGTCGGTGCCGATGTTGAGGATCGCGCGCACCGCCTCGCGCTGCACTTGCGGCTCGTTGTCGTCGAGCAGCTCGGTGAGGTCGGGCAGCGATTCGCTGCCGCCGAACTGCCGCATCAGCTGAATCGCCGTCCGGCGCACGGCCGGGTTCTGCGAGTTCTTCAGGCGTTCGATCGTGCGGCGTCCGACCGATCCGAACGCGAGCAGAATCGCCGTCAGCCGCTCGCGCGGGCGCGGGCGTTCCTCGACTGACAGCGCCTCGGCGAGCGGGCGGACGAGCACCTCGCCGAGCGACACGCACATCGCCTTCACCCGCTCGAACTGCGCCTCGTCGATTGTCGCCAGGTGCGTCGTCGTATGCCGCATCATCGAGCCGGCAATCAGCAGGTCGATCGCGGTCATCGCGTGCTGGCGGCGCGTCGTCGACACGCTGCCGGCGGCGCCGGCTTCGCCGACCAGCACCGACACCAGCTGGTTGGCGGCGTCGAAATCGCCGACCAGCAGCAAGTCTTCGAGCAGCCCGACGACCGGCTTCATCAGGTCGCCCCAGCGCTCCTCGTCCTGCTCGATTCGCAGCAGGTCGAGGACCAGCGTCAAGTCGAGCGCGCGCAACGCCGTCGTCGCGATCGTGCCGCGCCATGCGCCGATCCGATCGGGCGGATCGTCGTGCACCTGCTCGACCTCGATCGCCTGCGTGCGCGCGCCGGAGAGCTCGCGGCCGTAGGCGTCGGAGACGAACGGTTCGTCGGAGTACGAGGTCAGCAGCTTTTCGGCGACGTGGTTCCAGACCGACTCGAAGCCTTCGGTGCTGCCGAGCGGCGACGCCGCGACGTCGTCGTGCGCCATCGTCAGCAGCCGCTGCTGCTGTTCCGGCTCTCGGACGAGCGACTGAAATGCGAGCGCCAGCCGATCGGTGGGGGCGCTCTCCGAGACCACGTGGCGCGCCACGAAGCTCGCGATCGTCGCGTCGGTCATGCGGCTGACGACCGCCTGGACCAGCCGCGGCCCCTCATCGTCTTCGCGCTGCCCCATCAGCCCGAGCAGCATGTCGGGGGAGCACTGGCCGACTGCCGCGGCCATGTTCCGCAGCACCGGCTCCAACCGATCGGGATCGGTTTTCGACACCGCTTCGACGATCCCGCGCAGCATGCGCATCAGCGCTGCGGCTTTCGGGGCGATGCCCCCGGCCGAATCGCCGCTCGCCTCGAGGCCGGCCATCAGCTCCGACAGCCGCTCGCTGTCCGCGGCAATGCCGAGCAGTTCGCGAATGCCTTCCTCGTCGAGATCGAACGCGCTGCCCTGCAGGCAGTTGGCGATCACCTTGTCCCAGACGGCGGCTTCGCCCCCCGTCCGCTCGCGCAGGACTTCGGCGTAGTCGATCTCGCGCAGCTCGACGTGCCGGAACGCCATCGTCGCCCAGACGCGCGCGATGCCGCCGTCCGAACGGACCGAGTCCGGCGTTCTCCCGAGGAGCAGCAGAAACGTCCGCCACGCCTCGGCGTCGCCGCCGGGGTGGACCGTCAGCTCGCCGATGAGATGGGAGTGGAGCAGGATCGCGAGCTCGTTGATCGCCGCGTCGGGGCGCGCCGGTGGCCGGTCGTCCAACAGCAGGCTCTCGGGCAGCACCGTAATTCGCATCGGCTCGGTGATCGACGTCGAGGACGTGACGTGAGCGATGCGCCCCAGCGTGGCGGTGATGGCTGGGTGGCCGACCGGATAGAGCACAACGGCGCGCGCCGCGGCTTTGCAGGCGCGGGCGAACTCGGTGAGCCTCGCCGTCTCCGCCGCGCCGAGCGGCTGCGGCGGCTCGGGCGCAGCCGGCGTCGCGCCCGCTCCGGGGCGATCCGGCGTCTTCGCGACCGGTTGGCTCGGATCGCTCATAGAAACGTCAGCGGGTCGATGTCGGTCGGCTCGGGGTCGACCGCCTCGACGACCGCATAGGGCTGCTCGCCCCGGTCATCACGATCCCACGTGTTCGCGAGCAATGGTTCCTCGACGATCGCGCCCGTCTTGTCGGTGATGATCTTGACCTGCGGACGGAACGGATCGGTCGGGTGCTCGGCGGTGACGACCGCCAGTTCGTCGGTGTTCAGGCGCACGAGCGTGCCAATCGGGAACAGGCCCATCAGGTTGACGAACCGCTTCAGCAGCACCTGGTTGAACGCCGGGTTGCCCTGTTCGCCCATGATGCTGCGGATACGCACCGTCGCCATGCCTTCCCGGTACGGCCGGTTGCTGCGGAGCGCGTCGAAGACGTCGGCAATCGACACAATCATCGTGCACAGGTTCAGCTTCCGGCTGCCGATCTTCTCCGGGTAGCCGCTGAGATCCTGCTTCAAGTGGTGCTCGAACGCGACAATCGGCGCCAGCGCCGGCATTTCGGGCGTCCGCCGCAGGATATGCGCGCCGTCGACGACGTGGCGCTTCATGATGTCGAACTCTTCGGTGCTCAGCTTGCCGGGCTTGTTCAGCACCTCGAGCGGCGTGTTGACCTTGCCGATGTCGTGCATCAGCGCCGCAAAGCCGAACTCGCGGAGCAGCGCGCCATCGAGGTTCAGCGAGCGCGCCTGCGCCATGGCCAGCGCCGCGACGTTCACCATGTGCGTGAACGTGTAGTTGTCATACTTCTTCAGCGCGGTGAGCGCCATCAGCGACGTGCGATCCTGCGTCACCAGCCGCGCGAGGCCGTCGATGATCTTGCGCGCGGTGCCGGGGTCGGGCTGCTCGCCCGCCTTCGCCGATTCCCACAGCGTCTCCGCCGTCTGGACGGCGGTCGCGTAGACGCGCCTGGCCGCCGAGATGCCGGCCTGTTCGTCGGTGACGTCTTCGACCACGACGCGGCCGAGGGTGATGTTGCGGACGCCGCGGGCCGCCAGCTGATCGGGCAGCGGAATCTTGGTTTTGCGATCGCCGAGCACCGCGACGAAGGCCCGGATCTCCTCGCGGCTGATCCCGCGCGTGATCGTGATCTTCTCGATCTCGCGCTCGCGCAGGTCGCGCGCGAAGCCGACCAGCGCCGCCGTGCCGCGCGGCATCCGCATCCCGTCGACCACGATCTCGTCGTCGATGAAGCCGACGATGATGCTCGCCGAGCGCTGCAGCGCTTCCTGGGTCGAGGCGACGAGGTTGTCGATGCCGCGCTGCACCAGGGGATGGTTGGGCGAGTACAGATCCGCGCCGCGCACCGCGGTGGCGATTCGGCGGACGAGATCTTCTGCCCTGGCCTGATCCATCGGCGTCCCTAAACGTGCGCGGCCTTCGCCAGCGTCTTCAGCTGACGGTCGCCCTTCTGTGCCACCTCGTCGAGCGCCGCCTTCGCGCGCGCGCCGCCGATCTTCGCCAGGGCGCTGATGCCGCGCTCCTTGATCGCGCGCGCCTTGCCGCGGCGCCAGAACGACCGCACCTGGATGGCGGTGGCGATCGGGGCCACCGCGTCGTCGTGGCCGACGGCGCCGAGTGCCGTCAGCGTCTCCAGCACGACCTCGTGGTCCCTGCCGAGCGCCTCGCTTTCGCCGACGATGCGCGCCAGCATCGGCACGACGCGCGCGTCGCGATCGGCGACCAGCGCGGCGATGACGGCGCTGCGCGTGTCGCCGGTTGCGCTGCGCAGGATGGTGTGGATGGCGCGGGCAGCCGACGGATCGGCGATGACGCCGAGCGCCGACACGGCGGCGCGCGCCACCCGCGGCTCGCCCTTGCGCAGGAGCGGCTGCAGCAACGGAACCGCCTCCGCCGCCGCGATCCGCCCGAGCAGCCGCGCGCCGTTGCGCTGCACGAACCAGCGGCTGTCTTCGGTCAGCGGGGCGAGGCGATTGACCGCGGGCCCCTTGAATGTCACAACCATGTCCGCGGCGCGCTGGAAACCGGCGGTTTCCTCCTCGGTCATCAGCAGCGGCTTCAGGGCTTCGATGCTCGCCGGGCCGATCGTGGACACGATCGCGCCGACAGTGGCAAGCTGCGGGGCGTCGAGATCGCCGAGCAGCAGTGCCGTCTCGCGCATCGCGATCGATTCGCCGAGCCGATCGAGCGCGAGCCGGCAGGCATCGCGGCCGATCTTCGTCGACGCGGCGCGGGCGCCGAGGGCGCCGGTGACGGCCCGCGCATCCGCATACGCGCCCGACATCAGCAGATCCTCGGCGAGCGCCGCCATGTCGTGCGCGATCTCTTCCGCGCGCGGCGCCTCGGTCTCGATCGTCAGCAGATCGATCAGCAGCATCACCGAGAGCGAGCGAACGTTGTCCTGGCCAAGCGTCTCGACCATCTCGGCGAGCTCGGGCGGGATCTCGCCGGCGGCAAGCCGGTCGGCGCGGGCGCCGACGCCGTCGAGCGCTGTGCGGTAGCCCTCCGAGACGAACGGCGCATCGTTGTACGAGATCAGGAGCTCTTCGGCTGACGTCCACAACACCTGGAACTGGCCCGACTTGCCGAAGTCGGTCTCGCTCAGCAGGTTCCGCGTCATCGTCAGGACGCGCTTCCGGCGGTCTTCGTCCGGCGCGATGGTGTTGAAGATCGTGGCGAGGCGATCCGAGGCGCGTCCCTCGAGCGCCAGCGCGGTCGCGAGCAGCTGCGCGACCTTGGCGTCGTCGAACGCTGCGGCGACGCGCGCGACGACCGGCACCTCGGTGGGCGAGTCGGCGGT
>Ga0207706_10006745_pt1 | contig 10614 bp, 10 predicted proteins | sample KBSC53metaG_FD_184318 | JGI IMG/M metagenome (GOLD analysis project Ga0207706, IMG submission 184318) | Corn rhizosphere microbial communities from Kellogg Biological Station, Michigan, USA - KBS C5-3 metaG (SPAdes) (version 2) | ecosystem: Host-associated > Plants > Roots > Rhizosphere > Soil ... | reverse complement strand
TTTGTCCGCGAAGGACTCGCCGAAGCGCGGCAATCGATTTGGGCTTTGCGTTCGCAGGACTCCAGCGAGAATACGCTTCCTGTAAAGCTTCGCCGTCTGACCGAGCAATCCAATGGCCATGGAATCGAATCGAGCTTCAGCCTCTTCGGTGCGTATCGGCCGCTCGCGGCAGAGACGGAGCGCGAATTTCTGCGCGTGGCCCAGGAGGCCATCCATAATGTGAAGAAGCATGCAGGTGCGAAACACCTCTGGGTGCAGTTGGAATACGGGCCGGCCGAGATAGCGCTCGTGGTGCGCGACGATGGCCACGGGTTTGTTGTAGACGAAGCCGCCGAATCGCCTCCAGGCCACTATGGGCTGACCGGAATGCGCGAGCGGGCAGAGGCGATCGCGGGAACATTGGAAGTAACAAGTGTGCCCGGCGAAGGCACGACAGTCCGACTGCAGGCGCCGGCGCCGAGAGACACAAAGGAACGCTCGGGGGAGTGATGTCAGAGAATCCGATTCGCGTCATGGTAGTGGAAGATCATCACGTTGTCCGCCAGGGACTGGTGGCGCTGCTGAATGTAGTCGATGGCATTGAGGTGGTGGGCGAGGCCGCGGATGGCGTCGAGGCAATCACCCAGTTCCGCAAGCACCAACCCAACGTCACACTGATCGACCTGCGCATGCCGCGCCTCTCGGGCGTAGAAGTGATTCAGCGCATCCGCATGGAGACGCCGCAGGCGCGCTTTATTGTGCTGACGACCTATGACGGCGATGAGGACATCTTTCGCGCCCTTCAGGCCGGTGCTCGCGCCTATCTGCTGAAAGGCATGACCACCGATGAGTTGATCGCCACGATTCGCACTGTTCATGCGGGAAAGTCGCATATCCCGCCGGCGATCGCGCAGCGCCTGGCTGAGCGCATGGGCACCGAAGAACTGACGCCCCGCGAATTCGATGTTCTCGAACAGATTGTTCACGGCAAGAGCAACAAGGAAATTGCCATGGTTCTCGACATCTCTGAAGCAACCGTGAAGACCCACATCAACAGCTTGCTCGGCAAACTCGGCGTCACCGATCGCACGCAGGCAGCGACGGCCGCAATCCAACGCGGCATCGTTCCTCTCGAATCCCTCAGGAAACCAAAACCATGATCAAGATTTTGAAGCAAACAATTCTTTGCGCAGTTTTCTTTTCGTCAATCGTGGCCGTTGGCCAAGGCCAAAAGACGCCGTGGCGACAGGCCACGGATGCTGAACTGGCTTCGTTGCTTCCTGCCCGCGCTCCGGTTGAAAAGGAGCACATCGAAACCGAAATGCGCACCGCCAGCGGTATCGTCAACGGCCGCGGTCACTTCATCGCCGGAGTTGTGCTGCTCACCGCGGGCTACTCCGCAGACGGCAAATATTCGCACTACCTCGTGGTGCAATCGCCGATTCGTGTCGGCGATGTTCGACTAAAGGCCGGAGAGTACGTGTTTGGATGGACGCGAGCGAAGTCCGGCGATGCTCTGAGCGTTCACTTCCACGTAGCGACGACGGGGATGCTCGTTGGCACCGTCGATGCGCGCCGCATCTCCGGAACAAGTCGCGTGGAGAGCCTGCATATCTGGCCGCCTACCGATAAGGCACTCATTCAGATTGGGCGTTTCGGAATCCCGTACGAGTTGACGGAATAGAAAGGAAAGAGACTATGGGGTGGTTCATTCTGGCATGGACGAGAGCTGCCGAGTTCACTGGCAGGTCACGCCGGAAAGAATATTGGATGTTTCAACTCTTCAACATTCTGGTCGGAGTTGCGATCGCCATGGCGGCTTTGCTGATCGGCGGAAAGGCGGGTCTCAACACTTTTGCCTTCTCCCTCTGCGCCTATGGGCTGGTGAGCTTTGTTCCCTCCTTGTCCTGCATGGTGCGCCGGCTCCATGACACCGGCAGAAGCGGCTGGTGGTATTTCATCGGCTTTGTTCCTCTGATCGGAGGCATCGTTCTGATGGTCTTCATGGTTCTCGACGGCGATCCCGACAGAAATGAATATGGGCCCAATCCCAAGTTGCCGGGGCCGCCGGGAGTGATCGTCTAGCCGCGCAGATCGTGAACAGGGAGGGCCCGCAGAGATGCGGGCCTTCGCTGTCAGTGGAGGGGGAGGCCTACTTTTGCGCCGTGAGCACGGCCTTTGTCGAATTCGGCGCAGGCGGATTCACCTGCGCGTTCAGGAATTCGGCGAGATCGGCGACGTCCTGCTTCGTTCCTACCATCGGCGGCATGAAGCGACGGTATGGTGAATCGGCCTTGTTCTCATGCAGCATGACGATGAAGTTTTCGATGTTGGTGCGGTCGCGTCCCGCAAGCAATTGACGCAACGGACGGTAGCCATCCAGAGTGTGACACGATCCACACTCGCCGCGGAAGATAGCCTCTCCCCGCGAGTAACCAGACGGTGAACCGTTCCAGACCCAGTTGGACTCGGCCAGATAACCGTTCGCATTCACTTTGCTTACGCTGGGGACGCGAACCCCGTTGGAGTACATCCAGCGCCCGATCACGAACGGCTTACGAAGCATTTCCCGCGAATATTCGCCTGCGCCCGTTGCCATCAGCGCGAGCAGCAGGACGCTCAGCGCGTGCGACAGGTTGAACTCGGTCGGATTGCGATAGGCAAGGAAGTAGGCAACACCCACGATCGTTGCCGAAGTGACGATGATGATGAGCGCCATCCGGGTTACGACGGAAAATGTACCGGAGTTGATGGTGTCAATGCCCAGAGTCAGCAGCGCGCGCTGTGACGCGGGAACCATGCTGTAATACCAGATCATCAGGAAAGGCATCGCCACAAACGAAGGCACCAGCCACTTGACGCTCCACTTGACCATGCTCGTCTTGAGCGCCGGCTGTTTGTCGCCGTCGATGCGGCTCGCTGTGATGAGCGCCCAGATGCCCGCCAGCGAAGCGCAAACGCAGGAGCGCAAAAACAGGCTGGGCCAGTAAGTGGGATTGAAGAATGCGTTCCAGAATTTACTCGCTTCGTGTCCCGTGCCCGCAACACCGATCCATGTATCGCCCGGTGTCAGCATGAACGAAAGAATTCCGTTGATGATTACCAGCGTCGCGATCGAAGCGCCTGCATACACCCAACCCACCTTGAGGTGCAGCTTGGGGTCGATGCGGTCCCATGTGTAGTAGTAGACCGCGATCGTCGTCAGCTCAACCATGAAGAAAACCCACTCCATCGCCCATCCGAAGACGAAGTTGTGGATCAAAGTGCTGGTTGCCTCTGGGTGCGTGAGCCCGATAGCGAACCAGATGCCGACGCCGGATACGGTTCCGAAAACCGCCGTCAATACGAGGAAGAACTTTGAGTGGCTGGCGAGTTGCTTGAGCCAGTCGGCACGCTCTTCCGCATTGCTCATCTTGAGCGCCTTGCGCTCCGCCATCGGCAGATACAGGCCACCGCCGACCGCGAACTGCGAGATCATGACATGGAAGATGGCGATCATGCCGATCACCCAGCCCGAGCCGATATGCGGAATATCCCAGAACGGATAATTCATTTTGATTCTCGCCTCTTATCGAATAGTCCAATAGCCGATAGCGGTGGTAGCCAGCAGCAGGGCCACTGCCACAATGCCGAAATAATGCGCCGCGCGGCCGCGTTTCCCCGATGCGCTCGTCGAGTCGTAAAACGGAATCAGAACCCACAGCACAATGCCGATGGTGAAAAGCAGAATCCCGGCAATCTCTCCCACCGCACCAGGCAAGAAAGCGCCGAGAAGCTTGAGCATCTCGAAAGGACTCATGAAGTACCACTCAGGATGAATGCCCGTCGGTGCAGGTGCCAGCGGATCAAATGCTTTGCCCAATGCCCACGGAAACACCGATGCGAGCAGCGCGAGAATGTTGAGCGAAATCAGCCACATCGCGAGATCTTTGCGAAGGAAATTAGGCATGAACGGCATGGTTTTGCGCGCACTCAATGGTTTGGCCTCCTCGCTGGGAGGTGCGGCATTGCCGTGCTTTTGCACCAGCCATAGATGAAAGCCGAGCAGCGGCAAAAACAGTGCCGGAAGCACAACCACGTGAAGAGCAAAGAAGCGCTGCACCGTAAATTCGCTCACGTCCGGACCGCCGCGAAGCATGTTGGCAATCGTTGGTCCGATCAACGGAATCGCGGCAGGAATCTCCAATCCGACCTTGGTAGCGAAGTAACTGAGCTCATCCATCGGCAGCAGATAGCCTGAAAAGCCAAACACCGACGCCAGCCCTAACAGCGCCATTCCGCTCAGCCATCCAAACTCGCGAGGCTTGCGGTAGGCCTTCATAAAGAAGACCGAGAACATATGCACGAGGATCGAGAACATCATCAGGTTTGCCGACCACGCGTGCGCAGACCGAATCAGCCATCCGAAGTGCATTACAAACGTGATCTGGCGAACCGACTCGTACGATTCGGCTCCAGGGCGGAAGTACACCAACAGGAGCACACCGGTGAAACACTGCACGAGAAACAGGAACAGCGAGATGCCGCCCCAGTAGTACCAGAAGGATTGGGCGTGAACGGGTACCGTCTTGTGGCGCGCAAAGGCGGCCAGCTCCGAGAGGCCCAGGCGCTCATCAACCCAGTCGTAAATTGTAGCGGTCTTTGAAGTCATGCCTTTTTATCCTTTGCGTTAGGTCCGCGACACATCAACGGCGCCTTCGTTCACTGCGACTTTGAACCGTTTGAGCGGCTTGGGTGGCGGCCCGCTCACGTTGGCGCCCGTGTATGCGTTGTAGACACCACCGTGACAGGCGCAATGAACGCGATCGAGTTGAGACTCGTATTGCACCGTGCAGCCCAGGTGAGTGCACACGGCTGAAAGCGATGCCCACGTGCCGTCCTGATGGTGAATGAGCATGGCCGGCGCCGTGCCAAACTTGAACATCAGCACGGAACCCGCGGGCAACTTCTGCGCGTCTTTCAATGAAACTTCGGTGACCGCGGTGGCGTTCGACGCCATCTCTTCCGGCGAAGCAAGGTAGCGGTAAATGGGATAAGCCAGTGCCGCGGTGTAGCACAATCCCGCAGCCCCCGCAGCCAGAAGGAAGGCGCGACGAGTTTTTGTTTCACCTTCTTCGACGGGTTGTGTCTTTGGGTCTTCCAAAACAATGTGCGAACTCATCAGGCTGCTCCTTCCATTGGTTTCTGAGCGCGTGCCACAACCGACACCAACCAGCCGACGACACCGAGGCCTCCGACAAATAGGATCAGGAACAACCCAACGACCCACCAGTTCGTCACCACCGCGCGGTTCCACACGTCAAAGCCCTTGCTGAGGAGCGTGAGGTCGCGAACGGCGTCGCGATAGACCACAAAGGTGATCTCGATCAGCAGGGCAACCAAAGCAGTTGTCCACGCGAGCCAGCCCGCGACAATTTTTGCGAATCCGGCAAGACCCGCAAGGAGGACCGCGACCACGACCAGCGCCAACCATCCATAACCGGCGAAGCTCGCGAAATGATAGAGGCTGTGAGTGGCGAGTCCTGTCTTGACCGCATCAGGCTGCACGCTCACGGCCCACAAACCCGCCGCGAGGTAGACAAGCCCGAAGAGCCCCGCAATCTTGCCGCCGAGACCTGCGAGGAATTTCTTCTCATTCGCAGTGAAGGTGCTGCGGCCAGAAAGGTACACCATCCAGAGGCCGCCGATGAAAAGCCCGCCGGCCATCATCAGCAACCAGCGCGGCGTCAAAGTGGGGTCGCCGGTCGGCAGATAGCGTCCCATTGCAGATGCTGAGTACATCTCGCGCCAAACTTCCGGGCGAAGCATCAGCGTCATATTCGTCGAGAGAATTCGGGCTATGCAGCCCGCGAGAACCCACGCCGACAGACCGACCCACCACGCCGACTTCCCTGCCTCGAGGCGTCCGGTGAACCGGTAGAGCAGCCAGTAGGTCAGCGTGAGAATCGCAATGATCGAGATCCAGTACACGCCAATCAGTACGCTGCTTGTGTAAAGCGCGCGGCCATAGAGCACCTGCGCAAACAGCAGCGGCGGAACGCCAAGGTTGATCACATAGGTCATCACCACCGTGAGCCTGCGAGCGATGGCCCGGGCCGCAACCATCGATTCCGGTGACCCGCGGAAGAGGCTGAGCAGCACCGCGATCAGCAGTCCGCCCAACAGCATCTCCACGGCAACAAAGTGGAGTGAGAGCGTAACGATATGCAACAGCTTCAGCAGCCATATCGGAGCGGGCAAAGGGATGGGATCGACAGCAGGAAATGATTGCATCACGATTCGAAACGTCCTTTCACTCTCGTTGCGGAGCGGGAAGAACAGGCAAAGCAGAAATGCATTTTGGACTGTTTTTCTCCAATTTCAATTGAAGGGACAGAATTATCCGAAGGGGTAACCGAAGGTCTGTGATGGAGGATACAGGCGGGTGTGACACTCTCAGCTACTCTGCTGTCGAGAAGGCGGTTTTGGACCGACAGGACTTTCCATGGAAAAATGCAACTCTTCGATGCAATTGACACGCGCCGCCGATTACGGTGTCCGTGTCATGGTGCATCTTGCCTCGAGAGATGAGAATGGACGCTCGTTGCTCTCTGATCTGGCACAAGCCACCGACGCTCCGGAGAGTTTCCTGTCCAAAGTGCTTCAAGCTTTGACGCGCGCTCACTTGATCTCATCGCAGCGCGGAAAGTCGGGCGGCTTTGCGATCCTCCCACGCGGCCGCGCAGCCTCGATGCTTCAGGTGATTGAAGCCATTGACGGACCGATCTGCCTGAACCTATGCCTGGTCTCTGGAGTGCAGTGCGAAAGAAGCCTGTGGTGCCCTGCGCATCCTGTCTGGGCACGCGCGCAACAGGCAATGCTGCGCGTGTTGGCCGACGCCTCCATCGCCCAACTTGCTTCCCGGGGACCGGCCTTGAATCACCTTCCATCGGACGCATCTCCATTGCAGCCGTTCGCAAAGTCGCTCGCAGGATAGGCCTTTCGATAATCGAGTCATTTCCGCAAATCGGCGCCAATACCCATGCCGAACTCGAACACTGTTTTGCGCATCCAATCAGCGGGAGATATATCAGGATGCGTAAACGGGACCTTGTTGTGCTGGCTTTTGCCGGTATCGTCATGTTCGGCGTGGGCTGCAAGAAAACCCTGGACAAGAGCGCTTTCAAATCAACGCTCGACAACTACTACAGCACTCGCCAGGAGTGCCTTTGGGCCGCTCCGGTTAAGTTTCCGGCGCAGGCGGACACCTCGGACGATGCGGAAACCCAGGGGTTTGACGCGCTGACAGACGCAGGCTTGCTTACGCGCAAAGCGGTGGAGAAGAAGCGATTTCTCGTCGGCTCAAAGCAGGTCAACGACTACGATCTCTCCGCCCAGGGGCGGACGGCCTGGACAGCTGACCCTTCACAACCCGGATACGGGAATTTTTGCTACGGGCATCCCTCTGTCACCACTGTCGACGCTTTCACCCCGAGCACGACGAGCACCACCGAGCAATACAGCGTGAGTTATCACTACTCCATCTCCAACGTCCCGACTTGGGCGAATACAACAGAGATGAAGACGGCATTCCCCAAGCTTTCCGCCGATACCGGGCAGCGAGCCGCGACGGCTACTCTCGCAAAGAGCAACGACGGATGGCAGGTCGTCAACGTGCAGCCCGTCGCACCTGGATACTAGACGATTTGTAGATCTTCGAATCGCACTTTGTTCCGGAAGACGAGTGCGGGGATGGATGATGGACCACCATCTCCGCACTCCACCTTTCGGTCGAGACTCAGCAATGGGGCGCCTCGTATACTTGACCCCATGCTCCAGGCGATGCGCGCGATCACATTTTGGGGACTGCTGGCTGCAATCCCTTCGGCAGTTCTCAGTGCACAAGGTGCCGAGCCCGGCGCTCAAACCGCTGGTCAGCAGAAACCGGAAGGCACGCCTCCCGCGTCAAGCGCGAAGCAGGAAGTTACTTCTCCACATGAGGTGCAACTCGACGCTCAGCATCGGGTAATCACCGCCGGCGGCTTTGTGAAAACCGGCCCCATCGTCTTCGAGGATGCTTCAGAGAAGGCCGGCCTGACAAAGTGGACCCACAAAATGGGCACGCCTGAAAAGAACTACATCATCGAGACCAAGGGTTCGGGCGTAGGCTTGATCGACTACGACAACGATGGCTGGCTCGATATCTACCTCGTGAACGGCTCAACGATCGAAGCGCTGACTGGCAAGGCGACACCGCCGCATGCCGCGCTGTTTCACAACAACCACGACGGAACGTTTACAGATGTTGCGACAAAGGCCGGCGTCACCAACGACCGTTGGGGTACTGGCGTGGCCATTGCAGACTATGACAACGATGGCTGGCCCGATATCTTTGTCTCCAACTTTGGCAAGAATCGCCTGTATCACAACAACCACAACGGCACATTTACAGACGTTGCTGAAAAGGCCAACGTGACGCTTGGCAATTGGTCTTCAGGCGCGACGTGGGGCGACTACGACGGCGATGGACACCTCGATCTCTTTGTGGCCGGTTACCTGCACTGGGATTTCAACAACCTTCCTTCGGCAGGTGGCGAGAACGGCACAACCAATGCGTTCTGCACCTTCCGCGGAGAGGCGACGGCCTGCGGACCGCGAGGCCTGAAGGGCGAGCCCGACCACCTCTTCCACAACAACGGTGATGGCACATTTACAGATGTAAGCGAGAAGGCCGGAGTAGCAGACAAACCCGGGTATTACGGGCTTGGCGCGGTGTTTGCCGACATCAACAACGATGGCAAACTTGACCTGCTCGTGGGTAACGACTCCACTCCAAACTACCTTTACTTGAACAAGGGTGATGGCACTTTTGAAGATGTAAGCTACGCCTCCGGCTATGCGCTCAACGAGGCCGGGCGTGAGACTGCGTCGATGGGCATCGCAGTTGGCGACTACGAAAACACCGGCATGCTCGACATTTTCAACACCACCTTTTCAGACGACTACAAGCCTCTCTATCACAATGAAGGCGATGCCAATCTCACCGACGTCAGCTACCACGTGGGGCTGGGAGAGGTTACTGTTCCTTTTCTCAGTTGGGGCGATGCCTTCCTGGACTACGACAACGACGGCTGGAAAGATTTGCTCATGTCGGACGGGCACGTTTATCCGCAAGCGGACAAATACGCATGGGGAACAAGCTGGAAGCAGCGGCCGATGCTGTTCCACAACAAGCTCGGCAAGGAATTTGAAAATGTGCCTGCGGTTGAGGGCACGGGCCTCGCAGTGGTGATTGCTGGCCGCGGCATGGCGGTGGGCGATCTGTTCAATGACGGCAAGCTCGATGCAGTTATCAACGTGATGGACGGCCATCCGGTACTGCTTCGCAACGTTGACCCGAACAAGAGCCACTGGCTTGAGTTGAAACTCGTAGGCGGCCCAAAGAGCCCGCGCGACGCCGTAGGCTCGACGGTCTATCTCACCGCAAACGGAATGAAGCAGCGTGAAGATGTCATCAGCGGCGGAAGCTATCTGTCGACCAACGATCTGCGGCCGCACTTTGGGCTTGGTCAAGCAACCACGATAGAAGCTCTCGAAGTGCATTGGCCTAGCGGCAAGGTGGAGAAGTTCACTGTGCCCGGTGTCGATCGCATTGTGACGCTGACCGAGGGAACGGGCAAGTAAGTCGTCTCTGCTTGCGGTCCCTAGCGCCGCTAAGCACCCGGTGCAAAGAAGTCTTCGAGCCCGGCGCGATGAGCGTGCGCCACCATCTGCTCCTGAATCTCCAAAGCCAGCGCCAGCGCGTTGCGTCCTTGCAGTGCGGTCACATGAGGTTCGCAGCGCGTACGTACCGCGTTGAGGAACGACTCAATCTCGAGCCGCAGCGGCTCTCCCGGCGTAACCGTTGGCTTCACGAACGATAACCCTGGCCCCGCTCCGGAAGGCCGCCCTGCAGCAGCGCCTGCCGCTGCCAATTGCGCCAGCACCGCGGGGTCTACCCTTCCCCCGGCAATGGCCGCGGCAATCTCCGGCGTCACGCTCGCATCCAGCTTGATCGCTAGCAGGTCCTGCCGCGCATAGTCGATCGACACATACTGCCGCGGCTGAAAGAAGCGCAGCTTCCTCACTCGCTCTGTAGAAACGCGCGACGCTGTAAAGTTCGCCACGCACCCCGACTCGAACTCGACGCGAACGTTCGCTATATCCACCTTCGGCGACAAGATCGGCAGCCCCACCGCGCGCACCTCGCGAACCGGCGAATTAGCAAACGTCAGCACAATGTCGAGATCGTGAATCATCAGGTCGAGCACTACGTCGACATCGAGCGCGCGTGGCGTGAATACCGAAAGCCGGTGAGCCTCAAAAAACATCGGCCGATGCAGTTGCGACTGCACTGCCAGTACCGCCGGGTTGAACCGCTCCAGATGCCCAGGCTGCAAGATGCGCTTACTTTTTGCAGCACGGGACAACAGATCATCGGCTTCTGCCAACGTGGCGGCGAGTGGCTTCTCAACGAGCAGATCGAGCCCGGCGTCAAGCAGCGCCGCCGCAACCGCATGGTGCTGCGCGGTCGGCACAGCCACACTTGCTGCATCAACTTGCAGGTCCGCAGCCAGCAGTTCCTCTACCGACGAAAAAACAGGAACCGAATACTTC
>Ga0207706_10006744_pt1 | contig 10614 bp, 10 predicted proteins | sample KBSC53metaG_FD_184318 | JGI IMG/M metagenome (GOLD analysis project Ga0207706, IMG submission 184318) | Corn rhizosphere microbial communities from Kellogg Biological Station, Michigan, USA - KBS C5-3 metaG (SPAdes) (version 2) | ecosystem: Host-associated > Plants > Roots > Rhizosphere > Soil ... | reverse complement strand
CGGGAACCACGGTGACACCGAAGGTATGCAGCAACGGTTGCAGGTCGCCTGCGCGCCGTGGTCGGGCCGCCAGCCAGCCGGTGCCGCGGCCGTGGAATCGCTGCTGGTACGCAGCCAGTTCCGCCGGCGTGTCATACACGGGATCGAAACTGATGCTGAGCAGCAGCAGCCGGCCTTGTGCCAGCGGTTCGGCGAGCTGGTCTTGCAACTGCGCGAACTCTCCGCCTTGCGCCAGGCACCAGCTGATGCAGCGGGTATAGACGAAGTCGACCAGCAGCCACTTGCCGCGCAGGTCGGCCAGGTTGAGCTGCGCGCCGGACTGGGTTTCCAGCGGCACCGCCGGCACCGTCGGCGGATGCCGCTGTACCGCCAGGCGACGCGCGGTTTCGGTGGTGAAGGCATGGAAATCGTCGGTGGCGGCCGTCAGCACGGCGCCACCGAGTACGAGCAGCAGGCAGCTAGCCAGTGCGGTGCGCAGGATCGACATCGGCCGGCGCCTTCAGCAAACCGACGATGAGGCGGGTGGCAAACAGCAGCATGCCGAGGATCAGCACCATCGCGGCGATCGAGCCGGCCCGATCGGACGGTACCCATTCCGGCAGATGGGCGGCGAAGCGCCGTGCCACGCTGAGGTGGCCGGCGTACAGGAACACCATGCAGAAGCAGATGCCGCCCACGACGTACAGGAACAGGCCGGTGCGATCCACTCCGCTGTTGACGGGCGCGCGACGGCGACTGCCGACCACGTGATAGAGCAGGGTGAGGATCATCGGCAGCACGCCGAGCAGCAGGTAGAAGTGGAAATGTCCCGGCACCCACTGGGTGTTGTGCATCACCTGGTTGACGCGGATGGTGCCGTCGATGATCGCCGGCACGATGCCCACGGCCCAGCCAAACAGCGCCAGCACGGCCAGCATCGAGGGCATCTTCCAGCGCATGCCGGAGCGGTGGATGTTGGTCAGCACGCCGTACGCGGTCACCAGAAATACCGGGAAGCCGGCCGCATAGGAAATGATCTGGCCCATCACCAGCATCCAGCGCGGTTCGGCGTAATCCATCAGCAGGTGGTGCGGGAACACGATGATCACGAACACCGTGCTCACCGCCCACGACCACAGGAACGGCCGCGAGATCCCGTAGGGTTTGCCGGTATAGCGCGGCAGCAGTTCGTAGACCGCGATCACGCCCATGTAGATCGTGGCGTTGATCAACATGTGGCCGAACCAGTAGATCAGGTTCTTCACCACCAGTGCGTTGAGCGCGATCTCGGGGTCGTAGGCGTTGACCAGACACATCACCAGCACTACCGCGCCGGCCAGGATGCCGAGCGTGTTGGCGATGATCACCATCGTGCTGGCGACGACGGCCTTGGGATGGTTCGGGTCGATCTCGCCGCGGAACAGCCACTGCAGCCCCAGCCCGCGGCCGAGGTTGCCGAAGCGCCGGATGATCGCCGCGGCGGCGTCCAGGTAGAACAACAGCATGCCCACGCCGATCAACAGGTAGCCGATCATGAAGATGGCGGCTGCGCCGTTGCTCCACAGGCCCATCGAGTGCACCGGCAGTGGGTAGAGGAAGGTCCACGCGCTGGCGAAACCGCCAACAAATACCGCCCAGATGATGCACAACGCACCCAGCATGAACAGCACGTAGTTGCTCACGAACGCCCACAGGTGCAACGACACGTACTTGCGCAAGAAGAACCACATCACCGCGGTGCTGGCCAGGCTCATGGTGCCGACCATGCCGGCCCCGTGCATGGTCATGATCTTGTAGAACATGGCGGCCTGGACCGGCGCCCACTCGGCCTGGGTCATGCGCATGGTCAGGCCGAGCAGCATCATCAACACGAACAGTAGCAAGGCGGTGATCATGTACAGGTTGAACGCCACGTGTTCGCCGCGTGGCAGTTTTTCGTCCGGCGGGTAGAGTTCGAGCGAGCTCATGACTTGTCCCCCGGGGCAGCAACGTCAAGTTCGGCCGTCATCCCGTTGTGTGCGACACCACAGTATTCGAGGCACATGATCCTGTAGGTGCCTGGGGTGTGGAACGTGTAGAGGATCTTGTTGGTGAAGCCGGGCATTGCCTGAGTCTGGATGACGATGCGGCCGTCCGGGGCGTAGATTGCGAAGCCGTGGTTGACGTCGCTGGCGGTCACCCGGAATTCCACCGGTTCGCCCGCCGTCAAGTGCGTCTGGCTGACATCCCATGTCCATTGGTGACCGACCACGTCGACCACCTGTGTCGCCTGCGATGGCTCGTGCTGCAACGGGATGGGAAAGTGTCGGAGGCTGGCCCAGGTGACCCCGACGCTCAGCAGTAGCAGCGCTAGGAACAGGCCGCGGCGCAAGGTGGTGGAACTTCGATTGGCCCGTGCGGCCTCGGCCGCATCGGCCGGCCGGCCGGCCTGGGTGATTGCATAGACGAAGCCCAGCGCCACCAGGCCCATCCCCGTCAGCGTGATACCCCATATCACGTTCTGCAAGATCATGGTCGTTCTCTCCCCGGAAAGCGCCACGTGCCCGCCATCTACGCCCACCTTGGCGACAGTGTCAAGGTAGGGTGAAGCATGGGGCGGGCGGAACACCGTGATTCCAGCCCGGAGTCCGTTTTGGAACAGCCTTCCAGACGGCCATGGTGCGGCCGTGCCGCGGCGTCGGCGCGTTACGGCGAATCGCCGCCAAGTCGCGAGGCGATCCGTACCTCGCCGGTCAGCACCTTGTGGATGGGGCACGCGTTGGCGATCTGCAGCAGGCGTTCGCGCTGCTCGTCGCTCAGCTCGCCCTGCAGGGTGATCACGCGGGTGATGTCGTTGCCCGACTCGGGCGTGCCGTCGGGATTGAACTTGAGCTCGACGCCGACGTGTTGCAGCGGCCACTGCTTGCGCGCCGCGTACATCTGCAGGGTGATCGCGGTGCATGCGCCCAGCGCGGAAAGCAGCAGCCGGTGCGGCGTCGGACCGGCGTTGCCGCCACCCAATTCGGCCGGCTCGTCGGCCAGCCAGGCGTGGCCGGTGTCGTCGGTGAAGTTGACCGTGTAGGGCGTGGTGCCGGTGCTGGCGTGGACCGTGGGTATCGTCATGCGTGTGTTCTCCTGCCGTGATGGTGCGTCGCCGAGTGCCGTCTAGATCACATCCCACATGTAGCCATCGTTCGCCAGCACCGCACCGGCCAGCCGTTCGATCGCCTCGTCCTCGTTGCGCTCCAGGCCGCGCACGTTGCGCGCCATGCGCCGGCGCGCCTGCTTCGCGAAGATCTCGGCGATGCCGATCGCCTCGTCCGCGGCCGGGTGAGATTGCCTTGCCAGGCTGTCGGCGCGCGACAGCACGCACAGGCCGACGAACAGGTCGATCGCGATGTCGGCCAGGCGCTTTTGCGCGTGCTGCTGGTCGGCCACCTTCTTGCCGTAGCGGCGCAGCAGCGCGTCGGCGGACTTGGACAGTTCCACCGTGTACTTCTCGTAGGTGGCGGCGACCTTGCGCAGGCGTGGCGGCAGTTCGTGCACGATGCGGTCGATGCCGTAGCCGGTGGCCTCGCGCATGCGCCGGCCGGTGTATGTGCCCAGCACGCCGAAGCCCTTGATCGGGTCGTTGAAGATGTCGCCCACGGCGGCCTTCAGCTCGCTCAAGCCCGCGCCCACGCCCTTCAGGCCGGACAGCGCGACGTACAGGCGCAGGATCTCGTTGGTGCCCTCGAAGATCGACAGGATGCGCGTGTCGCGGGTGATCTGCTCGTACGGAAACTCGCGCATGAAGCCGTTGCCGGCGGCGATCTGCAGCGCCTCGTACGACGCGCGTTGCACCGCCTCGCTGGCGAATACCTTGCTCATCGCCGCCTCGACCGAGTAGTCGCTGCCGCCGCCGTCGATCAGGTGCGCGACCATCCACACCGCGCTTTCGGCGGCGAAGCAGTCCACCGTCATCTGCGCGATCTTCTCGCGCACCAGGCCGAACTCGGCGATCGGCTGGCCGAACTGCTTGCGCTCCTTTGCCTGCGCGCTGGCGAGGCGGATCAGCGAGCGCATGCCGCCGACCGCGCCGCCGCCCAGGCCGGTGCGGCCGCTGTTCAAGATGCTCATCGCCACCTTGAAGCCCTTGCCGACCGGGCCGAGCACGTTCTCCGGCGGCACCCGCACGTCGGCGAACGCGACCGTGGTGGTGCTGGAGGCGCGGATGCCCATCTTGTCCTCGTGCGGCCCGTGGCTGACGCCGGGCCACGCCGCCTCGACGAGGAACGCGGTGATCTTGCCCTCGGGCGTGTCGGTGCGCGCGAACACGGTGTAGAAATCGGCGATGCCGCCGTTGGTGATCCAGATCTTCTCGCCGCTCAGCGTCCAGCTGCCGTCGTCGTTGCGCACGGCCTTGGTGCGGATGGAGGCGGCATCGGAACCGGCGCCGGATTCGGTGAGGCAGAACGCGGCGATCATCTCGCCCGTGGCCAGCTTCGGCAGGTAGCGCTGCTTCTGCGCGTCGCTGCCGAACAGCAGCACGCCGTTCATGCCGATCGAGCTGTGCGCGCCGATGGTCAGCGAGACCGAGCTGTCGTGGCTTGAGGTCTGGCCGAGCACGCGCGCGTAGGCGCCGTTGGACAGCTCCATGCCGCCGAACTGCTCGGGAATGATCAGGCCGAACAGGCCCATCTCGCGCAGCGCCTGGATGAACTCGGCCGGCTGCTCGGCATCGCGGTCGTACTGCTTCAGCTCCGCGGTCTTGTCGGCAAGGAACTGGTCGATCGCGTCGGTCATCGCGCCCAGCATTTCCCTGTCGCGCGCACGGATCTGCGGGTAGGGAAACAGGTTTTCCTCCACGATGTTGCCCAGGAACAGCTGTTTGGCGACACTGTCGTCGCTGCGCAGGGCGGGCTGCTCGTTACCGGTGGGCGATGGCATGCTCACGTGCATTCTCCTGGGCGGGTGAAGGCCCATTCTGGCACTTCGACTGCCGCTGGACATGCTGCGAATCGACGCAGCTTGCGCAAGCCGCCGTTTCGATTCAAGCCGCGTCGCTCCGCCTGCGGAGAAGGTTGGCAGGCGCCGCGGGACGGCTTGAAACCAATGTCGGGCGAACCCAAGTCGTTATATGAACTAGCTTGTATCGAGGGTTTGCGGGCAAGTGCGCACTGGGCGCGCAGCGCCACATTCCCGTCTTGCGGAGGTAGGCCATGGCAACCGGTTGGGCAGGTGATGGCGCCGTGCAGGATCAGATCGACGCCACGGTCGACGATGCGGTGCAACGGGCGCGCCAGCAGTTGCGCAAAGGGCCTGGCCTGACGCACTGCGAGGAATGCGATGCGCCGATTCCCGCGGCGCGGCGCAAAGCCGTGCCCGGCGTGCGCCTGTGCGTGGCCTGCCAGGAAGCGCAGGACGCGGAGCAGCGCAGTGCCAGCCTGTACAACCGCCGCGGCAGCAAGGACAGCCAGCTGCGCTAGCGGACACCCGGCCGCCGGCTGCAGCCTGTTCGCGTCGATCCCCTTCATCTGCATCAGCGCAGGGGTGACCCGCCGCACGGTTTCGGGATTGGGGCCGCTCAGCAACGCGCGCGTTCGGGGGCGAGTACTTGTGTGCCCCGTCGACAAGCGGCAAGCTCGGACCCCATCGGCCGGGCCGGCTCGGGTATCGTGGGGCACCGGCGACCGGCCACTGGCGTGATTGCATGGAGGCACAGCTCATTTCCCCCTTGTCGAACCCCTCCGAGCTTGCCGCCGGCATCAACTATTTTTTTGCGTTGCTGCCGGATACCCCGGCACGCGCCGCGATCGTCGGCGTGGGCGAGCGTTTCCGCAAGTCGCACCGGGTTGGTGGGTTGCCGGTCGGCATCGATAGCCGGCATATGACGCTGTGCCCGATGGGCAAGCCCGAACGGTTGTGGCAGCCGCTGGAGGAGGCGTTGCTGGCCGCCGCCGGCGAAGTGCGCGCGCAGGGATTCATGGCGGCGCTGGACTCGGCGATGCGCTTCAGCGCCAGGGACGGGCAGTTTCCGTTCGTGCTGTGTGCGGATGCCGCCACCACCGAGGCGGCGTTGGCCCTGCGCAAGGCGATTGCGGCGGCGCAGGCTCGCCTGGGGTTGCAGGTCAGCGGGGTCTCCAGTTTCCTGCCGCACGTCACCATGCTGCATGGGCATGCGGTCGATGCGATCGAGGAATCCATCACGACGATTCACTGGTGGGTGTCCGAATTCGCGCTGATCCGCAGCTTCTTCGGCGAGTCGAGGTACGAGGTGATCGGCCGCTGGCCACTGGCGGCGCCGCCAGTGGCCGAGCCGGTCGACATGCTGGCGGAGATGGCGAGCTTGCCGGACCTGCCCGACGAGGCATGACCCGCGCTGTCAGATCGGTGGTTCGGCGTTCGCCGCCGGGACCTGCCGGCGCCGTTGGCGTGCCAGGCTGTGTTCGCGGTGGGCGATGTACAGGCTGGCGCCGATGATGATGGTTGCGCCCGCCACGGTGTAGCGATCCACGCCTTCGCCGAAGATCCACCAGGCCAGCACCGCCACGATCAGCAGTTGCAGGTAGCTGAAAGGCGCCAGCAGCGAGGCATCGGCCAGCCGCAGCGCGCGCGTCCAGCAGTAGTGCCCGCCGGTGCCGAGCGCGCCGGACAGCACCAGCCACGGCCAGATGCCGGCGTGCGGCCATTGCCATACGGCCAGTGCGGCGGGCAGCGACAGCGGCACCCACAGCAGGGTGGTCAGCAGCACGATGCGGTCGGCCGGTTCGCTGCCGGTCAGCGACTTGATGCTGATCGTCACCGCGCCGGTCAATCCCGCGGCCAGCAGGGCGACCAGGCTGCCGGCGGTGAACGCGTCACTGCCGGGCCGCACGATCACCAGCACGCCGATGAAGCCGGCGACCACCGCGCTCCAGCGCCGCATGCGCACGATCTCGCCGAGAAACAACACCGCGCCGATCGTGACGAACAACGGCGAGGAATACGACAGCGCCACCGCTTCGGCCAGCGGCAGGTTCACGATCGCCCAGAAGCCGGCCAGCATGCCGCCCATGCCCAGCACGCAGCGCATCACGTAGAAACCGAAGCGTGGCGTGTGCAGCAACTGCCAGCCGTGCACATGCAGCAGCGGCAGCGCGAACAGCGCACCGAAGGTGCTGCGGAAGAAGGTGATCTGGAACGGATGCAACTGGGCGGACGCGAACCGGATCGACACTGCCATCAAGGCAAAGAAACTGGCACTGCCCAGCATCAGCAGCACGGCGCGCAGGGGGAGCGGCGTGGAGGAGGGCGGCGATGCGGGGGTCGAATCCAGGTCCGTGCCGTGGGATAGCCAAGCAGGCGCGCATGGTACCCCAACTTGCACATCGGCTTTCGCGCGGCAAGCGGCACGGCACCTGTGCCGTTGGCGTCGAACTTCAGCGCGCGGTCGGCGCGGCGGCGTCCGACCCGTCGCCCGACCACGCCTGCAGCCGTTCGCGCACGGCCGGCTCCAGGCTCTTCAGTCCCCAGCGGCGACCTTCGGCCAGCGCCGCTTCGCTCGACCGGCCGTCGATCAGCGCAGCGCGCAGGGCGATCATCGCACCCACCCGGTTGCTGCTGGCGCAATGCACCAGGGTCAGCTGGTCGCCGGCGTCGCGCAGCAGGCGGTCGAACTGCGCGACCCTGGCGCGGGTCAGGTCGCCGGCGCCGCGGATCGGCAGGTTGTGGTAGCCGATGCCGGCTGCGCGCACGGCGGCGGCTTCGTCGAAACCGGGCGTCTCGCTGTCCAGGCTGAGGTCGATCACCTGCCGGATGCCCGCATGCTTCAGTGTGGCGATGTCGCCCGCCTGCAGTCGCCCGGACGCCACGCGGTGCGGCGCCGGGAACGCGACATGGGGAAGTCCGGCCATGGCGGCTTCCTCCGGCGCGGCGGCCGTCGCCGTGCCGACGGCCATGGCGAGTACCAGCGACAACAGCAGCGAACGGAGCATTTCGGATACCTCGCTTCGGGAACGGACACGATAGCCGAAGCGGGCCGGGCGATTTGTTGCAGGCGCGTACGGAGACTGTGCGCCGAGCCGATTGGACAACGTTGTCATCCGCGCCCTGTCCGCAGGCATTTGATACTGCGTCGCAGCACGCTGCGTATGACATCGTTCGCTTCATGTTCCAGTGAATACCTTGCGTGCCAGCCGTCACAGTTTGGAAAAAGGCTTATAGACAACGTTGTCATTCAAATCTAAGACGGGACCGTTCCAACCATGACAAGCGGTAGCGAGCAGGGAGGCGGAAAGGCGACCGGGTCCCCAACCACACGGCTGATCGGAGCGCAGCCATGCATTCGCCTGCAACTCACCCGTAGCGATGCCATTCCAAATCAGGAGAGATTCCATGTTTGTGAAACGATCGGCTGTGTGGTCAGGCCTGGCCTTGAGTGCGCTGGGCAGTGCAGTGGGGACCGGCATGTCGGTGACCTTGCTGGCGGTGATGCCGGTGCAGGCGGCGTACGCGCAATCCGCGCCGGCCTGCGCCGCAGCGTGGAGCGCCACGACCGCCTACGGCGGCGGCAGTGTCGCCAGCGAGAACGGTACGAACTATCTGGCGAACTGGTGGACGCAGGGCAACGACCCGGCCACCAGCAGCGGGCCCAGCGGCTCGGGCCAACCGTGGACGTCGCAAGGCGCCTGCGGCGGCTCGACGCCACCGCCGACCGATCCGCCGCCGGCCTCCGGCGGTTGCGATGCCGCCTGGAACGCAACGACCGCTTATGGCGGCGGCAGCGTCGTCAGCGAGAACGGCGTGAACTACAAGGCGAACTGGTGGACCCAGGGCGACGACCCGGCCACCCACAGTGGCGCGGTGGGCACCGGTCAACCGTGGACATCGCAAGGTGCCTGCGATGGCACGGACCCGGGCGATCCCGGTGATCCGAATCCACCGGCCACGGGTTTCCTGTTCAGCCCGTACAAGGACGTAACCATCAACCTGGACTGGAACACCAACGTGATGCGCACCGCCGTCACCGGCACGCCGATCCCGCTGGTGGGCAGCGGCAGCCTGGTGGCCACCGCGTTGCCCAACCTCGGTGCGGTCACCCTGGCGTTCGCCTCCGGCGAGTGCGGCAGCGAGAGTTGGGGCGGCATCCCGGCGGCGAGCTTTGCCAGTGCGAACATCCAGCCGCTGGTCAACGCAGGGGTGAGCTACGTGATCTCCACCGGTGGCCAGGCAGGCAGCTTCACCTGCTCGACGCCGGCCGGCATGGCGCAGTTCCTTTCGCGCTATGCGTCGCCGTACATGGTCGGTCTGGACTTCGACATCGAGGGCGGCCAGACGCAGACGCAGATCAACAACCTGATCTCCAACGCCGCGTACGCGCACAGCCTGTACCCGAACCTGCGCTTCTCGTTCACCCTGGCCACGCTGGCGGCGTCGGACGGCAGCTACGGCGGCTTGAACGGCGTCGGCGACATGGTGGTGCGCGCGGTCAAGGCGGCGAACCTGCCGAACTACACGATCAACCTGATGGTGATGGACTTCGGTTCGGCCAGCCCGGGCGTGTGCGTGGTGTCGAACGGGCAGTGCAACATGGGCCAGTCCGCGATCCAGGCGGCGCTGAACCTGGAGCATACCTACGGCATCCCGGCCAGCCGGATCGAGTTGACGCCGATGATCGGCGTGAACGACGTCAGCAGTGAGGTGTTCACGATCGCCGACGTCGATACCGTGATCCAGTACGCGGTGGGCCAGGGCATGGCCGGCGTGCACTTCTGGTCGCTCGACCGCGACACGCCGTGTTCGGGCGGCGGCGGAACGGCTTCGCCGATCTGCAACTCGGTCAGCGGCACCACGTCGCTGCAGTACACGAAGCGCTTCCTGCAGGATCTGGGCAAGTAACCGGCGCGAATCGGCGGGCGGGTCGGCGAACGGCCGGCCCGCCTTCGGCTCAGGCGGTCGCCGACTCGACGAAGGTCACCAGGTTGCCGTCCGGGTCGCATATCGGGGCGAAGCGCACGTAGTGGGTCGCCAGTTGCGGTGGCGGTACGTCGATCTGCCGCCCCTGCAGGCCGAGCAGGATCTCGTCGAGGTCGTCCACCATGATGCCCAGCGCCGCGCCGGCACGCTGGCCTGCGTCGGCCAGTGCATTCCTGGGCAGTACCTGGATCCGCGTGCAGCGGGCGATCTGCCATTCGGCGCAGGAGGCGTTCGGGCCGTTGTCGGGAACGCGCCCGAACAGGCGGGCGTACCAGGCGCTGGAGGCAGCGAAGTCGCTCACGGCAACCGTGGCGAGAACCTGGTGGGCAGGCATGGCGAATCTCCGTGGCGGTGCGCGTAGATTTAACGCCATGCCGATGTCGGCCGCGTGAAGGCACGCGCCGCGCGCCCGTATAATCGCCGCTTCCCTTGATGGAACGACCAGGATCGACCGATGTCCGATATCCCCGCCTGCCCGCTGTGCGCGATGGAAAACACCTACCCGGACGGCGACAACTACGTCTGTGCCGACTGCGGCCACGAGTGGCCGATCGCGGCGGGCGCGCATGCGGCCGATGCCGCGCTGGTGGTGCGCGACGTCAACGGCAACGTGCTCAACAGCGGCGACACGGTGACGGTGATCAAGGACCTGAAGGTGAAGGGCTCGTCGATCCCGCTGAAGCAGGGCACGGTGATCCGCAACATCCGCCTGGTCGATGG
>Ga0207706_10006741_pt1 | contig 10615 bp, 10 predicted proteins | sample KBSC53metaG_FD_184318 | JGI IMG/M metagenome (GOLD analysis project Ga0207706, IMG submission 184318) | Corn rhizosphere microbial communities from Kellogg Biological Station, Michigan, USA - KBS C5-3 metaG (SPAdes) (version 2) | ecosystem: Host-associated > Plants > Roots > Rhizosphere > Soil ... | reverse complement strand
CGCCAGCTCGCTGGCGCGGGTCGCCATCAAAGCGACACGACCCATGCTGCGGGTGCTTTTGGTGGTGTAGCGCTCGGATAAAGTGAATTCAGCCGCCGGTGCGCCGAGCAGCGTATTGAGACCGTCGTAGCCGGCCCATTCCGGCATGCTGACAACCGCGTTGTGATATTTCGCCAGGCGCGCTCGTACGCTGCACCAATCGTTGCCGATGGGGCTGATGCCGGCCATGCCGGTGACCGCGACCCGACGTCTCATGCCAGCCCTCCATTGACTGAAATCACCTGACGGGTAATGTAACCGGCGTCCTCGCTCACCAGAAAGCTGACGGCGGCGGCGACCTCTTTGGGTTTGCCGACGCGTCGTGCGGGAATCAGCTTGAGGATTTCTTCCAACGGCGCGCCGTCAATCATTTCAGTTTCAATTATGCCGGGCGCGACGCAATTGACCGTGATCTCGCGCGTCGCCAGCTCCAGAGCCAAAGCCTTGGTCGCGCCGATGACCCCTGCTTTGGCCGCGCTGTAGTTGACTTGGCCCCGGTTGCCGATCAAGCCGGAGACCGACGCCAAAGTCACGATACGGCCGGGCTCCCGCCGGCGCACCATCGGCATGATCAAGGGGTTGAGCACGTTGTAGAAGCCGTCGAGATTGGTCTTGATCACGAGGTCCCAGTCCTCGCCGGACATGGATGGAAAAACTTGATCGCGAATAATGCCGGCGTTGCAGACCACGCCGTAGTAGCAACCATGCTCGTCGATGTCTTTGAGAATCCCCTCAGCGGTTGCCGCGCGCTCGCCGATATCGAACTGCAGCAGCCGCGCCTGGCGGCCGACCGCGCGGATTGCCTGGACGACGGCGTCGGCTTCTTCGCGCCGGCTGCGGCAATGCACGATGATATCGTAGCCGTCGCGCGCCAGGCGTAAGGCGATCGCCTTGCCGATGCCTCGGCTTGAACCAGTAATCAAAACGGATTTACTCACGCCGAGCTTTCCTCTGAAATCTGCATTTCATCCGCCGGTTGGTACACCGAGAGATGGGCGCTTGCGATTGCCCCGATCTCATCGTCGATACGGCACTCGAAGGAAGCCAAGCCGTTTTCGCTCCGTAGCGCGCGTTTGACGTGGATGCGCAGCAGCGTGCCGACAGTGAAAACCGCTCGACGACACTCGTAACATCTCGTTCCCAGCAGATATCCAATTTTAATCGGCTCACCGCGCAACCACGCCGTATAACCGGCGTACGCGCCGATTGTTTGCGCCATGTATTCGAGGCCGATCCATGCGCCAACGCCGCCGTCTGCGCAAAACAAACTATCGGAGCGGACGCGCACTTCGGCGCACATGCTTTCGTCGTCCGCCACGACGACTCGATCCAACAACACCATTGGACCGGAGTGCGGCAGCAACTGGCGAATGTCCGGCATGCTCATACTAATCGCGGCAGAAAACCAGAGTGGCGTTGGCGCCGCCAAAGGCAAAAGAATTGCTCACGGCACAGCGCACAGGATGGCCGAGACGCGCGCCGGGTGCGACAATATTCAGCTCCGGTAGCGCGGGATCGGCAACGCCGTCCCAAAGGTGCGGCGGCAATTTGCCGCCGGGATTGCTATCCTGCATAGCGAGCCAGCAAAGGCCGGCCTCGATGGCCCCGGCGGCGCCCAAGCAGTGACCGGTAAGCGGCTTGGTCGAGCTCACGGCCACTCGATCGCTGAACAGAGCGTGAATGACGCGCGCTTCCATGGCGTCGTTCTGCACGGTCGCCGTGCCGTGTAGATTTACATAATCTACCTCGCTCGGGGGAACCTCCGCGCGCGACAACGCTCGGTCCATGGCCGATCGCGCGCCAACTCCAGCAGGATCGGGCGCCGACATATGGTGTCCGTCGGACGATTCGCCCCAGCCGCGCAAGCTGACGGTCGCGGGCTCGCGACTCAAGAGAAATAGCGCGGCCCCCTCGCCGATATTGATACCGTTGCGATTGCGGCTCAGTGGATTGCAGCGCGACTCGCTGACCGACTCCAGCGCCGCGAAGCCGGCCACGGTAAAAGTGCACAAGGAATCCACTCCGCCGGCGAGCGCGGCATCGCACGCGCCCATCGAAATCAGCCGAGCCGCGCTCGCCAGTGCCTTCGCGCTCGAAGCGCAGGCGCTAGCGTGCACGTAAGCCGGACCGGTGACGCGGAGGGTCTGCGCCAAGAACACCGCGGGCGAACTCAACTCCTGCTGGCCGTAATGAAACCACTCCGGCAGCGAACCGCTCTTGGCAAACTCGCGTAGCGCGGTCTCACCCTCCGCAATGCCTGAAGTGCTGGTGCCGATAACGACGGCGAAGCGGTCTGCGCCATGGCGCTCGATAGTCTCTTCAACTGCGGATCTGATCTGGTACAACGCAGCCAAACCAAGTTGATTGTTGCGACTGCGGTCGCGTCGGGAAAATTCATCAAGGCTCGGCAACCCCAGGGCGGCTTCCACTCGACCGAGCGCCAACGAACGGCCAGGTAAATAGTTTTCAACCGGCGCGACGCCGCTCTGCGCCAGATCGAACACGCGCTGACTGATCTCAGCGATGGAGTCGCCCAAGGCGCAGACCATCCCCAGTCGGTTGAGAAAAATCACATTAATCCCCTACGACCGAGCGGATCGTCAGCCTGTAATGATACCGCAAATTGGTTAACTCGATGGTGCCGGTCCAGCGCGGCTCGGTGCTGTACTCGATCACCGTCACCGGTGCGTCCTCCAGGTAAAGCGTTCGCCGCAAACCGTTTTCCTCGATGCGCCAGCCCGCCGGCAGGGCGGGGCGAATTTGCTCGACCGGCCAGAGCGTCAGCTGGAGATCTTCGAGCACGTCTTCGCCACGTAATTCTTTGCCGACCATCGGATCGCGCCAGGTCTCAAGTGACTTACCGTCGAAGTGTAAAGACAAAACCCGCCGCCCCAATGCCAGTCCGACTAGATCGATTCGCTCGGCATCGATTTCCAACGCGGCATCGAGCTCGTCCACGCGCCCGGCTCTTTCAACGGTGAGATGCTGCTGCAAGTTGACCGCCGCGCCCAGCGTCGCCGGCGGCAATTTTAAGCCAATCCGGCCATGGTTGAATGGTGTATTGCCGCACGCCACTAAGCCAAGAAAAATCAGCGCGGCGAAACTGCCGATCATCGTTCGCAGCACAACTCCTCCAAGGCTACGAGGCGCCGCTCAGTATCGCGCACATAGGGATTGGTTTGATCCCAACCGTAACCCGCCAGAATCGCCGAAATCATGCGCCGGATACCAGGCGGCGGCTTGGCATAAAAAATGATGCGCTGAAAGCCGCTCCGATACCACGACTCGACAAAAGCGCGGAAGGTATCGACGCCGCGCTTGAGCGGCGCGGCAAAGTCCGCGATCCAGTCGACTTTTTCGCCGCGGAATTGTCGCTCCAGTGTCGCCGCGGCCAAGCTCGACGATTTGAAAGCAATCGTCACGCCGGAGGAAAAAATTGGATCGAGAAACTCACCGGCATTGCCAAGCAGGGCATAGCCCGGTCCGCACAGCGCTCTCACGTTGGCCGAATAGCCGATCAGCTTGCGCGCCGGGGTGTCCCAGCGCGCCCGCGCCAACAAACGCTGGAGCGACGGCGCTTGGCGTACCAGGCTCTGCAATTTTTCGATCTCGCCGCCCGAAGTCTGTATCAGGTCACGGGTTTTTCCCACTACGCCGAGCGATGCGCGGCCGTCGGCAAACGGAATCAGCCAATACCATAGATCGTCATGCGCCGGATGCACTGTAATCAGAATCTTGTTACGGTCGAAATTTGCCGCGGAGATATATCTTCGATGTGCGTAAAGATCGCGCCGCGCACGAGGGACTTTCCAGCTGCAGCAAGCGCGACAACACCCGGCCAAAGCCGCTGGCATCGAGAATAAATCCGGCCTCGATCGTATAAGTCCCACCGTCTTGATTTTTCACTTCGATCCGCGGGCGCTCACCGCTAAAGTCGACGCCGATCACTTCGTGGCGGTAACGAACCGCTGCGCCTTGACGTTCCGCCTCCCGCGCCAGCAGATGATCGAAGCACGCGCGTGGGACTTGATAGGTGGTGCTCCAGCCGGGAGAATGCTTTTCGCTGAAATCGAACTCGGTGTATTGTTCGCCGCGGTCGAACGCCGCGCCGTCTTTGAGCTGAAACCCGCCTTCTTCTACGGCGCGCAGCATGCCCGCCTGTTCTAAATATTCCATGCTCTGCGGCAGCAGACTTTCGCCGATGCTGAAGCGCGGAAACATTTCGCGCTCCAGCATTAACACTTGCCGTCCCTGCCGGCAGAGCAGCCCTGCCGCCACCGCACCCGCTGGACCGGCGCCGATAATCAAGACGTCAACAAATTCCGGAGATCGATCCATCACCGACAATGTTTGGGGAATTTAGCGGACTGATTATACGACTTCTCGGCAATTATTGCTTGCGAAAAAAAGGCACGATCAAGCAAACCGTAATGATGCCCAATGCCATGGTCAATCCGAATGCTTGCAACGCCGGGGTTTTGCTCAAAGCGAGCAGACCGAAAGACAGCATCGTGCTCAATGCCGAGAGACCCACAGCAAGCCATGCAGCGCCATCTTCAGCCCCGCTTTGTTCTTGAAAAAAAATCCCATAATCGACGCCGATGCCGAGAAGCAGCATGAGCGCCAGTATGTGGAATAATTCGATACCCTTTCCCATGATGCCCAAGATTGCGAGCGCCGCGATGCTTGCCAGCGCGGTGGGGCCTAACGCTCGCCAGCCGGCAAAGCCATAGCGCGGGTAAAGCAAACCGAAAACCGCAAGATAAGATAGCAGCAGCACCCAGCTCATCGCGTAGCGATATTTTCCCAGCACCGAAGAAATTTCGCCGACCTTGTCGACCCACTGCACGCCTTGCAATCCGTCAGCGGCTCGCGAGAGCACTGCCAAGCCGGCTTTGCCCACGCCGCTCAGCGCGACGACGCTGGCATAACCGTCCGCGGATTTTCCTAGCCACAGATGGCGCCACGGCTCGCTCGCCGGAGCTTTGAGGAATTCGTCCACCGTCAGCGGCTCGGCCGGCGCACGTAAGCGCGCGCCGAGCGCCGCAACCCAATGGCGATCTTCGCCGATTTGTTGCGCCAATACCGCAAGCGCTCCATCGTCGCTTAGTAACGCCTTCTCAACTAGACGGCGCCGTGACGTTTGCCGCTGCGTCGATGGCACCCAATTGGAGATCGCGTGATATCCGGTAAGGAGCTTTCGTTCGACGAGCGGGGCAAGCCGGGTCTTGAGAGTTTCTTCGCGCTCCAGCAAAATTTCCGGCGTCGCGCCGCGGAGCAAAAAAAACTGCGCCGGCGTCGGCAGATCGAGCAGCTCGCTTATTTGGACTTGATCGTCGAGCAGCTTCTTTGGCGGGTTGTGCAGCGACCGAATATCATCTTGCGGGGAGAGACGAGACCAGCCGATGGCGGCGAATATCGCCAAGGCAGCGAGCGCCGAATAAGTCGCGCGATTGCGGCAAATGACCGGCCACTGCATCGAGGCCGCGGCGCACCGCTCGGCCAGCGGCAACGGCTTGCCGGCGCGCTCGCGTGCCAGCGTCGGAAACCACAAGGCAACCGTCAGCCAGCCGAAAATCAGACCGGTAACCGAAAACACTGCCATTTGGCGCAGGCCAGGAAACGGGGTCAGCGCCAGACCCGTATAACCGATCACCGTCGTGACCAAGGCGAGAATCAACGCTGGCAGAACACGGCGCAGCAACTGCCAGGAATCGATTTCTGAATTCGCGCTGAACCGTTGGCAAAGAAAATAAATGCCATAATCTTGCGCCACGCCGATCAGGCTGGCGCCGAACACCAACGTGATCAGATGAATTTTTTCGAACACCAGCGAACAGACCGATAGCGCGCCAAGACAGCCGACGGCGATCGACAACAGAATCAACGCGATCGATTTGATCGAACGAAAGGCCAATCCCATGAGCAAGACGATTCCGCTCAACGAACCGACGCCGATGATTGAAAGCTCGCGCTCCGCCTGCGCGCTGGCAGACGCTGCATGGAGTACGACGCCGGCTTCAAGGACCTCGGCCTGCGGCACAGCACTCTGAGCGGCTTGCCGAGCTTGTTCCAGAATCGGCAGCGCGAGTTGCTGGGCGCCGATGGAAAACGCCGGCGCGCGCAGGTTGATCGGGGTCACGACGTAATCGCGCCGCGCCTCGCTGACAAACAATCGTCCATCGCGCGGCCGCACGGGAGTTTCTTGGGCGCGCGCTTGCGCCCAGGAGCGAAACAAGCCGAAGGGGTCGTCTTGCCACGCGCCCAACTGGGGGCCAGAAAAGGGACTGGAAAGCTTCGCCAACGCCGCATCGACCCAAAACTGCGCCCCCTGGCTCTGCAGCGCTGCTTCGTCGGCGGCGGTGAGTAGCGCTTCGCGGTAACGGCCGAAGAGCGCGAGAAAGTCCGATTCCATGTTTGCGCCCACTTGATCGTTCATTTGAAACAAATCACCGTGGCGCGTTAGAACTTCGCGGTAGGCATCCGCAGCGCGGCGCGCCGCCGTCCATTCCGGCGCCCCGACGAGCGCAATCAGCCGCTGCTCGGCGGCAGCGATCATCTTGGCTGAGACTTGTTCTAGCGCCGGATCGCGCCGTTCGGCGGGCAAAAGCGCCAGGATGTCAGTATCCGGGCGGATGCGCTCGCCGACCCACAGGTAAACGTTATGTGCCAGCAGCGCGCAAACGATCAGCGTCCAGAGAAATCCCGGCAGACTGCGTCGAATCAAAACAAAGCCGCCTCATCGACCGTCATGGCACCGTCGCCGGTCTGAATCGCGGAAAACACAATGCTCGTGCGATCACCGCTCGATTCATCGATGACGATATTCTTGACATACTCGGCGCCCTCCAGCGCGATCGCGCCGATCGCCTTAGCCAAGGCGGGCGCCCGCGCTTTGAGCGTCACGCGCCAACTTTGATGGTCGACGCCGCCGTCGATCTCGAAGAGCTTCTCAAGCTGGTCGAGATCGCCCGCGAGCAGAGCGAACAACACGCTATTGATCATGCGCACCGTCGGCTCTTTTTTCGCCTCAAGACGCATGGCCACCCGCTCTTCTTGGAGCTGCACTATTTCATCGCGAGTGAGCTTGATGGTGTTAGCAAACGGCCGCTCGCTCCGCCACAACACCCCTTTGTCGGCGACGACACAGAACCGCCCGCTCGACTTCACGGGCTTCTTCAAGCCGACCAGTTGTTTGGTTTGATCGAAGCGGCCGCAAAGAACTTTGGGTTTGGCGAGCATGGACTGAATCTTTGCCGCCGGTCCGGCGCCCAAGAGCGCCAGCGCAGCAATGACCCAGACGCATGAGCGTATGAATCCTCTCACGAGGGCGCCGCTCCGAGCTTTTCAAACAGCACCGGCGGCGAAACGAAACACATCTCCTGAGTGGCGATCTCCACCGCGACTTGTGTCGTCGTCGCGCGGCACATGCGCCGGCCGCTTCTCGCATCGCTGATCAGGTAGGCGATCCTCAGGCGATTTTCCCATTCGACGATTTCCGCGCTGAGCTTGAGCCGCTGGCCGTAAACCGCCGGGGCGATGTAGCGCAAGTGGAGATCCGTCACGGGCCAAACATATCCCGAGTCTTTCATCGCGCCGTAATTGTAATCGATGGTGTCGAGCAAAACGCCGCGGACGATTTCCAGATATTTGACATAATGACCGTGCCAAACGATTTCCATCGGGTCGAGATCGAAAAACTGCACGCGCGTTTCGGTTTCGGCGCACCAGCGGCCAGCTGGCTTAGTCATAGAGTTCCCAAGACCTTGCGCGAATGCGTTCCAGGAGCAAGCGCAGATCGGCTTCGAGGGCGCGGTCTTCCGCGACGATCGCGATATCTGCGCCCAGAGCGTCCAGCATTTTTTGCAGCGTCAGCGAAGGCGCGACCGAGGGATTTAGCTGCCGGCGCAGCCACACACCCTGGCGCACGGTGATCAACAACGCCGCGGCGACTTGCTCGGTCAACTCGATGACGCGCAAACAGTCACGCGCCGCGATCGTGCCCATGCTCACCTTGTCCTGGTTGTGACATTCGGTGGAGCGCGAAAATACCGAGGCGGGCATGGTTAATTTCAGTGCTTCGGCGCTCCAAGCCGAGGCGCTAATCTGCAGCGCCTTGAGGCCGTGATTGATCACTTGCCGCGGCCCTTCAACTCCCGTCAGATTGGCCGGCAAGCCGTTGTTGTAACGGCTGTCGACCAGCAGTGCCATCTGCCGATCAAGCAAGTCGGCTTGATTGGCGACGGCGTTTTTCATGGAGTCCATGGCGAACGCGATGTGGCCGCCGTAGAAATGGCCGCCGTGTAAAACACGCTCACCGACCGGGTCGATGATCGGATTGTCGGTGGTGCTGTTGAGCTCATTTTCGATAAACTCACGCATCCAGGAAAATGCGTCGGCGAGCACGCCGATCACGTGCGGCGCACAGCGAATCGAGTAGCGGTCTTGCAGTCGTTTACCATTGACCGCAACCCGTTGGCCCGGCAGATCTTCATGCAACCAAGCCGCGATGCGCTGCTGACCGCGATGGGGCTTGACCGAAAACAGCCTGGGATCAAAGTGCTCGGCGTTGCCGTCGAGGGCAAACACAGCCAGCGCGGTGATCCGCGTCGTCAGCCGCGCCAGATATTCGGCTCGCGCATATGCCAGACACGCGAGCGCGGTCATTACCGCAGTGCCGTTCATGATCGCGAGCGCTTCCTTGGGGCGCAAACGCAAGGGCGCGATACCGGCTGCTTTGAGCGCTGCGGCGGCCGGCAGTGCCGCGCCGTCGTGCCAGACTTCGCCGTCGCCGCACAACACCGCGGCGAGATAGGATAACGGCGTGAGATCGCCGCTGGCACCCACCGAACCTTCGGCGGGAATGCGCGGTAAAATATCATGCTGCAGCAAGCGCGCCATCTGGCGGAGCAATTCCATGCTGACTCCGGAAAATCCTTTGCACAAAGAGACCAGCCGGGTCGCGATCACAGCGCGGGTTTGTGCTGGCTCGAGAAGCTCGCCCAAGCCGCAGCCGTGAAAGGTGTAGAGATGACGCGGCAACTCGGCGACCAACTCCGGCTCGATGGTCACCGTGCAGGAATCGCCAAAGCCGGTGGTGACGCCATAGATGGATCCTTCTTCGCGAAGTAAACGATCGAGAAAGTCGGAGCCGCGTGCGATCAACGCCAGAAATTGGGGCGCGTCCGACAAAACCACGCGCGCCGACCCTTGGGCAATGTCGACTATGTCTTCGATGGTCAATCGCCCGGTGTCAAAACGAATACTGCGGACGGCTTCTGAGTCAAGGAGCATCGGCTTGCTCCATCGAGGGCGCCTGCCAAAAATCGTAAAAGTTAAACCACTCCAGCGGCGCGCGCTGACAAAAATATTCCAACCGACCGGCGTAATCGGTGACTAAAGCGGCGAGGGCGTGATCGCGCCCGTGGCGCGGCAGCTCAATCGAGTCGCGAAATGGTTCGCAATGAATTTCCCAGCCGTGCTCGGCGCGCAGGGAAAATAGCAGATAGATCGGACAGCGAAAAAGATCCGCCAGCACATAGGGCCCGACCGGAAAGCGTGCTGTATCGCCAACGAATTTTGCCGACGCAACCCGTCCGTTTGCGGCCACCGGTACACGGTCCCCGGCGATGGCGACAAATTCCCCCCGCGCCACTTTGTCGGCCAACAATACCGCCGTTGCCGATGTAACTTCGGTGACTTGCATCAAATTGACCCCGCTCGCTGGATTGAGTTGTGCCAACAACCGATTGAATCGCACCGCGTGCAAGGTGTGCAGTAACACAGTGAGGCTGAGTCCGGGTTCTCGTCGGGCCAACACTCGGCATAATTCCAAATTGCCCAGATGAGCGCAGATAAGAATCCCGCCGCGCCGGGCGGCGATTTGTTCGACGATAATCTCGAGACCGTGGAATTTCACCGAATTGGCGTCGAACGAGCCGCTCCAGAGCAGCATCTTGTCAAGAATGCTTTCCCCAAAGGAGACGAAATGGCGCAGCACACCCATCAGACCCGGATGAATTTTGAGCGTGGGGTTGGCCCGCGCGATTCGCCCAAGGTAGGCGCGCGAAGCTGCGCGCGCCGTCGGTTTGGCAAACAGGTACCAGAGAGCGATCGGATAGAGAGTAAAGCGCAAAGGGCAGCGACCGAAAATTCGCGCGACCCAGTACAAGAGCCGCATGCCGGCGACGAAGCTGAATTCGTTGATCTGCGCCCAGTGTGCACCCCGCTCAGCTGTCATTGGCGCGCTCATTGCCGGCTCCATTTGCGCGCGATTAGCATTGGCGAGCGTACCAGCATGCCGAAGAACAAAGTCGCGTGTAGACGCGAGAGCAAGAAGGTGTCGAGCCAGGCACGAAAGTGTGAAACGCCGTCGCTAGGGTAATTCACCGCGGTGGACAGGTTGATGATTTCGCATCCGGCCCAATGTAGGCGCACCAGCACTTCGACGTCGAAGCTCATCCGGGCGCCGAGCTTCTGCGCTCGATCCAGTTCCATGATCGCCGCCAACGGGTAAACGCGAAAGCCGCACATCGAGTCTCTAATCCGCCGCGACAACGTATTGATTGTTACCCAT
>Ga0207706_10006740_pt1 | contig 10620 bp, 9 predicted proteins | sample KBSC53metaG_FD_184318 | JGI IMG/M metagenome (GOLD analysis project Ga0207706, IMG submission 184318) | Corn rhizosphere microbial communities from Kellogg Biological Station, Michigan, USA - KBS C5-3 metaG (SPAdes) (version 2) | ecosystem: Host-associated > Plants > Roots > Rhizosphere > Soil ... | reverse complement strand
AGTCATCAACCAATGCTGACCAAAAAGTAACAGTTACACTTGATGACCAGAACAAAGGATTTGCGTGGGTAGATGGTTTGCCGCAGGGAAAGGTAAAGGCTATTTTAAAGAAATCACCTGCTACCTATAAAATTCCTGCTCAAAAAACTGAAGGTGGTACCGATGTTCCTGAAGGAACACTGATCTATGACAAAGACACAAAAACGATTTCCATAATGCTGGGCCGTGAGTTCAACGACCAGGATCCGGGATCTGTTTTTACGAATGCAACAGCTTCCACTGCAGATCAATCAATGGCTACAAATGACCAGGGTAATAACGAATCAAAGATGAATGATCAGTCAAAAACAAGCGTAACAAAGACGAAAGGACACAAGACAAAAACAAAGGCAGTAGTGGAAAAGAAACCTGAACCCTGGGTTTTTACCGGAACTAAGATCGAGCAGACAACAGCTGCCAACTAACCATAAATTTTTTAGAACTTTTTCTTACAGGGACTAGGGACGTGATGGGCCCCGATTATTCGGGGCTCTTCTTTTTTTTGTCTTACCAATATTATTAACCTGTCTTCAAAAATTTATCGTCCTTATTTACACCGGGAAGGTTCCCGGGATTATCTTTGCACCAGTTCTTTATTACTTATCAAGAAAGGCTGAGGGATGTGGCCCGATGAAGCCTTGACAACCTGTTTCCGTTAAAAGCCGGGACAAGGTGCCAATTCCATCCCGACATGTCGGGAAAAGATAAGTCAGATCAAAGCTTAAAAGACAAGGAAAAATAGTATTGAGCTCATCTGGTTTACCGGGTGAGCTTTTTTATTTATATAAATAAATCTTAAAACACTTCTCAGTTGTAATTTCTTTTTACTTATGAAGGAAATTGCAGCGTAATTTTTAAATCTGGAAAAATGGAAGCACATAAAAAACTGGTCATTGGTCTCTTCGGTTTTGGTACCGTAGGTGAAGGATTGTATAAAATTCTTCAGCAAACTCCTTCACTTCAGGCTACAATTAAAAAGATTTGCATAAAACATCCGGAGAAAAAAAGAAATGCCCCGGCTGAATTATTCACAACGAACAAAGATCTTTTGCTGAACGATCCACAGATCAATGTGATCGTTGAAGTGATCGATGATGCCGATGCAGCCTTCCGCATTATTACAAAGGCATTGCGAAATAATAAAGATGTAGTTAGCTCAAGTAAAAAAATGATCGCTGAGCATCTGCACAAAATTTTGCAGTTACAGCGGGAAACTGAACGGTCATTCTTATATGAAGCGGCTGCCTGTGCTTCTATTCCCATCATTCGTAATCTTGAGGAATATTACGATAATGATCTTTTACACTCTATTAAAGGGATCGTAAATGGTTCCACGAATTATATTCTTACGAAAATGTTTGAAGACAAGCTTGACTTCAAACAGGCGTTGTTACAGGCGCAACAATTAGGTTTTGCTGAAAGCAACCCTGCCCTGGATATTGAAGGTTATGATGCAGTAAACAAATGGGCGCTCCTGTTAAATCACGCTTACGGCATTGTCGAAACTATTCAGAATATCTTGTTCAATGGTATCCAGAATATACAATTGAGCGATGCAACGGTGGCTAAAGAAAAAAACTATGAGATCAAATTGGTAGCACAGGCAAAAAAACTGAGGAACGGAAAAGTGGCCGCATTTGTTCTGCCTCAATTTGTAAAGCATGATGATCACCTCGCGTTTGTAAAGAACGAATACAACGGCGTAGTGATCGAAAGCGGTTTTGCCGATCAGCAATTCTTTTACGGAAAAGGCGCTGGAAGTTTTGCTACCGCTTCAGCAGTTTTGAGTGATATTTCTGCACTGCGCTACCAGTACAGGTACGAATACAAAAAATTGTATCATCACACGCCGAACCAGTTGGATGATGATATCTTTCTTAAAGTGTATGTAAGTTTTGATGACTGGGATATTATTCCAAGAGAGCAGTTTGAATGGATCGAAGAATGGCATGCAGAGCAGGACAGGAAATATCTTGTAGGTGTAATTGCTTTTGAGAACCTGAAAAGTAATGATTGGTGGAAAGAAAATAATGTTTCACTTATTCTTTCGCCTGACCCGATAATAGAAGATATTGAAATTTTAAAGCTGAAAAAGAAAAGCCTTGAATTGGCAGGGATTTTTTAATGGATCTAATCACCCCACAAAAAGATGGTAGAATCTTTGAGCAATGGAAGATGCTGCTCAAATTGATTATTGAGAAGCACACGGAATTGATTTACATTACTGATGCTATCGTAAAACCCATCGTAATTTTTTTCGGGAAGATATATCGCATTCAGATTCATAAAAACATAATTGTACTCTTCTTTTTTGACCCCTTCCCGAAAGCCGTGATCACCGAGTAGCATAATAACAGGGGGGCGATCCGAGTTTGTGATAATATTGTCAACCAGCTCCAGTATCCGGGAGTTGCAATACTGGAGGTATTCAATGTAATTTTCCCTGTTCGTTTCCTGGCCGGGCAAAAGTTTTTGAACCGGTTGCGGGCGGTTCTGGCTGTCAAAATAATAAGGATAATGCGGCATCATCAGGTGAGCATAGACAAATTTTGGAATGTTTGTTTTTTCAGATGTCCTTTCTTTAACAGCACGGATAACATTTTCATTATTGCTTAAATGTTCATAAACCCTTTGGTTAAAACCCCATTTTAATTTCCACTTACCAGTAGAAATGTTATAGCTAATGTCTTTTAAAACACGGGATAAAAATGTTTGGGAAGTGATCAGGCTGGTATTATTGGGTAGAAAACTGTCATAGTTAATTGCCGGCCGGTCCTTAAATTCAAAAATGGAATAATTGGAGAACATGTAGCCATTGGCTGTTAAAAATTTTATCACGTCGCTATTCTTTATTTGCTGATAGCAATAATCAATATTTCCCGGTGCCTTCTTCGCCATATCCAAATCGAGATACTTCATGTTTAGAATAGAAGCTACAGAAAAAGGGGTATAGTTATAGTTACTACGGCTTTGTTTTGCAACATAAAAACCACGTTGCTCAAGTTGCCCTTCAAAAGCACTATTATCAAAATGAAAAAGCTGTGTAAGCGCTGTGTTACCGGAATATTCATCAAGAACTATAAAAAAAATATCAGGCTTGTTACAACTGGGACACGGAAATAAATTCGTATCAGGAAAGTTCCCTGGTTTTCTGGCCTGGACAATTATTCTTCCAACTAGCCAAAGACCATCAATACTACACAGTACCAGCAAAAGAATATTAAGATAAAGGGTAAGCCTTAGTAACGATGATCTTGTTTTCTTCACCGAGTTTATCAAAAGAATAACCAGCAGGAGGAACAATGGTAAAATGAAACTATACCTTGCAAAAAAACTGCCTGCAAAATGTTTTCGCAAAAGATCCTGCATGCTTCCGAAAAAAAAGAAAATAGCCATCAGGCAAAAAGAAATAACCGATGCCTTAATTAAATTGCGGTAAAAAAGCCAATTAACCGATGTAACGATCAGCATACCTGTTATGTACAAAGTCAATAAAAGAGACGCATCTCTTAAAGAAATGAAATTGTAATGTTCCGTAAATCCGTGGAAAACGAAAAAAAGGGGCAAAAGTACAATAAAGAGGGGCCTGCCCGTTATCAGCGATCGTACCTGCATAAAAGTACATAAAGATAAAGCAATGCAGGAGTGTCGGCAAGAAATCCAAATCCTCGCTTACCTTTACGAATAAATTATGAAGAGGACTTTCATATTCTATGAGAGAATTATCAATTGTAATAACCGTAAAGAATGAAGAGGAAAACATAAAACCCCTCCTGGAGAGTATTCGATTGGCGTTAACGGGAATCGACTATGAAGTGATCCTGGTAGATGACGGCTCGACAGACAAAACAAAACAACAGGTACTGAATAGCGCCGACGAAAGGACTGTTCTTGTTGAATTGAGGAAAAATTACGGACAGAGCACGGCCATGACAGCAGGGATCGATTATTCTACAGGGAGATATATTGCGCTACTCGATGGAGATCTTCAAAACGATCCTAATGATATTCCCGGGATGCTTGACTTGCTGAAACGTGAGGATTGGGATGTAGTGGCAGGAAACAGAAAGAACAGGAAGGACGGCATGTTCCTCCGGAAAATTCCCAGCAAAATTGCAAACGCACTTATTCGTCGAATGACAGGTGTATATATCAAAGACTATGGATGCACGTTGAAAGTTTTTCGTCGTGAGATCGCTGAAGAACTGAATTTATATGGCGAGCTTCATCGGTTCATTCCTGTGATCGCAAAAATGCAGGGCGCCAGGATCACGCAAGTTGATGTAAAACATCATCCACGCAAATTCGGTAAAAGCAAGTATGGGATCGGTCGTACGTTCAGGGTTTTATCTGACCTTGTCTTAATGCTTTTCTTCCGTCGTTATATTCAGAAGCCGATGCATTTGTTTGGAACCATTGGCTTTATCAGCCTTGGCATTGGCATCATTATAAATTTATACTTGCTCGTGTTAAAAATAATGGGTCATGATATCTGGGGCAAACCTTTACTGATCCTTGGTTTGATCTTCTTACTCGGCGGTATTCAGCTTATCACCATTGGTATTCTTGCTGAAATAAGTGTTCGCACCTATTTTGAATCCCAGAATAAAAAAACCTACACGGTACGAAAGGTGTATTTGTCAAAACAGGAAGTGAAACCTTCGTTAGAGATCACAGTATAATGGTGAATGGTGAGTTGTGAATGGTGGATCGGTTCCTGTTGTAGTAGTATTAGTGATCGAAGTGTGACAATCTAAACGGATGAAATTTTCCACCTTATCCTTCAATCCTGTAAATCGTGGTTCCTTATTTAAGTAAAACGTCTTTATGTCGAGAGAACCACTTGTAAAATTTTTCCAGTCCGTCATGCAATGTTGTGGCTGGGGCATATCCCAATAACTTTTTTGCCTTTGAAATGTCGGCGAAGGTCTTTGGAACATCGCCGGGCTGGTCCGGAAGTCGCTCAATGATCGCTTTTTTTCCCGTAACCTTTTCAATTGAATTTATTAATTCTTTTAACGAAACTGAGTAACTGTTGCCGAGATTGATGATCTCAAAATTGGTTTTATCATATTTCATGGCGCTTATAATTCCCTGGACGGTATCATCGACATATGTATAATCCCGGCTTGTAGTTCCGTCACCGTACATGCCAACAGGCTTATTACCCAGGATCGCTTTTGTGAATTTATGAATGGCCAGGTCGGGCCGTTGCCCGGGTCCATAGACTGTAAAAAACCGAAGGGCAATAAACCGAATATCAAACAATTTGCTATAAACATGACCAAGCATTTCACCCGCCAGCTTGGTCATCGCATAGGGACTGATCGGCATTAGTTGTTCATCTTCCTTCCAGGGAAAATGATCGTTAATACCGTATACGCTACTACTGGAGGCAAAAACAAACTGTTTGCATTTTGTTTCTTTTGCAAAATCAAGAAGATTTTGCAACCCGATCACATTCGCCTGCTGATAGGAAACAGGATCTAAAATGCTCGGCCTCACCCCTGCTTTCGCAGCCAGGTGGACGATCACGTCAACCGGGGATGAAATTTTTTCAGCAAGTCGTTTTGCCGAGATCTTTGAGATATCGTCATTCAATAAACAAAAACCAGGATTGTCCTTAAATCCTGAAATATTCAGTTGTTTGATCTCCCGTGAATAAAACGGGTCAAAATCATCCAGGCAGGTTATGAAGACTTCCTTTTGAGCAGTAAATAAATGATGTATAAGATTGCTTCCGATAAAGCCGGCGCCACCGGTGACTAGATAATGCATGCAGCCAGGATTTAGCCTACAATTTGTGGTTTAATACAAAATAAATACTAAAATATCTGATTGTAACGGGAATTTTGACTTGTCAGGCATCTTTTCAAAGTACTCCCTCGTTCTGATAAAGGAAAAACACAACATGAAAATCGGTATCGACGCAAAATGGCTGTTTGCCGGGCATATCAGTGGAAAGCTGTTCATCCAAAATATCCTGCCTGAATTATTTGCTTTGCACCCCGAAATAGAATGGCATATTTTTCTCGATAAAAGAAATAAAGACTTTACGCTTCCCTTTAAAAACGACAATATAAAAATTCACTATATCTGGGCTAAGTTCAATATGGTATCAAACTTATTCATCCTTCCTGGCTATGCAAAACGATTGAAACTGGATGCCGTTTTATTTCAGACCTTTTTTATGAAGAAAGGAACGTTCAAGTCCATTGTTTTTATTCATGATATTTTATTCAAAAACTATCCCCAGTTTTTCACCTGGAAAGAAAGGCTGTATTTTAAACCACTAAAATGGATCACTTCTTCCGCTGACAGGGTCATAACAACCACGGAGTTTGTAAAAAAGGAATTGATCAGGTTTCAATACACTAAACCTCATCAACCAATTGATATAGCGCCGTCGGGAGTAACAAACATTTTTAAACCGTATTACCAGCATGATCCAACCTTTTTACACTATGTTAAAGAGAAATATAAACTACCTGGATCTTACTTACTTTTTGCCGGCCGCTTAAATGCAAGAAAAAATATCCGGGGATTGATAAAATCATTGCGGTTCCTGGATGACAAAAATATTTCGCTGGTAATTGTGGGAGAGGAAAATTGGAAGGCACCTGAAATAAATGGCCTTCTATCCCAAAAAGAAATAAGAGAACGAATAATATTTACAGGGTTTGTTGCCGACGATGAGCTAGCTGCCATCTATGCCATGGCGAAAGCTTTTTGTTTTCCATCTTTTGCAGAAGGTTTTGGTTTACCACCATTAGAGGCGATGGCTTCCGGGATACCAGTAATAGTCTCGAATACTACCTCAATGCCAGAGGTATGCAATCATGCAGCTTTGTTTGTAGATCCGGGTAATCCAAAAAATATAGCAGAAAAAATAAACAGCCTTTTAAAAAATAAAACTCTTTATGAAGAGAAAAAAAGAGAGGGGCTGGAATGGTCGCGACAATTTACATGGAGAAGGACAGCAGAGGGCATTATGCAAAGCGTCCTCTCTGCGGTAAAAATGTAATTCAAATGAAAATCGGAATACTTGGAACAAGGGGGATCCCCAATGCCTACGGTGGGTTTGAGCAATTTGCCGAGCATCTTTCCATTGGCTTGCTCCAAAGGGGTCACGAAGTATTTGTTTACAACTCAAGCCTTCATCCTTACAAGGGGAAAGATTGGAAAAATGTAAAGATCATTCATTGCCGGGACCTGGAAAACAAAATCGGTGCAGCTGGGCAATTCGTTTATGATCTGAATTGCATTCGCGATGCAAGAAAAAGAGATTTTGATGTTCTTTTGCATCTTGGATATACAAGCGATTCCATTTGGCACCGGATGTGGCCCGAAAAAACGATCAACATTGTAAATATGGACGGCTTGGAATGGAAACGCAGTAAATACAATAAACTCACTCAGCGCTTCTTGAAATGGGCAGAATCCCTGGCTGCAGAAAATGCACACACGATGATCGCTGACTCACCGGATATGCAGGCGTACCTGTTAAATACCTACGGCAGAAGACCTGTATACATTCCTTATGGCGCGGATATTTTTTCTAAACCGAATGTGTCCATACTGGAAAAATATGATCTTCGGCCCCATCAATATTTCCTGATGATCTCCCGGATGGAACCCGAAAATAATATTGAAATGATCATCAAAGGACATCTTGCATCAAAACGTCCTTATCCCTTATTCATTATTGGTAATATTACAAATCAATTTGGACGTCACGTTACCACGACCTATAAAGATCCAGCCATAAAATTTTCAGACGCCATCTATGACCAGGTTGAACTGGACAATCTTCGTTACCATTGTTCACTTTATTTTCATGGTCATTCGGTGGGGGGAACAAATCCCTCACTACTTGAAGCCATGGCGTGCGGGTGTCGAATAGCCGCACATGATAACCAATTTAACAAGGCCGTGTTACAAAATGAAACTGATTATTTTCCCAGTGAAAATAACGTTACGAGGATCATCGATACGCCGAAAGATCCTTCAACGATCAATCAATGGAAAAAAATAAATATAGAAAAGATCAGGACGATCTACAACCAGGAAAAGATCATTGATGACTACGAAAATCTCATGCTCAGTTTATGCGGCCAATCAAAATTGATCATCCAATCGCCGGTAGCGAAGGCGGTGTAACGATCAACTTCTCTCTTCGTACATTAAATTGATCAAAGACATTTGTAAATGCCAATATCCAGATCACATATTCGGCAACATTGGTTATGTAGCTTCCCGCAAACTGAAATATAAATATGAATAAGAAAAGCCAAAGCCTGTAGTAATTTGTCCAGACCCTGGTTTGAAAGAAAAAGAAGATCTCTACGAGCATTCGAAGAACCAGCCCGGTCCAACCAAGAATTGTATATGTTTCAGCTACAGCATTGGGTATGGTCGCCACAAAGTTTTCGCCATACATGTAGTAGTGGCGGATCACATCTGATCCAATGATCTTTACCTGGCCAAAACCTATTCCCCAATACTCATCCTTCTTTTCCAGCAACTTGTTGGCTAAGAAAAAGGCATCGGATGTTCTTCCTTTTCCTGAACTATCCCGTCCGGAAAAAATATTAACCAGCCTCAAAACAAAAAAATTATTTCGGAAAAAGAAATAAATCATGCTGGCGACAGCAATAGAAAAACCACTAAAAAAAATAAGTCCATTAAAAACCCTTCGCTTCTTCACCAAAGGCCGGAAATAAAAAATAAATGTCAGGAGGCCTGATAATAAAAGAGCTGCCATTACCCCAAAAGAAAAAGATAAAGCAAATGGCAGGAAGATCATAAGCAGAAGCAACCATCCTTTCAATTCATTCCTCCGAAAAAGATATTGAAGGAAATAAAAGCAAAATAGCGGTACAAAAAGGGTCGCATAATAGGAAGCTTCGTAAGTAAAAAGTTTCAACCGGCGAAAATCCGTTACCCCTTCTGTCAGCTCCTGCTGGATCCAGACAATGTCACTCCAGGGCGTGAAATATAGAATAATAGATACCAGGCAAAGGATAAAGTTGATAATGAGCAATCTTCTGAATATCTTTTCAACATCAAGGCAAACATTTAAAAAAGTATAAACCGCCTGGCAAAAAATATATACAAAAATGACATTTAATAAGGAATAGAAATAGACTTTTCGTACGACGTCAACATACAGAACCTGCATAATTATGAACGGTGTCAGAATTATCACAAAAGGAAAAACGATCTCTTTTTTTCTCTTCAGTAAGATCCAGGAATAAAAAACGGGCGCAAGCAGGGCCGTGTAGGTCACTCCGAATGGTAATGCCACCGAGTTGACAAAAAAATAGATAAATGCGAAAGGAAAGTATTTGTTTACCTTCATAGACCTTATTAAATTACCCGGGGAATCAACTTTCCCAACTACAAATCAATCAGAAAGGTTGCCTGTAGCATTTAATATTATTAAGCAACTAAAGGTACTCATAAGCCGATAAGAGTTCGGCAATAAATGTCATTTTCTGTAACAGTATGAGGAACGGAAAAGCACAAAATATAGCTTCTGACGACATTGATCTCATTAATATAGCAGAAAGAGCTTTTCTCTTTTTCCGCAGATATCGCATAGCGTTTATCATTGCCACGGTAGCCGGGATCGCGTTAGGTTGCCTCAGGTATTATACCTCCGGGAAAATTTACAAATCAAGACTTATTCTGCACTCTTCATTTCTAACCAACCTCGAAGAAATAGAAATTATCAATTACTGGAATGAGCTCTTAAAAAGAAATGAATATACTGCCCTGGCGCAATCTTTCAATTGCGATGAAAACATGCTTCATGATGTACTAAGCATTGAAGGATCTGAAATACTGAAAAACTATTCTGCGAGTAATCCAAATGGCTTTTATATCGATGCAAGAATAAAGGACAACGCCGTATTACCCGGATTGCAAAAAGCACTCGTATATGGATTAAACAATACGGAATATGTAAAACAAAGATTATTGTTAAGAAAAAAAGATGTCGAAACTCTTATTGAAAAGGTAACGGCTGAAATTCAAAAACTCGATTCTTTGAAGAAAAACATAGAAACAGTCATTACTTCCGGGGAAAAAAACGCCACTTCGTTCATGCTTGATATACCGGGGATCAACAAAGAATTTATTGACATGAATGAAAAACTCCTCAGTTATCGTGAAGAATTGCAATTCAGCAGTAGCGGCATCCAGGTATTGCAAAGTTTTGTTTCCCTGAACACACCAGTAAGTATTAGCTTAAAAGTGATGATCCTCCTGGGAATTCTTTTTTGCCTTTTTATTGCTTTCATTTTTACAATAATAAATTCGGTATCGGAGCGATTGAAAAAAAGAGCATCTTCAAATGCCTGAACATAATAATACCAGGATAATTAATGATCTCTTGTTTGTGCTCTACCTGGCCTTTTTTGTAAGCCTGATTTTCGCTTTCAGAGCGGTTAGCAGTATTTCTGTGGCATTATTGATCGTCTCCGGCATTTTAAAAAACAGGGTCGAGCATAAAGGTTTCTTTAATCGGAACCTTATGAATCCCCTGGTATTCTTTTGTGGCTTGCTTTTTCTTCTCCA
>Ga0207706_10006739_pt1 | contig 10621 bp, 9 predicted proteins | sample KBSC53metaG_FD_184318 | JGI IMG/M metagenome (GOLD analysis project Ga0207706, IMG submission 184318) | Corn rhizosphere microbial communities from Kellogg Biological Station, Michigan, USA - KBS C5-3 metaG (SPAdes) (version 2) | ecosystem: Host-associated > Plants > Roots > Rhizosphere > Soil ... | reverse complement strand
AAGATCTCGCGGTCATTCTTTTTCGTGCGCGAATAATCCACCTCGACATCGGTCAATCCGACACGCTGTTTTACCACCGAGCGCTGGCTGGCAGCAGGGAACTCTATTTTTTTCTCGTCCGCCGCCCGCAGGCTGCCGGGCAGGAGCGGTCCAGCGACGAAGAGAAATGCGAACAAAGCGGAAAGGAGAAGCGAAAGAAGACGTGAGGATTGGATCATAATGTGCGGATGTTTTTAGGCTGTGATGATTTAAGCGGAGAACATACCGCCGTGCGGCGGGAGTCAAATCGCTTCGCCTGGTCAAGCCTTAGCCGACCCTCAACTCTCAGTCTCTTCGAGAGCCAGCGACGGGAAGACAATTCTATTCGACTTCGCTACGGTTTTATCACCACCACTGTGCCGAGGTGGACGGCGTTATAAAACTGGCGCGCTTTCCAATAAGGCATCCTGATGCATCCGTGTGATGCGGGCTCGCCCGGCAGGTAACCCTGGTGCAATCCGTAACCGGGCGAGAATTCGAGAAAGTAGGGCATCGGCGCACCTACGAAATGCGAATGCGGCGGTTTTCGGTCGCGCCTGATATCGACGTTGGCCTTCACAATCCTCCCGGAACCATCAACGTAGTCGCCATAGACGCTGGAGCGATGATCCTGGTCTTTACGGGTGACCTGAAAGCGACCAGTCGGAGTGCGGTATCCTTCTCGACCGCTGGATATCCGGGACGAGGCGGTGCGGTTTTTTCCTCGGTAAAGATAGGCTTCCTGCTCCCGCAAGCTCACGACGATCGATGGCCGGCCGGAATGCTTCTCCGGCAGGTTCGACGTGACCATTTCGCCCACCGTGCTGCAGCCGCTCAAGACAACGAGGGGTGCAGCGAGCGCACAAAATTGTGAAAGTCGATTCATCATGGGATCAGACAAGGGCATGCAAAGTCGAAGCATCGCAGTCCATTATCAATACGGTTTTGCCACGCATCTCGACCCTTTTCCCGTGAACCTTCGCGTTTTATGCATCCTAAGCGGTTTACGATGCGATCAACACCAAGCCCTGCTGGAATTAATTCAACGCGTCATCAAATGAACTAGCAAGGAAGCGAAGAGGATCACTGCGGCAATGAGAGTGCCATAGACGATGCGATCCTGGCGGCGCGCGCGACGGGCGGCTTCGGCGTATGGAATGCGCGTGAACGTGACCATCGTGTAGAGCGGCAGGTAAACGCCGGGCAGCGCAGCCTCGAGCATGTGATCGAGCTTTTTCTTCGCGCGAAATGTTCGCGACGCGGTTTTGTCGCGCATCTCGATAAAGTTACCGATGGCAAGATCGGCGAGGGCATCGGCGTTTTCTTTTCGGCTGACGAAATATTCGGCGAACGCGCGCTCGCGGTCGCTCGGAAATTTTTCCAGGCATTCGTTGAGCACGACGCAATCCTCGAACGCGGCGTTCATTCCCTGGCCATAAAATGGAACGACGGCGTGGGCGGCGTCGCCGACCAGCGCAACCTTGTCCACGTAGAACCAGGGAGCGCAACGAATCGTCACCAGTGAGCCGGTCGGATTGTCCTTAAAATCTTGGAGCAACGTTGGCATGAGCGGAACGGCATCGGGAAATTCTTCCCGGAAAAAGTCGCAGACTTGGTCGTCGGTTTTGGTCATAGCGAAACTGCGCGGCCCTTCAAATTCCCAAAAGAGAGTGCAGGTGAAAGAGCCGTCGGGGTTCGGCAGCGCAATCATCATGAAACTTTTCCGCGGCCAGATGTGGAGCGCGTTCTTTTCCATTTGCCACGAGCCATCCTGCCCGGGCGGAATGGTCAGTTCTTTGTAGCCGTGGGCGAGATAACTTTCGTCGTACTCAAAATTTCCTAGTTTCTTCTGCATCGATTGCCGCACCGCGGAAAACGCGCCATCGACGCCGATCACGGCATCTCCTTTCGCAGTAGCTTGACCCTCTTCTGTTTCGAAATAGGCGAACGGTTCGGTCAGATCGACATCGGTGCAACGATGATTGAAGTGGACCCGCACGTTCGAATAACGCTGCGCGGCTTCAATTACAGTCGTGTTGAGCGCCGCGCGTCCGATCGAGTTGATGCATTTTTTCGGATCGACATCGTAAGGCGCGAAATGCAGATCACCCGATTTATCGTGAATCATCCGGCCCCGCATCGGGATCGCGTGCCGGAGCACCTCATCGGCGATGCCGAGTTGCTCAAGCGCGTGAATTCCGCGCGTCGAAAGCGCGAGATTGATCGAGCGCCCGCCGACAATGTTGCCTTCGCGTGGATCAGCCCGCCGTTCGTAAAGATCGACATCGTATCCACGCCGCCCCAAGTACGCTGCGAGTAATCCGCCGGCCAGACCGCTGCCGATGAGAACGAATTTCGCCACGACTCAGAATCGACTAATCAGGAAGCCAGGAAAACAGGAAAAGAGACTGAACCGCGGATTATGCGAATATCACGGATGTCTGAAGGATTGAATCAGCTCGCACAAAAGCCGCTAAGGACGCAACGTAAGTGACCTCAAAATGAAAAACTTCTATCCACACCTAATCATTCCACTGCTCTGCGTTTTCGTAATGGTTCAGCCATTGCCGGCGCAAACTCCGGAAGCAAAACCGAAGCAATTTATTTACGTGTTGCGACTGGTGCCGCGGCTTTACGACGACAAAAACTGGACGAAAGAAGATGAAATGGCGCTGTCGCGGCACTTCACACGATTCAAACACGCGATCGAAACGGGTGAACTGATCCTGGCCGGCCGGACGAGTGAACCTGGAGACAAGACGTTTGGGATCGCAATTTTCGAGGCTAAGGATGAAGCAGCGGCCCGGAAATTTATGGAGAGCGACCCTGCGGTCGTCGCCGGACTAATGACCGCAGAATTGCATCCGTTCGCCGTCGCGTTGGAGCGCAAGATTCCCTAGTGGCAAGGCGAGCTTTAGTTGGCAAGATCAAATGTCGGAGAAATGGCATTTCCGGAGTAATGATTGGAAATCGCCGCTTCTTGTTGATCTTAGGTTGTGCGTCTTCTCGTCCTGACAGGCGCGGGCGTTTCCGCTGAAAGCGGCATCCCCACATTCCGCGGCAAGGACGGTTATTGGCGCAATCTCGATCCGGCAAAGCTGGCGACGCCTGAAGCGTTCGAGCGCGATCCCAAATTGGTTTGGGAATGGTATCGCGAGCGCCGGCAGCGCATCCGCAACGCCCAACCGAATGCGGCGCACTTAGCAATCGCAAACCTGGCCCAACGTGCCTCCGAGTTCCTGCTCGTCACGCAGAACGTCGATGACCTGCATCGGCGCGCGGGAATTGCGACCGAGAAAATGGTACAAATTCACGGAGACATCTTTGTCACCAAGTGCTCACGTTGCGATTTCAGTTTCCGAGAACACGATGGGGAAACGCAGGAGATTGCAAGATGCACAAACTGCGCGGCGCTGATGCGGCCGGGAGTTGTCTGGTTCGGCGAGCAACTGCCTTGGAACGCGGTGCAACGAATTGAAAATTATCTCGATCGCAGAACTTGCGACGTTGTGATTGTCGCCGGAACCACTGCGGCTTTTGGATATATCATCGATTGGGCGCTCCGGGCCAGCCGCGGCGGTGGCGAACTTATCGAAGTGAATCCCGAAGAAACGCCTCTCTCAGAATTAGCGACGCGGTTGGTGCGCGAGCGGGCCGCGATCGCTCTGCCGCGGATTGTCGATGCGATCGTCGCTGGCGTCTGACTGTCTGCAAGGTCATTCGTGCTTAGCGAGAATGTGCGCGAACTGCCAGACTTCGTGGAAAGTGTTATAAAGCGGCGTGGGCGCGGCGCGGATGACGTTCGGTTCGCGGTAATCGCATTTCACCCCGGCGGTTTGCAGTTTGCCGAATAATTCTTTCGGATGCTGACGCGCCAGGATCGACAGCTGACAGCCGCGCGCATCTATTTCACGCGGCGTGATAATAGTTAATGCTGAATGTCCGGCGGACTCGAGTAGGAATTGAAGGTAGCCGGTCAATTTAATCGACTTGGCGCGGAGCGGTTCCATCCCGCCAGCTTGATCGAAGATCGCGAGTGAAGCGCGTAGCGGCGCCATCGCAAAGATCGGCGGATTACTGATCTGCCAGCCATCGGCCGACGGGACCGGAGTGAATTCCGGCTCCAGATGCAAACGAAACCGGGTGTTCGGATCGTTTCCGAACCAGCCCGCGAAACGCGGGAGTTTTGTGTTCGTCGCGTGCTGCTCATGCACAAATGCGCCTGCGACCGCGCCGGGACCGGCATTGAGATACTTGTATGAACACCAGACGGCGAAATCGACGTTCCAATCGTGCAAGGAAAGCGGGATATTGCCAACCGCATGCGCAAGATCGAAACCGACGATGATTCCGTGCTTCTCGGCTGCGGAGGTGATTGTCGGAATATCGAACAATTGGCCGGTGAAAAAGTTCACGGCGCCCATCATTACGACGGCAAGTTCGTCGTGATGCTTCTCAATTAGATCGACAATTTCTTCGGTTCGAACCGCGAACTCACCCTCGCGCGGGCGCGCGAGAATGAGCGCGTCTTTTGGATTGAGCCCGTGATGGATGATCTGCGTTTTGATCGCGTAGGTGTCGGAAGGAAAGGCCGGGTCTTCCATCAGGATTTTGAAGCGCGATTTGGTCGGACGAAAGAATGTGGCCATCATCAGGTGAATGTTCACCGTGAGGCTGTTCATGCAGATCACTTCGTTGGGTTGCGCACCCACGAGTCGCGCCGTCGGTTCGCGCAACGCCTCGTGATACGAATACCAAGGCGTCCCACTGGCATGATGCGCATCGACCCCGAGCTTTGCCCAATTGTCCAGTTCTTCTTCGACGATTGCGCGCGCAGCTTTCGGCATCAGTCCGAGCGAATTCCCGGCGAAATAGATGACTGGCTTGCCGTCTTTGCCCAGCGGGAGATGAAATTTTTCGCGGAAATGGCGCAACGGATCCTCGGCATCGAGTTGCCGCGCGAAGTCTTCGTCAGTGGAGAAGGCCGTCGCCATAAATCAGCCGCAAACGTCCAACGTCCAACGCCCAACGTCCAACGCTCAATTCAGAGGTGTTCTCCTGCGCAACCGGCTCTCAACACTCAACTATCAACCATCAACTGCGTTGAGTCGGCAATTCCATGAACTCGATCGTCGTGCCGTCGGGATCGCGCACATAGACGACGCGCTTTCCGGCGTTCGGGCCCGAAGTGAGCGTTTGCGGGTTGCCCGCTGCTTTCCAACCGGATGCGGCGATCGTGTCCAGCACGGCGTCAAGATCGTCTACGAGCACGGCAATATGCACCGATCCGACATCGCAAGGCCGAAGATCGATGTGTTTTCGGTCGGGCGGGGCGAGATATTGGAGCAATTCGATCTTGTGCCCGTAACCTTTTAGGACAGCAATCGAAATCTCGGCGCCGGACACGCCGGTGATTTCGCTGGCGAGCTCGCCAGTTTGATGTGGACGATGAGAAAGCTCGAACCCGAGAACATCGCGCCAGAAAGCGAGCGAGCGTTCGAGATTCGCGACTGTAATACCAGTGTGATCGGCGGCGATGATGCGAAATGGCGCAGTGCTCATGCTCCTGATTACGTTTAATCTGGAAACCAGGAAGCCAAGATCAAGAAATTGAATGAGGAACGCAGGAAAATAAGCGTTTCTATCCCACGGCTGCGATCACTTTAAGCTCAATCGCGATTGGCGTAGGCAGCGCGCCGACTTCAATTGTCGTACGCGTCGGATTAGGTTTGCCGGGTCCGGCAAAATATTCGGCGTAGAGTTTATTGTATATTGGGAAATCTTTTTTCATGTCGGTGAGAAAGACCGTCACGTCGACAATGTCCTGCCAGGTCGCTCCGGTGTCTTCGAGCACAAGCCGCACGTTTTCGAACACCGCGCGACACTGCGTTTCGATGTCGTAGCTCGCAATATTGCCCTCCGGATCAAGCGTCACGCCGGGGATTTCCTTACTGCCGCGCACACGCGGCCCGATTCCGGATAGAAATAAGAGTTCGCCCACGCGTTTCGCGTGCGGAAACGCGCCGACCGGCTCAGGCGCGCGCGAACTTTCAAATGATTCGCTCATCTGAATCCGAAGAATATCCGGATTTAGACAGATTTCACATCCAGCCGGCGCCTCAAAAAATTGCCTAAACTCAATCGTCGCTGCCAGGCGATCATTCTTCGCGTAAGGCAACCATCGGATCGACGCGCGCGGCGCGGCGGGCAGGAATGTAACAAGCGACTAACGCGACTGCGGCGAGCAGGAAGGTGATGGCAATAAAAGTGATCGGATCGGTTGGGCTGACACCGTAAAGCATGCTGGTCAGGAACCGGGCGAGGATGAAGACGATGACCAGACCGAGCCCGAGACCGATGCTGGCGAGGATCATGCCCTGCCCAAGGATGAGTTGACGAACGTGTCGCAATTGCGCTCCGAGCGCCATTCGCAAACCGATCTCGCGAGTTCGCCCGGCCACAACGTACGACATCACTCCGTAAATGCCGATGGCGGCGAGCACGAGCGCAAGGACGCCGAAACTCCCAAGCACATTCGCTGCCATGCGGGCGGGAAAGAGCGGGATTTTCATGTGCTCGGTCAATGTCTTGATATCGTAAAGCGGCAACGTCGGATCCATCTCTTGAAACTCTTTTCGCAGCGGGGCGATCATAGAGCGTGGATCGCCCTCTGCGCGCGCCACCAGAGTAACGACCGTATCGTAGTCGCGAAACTGTGGACGAAAGACTGCCGGCTGCGGCGTTTCGGCTAGCGTGTTGTATTTGCCGTCGCTGCACACGCCGATGATTTGCCAAAGCGGATCTTTCGGTCCGCTGAAATTAAAGCGTTTGCCAATCGGATCGATGCCCGGAAAAAACTTCTTCGCAAAAGTTTCGTTCACCACGGCGACGCGCGCTTCCTTTTTATCTTCGTTCTCGGCGAAATCGCGGCCACGCAACGTGATTCCCATGGTTTCAAAGAAACCGGGACTGACCGACATCGGAATGCATGTCGGAAGCCTGCCAGAGCCGACGGCCGGTTGGCCCTCGAGATAAACGCTGCTGGAATTGTAGTTGAGTGCCAGGGGAAGGTTGCTCGTCAGAGCCGCCGCCCGAACGCCTGGCACGGCGCGTACGCGTTCCAAAATCTGGTGATGAAAAGCGCGGCCTTTGGCTTCCTCGTAGCCTTGCAACCCGACGTCGAAGGAAATCGCGATCGCGGCTTGAGTATCGAATCCGGGTCGCATCTTTTGCGCGGCTTGCAAGCTGCGCACGATCAATCCCGCGCAGACGAGCAGCACCAGCGACAAAGAGACCTGCGCGACGACAAGAGAGTTGCGCAAGCGCGAACGGCGAAACCCACCGAGTTTCGCGTCGTCCTTTAAGCTTGGCACCAGCGGGGGCTTGGAAGACTGCAAAGCGGGCAATAGACTGAAGACGACGCCGGTGAAGATCGACAACCCCAGCGCGAACAACAGCACTCGCCAATCGAGAGGAAGATCGAACACTAACGCGACGTCCAACGGCAGTTTGATTCCGCCGACTAGCCAGTTAATCCAGGCGGCAAGCATCAGGCCGAGCGCGCCACCGGCCAGTGAAAGCAACACGCCTTCGGTGAGCAATTGTCGAATAAGTCGGCCGCGGCTGGCCCCAACGGCCAAGCGAATTGCAATCTCCTTGCGCCGGCTCGTGGCGCGAGCGAGTTGCAAGTTGGCCAGGTTCACGCACGCCAGCAGCAGGACCAAGCCGACAATCACCATCAATACGCCCGCGAAAGTGATCGACGCGTCACGAATGCTGGGAATGAAAAGTCCAGGCCGCGAAAGCGTGATGCCGCGGCCTTCGTTCTCCGCCGGATATTCTTTGCCGAGTTGAAGCGTGATTGCATCCAGAGAGGCTTTGACCTGCGCGGGTGTCACACCGGGTTTCATGCGGCCAATCATGAAAAGATTGTTGCTGTCGCGCTGGTCGAGATATCGGCTATCCGGCTCGATCACCTTCGCCATCATCACGGGCGCCCAATACTCGGGCGCATAAGCGACTTCCGTTCCGATGAAACCCTTCGGCGCCACGCCAATAACGGTGAACGTGTGGTTGTTTAGCAGGATGGTCCGGCCAACGATCGCCGGTTCGGCGGCAAAACGCTTCTGCCAGCAGGTGTAACTTAGAACGACAACCGGATGTGAGCCTGGCGTCTGATCTTCCTCGGGCAGGAAGGATCGGCCGAGTATCGGCTTCACGCCAAGGACCTCGAAATAGTTTCCGGAAGCGAGATATCCCCAGACGCGTTCGTTACTGCCGCTGTGGCTGAGACTCGCGACCACGATCCGGTAAACGAATAAGCCCGAAAAAACGTCGTTGCGATCGCGATAATCTTTGTAATTGAGATAGGACTGAATCGAGAAATCGGCGCCGTTATTGAGTGAGCCGTAAACTTCGATGAGCTGCGATGGTTCCTTTACCGGCAACGGCCGCAACAGCACAGTATTGACCAAGCTGAAAATTGCGGTGTTGGCGCCGATGCCAAGGGCAAGAGAAACCACCGCCAGGATTGTGAAGACGGGATGTTTAATAAGCTGGCGCAAACCATAACGGACATCATGGAGCAGCGTTTCCATGTGGATGAGATGCGCCGACTCCCTTGCTCGGATTCAAAAAAGCTGGCGTCTTTCCCGGGGCGGATCACTTTGGCGCCGCCAGGTCCCAGCGATTGCGCCTATGATGATTCTCAGTCGTCTCCCATTTCAGAAAAGGAAGGACGTCTCTCAACTTTTGTTTCGGCTTCGGACCGCAGGCTTTTCACCGGCGGCAGAATATCCTTGAAGGTCGCGCCGTAGATCTCCCACACCGTCAGGAATAATCCGCACACGATTGGTCCAACAATGAATCCGATCGGTCCAAAGAGAAACAGTCCTCCCAGTGTCCCGACTAGAATTAGCAGATCCGGCATCTTGGCATCTTTCCCGACGAGGATCGGACGCAGAATGTTATCAACCGTTCCCACCACCGCGGCGCACCACGCCAACAACAGCAGTCCAGCCAGAACCTGACCGGTCACGATCAAATAGATCACGGCCGGCACCCAGATGAGGGCCGCGCCAACTCCCGGTATGATCGAAAGGATCGCCATGATCGTGCCCCAAAACGCTGAACCATCGATGCCTGCTATCCAGAACGCGACACCGGCGAGAGCGCCCTGGATAATGCCGATTACCAGCGTGCCCTTCACAGTGGCGCGTGTGATCGAGGCAAATCGCTGCAGCATCAGCCCTTCGTCCTCGTCACGCAGCGGCAGATAATAGAAAATTTTCTCCAGGATTTTCTCGCCGTCCCTGAAAAAGAAAAACATCGCATAGACCATGACGAACAGATTCAAAAGAAAAGCAGCCGTGGTGGCTGTCATTCGCGATGCCACCGTGACCAGAAAACCTCCGATGGATTTGGCCACTGCGCCGACGCTCTCGACCAGTTGTGCCTGGCTTGGAACGTAATCGGCCAGGGCCGGAAACCTTTGCGCGAGCCAATCGTGTGCGTTGAAAGTGCTGGCAGCGCCGAAATGCTGTTGCACCCAGGGAATCGCTTGATTGCTCACGGCCAGCGCCTGTTGCACCACCACCCCAAGAAATGCGCTTAATGGACCAGCGACGACAATGAAAAGAATCACGAGCGTGACGATCGCGCCGAGCGATCGCCGGCCTCCAAACAGCCGCGTAATCCATCGAAAAAGTGGGTGGCACAATCCGGCCAGCAATGCGCCGAGCAGGAGAGCTTGCAGGAGAGGCCAGGTTACGGCCAGAAACAACGCGGAGACCGCGACCACCAAAATGAGAACAAAGGCAGTGCGAAAATTTCTCCCGCTAATGTGCGCCGGCTCCATGAGCAGAGTATTACACTAACCGGCGAGAAACCGGAACAACATCCGGCCTGAGCGGCGCTAAGCTCTAGACGTCTACCATCACCTCGAAGCCACCGTACGCCATCCGCTTGGGATCGAAGGGCATCGACTTCATATCCATCATCTCGGCGAGTCGCGGGTCTTTCATGACCTTGGCGTTAACCGCATCGCGATGCGCGCGCGACTTGAATACGATCCAGGAAAAAACCACCGTCTCGCCCGGCTTCGGTTTAACCAAGCTCGGGAACGACTTTATTTTTTTTGTTTTGAGATCTTCGCCAACGCATTCTCTGAATTCCAAAGCGCCGTGCTCTCGCCAGACCTTGCCCGCCTTCGCCGCCATTCGGCGGTAGGCCAGCAGATTTTTTTTCGGGACGGGCAGGACATATCCATCGACGTATTTCATCTAAATCCTCCTTGGGTTTGAATCGGCTCATAAATTCTTTCTCTTCATCGTGCGCCTGCTCTTGATCGGCTCATGCATGGCGATGCCCATTTCTGTTACCGGTCGCGACAGTAGCAAAGCGCTTCGCCGATCGCGTTTTCGCCTTCAACGCTTCCGTTTCGCGATTCCGCGGCGGCGCATTGGTGACCAGCGATTCAAGAAGATGATGCGCGGCATGGGCAACATCATCTACCGCGCGATTGAATGCGTCTTCATTTGCGCGTGAAGGCTTGGTGAATCCGCACAGCTTACGGACGAATTGCAGCGATGACGCGCGAATTTCG
>Ga0207706_10006738_pt1 | contig 10621 bp, 10 predicted proteins | sample KBSC53metaG_FD_184318 | JGI IMG/M metagenome (GOLD analysis project Ga0207706, IMG submission 184318) | Corn rhizosphere microbial communities from Kellogg Biological Station, Michigan, USA - KBS C5-3 metaG (SPAdes) (version 2) | ecosystem: Host-associated > Plants > Roots > Rhizosphere > Soil ... | reverse complement strand
CAGGCGAGCTGCTGCGCGAGGCGGCCGCTGCCGGCATCGTCAACTTCCACGGCAACGTCGAGGCCAACGACATCTTCAAGGGCACGACCGATCTCGTCGTCTGCGACGGCTTCGTCGGCAACGTCATGCTGAAGACCGCCGAGGGGCTGGCGTCGATGCTGACGACGTTCATCAAGCAGGAGTTCAAGCGCAACGCGCTGACCAAGGTTGCGGCGCTGGCCGCGCTGCCGGTGCTCGGCCGCTTCAAGAAGCGCGTCGATCCGCGCCGCTACAACGGCGCCGCGCTGCTCGGGCTGCGCGGCCTCGTCTTCAAGAGCCACGGCTCGGCCGACGCATTCGCGTTCGAGCACGCGCTCGCGAGCGCGTACGACGCGGCGAAGAACGGCCTGCTCGACCGCGTCCAGCAGCGGATCCAGGCAACGCTCGCGGCGATTCCCGCGGCCAGCCATCCGAGCGAGTCCGCGGCGTTCGACGACTCGACGGCGTTCGGCGGAGTCCAGTCGGCATGAGCGCCGCTTCGCCTCCGCGCTTCTCGCGCATCCGCGGCACGGGCAGCTACCTGCCGCCGGATCGCGTCACCAACGCCGACCTCGCGGCGCGGCTCGCCAAGGACGGCATCGAGACTTCCGACGAGTGGATCGTCGAGCGGACCGGGATCCGCTCGCGCCACTTCGCCGCGCCGGATGTCACGAGCAGCGACCTCGCACTCGTCGCTGCGCAGCGTGCCCTCGAAGCGGCCGACTGCGATCCGAGGGCGATCGATCTGATCGTCTTCGCGACGTCGACGCCCGACATGGTGTTCCCGTCGGCAGCGTGCCTGCTGCAGCAAAAGCTCGGCGTCGCCGGCTGCCCGGCGTTCGACGTCCAGGCGGTGTGCTCGGGATTCGTCTATGCGCTCACGGTCGCCGATTCGATGATCAAGACCGGCGCGGCGTCGCGCGCGCTCGTCGTCGGCGCCGAGGTCTTCTCGCGCATCCTCGACTTCAAGGATCGCACGACGTGCGTGCTGTTCGGCGACGGCGCCGGCGCCGTCGTCCTCGAGGCGAGCGAAACGCCGGGGATCCTCGCCAGCGAACTGCACGCCGACGGCCGCCATGTCGGCATCCTCTGCGTTCCCGGCCACGTGTCGGGCGGCGCGATCCTCGGCGATCCGCTGCTCAAGATGGACGGCCCGGCGGTGTTCAAGCTCGCGGTCGGCGTCCTCGACAGCGTCGCGCGGTCGGTGCTCGTCAAGGCCGGCCGCAGCGACAGCGACATCGACTGGCTGATTCCGCACCAGGCGAACATCCGCATCATGCAGAGCACGGCGAAGAAGCTGAAGCTTCGTCCGGAGAAGCTGATCGCGACCGTCGACCACCACGGCAATACGTCGGCAGCGTCGATCCCGCTCGCCCTCGACGAGGCAGTGCGCGACGGCAAGATCCAGCGCGGCGACACGGTGATGCTCGAAGGCGTCGGCGGCGGCTTCACCTGGGGCGCCGTGCTGCTCGACTACTAGCAGACCCACACGATGACACCGTTCGCGTTCGTCTTCCCCGGCCAGGGGTCGCAGTCGGTCGGCATGCTCGACGGCTGGGGCGACCATCCCGCGGTCCGCGACACCGTCGACGAGGCGTCGGCGGCGCTCGACCTCGACATCGGCGCGCTGGTCCGCACCGGTCCCAAGGAACAGCTCGATCTGACGACGAACACGCAGCCGCTGATGCTGACCGCCGGTGTCGCGTGCTACCGCGCCTGGCTCGCCGAGACGCATCACGCGCCGGCGATCGTCGCCGGGCATTCGCTCGGCGAGTACAGCGCGCTCGTCGTCGCCGGTGCACTGCGGCTCGCCGACGCGCTGCCGCTGGTGCGCTTTCGCGCCCAGGCGATGCAGGAGGCGGTGCCGGTCGGCGCCGGCGCGATGGCGGCGATCCTCGGCCTCGACGCCGCCGCGGTCGCTGCCGGCTGTGCGCAGGCCGCGCGCGAGACCGGCGAGGCGGTGCAGGCGGCGAACTTCAACGATCCGAAGCAGACGGTGATCGCGGGGACGAAGGCCGGTGTCGACAAGGCGTGCGAGCTGCTCAAGGCGGCCGGCGCCAAGCGCGCGTTGCCGCTCGCGGTCTCGGCGCCGTTTCACTCGAGCCTCATGAAGCCCGCTGCCGAGCGGCTGCGCGAGCGCCTCGCGACGACGCCGCTCGAGGCGCCGTACATCCCGCTGATCGACAACATCGACGTCAAGAGCGAAAGCGAGCCGTCGTCGATCCGCGATGCGCTCTATCGCCAGGCGTTCGGCGCGGTGCGCTGGGTCGAAGTGGTCCACGCGATCAGAAAACGCGGCATCGACCACATCTTCGAGTGCGGGCCGGGGCGCGTGCTCACCGGCATGGTCAAGCGGATCGAGCCCGAAGCGGTCGCCGCCGCGGTCTCCGATCCCGTCTCGCTCGTCCAGGCGGCGACGCTCCTGCAATGAACGCGCCCGCGATCTCCGGGCAGGTCGCGCTCGTCACGGGCGCCTCCCGCGGCATCGGCCGCGCGATCGCACAGCTGCTCGCCGAACGCGGCTTTCGCGTCGTCGGCACGGCGACGAGCGAATCGGGCGCTGCCGGCATCGGCGAGGCGCTCGCGGCGCACGCCGGCTGTCGCGGCATCGTTCTCGACGTCACCGACGGCGACGCCGTCGGCACGTCGATCGATGCGGTCGTGCGCGACCTCGGCGCGCTGCACGTTCTCGTCAACAACGCCGGCATCACGCGCGACCAGCTCTCGATGCGGATGAAGGACGAAGACTGGGACGTCGTGCTCGCGACCAACCTGAGCGCGGTCTTTCGCGCCAGCCGTGCCGCGATCCGGCCGATGATGAAGCAGCGCTACGGCAGGATCGTCAACATCACTTCGGTCGTCGGCGCGAGCGGCAACGCGGGCCAAGCGAACTACGCCGCCGCCAAGGCCGGTGTCGCCGGGATGACGCGCGCGCTGGCGCGCGAGGTCGGCAGCCGCGGCATCACCGTCAATTGCGTCGCGCCGGGCTTCATCGAGACCGACATGACGCGCGCGCTCGGCGAGGCGCAATCGGCCGCGCTGCTGTCACAAATTCCGCTCGGCAGGCTCGGCCAGCCAGTCGAGATCGCCCACGCGGTCGCGTTCCTCGCGTCGCCGGAAGCGTCCTACATCACCGGCACCGAATTGCACGTCAACGGCGGCATGTTCATGTCCTGATCGGCCACCCTGACGGCCCCGTGGCGAGCGACGCCACACCGTAGAATCCCGCGTTACTTTTTCACACTCCCGGAGGAGTCATGAGCGACATCGAAGCACGAGTCAAGAAGATCATCGCCGAGCAGCTTGGAGTTCCCGAGTCCGACGTGACGAACGAGAAGGCGTTCGTCGCCGATCTCGGCGCCGACTCGCTCGACACGGTCGAACTCGTGATGGCGCTCGAGGACGAGTTCGGGATCGAGATCCCGGACGAGGAAGCCGAGAAGATCACCACCGTCCAGCTCGCGATCGACTACGCGTCGAAGCACCAGAAGGCGGCCTGAGCGGTCGCGCGACTCCTCGATGAATGCGCGTCGCGTCGTCGTCACCGGGCTCGGCCTGATCAGCCCGGTCGGCAACAACGTCGAAGAGGGCTGGAAGAACCTGCTCGCCGGCAAGAGCGGCATCGCGAACATCACCAAGTTCGACGCCTCCGCCTATGCATGCCGTTTCGCCGGCGAGGTCAAGGGCTTCAAGGTCGAGGACTACTTTCCCGCCAAGGAAGCGCGTCACATGGACGCGTTCATCCACTACGGCCTCGCGGCGTCGATCCAGGCGATCCGCGACTCCGGGATTCCGACGAACGAGAAGCTCGGCGCCGAAGAGGCCGAGCGCATCGGCTGCCTGATCGGCTCAGGGATCGGCGGCCTGCCGCTCATCGAGGATACCAAGGCCGAGCTCGAGAAGCGCGGCCCGCGGCGGATCACGCCGTTCTTCGTGCCGGCGTCGATCATCAACATGATCTCGGGCCACGTCTCGATCATGTTCGGCTTCCAGGGCCCGAACCTCGCGATCGTCACCGCGTGCACGACCGGGCTGCATTCGATCGGCGTCGCCGGCCGCATGATCGAGCACGGCGACGCCGACGTGATGATCGCCGGCGGCTCGGAAGCGACCGTCTCGCCGCTCGGCGTCGGCGGCTTCGCCGCGGCGCGCGCGCTCTCGACGCGCAACGACGATCCGGCGACGGCGTCGCGGCCGTGGGACAAGGACCGCGACGGCTTCGTCCTCGGCGAGGGCGCCGGCGTGGTCGTGCTCGAGGAGCTCGAGCACGCGAAGCGTCGCGGCGCCAAGATCTACGCCGAGCTCATCGGCTTCGGCATGGGTGCCGACGCCTTCCATATGACTGCGCCGAACGTCGACGGCCCGAAGCGCTCGATGCAGGCGGCGCTGCGCTCGGCGGCGCTCAACGCCGACCAGGTGCAGTACCTCAACGCGCACGGTACCTCGACGCCGCTCGGCGACGTCAACGAGACGAACGCGATCAAGCTCGCGTTCGGCGACCACGCGAAGAGGCTCGTCGTCAGCTCGACCAAATCGATGACCGGCCACCTGCTCGGCGGCGCCGGCGGCATCGAGTCGGTCTTCACCGTGCTCGCGCTGCGCGACCAGATCGCGCCGCCGACGATCAACATCCTCCACCAGGATCCCGAGTGCGATCTCGACTACTGCGCCAACGCGGCGCGGGAGATGAAGATCGAGCACGCCGTCAAGAACAACTTCGGCTTCGGCGGCACGAACGGCACGCTCGTCTTCAAGCGCGCGAGCTTCTGACCTCGCGTCGGCGCCTGCCATGCGCGAGAACCCGCCCTTCGAGGTGCGCCTGCGACGCTTCGACGTCTGGCGCGCTGCGATCGCGCTCGTCGCGATCGGCGCGGTCGCTGCAGTCTCGGCCTGGGCGTGGGCGACCGCGGCTGCACGCGCCGGAGAGAGCATCGCCTGGGTCTTCGCGATCGCCGCGGCGCTCGCAGTCGCGACGATCGCCGCCGCACTCTCGCTGGCTCGCGTGCCGGGCGGCGTGCTCGCGTGCCGCGACGGCGGTTGGAGCTTCGCGCCCGACACCGGGCCCGTCGTCGCCGGTCCGCTGACGGTCGCGCTCGACTGCGGCCTGTTCTTCCTGTTGCGAATCGGTCGCGGACGCGATCGCGTCTGGCTTCCCGTGCAGTGGCGAGGTCTCGAGCGCGACTGGCATTCGCTGCGCTGCGCGCTCTATTCGTCGCCGCGCCCGGCGGCGACGTCTGCGCGCACCGCTCCGCCCGCCGAATGAGCGCCGCCGACGCCGACGCCGTCCTCGTCGAACGGGCGAAGGCGGGCGACCGCACCGCCTTCGAGATGCTCGTCGTGAAGTACCAGCGGCGCATCGAGCGCCTGATCGGCCGCATGGTCCGCGACGTCGACATCGTCCCGGACATCGCCCAGGAAACGTTCATCCGCGCCTACCGGGCGCTGCCTCAGTTCCGTGGCGAGAGTGCGTTCTACACCTGGCTCTACCGGATCGCGGTCAACACGGCCAAGAAGACGCTGATGGAGATGAAGCGCGACCCGATCGTCACCGAGTCGGCGCGGGCCGGGCGCGACGACGACGACGAGCGGTCGCCGCCGGACACCGAGCCGAGCGACTCCGCCACCCCGGACGCCGTCCTGGCCAGCAAGCAAATCGCGGCCGCGGTGAACTTTGCGGTCGAAGCGTTGTCGGAAGAACTGCGGCAGGCGATCACGCTGCGCGAGATCGAAGGCCTCAGCTACGAGGAGATCGCCGCGTTGATGAATTGCCCGATCGGCACCGTGCGGTCGCGCATCTTCCGCGCCCGCGAGGCGATCGCTGCGCGGCTGCGGCCGTTGCTCGACACCCGCGAGGGCGACCGGTGGTGATCGCCGGGCGAGGCTTGGTGTGAGAATGGAAGGCTGGGCGAATCGCTGCCGAAGGATGCGATTTGCGGAGTGTTGCAATGGCTATCGGACCCTTTGACGAATCGGCGAAGGAACGACTGTCGGCGCTCGCCGACGGCGAGGTCGACGGCGCCGAGCCGGCGTCCCTGTGCGCCGGATGGGCGGTCGACGAGGCCACGCGCCGCGACTGGCACACCTGGCACCTGATCGGGGATGTCCTGCGCTCCGAGGACCTCGCTTCGGACCCGCGCCGGGACCGCCAGCTGTTCGCTGCCATCCGCGCGCAGCTCCATCGCGAGCCGGTCGTGCTCGCGCCGGCCCCGGCGACCGCCGGTCATCGCGGCCGCTGGGCGGTCGGCGGCGCGATCGCAGCCGGCCTGGTGCTCGTCGTCGGCACGGTCACGGTGCTTCGTCCGGGCAACGACTCGCCCGTGCTTGCGCAAGCGCGGCCGGCGGTCGGGCCGGTGGTGGTCGCAACCGCCCCGGCTGCCGAGCAGTCTGTCGTCGAAGAGCCCGTCGTCGCCGACGTGCGCATGATCCGCGACGCCCAGCTCGACCGCTATCTCACGGCCCACAAGCAGTTCGCAGGCACGTCCGCGCTCGGAGTGCCGTCGGCGTTCCTGCGCAGCGCGACCCTCGACACGGCGTCTCGCTGAAGCGGCGCCCGTGTTCCTGCGCGCGCTCGCTCCACTCGCTCTCGCCTGGGTGGCACTCGCGCACGCCGCGCCGGTGTGCGGCCAGCCGCTCTCAGCCGCGTCGGCGCCGCAGAGCGACGTCCGCAGCTGGCTGCTGCGCATCCACGACGCCGCCGGTCGGCGCAACTTCCAGGGCACGTTCGTCGTCAGCGGCGGCGGCAACGTCGCGAGCGCGCGGATCTCGCACTTCTGCGAAGGTCCGAACCAGTACGAGCGGATCGAGTCGCTCGACGGCAAGCAGCGCAAGGTCTATCGCTACAACGACGTCGTCCACACCATCTGGCCTGCGAGCCACATCGCGATGATCGAGCAGCGCGGCATGCTGAGCTCGTTCCCGGCGCTGCTGCAGGCCGGCGACGACGGCATCGGCGAGTGGTACGAGGTCCGCGCCGAAGGCAGCGACCGCGTCGCCGGTCATGACGCCGATGTGCTCGCCGTGCGTGCGCGCGACGGGTTGCGCTACGGCTACCGGCTATGGGCCGACCACGCCTCGGGCCTGCTGCTGCGCGCGGAGGTGCTCGGCGAGAAGGGCGATGTCCTCGAGACGTCGGCCTTCTCCGAGGTCGCGATCGGCGTTCGGCCGCAACCCGAGACCGTCGTCCAGGCGATGCGAAAGCTCGACGGCTATCGCGTCGTCCGCCCGCTGCTGACGCCGACGCGCCTCGAGTCAGAGGGCTGGACGATGCGCCAGATCGCGCCGGGCTTTCGTCAGGTGAGCTGCGTCAGCCGGCAGATCGACCCGCCCGGCGAGGCGAGCAGCGCCCCGGCGTCGCCGCCGGTCGTGCAGAGCATCTATTCCGACGGCCTGACGTACGTCTCGGTCTTCATCGAGCCGTTCCGTCCCGAGCGGCACACCCGGCCGCTGCTCGCCGCGGTCGGCGCGACGTCGACGCTCGCGCAGCGCCGCGGTGACTGGTGGGTGACCGTCGTCGGCGACACCCCGCCGGCGACGCTCAGGATGTTCGCCGCCGCGCTCGAACGCAGAAAGCCGTAGGCTCACGCTCTCGCCCTTCGTCGTCGCACCCTTGCGTTTAGCCATGTCGTCCACCTCTTCATCCTTCCCGCGATCGTCCGCCCAGCGCCTTGCGCACGCCATGCTCGCGCTCGCGTTCTGCATGTTCGCGTCGCCGGCGCCGGCGGCCGTCAATGCGCTCGGACTTCCCGACTTCACCGATCTTGTCGAGAAGGTCGGTCCGGCGGTGGTCAACATCCGCACGATCGAGCGCGGCCGGCAAGCGCGCGGCGGATCGGGCGACCCCGACGACGACATGGCCGAATTGCTGCGCAGGTTCTTCGGCCAGCCGCCCGGGCAGCAGCCTCGTCCGACGCCGCGCCAGCTGCCCGACGAGCCGCAGCAGCGCGGCTTCGCGTCCGGATTCATCCTCACGGCCGATGGCTACGTGCTGACCAACGCGCACGTCATCGATGGCGCCGAGGAGGTGACCGTCACGCTCGTCGACAAGCGCGAGTTCAAGGCGCGAACGATCGGCATCGACAAGCGCTCCGACGTCGCGCTCGTCAAGATCGAGGGCACCGGGCTGCCGACGGTGCGCATCGGCGACGTCTCGAAGCTCAAGGCCGGCGAATGGGTGATTGCGATCGGCTCGCCGTTCGGTCTCGAGAGCACCGTCACTGCAGGCATCGTCAGCGCGAAGTCGCGCGACACCGGCGACCTGTTGCCGCTGATCCAGACCGACGTCGCGATCAACCCCGGCAACTCCGGCGGCCCGCTCATCAACATGCGCGGCGAAGTCGTCGGCATCAACTCGCAGATCTACAGCCGCTCCGGCGGCTACATGGGGATCTCGTTCGCGATCCCGATCGACGAGGCGACGCGCGTCTACGATCAGTTGCGCACCAGCGGCCGCGTGATCCGCGGACGAATCGGCGTCGTCATCGATCCGGTGACGCGCGAGGTCGCCGAGTCGATCGGGCTCGGCAAGCCGGTCGGCGCGCTCGTGCGCTCGGTCGAAGCCGGCGGCCCCGCGGACAAGGCCGGCGTCGAGCCCGGCGACATCATCACGCGCGTCGACGCGCGGTCGGTCGACAGCTCGGTCGAGCTGCCGCGCATCGTCGGCAACATCAAGCCGGGGACGAAGGCGACCCTGCAAGTGTTCAGGCGGGGCAGCACGCGCGAGATCGCGGTCACCGTGATCGAGTTCGACACCGAGCGGGTCGTTGCGCGGGCGACTCCCGAGAGCGCGGCCAAGCCGTCTGCGGTCACGACCAGCATCGGCCTGGCCGTCTCCGACCTTAGCGAGGCCCAGAAACGTGACGGAAAGACGAAGAGCGGGGTCCGCGTCGACTCCGCAGACGGGCCGGCGGCCCGGGCGGGAATCCGCGAGAACGACATCATCCTCAGCCTCGACAACGTCGAGGTCACGGGGGCCAGGCAGTTCGAAGGCCTGCTCGCCAAGCTCGACAAGTCCAAGTCGGTCACCCTGCTCGTGCGGCAGGGCGACGTCGCCCGCTTCGTGATCGTGCGTCCGAACCGCTGATGCCGAGTGTGTGCGCCCGCAAACATCACAGGCCGGAAAGGGCCTCCGAAAGTCCCTTCTAATTAGGAGCGCGGCGACCGATTGGCGGTCGTCGCTGACCTTCCTCGGGAGCTGAAATTTGCCCCCAGGACGTCCACAAGGCTTTGTGGATTATCTGTGGACAAAAATCTTGTTGGCGCGCTGCAACGCAGAGAAATCAAGGCCCCGCGGGGCTTTTCGAAGGGGGCTTTTGAATACAATGAAGTCCCAACAAGCAGTTGCCATACGTTTTGTTGGAAGGCGCGTCATCTCTTCGACGTGCCTTTTTTTTGCCCCTGCTGAGCGTCGCCGTCGCGCTCCAACCGACGACTTGAATCCGGTTGCGGCGCGGCGCGGACGCGCTGCCGCGCCGCTGGTCGAGCGCGGTCTCTCGCCGCCGTGAGCATGGATCAGATCCGCAATTTTTCGATCATCGCCCACATCGATCACGGCAAATCCACCCTGGCCGATCGCCTGATCCAACGCTGCGGGGGCCTGACCGATCGCGAGATGGAGGCGCAGGTGCTCGATTCGATGGAGATCGAGCGCGAGCGCGGCATCACGATCAAGGCGCAGACGGCGGCGCTCGAGTACACCGCGCGCGACGGCCGGATCTACCAGCTCAACCTGATCGACACCCCCGGACACGTCGACTTCTCGTACGAGGTCAGCCGGTCGCTCTCGGCGTGCGAGGGGGCGCTGCTCGTCGTCGACGCCAGCCAGGGCGTCGAGGCGCAGACCGTCGCCAACTGCTACACCGCGCTCGAGCTCGGCGTCGAGGTCGTTCCGGTGTTGAACAAGATGGACCTGCCGCAGGCCGATCCCGAACGCGCCCGCGCCGAGATCGAGGACGTGATCGGCATCGACGCCGACGACGCGATTCCGTGCAGCGCCAAGACCGGCGAGGGCATCGACGACATTCTCGAGGCGATCGTCCACCGCATGCCGGCGCCGCGCGGCCGTCCCGACGCACCGCTCAGGGCGATGATCGTCGACTCTTGGTTCGACAACTACGTCGGCGTCGTCATGCTGGTGCGCGTCGTCGACGGCGAGCTTGTCCGCGGCGAGCGGATCCGCATGATGGCGACCGACGCCGTCTACGGCGTCGAGCAGCTCGGCGTTTTCACGCCGAAGGCGGTCGCGCGCGACCGACTGTCGGCAGGCGAGGTGGGCTTCCTCATCGCCGGCGTGAAGGAGCTGCAGGCGGCGCGCGTTGGCGACACGATCACGGCCGAGAAGAAGCTGCCGAACAACGCCGGCGTCGCGACCGAGCCGCTGCCCGGCTTCAAGGAGATCCAGCCGCAGGTCTTCGCCGGCCTCTATCCGACCGAGGCGAGCGAGTACGACCAGCTGCGCGACGCCCTCGAAAAGCTCAAGCTCAACGACTCGTCGCTGCGCTACGAGCCGGAGGTGAGCCAGGCGCTCGGCTTCGGCTTTCGCTGCGGCTTCCTCGGCCTGCTCCACATGGAGATCGTCCAGGAGCGGCTCGAGCGCGAGTTCGACCAG
>Ga0207706_10006734_pt1 | contig 10624 bp, 9 predicted proteins | sample KBSC53metaG_FD_184318 | JGI IMG/M metagenome (GOLD analysis project Ga0207706, IMG submission 184318) | Corn rhizosphere microbial communities from Kellogg Biological Station, Michigan, USA - KBS C5-3 metaG (SPAdes) (version 2) | ecosystem: Host-associated > Plants > Roots > Rhizosphere > Soil ... | reverse complement strand
CGGTACTGGCGCAGTAGACCTTCGCGGTGGCCGCGGACGAGACCGCGGCTACGCTCTACGGCAAGCACATGGCCGCGCTGGGGCGGATGCTGGCCGGCGCCGCCCCGGCGCTGGCCGCGGGCGCCGCGCCGCGCACCCCGCAGGACCACGCCGGCGCCACCTGGTGCGCCCGCCGCACCGCCGACGACGGCTGGATCGACTGGTCGCGCCCCGCGCGCGAGGTGTGGACGCTGGTGCGCGCCTGCGGCGACCCCTACCCCGGCGCCTTCACCGCCCACGCGGGGGCGCGGCTGGTGGTGTGGGAGGCCGAGCTGGTGGGCGACGCCCCGTACCTGGGGGTGGCGGGGCAGGTGCAGGCGGTGGAGGGCGAGGGCGCGCTGGTGCGCTGCGGCGACGGCGCGCACGTGCGGCTCCGCACGGTGCAGGTGGAAGACGGCCCGCGCGTGGCGGCGGGCCGGGTGCTGAAGAACCATGCGCGGCTGGGGGTGCACCCCGCGGAGCTGTTCCGCGCGCTGCAGGCCAGGGGAACGGGAGCGTGATGAAGGGACGGATGCTGGTGGTGGCGCCCCACCCCGACGACGAGGTGCTGGGCGTGGGGGGCACGCTCGCCCGGGCCGCGGCCGAGGGCGGCGAGACGTACGTGGCGATCGTGACGCGCGGCTTTCCCCCCGCGTTCGACGCCGGGCTGATCGCGCGCGGGCGCGACGAGGCCGCGCGGGCGCACGCGCTGCTGGGGGTGCGCGAGACCTTTGCGCTCGACTTTCCCGCGGCGGCCGTGGACGGGGTGCCGCACCGAGAGCTGAACGCGGCGCTGGGGAAGCTGGTGCGCGAGTTGCGCCCCGACACGGTGTTCGTCCCCTTTCCGGGCGACATCCACCTCGACCACCAGCACATCTTCCATTCCACCCTGGTGGCCTCGCGCCCGTCCAACGGGTGGATGCCGCGCGCGGTGTACGCCTACGAGACGCTCTCGGAGACGAACTGGAACGCGCCGTACCTCACCCCCGCCTTCCACCCCACCGTGTTCGTGGACATCTCGGCGCACCTGGAGGCCAAGGTGCGCGCGATGGAGACCTACGCGTCGCAGATCCGCCCCTTCCCGCACGAGCGCTCGGCCCAGGCGCTGCGCGCGCTCGCGGCGCTGCGCGGCAGCACCGTGGGGGTCGAGGCGGCCGAGGCGTTCGTGCTGGTGCGGGAGCGGCATTGAGCGCGCCCCTGGAGGTGGCCGGCACGCCCTTCCTGGTGTGGGGCGCCGGGGGGCACGGCCGCGTGGTGGCCGACGCGGTGATCGCCGCCGGCGGCGTCGTGGCCGGATACGTGGACGCCGACCCCACGCGAGTGGGCGCCGGGGTGGCCGGCGGCGGGGCGGTGCGCTACCACGACGCGGCGCTGCGCGAGGCGCTGGCGCGCACGGGCCGCCTTCCCGGCGCCGCCGGCGAGCGGGCGGTGGCGCTGGGGCTGGGCGACAACGAGCTGCGGCTGCGCACGCTTCGCGAGCTGCGCGGCGTGCCGCTTCCCCCGGTGGTGCATCCCTCGGCGGTGGTCAGCCCGTCGGCCCGCATCGGGGCGGGCACGGTGGTGCTGCCGCTGGCGGTGGTGAACGCCGGGGCGGTGCTGGGGAGCGGGGTGATCGTCAACTCCGGCGCGGTGGTGGAGCACGACTGCGTGCTGGAAGACGGCGTGCACCTGTCGAGCGGCGCGGTGCTGGCCGGCGGCGTGCAGGTGGGCGAGCGGTCGTGGGTGGGCGCCGGGGCGTCGGTGATCCAGGGGATCCGCATCGGCAGCGGGGTGAGGGTGGGCGCGGGCGCCGCGGTGGTGCGCCCCGTCGAGAACGGCCTGACCGTGGCGGGCGTGCCCGCCCGGCCTCTTCGCTAGGGAGCACATGCAGCATCAGAACGGCGGTCCGCCGCGCATCCACCTCTCCACCCCGCACCTGAGCGGGCGCGAGCGGGCGCTGGTGGACGATGCCTTCGCCAGCAACTGGATCGCCCCGCTGGGGCCGCACGTGGACGCGTTCGAGGCCGAGTTCGCGGCTGCGGTGGGCTCGCCGCACGCGGTGGCGCTCTCCTCGGGCACCGCGGCGCTGCACCTGGCGCTGCAGCTGGCGGGGGTGGGGCCGGGCGACGAGGTGGTCGTCAGCTCGCTCACCTTCTCGGCCAGCGTGAACCCGGTGCGCTACCTGGGCGCCACGCCGGTGTTCGTGGACAGCGAGCGCGCGTCGTGGAACCTGGACCCCGCGCTGCTGGCCGACGCGCTCGCGCACGCCGACCGCCGCGGGCGCCTGCCCCGGGCGGTGGTGGCGGTGCACCTGTACGGCCAGAGCGCCGACCTGGACCCGATCCTTGCGCTCTGCCGGCGGTACGGCGTGGCGCTGGTGGAAGACGCGGCCGAGGCGCTGGGCGCCACCTACCGGGGGCGCGCGCCGGGCACCTTCGGGCAGTCGGGCGTCTTCTCCTTCAACGGGAACAAGGTGATCACCACCTCGGGGGGCGGGATGCTGGTGACCGCCGACCCGGCGCTGGCGGCGCACGCCCGCAAGCTGGCGACCCAGGCGCGCGACCCGGCGCCGCACTACCAGCATTCCGAGGTCGGGTACAACTACCGGCTCAGCAACGTGCTGGCGGCGATCGGGCGCGGGCAGCTGCAGGTGCTGGAGGAGCGGGTGCGGGCGCGCCGCCGCAACTTCGAGCACTACGCTCGCGCGCTCGGCGGCCTTCCCGGCGTGCGGCTGATGCCCGAGGCGCCGTGGGGCCGGCACTCGCGCTGGCTCACCTGCCTCACCATCGACCCGGCCGAGTTCGGGGTGACGCGCGAGGAGGTGCGCCTGGCGCTGGAGGCCCGCAACATCGAGGCGCGCCCGGTGTGGAAGCCGATGCACCTGCAGCCGGTGTTCGCCGGCGCGCCGTGCTGGGGCGGCGCGGTGGCCGAGGAGCTGTTCGAGCGCGGCCTGTGTCTTCCCTCGGGCTCCAACCTCACCGCCGCCGAACTGGACCGCGTCTGCGAGGCCGTGCGGTCCCTGTCCCCCACCGGCGCCGCCGCGGGCTGACCGCGGCCCGCCGCCCACGCCCGCGAAACGACCGGGGACGCGAAGGGAACCTACTCTCTCCGCGTCCCCGGTTTTCGTTGCCGTTACAAAGCTCTGTGTGAAAGCAGTTCAGCCAAATATGGTCTCACGGAGGGACGGAGAACAGCGATGAAGTTTCCGTCCCTCCGTCCCTCCGTGAGACCCATCAGCAGAGCCGGTACGACCACTGGATTTCCGGATCGGATCCGGTTTCATCCTCATCCCGAATCCGGAAATCCGGTGGTTGCATCTACACGGCTACAAAGGCGTCTCACGGAGAAACGGAGGGCAATGGAGGAACGGAGAACTTCATCGCAGTTCTGCGCTCCTCCGTTCTCCTCCACTGCTCCGAGTGATACCGAATCCGCAAATACACTGATTGGATCCTGACTCACGGAGGAACGGAGGGACGGAAACTGCAATGAAGTTTCCGTCCCTCCGTCCTTCCGTGAGACCCCATCAGACGAGCCTGTAGCGCAACGGAATTCCCGGACCGGGCGAAGGAGGAAACGCGAGACGGCCCGGCGAAGCTCCGCCGGGCCGTCCGCATGGCACCAAGCGAGGGAAAGGTCAGCCGACGCGCGCGCCGCGGCCGTTGCCGGCGGCCGCGCGGTCGCCGCCGAAGTGGCCGCGCAGCCGGTCCCACTCCACGAAGAAGGGCTCGTCGGGGGCCGCCTGGCGCGCGCTGACCAGGAAGTCCTTGACGTAGGCCAGGAACAGCCCCAGCACGCCCCCCAGCATCACCCCCAGCACCAGCAGCAGCTTGACGCGCGGCCCCGACGGGCGGTCGGGGACGGCGGGGGCGTCGAGCACGCTCACCACCGCCAGGTCCTCGGCCGCGTCCATCTGCGCCGACGACAGCTCGGCGGTGAGCGAAAGGTAGATCTGCTCGTTCTTGTTGAACTCGCGCAGCAGCCGCCCCATCTGCAGGCGCACCCCGGGGATCTGCTCCTTGGAGAGGAACACCTCGCTGCCGCGCTGCGTGAGCCGGCGCAGCTGCGCGCGCAGCGTTTCCAGGTCCGACAGGGCCGCGCGGTAGTCGGGGTTGTCGGGGGTGCTGCTGCGCGCCAGCCGGGCCACGCGGACCTCGGCCTCGCTCACCTGCCGCTGCAGCTCGGCCCCCGCCTGCACCGTCTGCCGAGCCTGCTCCTGGATCTCGGGCGCGCCCACGCGTTCCTGGAAGGCCAGCAGCTGCTGCTCGGACTGCTGCAGCCGCTCGCGCGCGGCGGTGAGCTGGCGCTCCAGCGTCTCGCGCTTGTGCTCGGCCGTCTGCACCGCGATCTCGGTGGCGATCCGGTTCACCGCCTCGGGGAACTCGCCCGCCACCCGCGCCGCCAGCCGCGGGTCGGTGGCCACCACGTCCACCGTGATGGAGCGGTTGGCCGGGTCCGATTCCACCGTGGTCCCGCGCGACAGGATCTCGCCCAGGTCGCGCGGGGTCGGCGCGCCGGGACCGGCGCGGAGCCGCCGCTTGACCGAGTCGCGCAGCGCGTTGCTGCGCAGGATCGCCTCGATCAGCGCCTGCGACGGCCCGGCTCCGCCCGCCAGCATGGGAAGGCGGCCGGCGAGCGCGGGCATCTGCGAGAGGAGCGCCTGGGCCCGCGAGTCGCCCCCCGACGACGCCGAGGGGACCAGGACCAGGCGCGAGGTGTAGGTGCGGGGCTGCAGCAGCGCGTACGCCGCCGCGGCCGCGGTCACCAGCAGGGTGCTGACCACCACGATCTTCCAGCGGCGCAGCAGCACCGCCGCGAAGTCGAGCAGCGACGCCTCGGGCGGGGCGCCGCCCGGCGTGGTGCGCTGCGCGGTCTCGTTGCTCATGGGGCTCATTTGAAGACGGCCACGGCGGTCAGGATGGCGCCGGTGACGGTGGTGACGATCGCCTGCACGTACTGGAGCCGGGTGAGCGGCGGCACCTCGCGCCGGTAGGGGACGACCACCGCGTCGCCGGGCTCGATGGCGCGCACCTCGCGCAGCGGCACGCGGGTGCCGCTGGACGAACGCAGCACCACCACGTTGCGTACGTCGGCGCGCCGGGCCAGCCCGCCCGCGGCGGTCACGTACGCGGCGGCGCTGTTCCCGGGCCGGAACGGCACCAGGCCGGGGTCGCGCACCGCGCCCATCACCATCACGTCCACCCGCCGCACCGGCACCGTGAGCAGGTCGCCCGAGCGCAGCGTCTGGTCATAGGCGTTGCCGCCGTCGGCGAAGAGCTGCTGGAAGTCGATCACCACGCGCGTGGGGTCGCCCTGGTTGCGCGCCTGCATGATGCGGCGGTCTTCCTCGGTCAGCAGCTCGGGGGGCACGTTGGCCAGCTCGTCGCGCGCGCGCTCGCCCACCGGCGAGCGGCGCAGCGTGGCGTCTACCAGCGAGGCCTGCGGGGTGAACCCGCCGGCCATCGCCACCAGCTCGCGCACGGTGGTGGTGTCGTCGCGGATCGGGTACGTGCCCGGGTGCAACACCTGGCCCTCGATGCTGGCGGACTTCTGCTCCCGGAAGTTGGAAGTCTTGGCCACGTACACGCCGTCGAAGGGCTGCATGATGAACCCGCGGCCACGCTCGCCGGTGGCCTCGTCGCGCGTGAACACGATCACCCGGCGCGCCTGGTTCCCCTCGAAGCGGACCACCCGCACCGTGTCGGCCGCCAACGAGCGAAAGCCCGAGTTGCCGTTGGCGATGGCCAGCAGCTCGGCCAGCGACTCGCCGGCGCGGAACTCGTAGCCGCCGGGGTAGTGCACGGCGCCGAAGATGTCGACCCGCTCGTCCACGGTGGGCACCAGCAGCGCGTCGCCCTCGAGCAGCGTGGGGTTGGCGCTCACGTCGCCCAGCTGCGCGAAGCGCACCAGGTCCACCGGCACCACCTCGCCCGAGGCGCGGCGCAGCGTCACGTTGCGCCGCCGCAGCCCCGGCACCGGGTCGGCCGAACCCGCCACCACCTCGCTCACCCGGGTGGCCGCGGTGGCCACCCGCACGCCGGGGTTCCGCACGTCGCCCACCACGAACACCTTGAACGAGCGCACCGACGAGAGCGACAGGTGCACGTCCACGTTGCGGTAGTAGCGCCCCACCACCTGCCGCACGCGCCCCTCGGCCTGCTCCAGGTTCATCCCCCCCACCGCGGCGATCCCCACGCCGGGGATCACCACCGTGCCCTCGGGGCCCACCGGAAGGGTGTACACGTGGTTGAAGTCGCCGAACACCGACACGTCCACCCGGTCGCCCGGGCCCAGCCGGTACGTGGCGCGGCTCACCGGCGCGTCCAGCAGCGGGCTGCGCTCCTCGGGAACGGTGGTGGTGTTGGTGCGGTTGCCGGCGGCGGCGCTGTCGGCCGGCGGCGCGGAGCCGTTGTCGGTCTGGGCCGCCAGCGGGCCCGCGGCCAGGAAAAAGGCGGCGGCAACGCACGGCCAGCGCCGCCGCGGCAGATGGATCTGGATCGGCACGAGTGCGCGTGTTTCACGTTGAAGGGGCGGCCGGGCCGCCCCTGCGCGAGACGGCACCCGCCCGCGCCGCCACGGGTGCGGGCCGGTGCCGCGAAGAATACCCCCAAACTCAATAATGATATAGCGCTGCGGCGCGCCGGGCAAGCCGCGGGCGCTTGCGGAGGGTGGGGGCCGCCGCTATTCTCCCCGCCTTCCGGCGGGCGCGTGCGGGGCGCGTCCGCTCACCGTGGGTCCAGCGCAAAAGCCAGGGAAGATGCAGATTGCCGTCGTCGGGAGCGGGTACGTGGGGCTGGTCGCGGGGGCGTGTCTTGCCGAGACCGGCAACGACGTGGCCTGCGCCGACATCGACGCCGGGAAGATCGAGCGCCTGAACCGCGGCGACATCCCGATCTACGAGCCGGGGCTGGAGCCGCTGGTGGAGCGCAACCTGGCCGAGGGGCGGCTGCGCTTCACCACCGACGTGGCGGGCGCGGTGCGCGAGGCCGAGGTGATCTTCATCGCGGTGGGCACCCCGCCGGGCGAGGACGGCTCGGCCGACCTGCAGCACGTGCTGGGCGTGGCCGAAACCATCGGCCGCAGCCTTCCCGAGGGCGGCCCCGAGAAGATCGTGATCACCAAGAGCACGGTGCCGGTGGGCACCGCCGGCCGGGTGCGCGAGGCGATCCGGCGCCACACCACGCGCCCCTTCCACGTCTGCAGCAACCCCGAGTTCCTGAAGGAGGGCGCCGCCGTCCAGGACTTCCTGAAGCCCGACCGGGTGGTGATCGGGGTGGACAGCGAGCACGCGCGCGAGCGGCTGGCCGAGCTGTACGCGCCCTTCGTGCGCACGGGAAACCCGGTGCTGTTCATGGACATCGCCAGCGCCGAGATCACCAAGTACGCGGCCAACGCCATGCTGGCCACGCGCATCAGCTTCATGAACACCATCGCCCGGCTGTGCGAGGCGGTGGGCGCCGACGTGAACCAGGTGCGCGCGGGGATCGGCTCCGACGCGCGCATCGGGCCCGCCTTCCTCTTCGCGGGGGTCGGCTACGGCGGGAGCTGCTTTCCCAAGGACGTGAAGGCGCTGGTGCACACGCTGCGCGCCGCGGGGATCGACTCGTCGATCCTGGACGGGGTGGAGCAGGTGAACGCCGGCCAGAAGCGCGTGCTGGTGGACCGGGTGCGCGAGGTGCTGGGAAGCGACCTGTCGGGGCGGGTGATCGCGGTGTGGGGGCTGGCGTTCAAGCCCGAGACCGACGACATGCGCGAGGCGCCCTCGCTCACCATCGTCCGTTCGCTCGCCCAGGCGGGCGCCCGCGTCCGCGCGCACGACCCCGAGGCGCGGCACGAGGCCCCGCGCTACTTCGCCGACCTGCTGGAGACCGGCGCGCTGGAGCTGTGCGAGCGCAACTACGACTGCCTGGACGGCGCCGACGCGCTGCTGGTGCTCACCGAGTGGGCGCCGTACCGCGTCCCCGACTTCGTGCGGATGCGCCGCCTGCTCAAGGAGCCGCTGGTGTTCGACGGCCGCAACCTGTGGGACCCGCAGAAGATGGCGGAGCTGGGCTTCCGCTACCTGTCGGTGGGGCGCGCGCCGGCGCTGCCGGCCGAGGCGCTGGCGGGGTGAGGCGGCGGCGATGCGCATCCTGATCACGGGCGCGGCCGGCTTCCTGGGGTCGCACCTGGCCGACCGCTTCATGGCCGAGGGGCACCAGGTGGTGGGGATGGACAACTTCATCACCGGCCACCCCGACAACATCGCGCACCTGATCGGCCGCCCCGGCTTCCTGTTCGTGCAGCACGACGTCACCAACTACATCTACGTCGAGGGCCCGCTGGACGGGGTGCTGCACTTCGCCAGCCCCGCTTCCCCCGTCGACTACCTGGAGAAGCCGATCCAGACGCTGAAGGTGGGGTCGCTGGGCACCCACAAGGCGCTGGGGCTGGCCAAGGCCAAGGGGGCGCGCTTCCTCCTGGCCTCCACCTCGGAGGTGTACGGCGACCCGCAGGTGCACCCGCAGCCGGAGAGCTACTGGGGGAACGTGAACCCGGTGGGCCCGCGCGGGGTGTACGACGAGGCCAAGCGCTTCGCCGAGGCCATGACCATGGCGTACCACCGCTTCCACGGGGTGGAAACGCGCATCGTGCGCATCTTCAACACCTACGGCCCGCGCATGCGGCCGGGCGACGGGCGGGTGGTGTCCAACTTCATCGTGCAGGCGCTGCGCGGCGAGGCGCTGTCGGTGTACGGCGACGGGAGCCAGACGCGCTCGTTCTGCTACGTGGACGACCTGGTGGAGGGGATCTACCGCCTCTTCCTGAGCGACCGGGCCGAGCCCACCAACGTGGGGAACCCCGACGAGTTCACCGTGCGCGAGCTGGCCGAGAAGGTGATCGCGATGACGGGGAGCCGCTCGCCGCTCGACCAGCGCCCGCTTCCCGAGGACGACCCCAAGGTGCGCCGCCCCGACATCACCGCCGCGCGCACGGTGCTGGGGTGGGAGCCGCGGGTGAATCTGGACGAGGGGCTGGCGCGCACCATCCCCTACTTCCACACGCTGGTGGAGAGCCAGGGCTCCACCTCGCGCACGCTGTAGGAGCGATCGGGACCGTCCCCGGCAGGTGGCGCGGCGCCGCCCCCGCCCGGACCGCGGGCCGGGCGGCGCCTCGCGTTTCTCCGCGCCCGTGGGTTGAGATCGTCGCGGACGGCGGACCTTCGGCCGGGCCGAGCGTCCCTGGGGACCCCAAGGCGGACCGTCGAAGGGAACTGGACTTCGGGATCACGAGCGATCGTTCAAATGCTGCAGCCAGGGGGATGAAGCGGTGAAGGTGATCGTGACGGGAGCCGCCGGGTTCATCGGCAGCCACCTGGTGGACCGCCTGCTGGCGCGCGGCGACCGCGTGGTCGGCGTGGACAGCTTCGACACGTTCTACGACCCGGCGATCAAGCGCCGCAACCTGGAGGGCGCCCTGGCCGGCGGCGGCTTCGCGCTGGCCGAGGCCGACATCCGCGACCTCCAGGCGATGGGCGACGCCGTCCGCCGCGCGGGGGGCGAGGGCGCCGACGCCATCGTGCACCTGGCGGCGCGGGCGGGGGTGCGTCCGTCCATCGCGCAGCCGGCGCTGTACGCCGACGTGAACGTCAACGGCACCGTGCAGGTGCTGGAGCTGGCCCGCGCGCTGGGCGTGCGCCGTTTCGTGTTCGGGTCCAGCAGCAGCGTCTACGGGAACGCGCCCCGGGTCCCCTTCTCGGAAAGCGACCCGGTGGACGCGCCGATCTCGCCGTACGCGGCCACCAAGCGCGCCGGCGAGCTGATCTGCCACACCTACCGCCACCTGCACGGGCTCTCCATCGCCTGCCTGCGCTTCTTCACCGTCTACGGCCCCCGGCAGCGCCCCGACCTGGCGATCCACTCGTTCGCGCGGCGGATGGCGGCGGGCGAGCCGGTGCCGCTGTTCGGCGACGGGAGCTCGCAGCGCGACTACACCTACGTGGACGACATCGTGGACGGGATCGAGGGCGCGCTGGCGTTCACCGAGGGCGAGCCGCGCTTCGAGATCTTCAACCTGGGCGAGAGCCGGACCACCACGCTCCGGCGCCTGGTGGAGCTGCTGTCGGGCGCGCTGGGGGTGGAGCCGCGCATCGAGTGGAAGCCGCCGCAGCCCGGCGACGTGGAGCGCACCTTCGCCGACGTGTCCAGGGCGCGGCGGGTGCTGGGCTACGCGCCGCGGGTGCCGGTGGAGGACGGGATCCCGCGCTTCGTGGCGTGGTTGCGCGCGCAGGGATGAGTCCCTCCGCGGGGTTGCTCCCCTCTCGGCGGCTGCGCTAGCTTTCGGGCCGGCCGCGCCGCCGCCCGCCAACCTTCGTCCCGCGGCCGTCACCACCCGGGCGGCGCGATCGCGCGGGACGCGGGTCCCGTCCCGCGGCGTTCGCCGCCGTCCATGCCTGACCCGCCGGGGGCAACGGGCTCCCCGTCCGGCCTCACGATCTTCCCTGACGCAACGCATGAATCCGCAGACGGTCCCCCTCGCCCAGCCCAAGATCGTGGAGAAGCCCTGGGGGAGGGAAGTTTGGTACGCGCACGAGGAGCGCTACGCGGGGAAGATCCTGGAGGTCACCCGCGGCCACGCGCTCAGCCTG
>Ga0207706_10006733_pt1 | contig 10625 bp, 8 predicted proteins | sample KBSC53metaG_FD_184318 | JGI IMG/M metagenome (GOLD analysis project Ga0207706, IMG submission 184318) | Corn rhizosphere microbial communities from Kellogg Biological Station, Michigan, USA - KBS C5-3 metaG (SPAdes) (version 2) | ecosystem: Host-associated > Plants > Roots > Rhizosphere > Soil ... | reverse complement strand
TCACCATGCGAGCATGGCGAGCAAGGGCTATTCCACGTCAGACGTCGACTATCGCGATGAGGAAACCGCGCGGCGCGATGCCGCGACGCCGCTGACTGGTGTCGGCGTCCTCAGCTACGACCTGACCACGGCGTCCATGAACCGTGACTGGGGGACCGTCGCCGAGATGAGCGGTGGCGTTCTCGGTGGCTTCGCGCTCGGGAAGGCGACATCGACCTACGGGGGCTACGGTGTGCGCTGGGCGCCTGGCGACATCGGCACGATGCCGATGCAGTCTCAGCGCGGAGCGACTTCGCTTCTCAACTTCGACGTTGTGCGTCCCACACCGAGGTTTACCTCGGAAGGACTGCAGATTCCCTTCGGATTCAAGAGCGAGCAGGAGTTCATGGACTTCTCGGCGACGCTGCGCGCCGGATTGCCAGCTGGCGTGGAACCTGTATTCCAAGGAAGCTCGGTCACGGGCGTCAAGGCGGTGTCGGGTGGTGGCATCAAAGCAGGCACCCCGTTCGACGTAGGACGAGTCAGTGACTTCGACATTGGCCTCATTAGCGAAGACCTTGCCACGCGCGCTGCGGTGATGGATGGAATGCGCGTGAAGACGATGCCGACGAGAATTGGGCCTCTGGATACGACGAGCTCTGCTGAGCTCGGATTGGGAGGCCTTGCTGAAAGGCTCAGCGCCCAAGCGAACAACCGACCCGTCAACTTCGTGCTTTACGACAGCATGGAAGGTGCGTACTCGCAACCCTCGCTGTATGTTCCGAAGCCTCCGCGCTGACTCTGAGTTGGACCAATGATGTGGAAAGATGCTCTCAGCCGCCTTGCGGGCGTTGGCAAAGTCATAGCCCAGTGGCGATTGGCCTCTGGCGTGACGTTCTTCATGTATGTCCCTACTGCGTCGGACATGGGGGATGAAACGCTCAAGCCTGATTCCGACGTGCGCTTCGACGAGTTGGTACAGGTGGACATCTTGAGGTCGGTGCAGTTGGGAGGACTGACTGCCACGAACGATGTAGAAGCGTGCCGGCGGGCGCTGATGTCGATTCCTCGCGTTCGGATAACCGAGGTAAGCGATGGCATCAGGGTGAGCTTGCCCGATTAGAGCGTCTGCCCGATGCGGTTCAATCGCTACAAGGGGCATGCATCCATGCCCCTCGCCCTCCTGGTACCTCTACACCACCGACGCTACGTCGGTGCGCCTGCTGACCGACGACGGCGCGCCATCGCCTGAGCTGACCACCGAGCCCGCGCGCACGCTGGCCGAGCTGACCGCGGCCATCCATGCCGCGGCGTGCCGCCTGGGCGAGCACGAGCTGCGGCACCTCGAACTGGCCATCGCGCTGCAGCGCTGGCGCCGCTGAGCCTGCGGCGTGCAGCCGGGTCAAGGCTGGACGAACTGGAACAGTGAGGCCACCCGAAGGGCTCGGCCTTGAAGCGGCATCACGCCGAACGACGCTCGCCGTGTGCGGTGCCTGGCCGTTGATGGCCTGGCACCGCTGACGGCAGAGGGCGACTCGTCCCCTTCCCGCGGGAAGGGCGGAGGGATGGGAGTGGAGCCGCTGCCGTGAGGACAGCGGGCAGCACCGGCCGGCGCCAGTGCTGACGCGAAGGAGCGCCCGCCCCAGCGGGCCGACGCAGCGCCGGGGGAGCCGGCATCCTCGAAGCCCTGGCCAAGGGGCTGGTGCGCGCCCACGCGCACGAGGATGACGGGACCGCAGCCGCCAGGCGTGAGGTCCGCCGCTGCCGAAGCGAAGCGCAGGAAGCCACCCTGTGTGACGGCGAGCGTCCAGCTCGAAGCGAGCATCGGCACGATGAACGCTGCCCGGTGCACGGGGTGGCTTCCTGCGCGACGCGCCGACGAAGGCGGTGTGGCGTGCAGGCAGCGGCGCTGCTGACGGGTGACGGAGGGGCGTCCAGCCCGCAGAGTGTGCGTGCGGCCCTAGCCGCCTTGAGCACACGTTCGCCCGCCCGGAGACGGCAGGTGCTGGCAGCGTCCGCTGCGAGCATCTGCGGGCTCCAGACGCATCGGCAGATGCGTCATCGCTACACCTGGCATCGACCGATGCGAGGTGTAGACCATGAGAGTGACGAACGACGTGCTGAGCGGGCTGCTGCGCCCGCCGGCAGCCAAGCCGAAGCAGCCCACGGCGCGCGAGCGCGCGCTGGCCAACCGCCTGCGCGTGCTGCGCACGGTGGCCGAGCACGGGCACCTCAGATGCGCCGACCTGGCCACCTGCTGGCCGGGTGCGAAGTACGGCGAGCAGATGAGCCAAAGGTGCGTGCGCACCTTGGTCAAGGCTGGCGAGCTGATGCCGCGTCGCAACTGCCACGGCGGCCTGAGCTACGTGCTCACCCGCGTTGGCGCCGCCGCGCTCGAGGTGCGCGGCATCGCGGCGCGGCACGGGCTCGACCTGGCCAGCGTCAGCGGTCCGACCTTCACGCACAACGCCCTCACGGCAAGGTGGGCCCTGCACAAGCGAGGCGAAGGCTTCCAGACCTTCACCGAGTACGCGCTGATGAACGGCCAGGCGCCGGTGACGGCGCAGCAGCTCCTCAAGCGCTTCGGCAAGCTGCCCGATGCGGTGCTCGTGCGCGGCGACCGTCTGTGGCTCGTCGAAACCGAGTCCGCGCCGAAGTCCACGCAGGAGCTGCTGCGCATCGTGGCCCTGGCCGAGCACGTCGGCCGCAAGGTCCACCCCGAGCTGCCGTTCCTGCTCGCGGGCCTGTTCATCGTGTTCGACGCCGAGCAGAACCACGGCGCGCGCATCGCCAAGGCCGCGGCCGAGCGCTGGGCTCGCTACGGCGCCGCCGACCAGGCCACGCTCGCCGGCCGCGTCACGCTGGCCCGCGTGGACCTCGGGCTGCCGCTCGTGTGGCGCGGTTGCACGGAGGAACGGCTGCAACTGCGCCCCGTATAAAACCGCGCGCTACACCTGGCAGGACACCTCACCGACTCGATGAGGCCATCCGTGCAACCTGATTCGGTGGGTCTGTGAGCCCACCCCGACGGCCCCGAAAGGGGCCGTCGGTCATTGGGGCGCCCGAAGACGCGGCGGGCGTTTAAAGCGCGGTCCTGGCCTGAAGGCTAACGAGGCATTCCTAGACGCGGCTCCTTCACTGCACGGAGCCCCGTCATGCCGACGCTCTTGCCCACCGCCATTGCGGTGGCGCTGAACAACGCCCACGCCCGCTACCTCGCCAACGAGGGCGACCCGGGCATCCCCTTCATCCCCGACACCCACCAAGGCGACCCGCGCCAGGCCGACGCCATGCCGGCGGCACCGGCAAGCCTGCTGCCGTGGCACGACTGGAAAGCCCAGCTCCTGGCGCAGGCCGGCGCCGTGCTGCCCTACCTGCGGCACAGCCACGCCGAGCTGCAGGCGCTGGCGCAGCGCCTGCCCGACGAGCTGGCGGCCCTGAGCGCGCACGAAGCAGGCGCCACCGAGGACGAGCGCCTCGTGGCCGCGGCCGAGCGCCGCTTCGGCGAGCCGGTGCCCGGCGACACGCCGGCCACGCAGGCGGCGCGCGTGCGCGATGCCAAGTACTGGCGCCGCTTCCTCACGCAGCGCGTGCGCCAGGCGCGCGAGCGGCTGCACCTGCAGCTCGGCCTGGTCGGCAAAGGCGGCCGCCAGTACTGCAGCGACGGTGCGCGCGAGCACCGGCAGATGCAGCTCAAGCAGCAGGCCGAGTGGCTCAAGACCACGGTGCTGCGCGGCACGGTCGGCGGGCGCGTCATCGAGATGCCGCTGGAGCAGGTGGCCAAGGGCCCGAAGCAGAAGCTGGCCAAGCTGTACGCCTTCATCGCGGCGATGAACGACCTGGCCGAGGAAGCCGGGCTGACGGTGGCGCTGCTGACGACCACGCTCGAAGGCGAGTGGCACGCCAACCCGGCGCACCCCGGCGAGGACCACCGGTGGAACGGCAAGACGCCGGGCCAGGCGAACAAGGAGCTGGGCCGGCGCTTCCAGGCCGTGCGGCGCGACCTCGGCAAGCGCGGCATCTACCTCAGCGGCCTGTGGTGCGGCGAGCCGCACGCGGACGGCTGCCCGCACCGCCACCACTGGCTCATGTACCACCCCGACCACGAGCGCCAGGTGCTCGCGGCCTTCCTGAAGCGCTTCCCTCGCAAGCTCAAGCTGCGCCGTGGCGAGGACGAAGGCGGCGACGTCATCATCGAGACCAGCGCGGACGCACGCAACGGCGTGCACCGCAAGCGCCGGCCCAACGAAGGCGCGCAGGTCGACGTGAGCATCATCGACCAGGAGAAAAGCAGCGGCGCGAGCTACATCCTCAAGTACGTGCTCAAGGCGGTGCTGCCCGAGCTGACCTTCGAGGGCGTCGTGACGCCGCTGGGGCCGGCCAAGGCGCAGGCTGCCGAGGATGGGGACGAAGGCGACCCCACGGCCGGCGGCAAGAAGCGCAAGCGGGCCAAGCGCACCAAGGCCAAGCCAAGCGCGGCCGAGGCGCGCAAGCAGTTGCGCGCGCTGCAGAGCATCGACGCACACCGCTCGGTGTGGCGCATGCGCAGCTTCCAGTTCTTCGGCGTGAAGGACTGCCTGACCCTGTGGGACGAGTTGCGGCGCCTGAAGGACGAGCCGTGCGAGCCCGAGTTGAAGAAGCTGTGGCGCCTGGCGCGCGGTGGCGACACCGAGGGCCGGCTGCACACCGGCGAGCAGCGCGGCGACGCCTATGGCTTCCTCAAGGCGATGGGCGGCCTGGCGGCAGCGCCGGTGGCGCTGGAAGAGCGGCTCGACGACGGCAGCGGGCTGCGTGCGCGCGTCTACAGCGAACCCACGACGACGCGCTACGGCGAGACCGGCGCGCGCATCAAGGGCATCGAGCTCGTGCGACCGGTCAAGGCAGCCGAAGCCACCGACCCGCTGGGCCACGAAGAAGCGCCCGCGGTCGAGGTGCTGGCCAGCGTGGTGACGCGCAAGGTGCTGTGGGAGCTGGTGCCCAAGGCCAAGGCGACCAAGGGCCCTGCAGGCGCAGCCGCGTCTGGCGAGGGCGAGACGGCCGGGGACAAGGTGAGCAAGGCAGATGCAGCCGTGCCCGACGAGGAAAGAACCACCCCGGCCGAGAAGGCGGGGGGATAGTTGTTCGTAGTTGTCCAAGGGACGGGCGGTGTCCGTCCTTCTTCCTTGAAAGCAAAAGCGCTCCGCCAGCCCCCGCTCCCGCGGGGGCTTCATCAGCCGCTGAGAAAGGTGCGGCGGTGGGCTCAGTGCCCTGGCTGATGCCCCTGGTGCGCGAGCACGGCTTCGAGCATGTTCATCACGAAGCGCTGGCGCGAGCGCGGCAGCTTCGAGATGGCCTCCATCTGCTCCTGCCACTGCGGCACGGGGCCGCGCTTGCCGCGGCTGGCCTTGACCTCTTCGCCGAAAAGCACCTCCAGCGACACCTCCAGCGTGCGGGCGAGCTTGGGCAGCATGGACACGGGGATACGGCGGCTGCCGGCCTCGTAGCCCTGCACGGTCTGCTGCTTGACGCCCAGCACCTCGGCGAGCTGGGTCTGCGTGAGGTCGCGCGCCTTGCGCAGTTGGGCGATGCGCTCGCCCATGGCGATGGAGAACTCGCGCTCTTCGCTGCTGATGGCCAACACGGGTGACAGAGGGGAATTGAACTCGACGGCCATCACGTTACTCAGGGCGTTGCATCCTGCGGTCCAGAATACCGCAAATTGCGGTACAGTCATTCGAGAAATTTATTTAGCGGCCTGTTCGCGGAAAAGACCCCGCGCCGCGCTCGGAAATAGGACCCCATCGCCATGGCACGCATCCCCGAAACCGAGCTGGAGCGGCTGAAGGCCGAGGTGTCGGTGCAGCGCCTGGTGGAAGCCGCGGGCATCGAGCTGAAGAAGGCCGGCAAGGACCAGCTCGGCCGCTGCCCCTTCCACGCCGACGACACCGCGAGCTTGGTCGTCACGGCGCCGAAGAACCTGTGGCACTGCTTCGGCTGCGGCATCGGCGGCGGCCCCATCGACTGGGTGATGAAGCTCAAGGGCCTGTCGTTCCGTCATGCCGTCGAGCTGCTCAAGGCCGACCCTTTCTTAGCCGCTGGTCCGGCTGCTCGCCCGACCGTGCGCGCACTGCCGGCACCGGTGGCGCTCGACGCCGACGAGCAGACCCTGCTGGACCAGGTCATCGGCTACTACCACCAGACGCTCAAGGACAGCCCCGAGGCGCTGGCCTACCTCGAAGCGCGCGGCCTGAGCCCCGTGATGCACCCCGAGCTGGTCGAGCGCTTCCGGCTCGGCTACGCGAACCGGACGCTCGGCCTGCGGCTGCCGCTGAAGAACCGCGCGGCCGGCGCCGAGCTGCGCACGAAGCTGCAGCGCATCGGCATCCTGCGCGACTCGGGCCACGAGCACTTCAACGGCAGCTTGGTCATCCCGGTGCTCGACGCCGAGGGCCACGCGGTGGAGGTCTACGGCCGCAAGGTGCGTGATGACCTGCGGCCCGGCACGCCCAAGCACCTGTACCTGCCAGGGCCTCATGCCGGCGTGTTCAACCTGGCCGGCGTCATCGAGGCCGGCGCGCGGCGCGACGATGGCCCCGGCGCCCGCGAACTCATCGTGTGCGAGGCGCTCATCGACGCGCTGACGTTCTGGGTGCACGGCTTCGCCAACGTCACCAGCGCCTACGGCGTGGACGGCTGCAGCGATGACATGCTCGCGGCCATCAAGGCCGCCGGCATCGAGCGCGTGTTCATCGCCTTCGACCGCGACGCGGCCGGCGAGCGCGGCGCCGAGGCGCTGGCCGAGCGGCTGATGGCCGAGGGCATCGAGTGCCTGCGCGTGCAGTTCCCGCGCGGCATGGACGCCAACGAGTACGCCCGCAAGCTCACGCCAGCGCCGCACTCGCTCGCGATGGTGCTGCGCCAGGCGCGCTGGATGGGGCGCGGTGCCCCTGCAGAGGCCGCACCAGCGGCTGAAGAGGAAACGCCCGCCGAGCCGGCGCCCGAGCCTGCGGCGCCAGTCGAAGCTGCACCGCCGGCCGCACCCGCTGCCGAGCCTCCTTCCTCAGCCGCTGAAGAGCCGTCGCTGAGCGACACGGCGGCCGACGCTCAGGCCGATGAGCTGCACCTGCGCCTGGGCGCGTGCCAGTGGCGCGTGCGCGGCTGGCGCAAGAACTTGAGCCCCGAACAGATGCGGGTCAATGTGCAGGTGCGCCATGAGGCACAAGGCGGCTACCACGTGGACACGCTGGACCTGTACCAGGCCAAGGCACGCGCGGTGTTCCTGCGCCAGGCCAGCGCCGAGCTGGGCCAGCCCGAGGACGCGCTCAAGCGCGACCTGGGCGCGCTGCTGCTGAAGCTGGAGATGCTGCAGGACGAGGCGCTGCGCGCGAGCCAGGCACCCAAGAGCACGGCACCGGTGCTCACGGCCGACGAAGAGCGCGAGGCCCTCGCTCTGCTGCGTTCGCCCGACCTGGCTGCGCGCATCGTCGCGGACCTGCAGGCCTGCGGCGTGGTCGGCGAAGCGACCAACCTGCTGGCCGGCTACCTCGCGGCCACGAGCCGCAAGCTCGCGGCGCCGCTGGCGGTGCTCATCCAGAGTTCGAGCGCGGCCGGCAAGTCCTCCCTCATGGACGCGGTGCTGACGATGATGCCGCCCGAGGAGCGCATCCAGTACAGCGCGATGACCGGGCAGAGCCTGTTCTACCTCGGCGAGACGGACCTGCAGCACAAGATACTGGCCATCGCCGAAGAGGAAGGCGTGCGCCAGGCGGCGTATGCGCTGAAGCTGCTGCAGTCGGACGGCCAGCTCACCATCGCGAGCACCGGCAAGGACGAGGCGACGGGCAACCTCGTGACCAAGCAGTACCGGGTGCAAGGCCCCGTCATGCTGATGCTCACGACGACGGCCATCGACATCGACGAAGAGCTGCTGAACCGCTGCCTGGTGCTCACCGTCAACGAGAGCCGCGAGCAGACCCGCGCCATCCACGCCAAGCAGCGGCAGCGCCAGACCCTGGGCGGCCTGCTGGCGTCAACCGACCGCGAGCACCTCATCGCGCTGCACCGCAACGCGCAGCGCCTGCTGCAGCCGGTGCACGTGGTGAACCCCTACGCCGAGCACTTGAGCTTCGGCGACCACCAGACGCGCGCCCGGCGCGACCATGCCAAGTACCTGAGCCTCATTGCCGCCATCGCGCTGCTGCACCAGCACCAACGCGAGCTGAAGACCGTGCAGCACCGCGGCCAGGCGGTGAGCTACATCGAGGCGACGCGCGAGGACATTGCGCTGGCCAACACGGTGGCGCACGAGGTGCTCGGGCGCACGCTCGATGAGCTGCCGCCGCAGACGAGAAAACTGCTCACGCTCGTGCGCGAGTGGGTGCGCGAGCAGTGCGCGGCCAAGGGCGTGATGCAGGCGGACTTCCGCTTCACGCGGCGCGAGCTGCGCGAGGCGCTGCGCTGGGGCGACACGCAGCTCAAGGTGCACCTGGCGCGCCTGGTCGAGATGGAGTTCCTCGCGGTGCACCGCAAGGCCCTGACGCATGCGTATGAGCTGGTCTACGACGGCGACGACGGCGAGGGACTGCGCGCGCACCTGTGCGGGCTTCGTGGGGTCGAAGGCCTCGAAGCCCAGCAGTACGACACCGACCGGTCGGGGGCGAAGGCCGCTCGGTCGGCCCCTGGTCGGGGCTCGGTCGGTGCCCGGTCGGCCCTCGGTCGGGGTGCGGCCAACGGCCCGCAAACCGAGGCGCCACGCGGCTTGCAGCCCGATGGCGAGGGCGTGAACGGACACGGCGACCATGAGGCACTGTTCCCCCGTGAGCGCACGGCCCTGGTCCTACCTGCAACCTCCTGACGTATGCGCACCGGCAGCCATCCCTACCGGCACGCGCCGAACCCTCGCCAGCGCTTCGGGCAACAGGTCGGCGACCCGCGCGACGCGACGGGCCTCTACGCGGCGATGCGCCGCTACGTCGAGCACCGCGCGTTGCTGGGCAGCACCGAACAGGGCCTCTACAGCACCGAGCGCTACATCCGCGACTTCATCGCCTGGTGCGACGAGCGCAGCATCACGCACCCGCAGCACGTGAGCCGGCCGGTGCTGGAGCGCTACCAGCGCTGGCTGCACCACTACCGCAAGCGCGACGGCGCGCCGCTGAGCATCGCCAGCCAGCGCTGCAAGCTCGTGCCCCTGCGCGGCTGGTTCAAGTGGCTGACCCGCTCGGGCGCCATCCCGGCCAACCCGGCGGCGGACCTGGACCTGCCGCGGCGCATCCGGCGCCTGCCACGCAGCGTGCTCACGGCGCACGAGGTGGAAAAGGTGCTGGCTCTGGCCGACACCAGTACACCGCTGGGCCTGCGCGACCGCGCACTGATGGAGGTGCTGTACTCGACGGGCATGCGGCGCATGGAGGTCGCCAACCTGGCGCTGGGCGACGTGGACGCCGAGCGCTGCGTGGTGCTCATCCGCGAGGGCAAGGGACGCAAGGACCGCTTGCTGCCGCTGGGCGAGCGCGCGCTGCACTGGGTGCAGCAGTACCTCGACCGCGGCCGGCCGCTGCTGGCCTGGAACCTCAGCGAGGCGACGCTGTTCCTCGGCAACGAGGGCAACCCGCTGAACCCGATGTGGCTGTCCACGGTGGTGGCTCGCTACGTCGAGCGCGCCGAACTCGGCAAGCACGGGGGGCCACACCTCATACGCCACTCGATGGCCACGGCCATGCTGGAAAACGGGGCGGACATCCGCTTCATCCAGGCGATGCTGGGCCATGCCGAGCTGAGCACCACGCAGATTTATACCCAGGTCGCCATCCGGCAACTGCAGCAGGTGCACGCGGCCACGCACCCCGGCGCAAAGCGACGCCTCAGAGGCGCGCAGATGCCCTTGGACATGCCGACCCCTCACCCCGACCCGCAAAACGCCGCCCAGGCGCTTCTGCAGGCCTTGGCGGACGAGGCCGACGAAGAGGCGGCCGAGGACTGCGACGCCGCGCCATCCCCCTGAAAGCTCCCATGCCCCGCAAACCTCGTCACCCCAACCGCCTGACCCTGGACCTGCCGCCCGAGTTCGTCGAGCTGTGCCAGGCCGACAACGTGACGCCCGAGCTGGTGCTGCGCGGCTTCATCGCCGACCTGGCCGGCATCATGAACTGGGCCGCCAGCCCGCGCGCGGACGGCTACAGCAGCAACGGCAGCGACGAGCGTCGCATGGCCCAGGCGTACTACGAGCGCGCGGGCTACTCGTGGCTGTACCGCGACGAGCCCTGAGCCGCTCCTCGGCTTCTTCCTCTTAGCCGCTGCGCCGCAGGCGCTGCCTGCGCCCGCGCGCAGGCCCAAAACCGCACCTCGGGGCCGACCGGCCAAAATGGCGTGATGCTCGGTCATGCCGTCACGCGCAACCCCGCGTCCGCCTTGAGAAATTGGCCCGTCGCACGACCAGTGCGCATCGGGCCAATTGCTCTCGGCAATGCAATCGGCGAGAGCATCGTGGACGGCACGCGGCCCCAGAACTCCGCGCAGCAAAACTTCCGGCAAAGCGAGATCAGGGACGAGAACAGGCCGGAGCCTTGGGCCGGCCCTGGACTGCGACCAGTGCGCAGCACCACGGGAATGCATCGTCATCGAAGATTCGCCCGCCGGCGGCACCGCGGCGCAGGCTGCCGGCATGC
>Ga0207706_10006731_pt1 | contig 10626 bp, 7 predicted proteins | sample KBSC53metaG_FD_184318 | JGI IMG/M metagenome (GOLD analysis project Ga0207706, IMG submission 184318) | Corn rhizosphere microbial communities from Kellogg Biological Station, Michigan, USA - KBS C5-3 metaG (SPAdes) (version 2) | ecosystem: Host-associated > Plants > Roots > Rhizosphere > Soil ... | reverse complement strand
CGCATCAGGTCCACGATGCGGTGAAGCTCGTCAGCTTCGAACGCCAGCATCCATTCGTAGTCACCCAACGCGAAAGAGGAGACGGTGTTGGCTCGTACGTCGGGATAGGGCCGCGCCATCATGCCGTGCTCGGTGAGCATGGCGCGCCGTTCCTCCTCCGGTAGCAGATACCACTCGTAGGAGCGTACGAAGGGGTAGACGCACAGATACGCCTTCGCCTCCTCATCCTGCATGAACGCCGGTACGTGGCCCTTGTTGAACTCAGCCGGACGGTGCAGGGCCAGCTGTGACCAGACCGGTACGAGGTGAGCGCCCAGATCAGAGCGCCGGAGCGCGTGATAGGCGTTCTGGAGTGTGTCCGAGCTCGCCGCGTGCCACCAGACCATCAGGTCTGCATCCGCCCGCAGACCAGCCACGTCGTACCAGCCGCGGATCACCAGATCATCGTCTTTCGTGGCGCGATCGATCGCCCGCACCGTAGCATCGGCCGTCTCCATCGGCGGATCGTCCAGCTGACCAACCCTTCTGAACACCGACCACATGGTGTAGCGAATCATCGAGTTGATCTCGCGTGCCTTCATCTCTCGCTTTCTTCGAGTTGATCTTCGCTCTTGATCATCTCACTACGGGTCAACCTGAAGTCGGCCGCAAGGGCTTCCACTGCAGCATGAGACGAACCCAGGCAAGCGGCGATTCCCACACCGTCCAACGCTGCTCCGGCAACCGCCAACCCTGGTCTGCCCGCAACCTCCGAACGTAGCTGGGCTACGAGATCTCGGTGTCCTACGTGGTACTGCGGCAAGGCGCCACCCCAGCGGTTCACCACACCGTGGATGAGCTTTGCCGTCTGCCATCCAGGAATGCTTGAAGCCTCGGCAAAGGTGCGATCGATGAGATCTCGGTCGCTGAATTGGAGACTCGTTGGATCCCCGTGTCGTCCAATGCTCGCCCGGACGATGTCGACCCCCGAGCCCCAGACGCGCCGCGCTTGGGAGGCGACCCACGGCCATTTGTTCGAGGAGTATGTCAATGCCTTGATCGTCGGAAGTTCGCTGGGTGGCACCAATAGCCCGGATGCGTCTGATTGCAGGCCCCGCACGACCAGCGTGATGACAGCCACTGAGGCATACGGCAGCCGAGCAAACTCCTGCGCCGAGTCCACCAGACCGTAAAGCAGTCGCCCGGTTGCGGTAGCTGGTGCGGTGAGCAAGACCCCATCACTCTTGATCATTTCTGGCGTGCCCGCACCTCCGATGATCACCTGGTATCCATCGGTAGTGTGATCAAGCGCCCGGACGGCTGCACCCGACCGGAGCACAACGCCCCGCTTCTCAAGATCATCGACGAGCGCATCGACCATGATCGACACACCGCCCCGCAGCCCAGCAAACACCGGACCGGTCTGGCCCTCCTCGGCTATCGATTGGGCCTGCTGGAGCAAGGAGCCTCCGCCCTTGGCTCGCTCGAACAGCGCATGGGCCACCGCGTCGAAGGAGAGCCGACGCGCATGTCCGGCGTAAACCCCGCCCAGTAGCGGCTCGAGCAGACGATCCGTCACTTCTGCGCCAAACCGTTCGTCGACATAACGCCCGATAGCTACGTCATGGTCAAAGGCAGGCGCCGGCCGTTCTGGTTCTGAGGCCGCCTTCCGCCAGCCTTCGGCCGACAACAGATCGGCGAGTTGCCCGACATCGGTCGGTACGCCGAGCAGGGAGGCCGGCATCGCGTGCAGCTGACCGCCGAGCAGCAATTGGGGTTTGGCCTCGGTTGGATGCACGACGCGGGAGCCCAGGTCGAGGTCATTGACCAGCCGAAGACCCTCCGGGCGACGCGCCAGGATCGACTCCGCACCACCGTCCAGCCGTACGCCGTTGATCGCAACCGGGGCAAGCTTGCCGCCCCACCGGTTGCCAGCCTCCAGCACAATGACCTCGACGCCACGCAGGGCGAGTAAGCGGGCCGCGCTGAGACCGGTGATGCCGCCGCCGATGACGGCAACGCGGGTCATGCTCCCTCCAAGCGGCCGTCCGCCGCGGGGCCGCCACCCGCCGCAGACGGCGTCAGCTGGTTACGTGCCTCACGGCGCAGCTGAGCACCCTCGCTGTGGACCAGCTCGACGATCATGCCGAGCACATCAGGATCGGCCTCCGGCGGTACGCCATGCCCCAAGTTGAAGATATGGCCGGGTGCGGCGGCACCCGACCTGATGACCTCGCGTACCCGCTCAGACAGCACCGGCCACGGAGCCGACAGCAATGCGGGATCGAGATTGCCCTGCAGGGCATAGCGCGGCCCGATCCGGCGACTCGCTTCAGCCAGCGGTAGCCGCCAGTCCACGCCAACGACCTCCGCTCCGGCAGCACCCATCAGCTCGAGCAGCTCAGCCGTACCCACACCGAAGTGGATCCGCGGCACACCGCTATCGGCCAGCGCCTGCAGTACGCGTGCCGAGTAGGGCTGCGCGTACCGCTTGTAATCCGCAGCACTCAGGCTGCCGGCCCAGGAGTCGAACAGCTGCACGACGCTGACTCCCGCCTCCACCTGGGTCTGAAGGAATACGGCGGACAGATCGGCCAACCGCGTACACATTTCGTGCCACAGCGCGGGCTGGCTGATCATCAACGCCTTCGTTGCGGCATAGTCGCGACTCGGGCCACCCTCGACGAGATAGCTGGCGAGGGTAAAGGGCGCCCCGGCGAAGCCGATCAGCGGAACATCGACCAGTTCGTCGGTGATCAGCCGGATCGCGTCGCTGACGTACCACAATGCGGCTGGATCCACCGGTTGCAACGTGTCGAGATCGGCCGCTGAGCGAACGGGATGAGCGATGACAGGACCGCGACCAGAGACAATGTCCAAGTCAACCCCGGCCGCCTGGAGCGGCACCATGATGTCGGAGTAAAGAACGGCGGCGTCAACCCCGTAGCGGCGCACAGGCTGAAGGGTGATCTCGGCCACCAGCTCGGGACGCATGCAGCTCTCGAGCATGCCGATGCCCTCTCGGCGCGCCCGATACTCCGGCAGCGAACGTCCCGCTTGTCGCATGAACCACACCGGCAGGCGATCGTCCGGATGCATCTTGCGGCATGCGGCTATCAGCAGAGGCACATCAGTAGCCAGAGCGGGCACTCGTGAATCTTTTCACGGTCAGGGAACTCGGCGCGTCGAATGAGTCGCCTATGGGCAGCCGAATACGCTCGTCGGATGGCAGCGAATAGCGACGCCGCTGGCGGAAACGGCGAGGGCGCCCCCGACGCGTTTCTGCGAGCCGTTGAGGACCTCATGTCGGCACCTTGGCGCTCGGAGTTGCACGTCGAGGAACTCCCAGCCCCGCAGCGGATAGCGCCGTATTCTGCGGCAATCACAGCTGACGTGATAGCAGGCAGCGAGGAGCTGGGCAGCGGTCGTTTCGTCCTGCTGCACGATCCGGCCGGCAACAACTCATGGCAGGGCACGTTCCGCTGCGTCACGTTCGCCCGTGCCGACATCGACCCCGAGATGGTCACCGACCCGTTGCTGCCGAGTGTTGGCTGGTCCTGGCTGATCGACGCACTAGAAAGCAACGACGCCGATTACGATGCGCCAAGCGGCACAGTGACGTCGGTCTCCAGCGACTCCTTCGGTGGCATGGTGTCAGAGCCCTCGCGAGCGGAGATCGAGATCCGAGCCTCGTGGACTCCGCAGCTGCTTGCCGATGGAAGCGGATTGAGCCCTCATCTGGCTGGCTGGGCTGAACTACTCTGTACGCTAGCGGGCCTGCCGCCGCTGCCTGCCGGGGTGGTGATGATGCCTTCTCGGCGCAAACCGCCCAGCCGAAGTTCCCGGAGACATTGACCGACATACCGCTTGCCGCACCTGATCTCGATCAGGAAGCGGAGCTGCTCACCGCGCCCGCGGAGGGGGTGCCGCCTATCGTCACCACTCCGGAAGCTTTGCGACACACCATTGCTGCCCTCCGTGCCGGAACCGGGCCAGTAGCTGTGGATGCCGAACGTGCACACGGATTCCGCTACAGCCAGCGCGCCTACCTCATTCAGCTGCGCCGCGCGGGGTCAGGAACTCATCTGGTTGATCCGATCGCGTTCGGTCAGCCAGCCGATCTCTCCGCATTGGGCGATGCGGTCTCAGAGGCGGAGTGGGTGATCCACGCCGCCAGCCAGGACCTGCCGTGCTTGTACGAGGTCGGGCTAGTGCCGAGGTCGCTGTTCGACACTGAGCTTGCCGCCCGACTGCTCGGTTATCCTCGGGTGGCCTTGGGCACCATGATCGAAGAACTCCTCGGCGTACGGCTGCTCAAGGAGCACTCGGCATCCGACTGGTCGCGCAGGCCCTTGCCGGAGGAATGGCTGATCTACGCCGCCTTGGACGTCGAGCTCTTGATCGAGCTGCGGGACCGGCTCGCGGCCCGGCTCGTCGAAACTCAGAAGTGGCCGTGGGCGGAGCAGGAGTTTGCGGCATTGGTGGCCGGCGCTGGGATCAGTCCTGAACCGCGACGGGATCCCTGGCGGCGTACCTCGGGCATCCATCACGTGCACAGCCGTCGCGGCCTCGCCTACGTCGCCGAGTTGTGGTACGCCCGGGATGCGATCGCCCAGCATCTGGACCGGGCGCCGAGCAAGATCTTGCCTGATCTCGCCATCACCGAGTTAGCTGCCCATAAGCATCCGGATCGGGCAGCGCTGCGCACGATTCCAGCGTTCTCTCGCCGTCAGGCTAGGCGACTGGAGGCCAGCTGGCTGGACGCGCTCGATGATGCAGCGCGGTTGCCTGACGACGCCCTGCCACCGATGCACATTCCCAACGACGGACCGCCCCAGCCGCGGCTTTGGGCCGCCAAGAATCCCGGTGCGGCTTCCCGGCTTGCGGCGGTCCGTACCGCTCTGCTGGCCATCGCCGAACGCTATGAGCTGCCGGTCGAGAATCTCATGACGCCGGAACATCTACGCCGTTTGGCTTGGCGGCCGCCGACCCCGGTAACCGCGACATCGGTCGATCAGACGCTGGCCGATCTCGGCGCGCGGCCCTGGCAGCGAGAGCTCACGGTGCCGACCATCACTCCCCTGCTGCTGGCTGCACGGCTCGATAGGCCTGGGCCAACAGGCTGACGCCCTGCTCGATTGCGCTCACCGGAGCCGACGCGTACCCGAGGACCAAGCCCGGACGGTGCGGTGTTTGACAGTGCCAGGAGAGCGGCTGCACTTTCACACCCCGTTCGAATGCTGCGGATGCAAGATCAACATCACGGAAGCCGGCCGAGAAGGTGATCATGAGGTGCAGGCCGGCCGCGGCACCGTGCAGCTGGGCCCCGGGCAGCTCACGCCGCAGTGCGGCGATCATGGCATCGCGGCGGCGCCGGTGCCGTCGTCGCACCAGCCGCAGATGTCGATCAAGATCCCCGAACTCCATCAGGTGCGCGAGCACCAGTTGAGGCAAGGCAGCGTTGCCAAGATCGGTATCGCGCTTGGCCGCCACAACCGCCCGGTGGTAGCGGGAGGGCGCCAACATCCAGCCCACTCGCAGGGCGGGCGCCAAGAGCTTAGAGACGCTTCCCGCGTAACAGACTCGCTCCGGCGCCACCGCCCGCAGCGAACTCACCGGTGGGCGGTCGTAGCGGTGCTCCGCGTCGTAATCGTCCTCGATGATCAAGCCCCCGTCCTCGGCCCACCCCAGCAGCTCTCGGCGGCGCTCGCCCGAGAGCACTACGCCGGTCGGAAACTGGTGTGCCGGCGTCAACAACACTGCCAATGCAGCGGAGCGGCGTAGCTCATCGACAATGAGTCCGGAATCGTCCACGAGCACCGGCGGAGTGTCTATCCCCCACGTCCGTAACTGTTCGCGGGCACCAAGCGAGCCGGGATCTTCCACCGCAATCTGAGTGATCCCGGCCTGGCCAAGTACTCGGGCCAGCAGCGCAAGAGCCTGCGCCACACCTGCCACGATGATCACGTCATCGGAATTCACCTGGATCCCGCGGTTTCTGGCCAACCATCGGGCTACGGCACGGCGGAACGCCGGTGCACCGCTCGGATCCCCGTATCCCAGATCGGCAGCTGTGAAATCCGCCAGCACCGCACGCTCGGCGCGGAGCCACGCGCTTCGTGGAAAGGCGGTGACATCCGGCAATCCTGGGAACAGATCGATGCCCGCGGACGCCAATCGAAACAGGTCGAACGTATTCCCGCCTGGCGTCGCGGCGAAGAGATCAGGCGTTTCCCGGCCGGCCACGGACACCGGCAGATCTCCTGCTGCCGGAAGGGGCACCGACGCAACAACGGTTCCGGCTCGGGCGCGGCCTACGACTTGCCCGTTCTCACTCAGGCGCTGGTACGCCTCAGTCACCACGCCTCGGGAGACCTGCAGCTCTGTAGCCAATACCCGGCTCGGCGGCAGCATGCTGCCGGCGGGTAGCCGCCCGTCGACGATCGCCCCGCGCAGCTCGGCAACCAGCCAATCTGAGAGGCCACCAACGACAGCCTGGGATGGATCGAGCTGCAAGAAGTCGGAGAAGCCTCTTTTGGCCCTCTGATCTGTGGCCTCAATGGACCTGTTCATCGGTCCATCGTTGCAGCAAGGTGAAACCGTGCCAAGTACGACCGATACGCACCAGTTCGCAAAGGGACTGGTCCTAGGAATTTTCGCGATGACGCTCGTTGGCGGAAGCGTGGCCGTCTCGGTCGTCCTCGGCGATGCGCCCTTGTTCACCGTCCAAGCCATTCGCTACGCGGTAGCGACCGCGCTGTTAGCGCTGATCGCGCGCATTGCCCGGGTGCGAATCGGCCGGCCGCGCGGGACCGAATGGCTCTGGCTGTCCGGAATAGCCGCAACCGGTCTGGTCTTGTTCAATGTCGCCGTGGTCCGCGGAGTCGCTCATGCGGAGCCGGCGACGATTGCGGTTGCCGTCGCCTGTGTGCCGGTCGTCATCGGGCTGGTCGGGCCGTTGCTCGATCGGCAGCGCCCCACTCGTCGGGTGGTTCTTGCGGCGGTCGTCGTCACCATCGGCAGCGTGATCGTCGAAGGTACCGGCCGCACGGACGCTGGTGGTGTCGCGTGGGCGGTGGTTGCGCTGCTGTGCGAGGCGGCGTTCACGCTCCTCGCGGTTCCGGTGCTGCGCCGTCAGGGTGCCTGGGGCGTCTCATTCCACGCCGTCTGGATTGGCACGGTCATGTTGCTCGTGCTCGCGGTGCTGATCGAAGGTCCAAAGTCCGCGCTACTGCTCCGCGTCAATGATTGGGCTGCCATTGGGTATCTCGCGGTCATGGTCACGGCCGTCGCCTTCCTCTGTTGGTACACCTGCGTCACGATCATTGGATCCGGTCGGGCCGGCCTGCTCACCGGCGTGGCCCCGCCGGCTGCGGCTTTCGCCGGCGCGGCAACCATCGGCCAACTTCCGGCGTTGCCCGTCTGGCTGGGTATCGCCGTGGTCTGCGTTGGCCTTGCGGTGGGCCTCCGGTCCCGAGGACATACGCCAGCTCCCCACCAGCGTGAAGATCTCGAAACGAAGGGATCGGAGCCTTTCCACCCGAGGACAGCCGCCGTAGTTACTGATGAGTAATATTTTGTTATGGCTCGCGAGAACCGAAAAGTGGTCTTTGTCGACGGCGTACGCACCCCCTTCGGCAAGGCCGGCTCGATGTATGCCGAGACAAGGGCAGATGACCTCGTCGTCGATTGCATACGAGAGCTGCTGAGGCGCTATCCAGAACTACCGCCGGAACGTGTCGACGAGGTCGCGATCGCAGCAACCACCCAGACCGGCGACCAGGGCCTGACCATTGGGCGTTCTGCGGCGTTGCTGGCTGGACTGCCGCGATCCGTACCCGGCTTCGCAATCGACCGGATGTGCGCCGGGGCCATGACCGCGGTGACGACGACAGCCTCGGGAATCGCGTTCGGCGCCTATGACGTCGCTATCGCCGGAGGCGTCGAGCATATGGGCCGGCATCCCATGGGCCAAGGTATCGATCCGAATCCCAGGATCGTGACCGAGAAGCTGGTCGACCAATCCGCCCTGATCATGGGATCGACGGCGGAGAATCTTCATGATCGCTTTCCGGAGATCACCAAAGACCGTGCCGATGCCTTCGCGGCGCTCAGCCAGCAGCGAGTACAGAGCGCCTATGACGCGGGTGTCATCCAAGAGTCGTTGGTCGCAGTCGCGACACCGAGCTCCGAGCTTGGTTGGGGGCTGGCGGTAGCCGACGAACAGCCCCGGCCGGGTACCACCGTCGAGACTTTGGCCACCTTGCGGACCCCCTTCCGGCCGCACGGGCGAGTCACGGCAGGCAACGCTGCGGGGCTCAACGATGGGGCAACCGCGTGCTTGTTGGCGGCCGAACCCGTCGCCGCTGAGTTGGGTCTTCCCGTCGCCATGAGACTGGTTTCATTCGCGTTTGCCGGGGTGGATCCCGAGGTGATGGGGGTCGGGCCGATTCCTGCGACGGAGAAGGCGTTGGCGAAGGCCGAGTTGTCGATCAAGGACATCGGTGCCTTCGAAATCAACGAAGCTTTCGCCGTACAGGTGCTCGCCTTCTGTGATCATTTCGGACTTGCCGCTGATGATCAGCGGATCAATCCGTACGGTGGTGCCATCGCCCTCGGCCATCCGCTTGCCAGCTCGGGCGTGCGCTTGATGATCCATCTGGCGCGGGCGTTCCGGGAGCACCCAGACGTCCGCTATGGGATCACCACGATGTGCATCGGTCTCGGTATGGGCGGAACGGTGATCTGGGAGAACCCGCACTTCTCCGCCGAGCTCGAGGCGGCGGCATGAAGAACGGTGAGCTCGCCCAGCTGATCACCGAGGCCGCTGCCAGAAGCGAGGATGAGGTCGTAACCCGGGCATTGAGCCGAGATGTCACATTGCCCCATGCAGCGGGCACCGCGGTGTTGATCACGCTGGACAACGGCCGCGGTGCCACTCGACCGAATACATTGGGCGCGCGTGGTCTCGACGAGCTGAACCGAGCCCTGGATGCTGCGCTGACGCGGACCGACATCGCGGCGATCGCTATCACCGGAAAACCGTTCATGCTAGCCGCGGGCGCCGACCTCACTGGATTCGCCAAGATCATCAACCGCGACCAGGCGCTGGCCATCGCACGGATTGGGCATGCCGTTTTCGACAAGCTGCGGGCATCTCCCGCACCGACTTTCGCCTTCATCAACGGACTCGCGCTGGGAGGCGGGTTTGAGCTCACGCTGCACTGCCACTACCGGACAGTTTCGGCGGCTGCCTCGGGGATCGCCCTACCCGAAACGTCGCTGAGCCTGGTTCCCGGTTGGGGCGGAGCCTTCATCGTGCCCAACCTGATCGGTGCCGAGCGAGCCGTTCAGCTGATCATCGAGAACCCACTGAACCAGAACAGGATGCTGACTGGCCCTCAGGCGTACGAGCTGGGCCTGGCGGACGCAATCTTCGACGGCGCCGACTTCCTCGCCCGCTCGCTGGACTGGGCGGGTCAGGTCGTCACCGGCTCCGTGGCCGTGTCACGACCCGAGGTCGACCGCGGTCCGGCCTGGGATGCCGCGATGGCTGAAGGTCGCAGCTTCGTCGACGGCAAGGTCTTCGGCGCTTCCCCAGGGCCATATCGGGCGCTTGAATTGATGACGGCCGCAAAGGCGTCCGACCGGGCTGAGGCGTACGCGGCTGAGGACGAAGCGCTTGCAGATCTGATCATGAGTCCGGAACTGCGAGCCAGCCTCTACGCGTTCGATCTTGTTCAGAAGCGTGCCCGGAAGCCGGCAGGTGCACCTGATACCGCACTGGCCCGGCCGGTCACCAAGATCGGCATTGTCGGCGCGGGCTTGATGGCCAGCCAGCTCGCCGTGCTGTTCCTGCGTCGGCTGCAGGTGCCGGTGGTGATCACCGATCTCGATCAAGAGCGGGTCGACAAGGGCTTGAGCTACGTTGGAGCCGAGATCGACAAACTGCTTGGCAAGCGGCGCATCTCCCCGGACGCGGCAAACCGATTGCGGACGCTGATTTCGGGCACGACCGAGCTGATCGACTTCGCCGACTGCGACTTCGTCATCGAGGCGGTCTTCGAAGAGATGTCGATCAAGAAGCAAGTGTTTGCCGATCTTGAAAAACATGTTTCAGATCGCTGCGTGCTCGCCAGCAATACCTCCTCGCTGTCCGTTGCCCAGATGGCCGCCGATCTTGATCATCCTGAGCGGGTGATCGGCTTTCACTTCTTCAATCCGGTAAGCGTCATGCCGCTGATCGAGATCGTCCGGGCTCCGGCGACCGATGAGGACACCCTAGCGACGGCCTTCGACGTTGCGAAAACGCTGAAGAAGAACGCCGTGCTCGTCAAGGATGCGGCCGGCTTTGTGGTGAACCGGCTGCTACTCCGGTTTATGGCGGAGATCTTCGCGACGGTCGATGAGGGAACGCCGGTCGAGGTCGCCGATGCCGCGCTGCGACCGCTCGGATTGCCCATGTCGCCCTACGTGCTGCTCCAGCTGGTCGGCGCGGCTGTTGCTCTGCATGTGGAGGAAAACCTGCACGCAGCCTTCGGGGATCGCTTCCCGGTATCGGCGAACTTGCAGGCACTCGTGGCTTCCGGAAGGGCGGGCATCTATGACTGGAACGCCGACGGCGAGCCCTACGTCAGCGACGAGACC
>Ga0207706_10006728_pt1 | contig 10627 bp, 8 predicted proteins | sample KBSC53metaG_FD_184318 | JGI IMG/M metagenome (GOLD analysis project Ga0207706, IMG submission 184318) | Corn rhizosphere microbial communities from Kellogg Biological Station, Michigan, USA - KBS C5-3 metaG (SPAdes) (version 2) | ecosystem: Host-associated > Plants > Roots > Rhizosphere > Soil ... | reverse complement strand
GCTTGAATCAATTCGAGCGGATTGCGCAGCGCCAGCGCAACAATATTCGCGTTCGGGTGGCCGAAGAACTTGTTCGCCACCTGCTCTTGCTTGGGTCGCGCCGGTGGATGGAAACAGAGTGCAACGCCCAAGTTTTCGATCTCCGCCCAAAGCGGATCGAAACAGCGATCGTGAATTCTCCTGCCGTTGATCGGCTCCGGACAAAGTGACAGCGCCCGAATCCCGAGCTGCTGGACAACACGGCGTACTTCCTCGACCGCGAGCTCGACGTCATGCAAAGTAATCAATGCTGAGGCCTTGAGCCGCTGCGGATTTTCCTTGCAAAAATCAGCAATCCAATTATTCCACGCTCTACACAGATCATTCGCGTACTCCGCTTCCAGCCTTTCGTCGCAATGAAGCGGCGACGTCCGGAAAAGCACCGCCACATCGAGACCCTCGCGCTCCATCGCCTCGACTTGCGAAACCGCGTCATATTCCCGCGCGACTGCGAAATCATAACGGTCGGCCACCTGCTTCTGACCGTGATCGATCACATCGCTGATGCCGCGTAACGTCTCTTTGCCGCCGGCAATGGAAAATTCGACCCTGCCGTGCTTACCGTTTCTTTGGCCGCGAGGAATTCGGTCGCCCCACTTGGGATTCATATATTTGGCATACAGATTCGCCGCATCATAGACGTGCATGTCACTGTCGAAACAACGAAAGCCGTTCTTCATGGGCAATTCTCCTTGATAGATTTCGGAAGGATTCCTCAACACCCGCTCGGAATGACAACCCATAGACACCAGGTTAAAACGACTTGAAGGGCTTGAACTCGATCCTCACAGATCCAGCGTATTCGGCGCAAACAATTCTTCCACTGGCATCTTCCTATCTGCCAATCCCTGCTCGTAGAGGTAAGTCGCCAATGTTTCGACGACATCGCGATTCTTTTCCAAACCGTATGGCCACGGATCATTACCGAGAATTCGTTCTTGTTCTTCAACGGGCCCGCGAAACCAGGCAAGGCTGATTTTATACGGCGATAAGTCCTTCAACCGCGCGTAGGCCTCCTCCTTCGCGCGCTGAAAGGCCTTGAAGAGACTGCGCGCGATCCACGGGTGTTCTTCCCAGACGTTTTGGCGCAATGCCACGGAATGCATGATCGGAAAGATGCCCGTTCGTTTGTAATATTCCGCTTCCACTTTCGGTGCATCCTCGAACAGCCGGCGGATATGCGGCGGCGGGTTGAACAACGACGGAAACAAGCTCGGCACCATGATGGCGTCGAGCTCGCCGTCGAAAAACATCTGATCGGGCTTACGATCGGGGGTGATCCGCTTTACTTTGTACCGTTTCGGCAGTTCCATCTCCATCCGCGCATGGGGTGTCCACAGGTACCATTCAATTTCGTCCAGATTGACCCCGTATTCGTGCTGCAGCATACCACGCATCCAAACCGTAGCGGTTTGCTGAAACTCCCCAAGACCGATCCTTTTGCCAGTAAGATCCTTTGGCTCGCGAATCCCGCTCTTGGTATTGATAAAAATATAAGAATGTCGAAAGGCCCGCGCCGGAAAGACCGGAATTGCAGTTAACGGTTTTCCCAGCGTCCTGGCAGTAATGTACGACGACAAGGAAATCTCCGAAGCATCGAAATCATAATAGTTGAGCATGCGCGTCCAGATTTCGAGATGCGGCAGGACCAGCCAGTTGAGCTCGATGCCTTCGGGCTTGATCGAGCCATCGATCAATGGGTGCGTGCGGTCATAATCGCCGCAGGCTATCGTCAGTTGAAGTGCCATAAGTGCTCCGCTTTTTTTTACCACGAGGACACGAAGCGCCTAGGACCGGCGGAGCATGCTGCGCCCCTACGGTCAGTTCAGAGACATCGTGGCTTCTTGTGATCATTAAAAACAATGCCCGCCCAAACAAAGCAAGGCGTCACCCCCGAATGCTTTAATCGGGGTCCAGTCCGATTCACCCTGGATTCCCGCTAAAAGCATGCGGGAATGACGAAACTGAGAATGCCAGTGCCTCATCCAGTCCTTATTGTGGGGGCGCAGCATGCTGCGCCCTCGGTAATTTCAAAACCTTCCTGTCTCCATGATAAATAATTTTTTACGACAACTTGTCGGCCCATTTTCCAAGAATCTTTTCGCGCAATTCCTGACTCGAGCGCGACACTTTGGGAAACGTGTCCTTCCATTCGTATGGGCGAGTTGCGTCGATGATGGCGCGCGAGTTGAAGCCTTTCTGGTCTTTGGGAATGATCGGATCCAGCGGCCCGCTCCAGCAGCGGCGCAGGATGTCGATGTCGACCGAAGGATCGCTGCGCGTGCACACGGCCCACAAGACTTCGTTCAAATTGGTCGGATCGATGTCATCGTCGACCACGATGGTGTAGCGCCCAAGATAGGCGGCCGCATGGCATTCAGTCGCAATCAATCCCGCCTGGCGGGCGTGGCCGGGATAACGCTGCTTGATCGAAACGACGAGAAATAGATATGCCGCGCCCGCCGCTTCGTGGTACCAGACACCGCGCACGTCTGGCACGCCGGCCGCCTCCAAATCGTCCCAAACCAGTGCAGCTTTGAGCGGCGCGCGCCACTTTCTTGTATAGCCCAAGAGAATCGGATCGTTTCGATGCATGACAGTATGAATTTTTACAATCGGCTCCGGACGCGCCGAGCTACCGTAATATCCGGTCCATTCGCCGAAAGGACCTTCGATCTTTTCCGGTCCCGCCACGCACTCTCCTTCGAGGACGATTTCCGCCGCGGCCGGAATCGGCAGGCCCGTGAATTCACCGCGGATCACGTCCACGGGCTCGCCTTGAATGCCGCCGATGAAATCGTACTCACAGACGCCGTAAGGCACCTCGAGCGCGCCGGCCAGAAAAACCAACGGATCATGGCCAACGGAAATCGCTACCTTGAAGGGTTCACCTCGGGCAAACGCCTTGTCCCGATGAATGCGGCCATGCCGTCCCGGCGCGATATAAAAACCGACGGTGTTCTCGTCATGGATCATGACCCGCGCGGTGCCGAGATTGGTCCAACCTTCCTCGGAGTCATGTGTGATATTCACGCTTCCTGTGCCGATATATCTGCCTCCGTCCAGTTCAAACCAGCGTGGCGCCGGGAACGCCAGAATATTCACGTCTTTTTCGCGCTGAACGTTTTCCAGTACGGGCCCGTCGTTCACGAATCGCGGCGCGAGATGTTTCAACTGTTTCGAGCGCCGGCGCCATTCGGAAACAAACTCCATCGCGTTGAGATGTTGCGGCATGCCGAGACTCAAACCGAGCCTTTTGGTCGAGCCCAGCGAGTTGACCAGAACGCGATAACCCTTCGGATAACTTTTTACCGAGTCGAACAACACCGCCGGCGAGCTACCGCGTTCGTTGACGATATCCGCGACACCGCCGATTTCCAAATTCCAGTCGGCTCCTTCGATGGTACGGATTTCGCCAAGCTCGTCAGCTTGTTTGAGCCAACTTCTGAGGCCGTCTGGTTGTTTCATGATGTAGACCTCTGAACACGTTCAAACCGTTCAACCGCTTCGCTCGGTTCAAGCCGTTTAAATCGTTTTCGGATTGGGACATGAATTCGAACCTCGGGAAAACAGCTTGAACGTTTTGAACTACTTGAAGCGATTGAACGCCTATTTGCTCTCTCGTTGCGCTTCCCTCAACAAGCGCAAATCCAGAACACGTGACAACGACGTTTCATCTTTGAGAGCCAGGCGCTCGGTCTCGCGCTTGAGTCCTTCCCGGATGCCCTTTTCGTCCATATCCCCGTCTTTCGAGAACGCGGGCAACATGGATTTGTAAAGCTCGGTCGCGGAAGTCGAATTCACGCTCCATTCTTTACTGATGAACTGCATCGAATCGGTGGGCCGCTGCTGAATGAAGCGCAGGCTTTTGATCGTCGCACTCAACATTCGCCGTACCAGGTCTGGTCGATCACGGATCAACTTGTCTGAAGTTCCCACGCCGGAGAGTGACTGTTCGACGTAATCACCGAAATACGCCAGTGTTCGATAACCCATCTGCGTCGCCATGGTGTTGAAGGGCGGCGATAATACGCCGGCATCGACGTTACCGGCTTTCATAGAGGTCAAAATATTCGACGTCGTTCCCGTGCCGATGAGCGCGACCTCACGATCCGGCGTGAGACCGTTCTTGACCAGCACATACCGCGCGAGCGTATCCGTGGAGGAGCCGATCGCGGTAATGCCAATGATTTTGTTCTTCAGCTCCGGTATCGACTTGATCTCCGGTTTTGCGACTAACCAAAACGAAGGTTTGATGGTAAGAAAGCCGATCACCTTGACCGGCAGTCCGCGCGCCGCTCCAGCCATCACCTGCGACTGCGCGCCGGAAAAATCGATATCCCCCGTCGTCAGGGCCGTCACCTGAATCGTCGATGCAACGAGCACCATCTGCAGATCGATGCCTTCGGTCTGATAGATTCCCTTTTCGCGGCCAAGCGTCACCGGCAAATAGTTCAGGCTCTTCGCGGGATAGGCAAACCGTACCCGATCGGCCGCATCGCTCAACGACCAACAAGTAATCGCCGCGAGATAGAACCCGGCCGCGGCTATGTAATGCTTCGGCTTCAGCATCGCTCTTCGTCTTGTCCGCCCCTCTTTAACAAAGAGGGGTTGGGGGAGATTTTGCATTCGGGCAGTCCGAACAAATCCCCCTTTCCCCCTTTCACAAAGGGAAAACTTGCATAGCGCGCGTCAATGGCGCAAAAAGCTGCCCTGTTCTACTTCATTCCTAACTGGTTCGATACTTCTTGCAGCATCGTAAAGTCGACGACCCTGCCGACGGGCACCGCTTCTTTCACTTGCTGTTCCTTGCGCGCGCGCTCGATGTCCGACTCGAGTACCCGCTCGGGAACGATTCCGTTCGGACTCATGCCTTTAACGTAGATCTCATAAGAAGCCTGCGCGATGCGCGGCTCGAGCTTAAGCCACTCGGCGATCACGCGAACGCTCTCCGGTTTGCTGTTTCGAATAAAAGTCTGCGCCTTCAAAAGCGCGCGCAACATTTTCCGCACCTGGATCGGTTTTTCTTTGAGCGTGTCCACGTGCAGCGCCAATCCCGACACACTGGTCTCGAACACGTCCGCAGCCGATACTAGCCGGACAAAGCCTTTGCTCTCGGCCTCGAAATTAAATGGCGGCGGCACAATCGCCGCGTCCAATTTGCCGCTGAGCAGCGCCTGCAAACGCTGACCGCTGCCTGAGACCTGGAACGCTTGCACGTCCTTTTCCAGTTCCATTCCCGCCTGGCGCAGCATTGCCCTCAACATGAATTCCGTCGAATCGCCGTATCCAGCGAAGCCAATAACTTTTTTCCGGAGCTCCGCCAAGCTTTTTAGCTCCGGTTTCGAAACCAGCACGTGCAGTGGACGTCCGTTGAAGTACATCATCACCTTGAGCGGCAGCCCTTTGACCGCGCTGCGCAGCCCGGCGCCCACAGCCGTCGTGTAACCGATCTCCTTTGTAGTCACCGCGACAATGCCAACGTTAGTCGCAATACGAATAATTTCGGCATCGATGCCTTCCTCGCGAAAGAACCCGCGCGCATAAGCCACTTGCGGCGCGATAAAACTCAAGGAAAGGCTCGGCATTCCGATGCGCACTTTCTCCAGATTTTGTGCCGTGACAATTTCCGTGCGCACCGATAGCACGCTAACAAGCAAAATACCGAGAAACATCGTCCTCCGTCCGTAGCGGATTCTGTTGGAAGAATGGCACATGTCTCGTCCGCTATTTCGACGCACGCCTGAATCCAGATTCGGCGGCTTTGATCTGGGCATAGTGGCTGGATGCTATCGTAAGAGATGTCGACGCGTTGGCATTATTTCTTTTTTCTTGGTCTTTCAGAGCAGCATTAGAATCAATCAGGCTATGCAATTAACAGATCATCTCGCTTTGATGCCCAAGTCTCTTTGCGCTTCCTTCACCAAGCTCAAATCGGCAACTTCGTTCGGGACAACCTGGCGAGTGACTTTGGCGTCCTTCATCGCTGCTTCGATAACCGCTTGTAGGCCGTCCGCAGGAATATTTCCGTCGCCATTAAAGACACGAACCACCGAATCGTACGAGAGCGCGGCATTTTCCTTCGAGGTCCGCCCCCATTCCATCAATGTGTGGATCGCACCATCACGATTAGTCCGGACAAAGCGGTTGGCTTTGATCAATGCTTTGATGACTCTTTTGATTTCGTCCGGCCTATCGCTGATCTTTTTGAGATTCGCGCCCAACCCGACAAACGGAAAATTGAAGAGTTCGTACGCGCGAGCCAAGGCGCGGAAACCGAATTTTCGTCCCTCCACGTCCGCGGGCGGAGAGATCACAATGACATCGACAATGCCTTCTTTGAGCGCCGTGAAGCGCGCCTGGTCGGCGCCCAGAGCGATTATCTTGATTTCCTTTTCCGGATCTATACCCGAGTATCTGAACATCATCCGCGCGGCGATATCGGCAGTGGCGCCGAACGTGCTCACACCGAGGGTTTTTCCTTTTAGGTCTTTTACCGATTTGAATTCCTGGCGCGCCAGCAGCATCTGAGTCGGGCTGTCGAGAAAGCTCGCCACTACTCTCACCGGCAACCCGCGAATCGCGGCACGCACCACCGAGCCGAAGATCGTTGTGTAGTCGATGTCGCCCGTCGCCAGCGCCGTGATCGAGACGTTGGCATTCATGCGGATCACTTCCGCCTCGATATCCTCCTCTTTGAAAAAACCACGCTTCAGCGCGACCGCGGGGGTCAAAAATGCGGCATCGAGACTAGACACGGAGATGCGAACTTTGTCTGCGGCATCGCAGGCATTGACAGCAAGCCAGGCCGGCCATAGGGCAGCCAGCATTGCGATAGCAACTTTTCTCATCGAGAAGCGGAGCCTTTCACTTACGATATTCTTGAGCGGCTTCGAGGATTGACTGAGCGATCGCGCCATAGGCGCCACAACGGCAAATGTTGCCGCTCAGCCATGCGGCAATCTGCTCGCGAGTGGGGTTGGGATTGTCGGTTAACAGTGCTTTGGCGGCCATGATTTGTCCCGGCGTGCAATAGCCGCACTGCGCGCCAATATTCCGAATGAAGGCTTCTTGGAGCGGATCCAACTTGTCACCGTCGGCCACACCTTCGATAGTCAGGACTCTTTTCTGGTGCGCCTCAAAGGCCAAAAAGTTGCACGAGCTCACGGGTCGGCCATCGACCAACACGGTGCAGGCACCGCAGACTTCGGATTCGCAGGATCGTTTCGTCCCGGTGAGGCGCAGACGGTTTCGCAAAAGCTCGAGCAAAGTTTCCTCGATCGGGACGTCGCCCGACCAACATTGTCCATTGACGGTAAACGATAGCTTGAAACTGGATTGCGGAGTCATAGGCATAGGATTGGCGATGGTTCTTTAACCAAGCTTTTAGTATGAATATGGAATCGAGGGCAACAGCCGGGAGGCGCGTCAATGCCAATTTCCCGGCAAACATGGTAAGCAAAACGAAAAGATCCCGCTAATAATTCGTCAATTGTGGAAGGAGCCTTATATGTATAACGGACAAAAAGTGGTCGATGTCCACGGTCACATGACAACCCCGGCGCCGTTTCGGCAGTTTCTCGCCGAAACGGTTTCTCAGAACACATCGGGCCGCAAGCTCGATATGACCGACGAACAACTGGAAAACGCGCAGCAGCGTCATCTCAAGTTCATGGACGATCGGAATATCGATATCCAGCTGATCGGCCCGCGCCCCATTGCCATGTGGCACTGGATGCGCCCGTTCCTGCAGGAATATTGGTGCCGCGTCACCAACGATGTTATCGCGCGCATTGTGAAACTTCATCCCGATCGCTTTCGCGGTATGGCGCAACTGCCGCAATCGAAGGACAAAGATACGCGCAACTGTATCGCCGAGCTCGAACGCTGCGTAAAGGATCTCGGTTTTGTCGGCGCCTATCTGAACCCCGATCCCGCCGGCGACAAGCACACGCCGGGCGTGCACGAGGAGTATTGGCATCCGCTTTACGAGAAGGCGATCGAGCTCGACGTGCCGTTGATGGTGCATCCGTCGATCGGTTACGATCGCCGCCTGGAAATCATTCCGGCGAATTACCAGATGAATAATTACCTTGAGGAATTTGTCGCGATGCAGCTTTATTCGCACAGCAAAGTGTTCGAGACTTTTCCCAAACTCAAGATCGTTATCTGCCACTGCGGCGGCGGCTTGAACCGTTTCATTCCTACCGATCATCACGTTGGCCAGCGCGACCTGAAAAATAATTTATACTACGATGCCTGCTGCTACGACGTCCTCTATCTAGAAGCAGCCATCAAGCAGCGCGGTGTCGATCAAATGCTCTTCGGTTCCGAATCCCCCGGGTCTGGCGGTGCCGTGCGGCCGGAAACCGGCAAGCCGTCCGATGATCTGGTTCCGGTCATCGACGGTTTGAGTTTTCTCAGTAACGAAGACAAACTGAAAATTTTTCAAAAGAACCCGCTGAAGGTCTTCACGAAAGTGAAGATCTAAATAAAAATCGAGAATGGACGATGGAAGATCGGTGCGCCGCCATCCTCCACCCTCGATACTCTATCCTCGAATAGACACGGAGACATAGATGGCGTTAAAGAACCTCAACAAGCCAGTACCCAGAATTGAAGGAGCAGACAAAGTCTCAGGCAAAATGCGCTATGCGGCGGATATTCCCGTTCCCGCAGCATTGTCGGCGAAAATTCTTCGCGCGTCTTTGCCCCATGCGCGTATTCTCGGCATCGATACGCGCAAAGCTAAGAAGCTTTCCGGCGTTCGCGCGATTATCACCGGCCCCGATGTCGCCGGCGTGATGGTCGGTTTGCGCATGAAAGATATGCCGCTCTTGGCGCAAGATCGGGTGCGCTATGTCGGTGAGCCGGTTGCGGCGGTGGCGGCCGATGACGATGAGATTGCCGAGGAAGCTCTCGGACTGATCGATGTGCAATATGAAGAGCTGCCCTTTGTCACCGATCCGATCGAGGCGATTCGTCCTGGAGCTCCGTTGCTGCACGACAATCCGGCGCAGTATAAGAATGCACCTGAGCGCGACACCGAGTTGCTCAACGTGCAATCCTACGGCAAATGGTCGAATGGCGATCTCGAAGCCGGCTTTCAGAAAGCCGCGCAAATTTTCGAGCACACCTTCCGAACGCCTTTGGGGTTTCACGGCTATATCGAACCGCAAGCTTGTACCGTGCAGATCAACGACGAGGGTCGAGTGGAAATTTGGGCTTCGAACAAAGCTCCGTTCACCTTGCGCGCCCGGCTCGCGCGCGATCTTGGCCTCGATGAAGCAAATATCAAAGTCCATATTCTTCCCGTCGGCGGTGATTTCGGCGGTAAAACTTCCGTCGTCGAAGCGCCGGTCTGTTATTTTCTCGCCAAAAAAACCGGCAAGCCTGTCCGCATGGTGCTTGAGTACACTGAAGAGTTGACCGCAGTATCCCATCGCCATCCCGCTGTAGTCACTCTGCGGACCGGCGTCGATGCTGACAACAGACTCTGCGCGATGCAGGTGCGAGCGGTTTTCAGCGGCGGCGGCTATGCCGCGCTGAAGGCCAATGCCGAAGTAACGGTCCAGGGACCGCGCCGCGCAGCGAGTTATTACCGCATCCCGGCGATTCAGGTCGAGACCATTTGCGCCTACACCAACCAGGTTCCCTGCACACAGACGCGCACGCCGGGCAGCCCGCAGACAACATTTGCGGTTGAATCCCACATCGACATCATCGCCCGCGAGTTGGGCATGGATCCCGTCACCTTTCGTATGAAGAATCTGCTCAACGACGGCGATCCAACGCCGTTTGGACAGAAGCTCAAAGGCGTGGTCGTCAAGCAAGTCCTCCAGAAGGCTCTCGACAGCGCGGGCTGGAAAAAACCGAAGGGCAAAAACATCGGCCGCGGCGTCGCGGTTTACGAGCGGCCCTCCGGCGCCGGCAAATCGGGCGCGGCCATTACCATCGAGCAAGATGGCGCGGTCAGCGTTAATTTGGGAGTGCCCGACGTCGGTCCAGGCATTCACACCGTCGTCCAGCAGATCGTCAGTGAGGTTCTCGATCTGCCGCGTGAGCGGGTCGATATCGTGGTCGCGGATACCGACACGTCCCCGTATGATTCCGGCACCGGCGGTAGCAAATCGACCAACAGCGTCGGAACCGCAGCTTATCAAGCCGTCAACGAACTCAAAGAAAGATTAATTGCGTTGGCGGCTGCACGTCTCGGCTGCCAGCCGGAACAGATTCAGCCAACGAATGGACGCTACACTGCTCCTGGACGCAAGGCCATGCCATTTAGCGATCTGATTACACTTGCGGTCGAACAAAACGGCGGCCCGCTCACCCATCTGAGCATCTACGAGCCTGCGCGCGCGCCGATCACTTCGTTTGCCGCGCAGGTCGCGGAAATCGAGGTAGATCGTGGGACCGGTCACGTCAAGGTCAAGAAACTAACGACCGTGCACGATTCCGGAACCGTATTGAACCATCTAAGCTATACCGGACAAATCGACGGCGGCGTGATCACCGGATTGGGATTCGCTCTCATGGAAGACAATTCCTTGGTCGACGGTAGAATGATCACCGCCAATCTTGGCGA
>Ga0207706_10006726_pt1 | contig 10627 bp, 9 predicted proteins | sample KBSC53metaG_FD_184318 | JGI IMG/M metagenome (GOLD analysis project Ga0207706, IMG submission 184318) | Corn rhizosphere microbial communities from Kellogg Biological Station, Michigan, USA - KBS C5-3 metaG (SPAdes) (version 2) | ecosystem: Host-associated > Plants > Roots > Rhizosphere > Soil ... | reverse complement strand
CCGGGCGCAGATGGTCGGGATCATCCGTCGCCACATGGAAGCGGCCGGGTTCCTCGACATCCAGACGCCGATCCTCTACAAGTCGACGCCCGAGGGCGCACGCGACTTCGTCGTCCCGAGCCGCCTCCACAAGGGGCGCTTCTTCGCACTCCCGCAGAGCCCGCAGACCCTCAAGCAGCTGACGATGATCGCGGGCTTCGACCGCTACTACCAGATCGCGATCTGCTTCCGCGACGAGGATCTCCGCGCCGACCGCGTGCAGGAGATCACGCAGCTCGACGTCGAGATGAGCTTCCCCGACCAAGAGGTGCTCTTCGCGCTGATGGAGGAGATGTTCGCCGCGATCTGGCGCGAGTGCATCGACGTCGAGATCCCCACTCCGTGGCCGAGGATGACCTTCGCCGAGGCCGACCGGCGCTTCGGATCGGACAAGCCCGACACGCGCTTTGGTCTCGAGCTCGAGGACGCGACGGAGGTAACGCGCGGCTCCGAGTTCGGCGTCTTCGCCGGCGCCGACGCCGTCCGGTTCCTGCGCGTGCCCCGGACCTACTCGCGCGCCGAGCTCGGTGCGCTCGAGGAGATCGCGAAGGAACGCGGCGCGAAGGGCCTGGCGTACGTCGTCCGGGACGAGAGCGGCGAGCTCCGCTCCCCGATCGCGAAGTTCCTCTCGGAACGGGAGCTCGACGCCCTGGCGCCCGCGCCCGGCGAGACGCTGCTGTTCGCGGCCGACACCTGGGAGACGACCTCGCGGGTCCTGGGCAACCTGCGGCTCCATCTCGGACACGAGCTCGGCCTGATCGACGACACGGCGTTCACCTTCCTCTGGGTCACCGACTTCCCGATGTTCGAGTGGGACGAGGACGAGAAGCGCTGGACGGCGGTGCATCACCCGTTTACGCGCCCCACCGACGAGTGGCGCGAGCGGTTCGACGAGGATCCCCGCCACGCCCTCGCGTACGCATACGACATCATCGTGAACGGCAACGAGCTCGGCGGCGGGTCCGTCCGGATCCACGAGCCCGACATCCAGGCGCGCGTCTTCGATCTCCTCGCGCTGACCGAGGAGCAGCAACGTTCGCAGTTCGGCTTCCTGCTCGACGCGCTGGCGATGGGCGCTCCGCCGCACGGAGGCATCGCGCTCGGCATCGACCGGATGACGATGGTCCTCGCCGGCGAGCCGAATCTCCGCGACGTGATCGCCTTCCCGAAGAACCAGGCCGGGCTCGATCCGATGTCCGGCGCGCCGAGCGAGATCACGCACGCGCAGCTCGACGAGCTCGGCCTCACCGTCGTCGCGCCGCAGGAGCCAGGCTGAGCGCGCGCATCGCCCAGCGTCTGCTGTCGCTTGCCGCCGTCGCCCTGCTCGCGGGCCTGATCGCGGTCGCGGTGGTGGAGCAGCGCGACGCCGAGCCGGTGGCGGCGCCCACCGGGGCCGTGGCCGCCGGCGGCGGCTGGTACGAGGCGCTCGCTGCGCCGCGCGCCCCTGGGGTCGATGCCGAGCGCACGAGCTGCGGGCTCGTGCTGACCCAGCGCTCGCTCGGGGTCACGCACCCTGTCCTCCCGTGCGGCGCGAAGATCCTGATCCGCTACGGCGGCGAGACGGTGCTCACCGAGGTGATCGACAACGAGCTCACCGCCACGGGGCGGCAGTTCGAGCTGACGCCGGCACTCGCGACGCTCGTGGGGCTGGACGGCACGCAGGCGATCGACTGGCGCTACGCGACACCAGGCTGACCGCGGAGCGGGAAAGGCGAGTAGACTGGGGTGCAGCTCGACGTTGCGCGTGGCCTCGGGCTCTCTACGTGAACCAACGACGACACGAAGGGAGCTCGCGTCCGGAGGACGGTTTCACCAGAATCCGGCAGGGCACCCACCTGGAGAAGCGGGTTCGCTTTTCCGGCCCGGGGTCACGCGGAACGCCGAGCTTCTCTCCATGAGCGGGCCGATCGTCGCTCTCGACCACGTCCAGGTCGCCGCGCCCTTCGGTTGTGAGGAGGCGGCGCGCGGCTTCTACGGCACGCTCCTCGGGCTCGAGGAGATCCCGAAGCCGCACGCGCTCGGCACGCGCGGCGGCGTCTGGTTCCGCGTCGGTGCCACCCAGGAGCTGCATGTCGGGGTGGCCGACCCGTTCGTGGCAGCGGGCAAGGCCCATCCGGCGCTCCGCGTCTCGACGCCTCGCGAGCTCGAGCGGCTCGCCGGCCTCCTCGAGACGGGCGGCTTCGCCGTCCGCTGGGCCGACCCGACGGAGGTCCCTGGCGCCACGCGGTTCTTCGTCGACGACCCCTGGGGCAACCGGCTCGAGCTTCTGGCCTGAACGTCAGGAGCATCGACTCGCGCGTGCGGCGGCTCTTGCGGGGCCTCGACAGGGCTTCGGCTGCGTCTGACGAAGGTGTCAGGCGGGTATCGACTCCGCGGAGCGTTGCTCCGACCGTCCCTTCATACCCTCCACACAGAGTTCGGGGACGATCGAAGCGCCGTCAACGACAAGGAGGCAGGATCATGACCACCCCTCATGGATCGCGCCGGTTCGTGACACGTCGCACGGCCGTCATCGCGATCGTCGGCGCCGCCGTGCTCGCCGTGCTGGTCCCCGTCGGGTCCGCACGCCAGCAGGCGGCCCCGACCAACACCGCTCAGCCGACGATCTCGGGCACTCCGTCCCTCGGCCAGACGCTCACCGCCGCGCCAGGCACCTGGACGGGAGAGCCGACGTTCGCGTACCAGTGGGTCAGGTGCCCGACGTCGGGCGGGGCATCCGACGGTTCGGACTGTGCGGTCATCGGCGGAGCGTCGACCACCGCTTACGTCGTCGCCGCAGGCGACGTCGGCTCGCGCCTCCGGGTCCGCGTGACCGGTTCGAACGCCGACGGCTCGCTGACCGTCGCATCCAACGCCACCGCCACGATCAGCGGCCAGGCAGGCCCGCCGAACACCGCCCTGCCAACCATCGTTGGCTCCGCGGTCGTCGGTCAGACGCTGACTTCGACGCCCGGCACGTGGACCGGCACCGGGATCACGTACGCGTACGCCTGGCAGCGTTGTGACACGAACGGGGCGACGTGCGCCGCGATCGCGTCGGCGACACAGAGCACGTACACGCTGACGGGCACCGACAACGGCAAGACGATCCGTGTCGCGGTCACGGCGACGAACACGACGGGCTCGAACACCGCCACGTCTGCGCAGACCGCCGTCGTCACGCAGGGGTCCGGCACGGCTGGCTGCCCGACGGGGACCGGTCCGATCGACGTCGACCGGCTCGCGCCGCCGATCCGCCTGCAGATCAGCCGCCAGCGCATCGCGCCGTCGCCCGTGACCCGCGAGACGAGGACGATCCGCGTCAGCTTCCAGGTCACGGCGTGCCAGGGCCGCCCCGTCGAGGGCGCGCTCGTGTACGCAACGCCGACTCCGTACCAGCAGTTCTCGGCGACCGAGCAGCCGACGGGGAACGACGGCTGGGCGATCCTCACGATGAGCCGCCTGCGGTTCTTCCCGGCAAGCAACCAACAGCAGCTGCTCGTCGTGTTCGCACGGGCGCGCAAGCAGGGCGAGGACCTGCTCGGCGGGATCTCGACCCGCCGGCTCGTCTCGTTCCCGGTCAGGCTCGGCTGACCAAAGCGGCGGGGAGCCGGCCCGGCCGGCTCCCCGCGCTTCATGCAACGGCGGCTCGACTCCGTCCCGATTTGTGGGGGAACGTCACAAAGCCGGCACGAAGACGTGATTCCTGCGTGACACGTTCGCCGATAGCGTGGCATCAGGGACACGGGAGTGCCCCTGGGGGACGTTGGGGCGGCGGACGTCGAGGCGGCCGAGTGCCTGGGCGAGGTGGAGGGCCGACGAGCGGCGCTAGCCTGGACCGATGCCGCACGAGCTGATCGGGGACTCGGCGCGCGGCGAGGCCTACGCTCTCGCGCGCCTCGTCGTGGAGAGCGACCGGATCGTCGAGGCTGACGCGCCGGGGATGTCGCGGCCGCTCGCGGGGTTGACCCTGCTCGAGGCGGCCGCCGTGCCCGGAGAGACGCTTGCGGCGGATGCCGTTGCCAATGCGCTGGCGCCCGTCGTACGCGCTGCGCCTCGACCGGGCCGCATCGCAGTCGCGATGAGTGGCGGGGTCGACAGCGCCGTGGCGCTCCACCGCGCGGGGAAGGGCGCCGTCGGTGTGACGCTCCGTCTCTGGCTCGACCCGGCGGGGCCTACCGCGGAGCGCGCCTGCTGCTCACCCGACGCGGTCATCCGCGCGCGCGAGACCTGTCACGCGCTCGGCCTTCCGCATGTGACACTGGACCTGCGAGAGGAGTTCAGACAAACGGTCGTGCAGGCGTTCGTGGACGGCTACGCGGGAGGCCTGACGCCGAACCCGTGCATGCGATGCAACGGAGCGTTCCGATTCGATGCTCTGACCGAGTTCACGGAGCGGATCGGCGCCGACGCCCTCTGGACGGGCCACTACGCGCGTGTCGTCCGGCGCAACGGAATGCATCTCGTCGCGCGAGGCGTCGACGCCTGGAAGGACCAGTCCTACATGCTCGCGACGGTCGATCCCGCCCTCCTCGACCGCGTCGCGTTCCCGCTCGGCAGTGAAACGAAGGCCGACGTGCGACGCGAGGCGGAAGGAGCCGGCCTTGCCGCGGCACGCCGTCCCGAGAGCCAGGAGGCGTGCTTCCTGGCAGGCGACGACTACCGGAACTTCCTCACGCGAAGCGGTCTCGAGTCGTCGCCGGGCGACATCGTCGACGAGACGGGGACCGTGCTCGGGCATCACGATGGCCTCTGGCGGTTCACCCCCGGACAGCGCCGTGGCGTCCGTGTCGTCTCGAACGAGCCGCTCCACGTGCTGCGCTCCGACCGCGAGTCCAACACGCTCGTGGTGGGGCCGCGCAGCGCGCTCGGCGCCCGGCACGTCACTGCGTGTGGTCGCCTCTACGACTCCGTCGCCGAGGTCGATGCGAAGCTTCGCTACCGGTCTCCGGCGGTCGCCGCGGGGGTTACGCCCACCGAGGACGGATTCGAGCTCGAGCTCCGAGCGCCGGTCGACGCGGTCGCTCCGGGCCAGGTGGCCGTGCTCTACGACGGTGATGTCGTCGTGGGAGCAGGCATGATCGAGCGCGTCGCGGGGTAGGATCCGGCGCGATGACCCTCGCGTTCTCCGCAGGCGACGCGGCCTACTGGGGCCTGGCGATCTTCCTCGTGCTGCTCGGCGTGGGCTCGCTGTTCGCACTCGTCAAGCTCGGCCAGATGTTCGACAAGGTGTCGTCGCTTGTCGGCGGGGCTGAGCGCGACGCTCTTCCGGTGGTGGTCAAGACCGGCGGCACGGTCGACCGCGTCAACTACCAGCTCGACAAGCTGGACACCGTCACCGACAGCGCGGTCTCGATGGCGGACAGCGCAGACACGGCGGTGAGAGCGGTATCGACTGCCATCTCCAAGCCCGTCGAGAAGGTGTCGGGCTTCACGGCGGGCGTCGCTCACGGATTCGCCTCGTTCCGAAAGAACCGGAGCATGTCGGATGCGATGGACGAGGCCAAGGACGCAGCGCGGCGACGCGAGGAAGATCTCACGCAGGATCTCCGCGGCGCAGGCCCGACCCCACAGTCGAGCGAGCGCCCGACGCCTACACCGACACCGTCGCCTACGCCGAAGCCAGATCCTTGGCCGCGACCGGAGCCGACACCGAAGCCCGACCCGGCGCCAATCCCGCCCGACGACCTTCCCTGATCCGGCACGGCCCTCGGGGCGTAACGCGAGGATGCGCCCGAACACCGCTCGGCACCACGAGTGCTCGGGCGCCCGAGCCGCACGGAGTCGCGAACGGATCGCGCGACGAGCTCGGCACGAAGTCGGCACGAAGACGTGACTCCTGCGTGACGCTTTCGCCGATAGCGTGGCATCAGGGACACGGGAGTGCCCCTGGGGGAGGTTGGGGCGAGTGACGCCGGCGTCACCGCGGCAGCTGGGGCCGTCGAGTGTTCATCGGCGACGACGAGCGCCTAAACGCGGAAACGACCCCGGTACGATCGACGGATGCCAACGACCGCCGAGCTCCGCGAGGCCTTTCTCTCCTTCTTCGAGTCGAACGGGCACCTGCGCTTTCCGTCCTTCCCTCTGATCCCGCCGCCCGAGGATCCGTCGACGCTCTTCATCTCGGCCGGGATGCAGCCGCTGAAGCCGTACTTCTCGGGCGTGAAGACACCGCCGGCGCCGCGCTTCACGACCGTGCAGAAGTGCCTCCGCGCGGGCGGCAAGGACACCGATCTCGACGAAGTCGGGATGACTGCGCGGCACGCCTCGATGTTCGAGATGCTCGGCAACTTCTCGTTCGGCGACTACTTCAAGGACGGCGCCGTCGACTACGCCTGGGAGTACGTCACGCAGCACCTCCAGCTCGAGCGCGAGAGGCTCTGGGCGACGGTCTTCGCGGGCGACCCCGGCCTCGGGCTCGGAGAGGACGAGGTTGCGGTCGCGGCATGGCAGCGGGTGGGAATCCCGCGCCAGCGCATCGTGCCGTTCCCGCGTTCGGACAACTTCTGGGGGCCTGCAGGCGAGACCGGCCCGTGCGGCCCGTGCTCCGAGCTCCACTACGACCGCGGCCCGGAGTTCGGGTGCGGCGAGGCCGGCTGCGGCCCGAACTGCGAGCGGTGCGATCGCTACATCGAGTTCTGGAACCTCGTCTTCATGGAGTTCGATCTCGCCGTCGACGGTTCGCTCACCCCCCTACCGAAGCAGAACATCGACACCGGGATGGGCCTCGAGCGCTGTGCGATGCTCGTCCAGGGCGTCGACTCGATCTTCGACACCGACGGCTTTCGGTTGATCATGGACTGGATCGCCGAGGAGTCGGGCGTGCCCTACGGGACGTCGCCCGAGGCGACCAAGGCGCACCGCGTGCTCTGCGACCACGGCCGCGGCGTGACCTTCCTCGTCGCGGAGGGGGTGACGCCGTCGAACGAGGGCCGCGGCTACATCCTGCGCCGGCTGATCCGCCGCTCGGTTGTTCAGGCACGCCGCATCGGCCTGCCGGCGGTCTTTCCGTTGCCGCGCATCGTCGTCGAGCAGGTCGGCCCGTGGTATCCGGAGGTCGTCGAGAACGCCGCCGAGATCGAGCGCGTCGTCCGCGCCGAGGAGGAGCGGTTCCGCGAGACGCTCGACCGCGGAATGAAGGAGTTCGAGGAGCTCGCGGGCGCCGACATCGGCGCGGCGGACGCCTTCCGTCTCGCCGCGACCTACGGCTTCCCGATCGAGCTGACGGTCGAGCTCGCACGGGAGCGAGGCCACGCGGTGGACGTCGACGGCTACCGGGTGGAGATGGAGCGCCACCGCGAGATCTCGCGCGGGACAGGGGAGAAAGGCCTTGGTCAGCGTGCCGCCGACTTCGCCCAGACGGCCGGCTTCGCGACCGAGTTCGTCGGCTACGCGAAGGTGGACGTCCTCACACAGCTCGGCGCGCTCGAGGATCTCGGTGACGGAACGTTCCTCGCGAAGCTGCGCGAGTCGCCTTTCTACCCCGCGGGTGGAGGCCAGGTGACCGACCAGGGCTGGATCGAGCGCGACGACGACGCGGCCGTTCGCGCGGAGCTGATCGAGGCCTACCGCTTCGACGCCGACCAGGTGCTCGTCCTCCGCGGCCAGGGCTTCGCCTCCGGCGACCGCGTGCGCGCGGTGGTGCCGTGGGCCGTCCGGTTCCCGACGATGGCGAACCACACCGCGACGCACCTGCTTCAGGCGGCGCTCCGCGAGGTGCTCGGCGAGCACGTCGTGCAGGCCGGCTCGGCCGTGCGTCCCGACAAGCTGCGCTTCGACTTCACGCATGCGTCGCAGCTGACGCCCGAGGAGCGCGAGGCGATCGAGCAGCGTGTCAACCGCGCGATCTTCGCGAACGTGCGCGTCAACACCTTCGAGACGACGCTCGACGAGGCTCGCAGGCTCGGCGCCATGGCGCTCTTCGGCGAGAAGTACGGCGACGTCGTCCGCGTCGTCGACGTCGAGGGCACGTCGACGGAGCTCTGCGGCGGCACCCACGTGCGCTCGACGGCGGAAATCGGTGCCTTCGCCATCCTCGGCGAGGGCTCGGTCGGCGGTGGGACGCGCCGGATCGAGGCCGTCACCTCAGGTGAGGCATGGGTCTCACTGCGGGCGCGCGCGACCGAGGCCGATGCGCTCCGGGCCGAGCTGGAGGAGACCCGCCGTGAGCTGAAGCGCAAGCCGCAGGCAGCGGAGGCAACGGCCGACCCCGATGCTGTCGTCATGTCCGTCGACGGCGTCAATGTCGTCGTGCAGGCCGTCGACGGCTTCGAGGGCGACGCCCTCCTCGACCTCTCCGACCGGCTCAAGCAGCGGCACACACCGGCGGCGGTGGTGCTCGGCTCCGCCGGAGACGGCAAGGTGTCGCTCGTCGCGAACTTCGACGACGCAGTCGCGAGCCGTGTCAGCGCCGCGGACGTGATCCGCGGGGCGGCCCCGCTCGTGGGCGGCGGCGGCGGCGGACGTCCGACGATGGCCCGCGCGGGCGGCAAGGACGCCGGGAAGCTCCCCGAGGCGCTGGCCGAGGCGGAGCGGTTGATCCGCGCGGCTCTGTGAAGACGCTCGCACTGGACTACGGCGCCGCGCGCACCGGCGTAGCGGTGTCGGACGCGACGGGGACGCTGGCGCGGCCGGTCGGGATCGTCGAGCGGGCCGCGAGCGATGCGGGCCTGGACCGGATCGGCGCGCTGGTGGCCGACCACGAGGCCGAGCTGGTCGTCGTCGGGCTCCCGCTGACGCTGCGCGGCGAGCGCGGCGCGCAGGCGCGCGAGACCGAGGCGTTCGTTGAGGCGCTCCGCGCGCGGCTCCAGGTTCCGGTGGAGACAGAGGACGAGCGGTTCACGACCGTTCTCGCCCAGCAGACGGGCGGCCGCGCGCCGGAGGACGCGCTCGCCGCCGCCCACCTCCTGCAGGGCTGGCTGGAGCGCGCGCGATGAAACGCGGGCTCGCGCTTCTCCTGGGCGTCGCACTCGTCGGCGTCGGGGCCTTCGCGGCGACGGCGTGGATCGCGGGCGGGAACGACGAGGCGCCCGCGGTGACCGCCACCGCTCCACCGCCGCTCGCCCGCCTGACGATCATCTTCCCGGAGGGGTTCACGATCCGCGAGATGGCCGACCGGGTCGCGGCGGTCAGAGCCATCGCGATCCGCAAGCGCGGCGTCACGCCGCTGCTCACGCGGGAGGGCTACCTCCGCGCCGTCGATCGTGCCGTCGCACCGCCGCGGTTCCGCAAGGACATGACGCGCGACTCGCTCGAGGGCTTCCTCTTCCCGGCGTCGTACGAGTTCACGCAGAAGACGACTGCGCGCAAGCTCGTCGCCGATCAGCTCACGGCCTTTCGCCAGCGCTTTCGGACGGTGGACCTCTCCTACGCACGCTCGAAGAACCTGACCCCGTACGACGTGCTGATCATCGCGTCGATGATCGAGAAGGAGACGGCGGTGCCGCGGGAGCGCCGCCTCGTCGCGGCGGTCATCTACAACCGGTTGCGGAACCGCATGCCGCTCGGGATCGACGCGACGGTCCGCTACGGCCTGAACATTCCGGGCACCGAGTCGCTGACGAAGGCGGCGCTTCGCTCGAACTCGCCGTTCAACACACGGCTACGTCCCGGGTTGCCGCCGACGCCCGTCGCGAACCCGGGCCTTGCCTCGATTCGCGCCGCGGCGAACCCCGCGCGGGTCGACTACCTCTACTACGTCCGCAAGCCGAAGTCGATCGCGCACTACTTCACGGCGGACGAGTCGGACTTCCTCCACAAGGTCTGCCAGTACGGCTACGCCTGCGACTGACGCTCGCGGTCCTGCCGGTCGGCACCATCACGCTGCGCACGCACGTACTCGCGGGCACGCTCGACCAGCTCGTCGAACACCTCGCCGAGGTGATCGGCGGGTGCCCGATCCGCGTTGAGCCACTCGGGCGGGAGCAGCTCGCGCCGCGCCCGCTCGTGCGCCTGGCTCGCCTCGAAGAGACGCACCAGCCTCCGATCGACATTGTCGACGTCCACGACGTCCGTATCGGCAGGTAGGCGCACATGTGTGACCCCGATCGTTCGTACGGGGATACTCCATCCGTGCCCGGCCACTCCCATGAGGCGCTCGCGGTGACGTGGCGACCCTTCGTCCCATGATCGAGATACGCGGCACGACGACGCTCGTCGGGCTGCTCGGCTGGCCGACGTCGCACTCGCTGTCCCCGACGATGCAGAACGCCGGATTCGAGGCGCTCGGGCTCGATTGGGCCTACGTGCCGCTGCCGACGCCGCCCGAGCTCCTGCCGGACGCCGTGCGGGGGCTCGTCGCGGTGGGCTTCGCCGGCGCGAACGTGACGATTCCGCACAAGCAGGCGGTCGTCGGGCTGTGCGACGAGCTCGACGAGATCGCGCGGCGCGCGGGGTCGGTCAACACGCTCGTGATCTGCGATGGACGCGTCCACGGCTCGTCGACGGACGGGCTTGCGGTGACGACGCAGATCGAGGCGGAGGGGCGCCGCGCGCTCGTGCTCGGCACCGGCGGGGCGGCGAAGGCGGTCGCAGCCGCGCTGGAGGACGCGGGCGCGGAGGTCGTCGTGCGCGGGCGACGGGACGCCGGCTGGCCGCCGTCCGCCGAGGG
>Ga0207706_10006719_pt1 | contig 10635 bp, 4 predicted proteins | sample KBSC53metaG_FD_184318 | JGI IMG/M metagenome (GOLD analysis project Ga0207706, IMG submission 184318) | Corn rhizosphere microbial communities from Kellogg Biological Station, Michigan, USA - KBS C5-3 metaG (SPAdes) (version 2) | ecosystem: Host-associated > Plants > Roots > Rhizosphere > Soil ... | reverse complement strand
ACGAACAGAATAATAAAAAGCTATGAGCTTACAGCTTATAGCTAAAAGCTTTTTTTATGATCAAGAATTATTTTAAAACCGCCTGGCGGAATTTGACAAAAAACAGGATTTCTTCGTTGATTAACATCAGTGGTCTTGCAGTGGGTATGGCAGTTGCCATGCTGATAGGTTTATGGATCTATGATGAACTGTCTTTTAATAAATATCATCAGAATTACGATCGCGTTGCTAAGATAATGACGCGTGGCGTTGATCCCAAAGAAGGCCCTTACGTCAACGGTTCAGTGCAATATCCCTTAGCAACAGAACTGCAGACAAACTACGGCGACAATTTCAGGCATATTATCAGGGCATCATGGGTGCAGGATTATATTCTTACCGCCGGAGAAAAAAAGCTATCCGGTAAAGGAGCATTCATGGACGAAGACGCGCCTGGAATGTTTACATTAAAAATGCAGAAAGGAAATTGGAAGGGCCTGCATGACCCTCATTCTATCATGCTTTCAGCATCTATTGCTAAAGCCCTGTTTGGAAACACCGAGCCCCTGAATCAAATCATTCTCATCAGTAATAAGACAAGTGTAAAAGTAACCGGCGTGTATGAAGATCTTCCCCTCAATTCGCAATTCGCCTTTGTCAAATTCTTTTCACCCTGGGCTCTATGGGAAGCTGAAAACGATTGGATAAAAAAATCAGTCAATAATTGGGATAATCATTTTTTACAAATTTATGCGGAAATAAAACCGGGATTGAATTTTAAATCTGTCCATAATAATATTAAGAACGCAGAACTTCAGAATATCAAAAAACTTGAAAACGAACAAGAAGCTATTGCACGTAACCCACAGGTCTTCCTGTTGCCAATGAGCGATTGGCATTTGCACCCCATTGACCGTAACGCTGAGATTGATAGTAAACCTATCCGCATGGTGTGGATGGTAACTATTATTGGCGTGTTCATATTGTTGCTCGCCTGCATTAATTTTATGAACCTAAGCACCGCACGGTCTGAAAAACGAGCAAAGGAAGTCGGGATACGTAAAACAATTGGTTCCGTCCGCAAACAGCTGGTGTACCAGTTTTTCAGTGAATCTTTTTTGGTCGTTATATTTTCTTTTATTGCATCCTGCTTCCTGGTAGACTTGCTTTTGCCCTGGTTCAATGACCTTTCCGGCAAAGAGATGAAGCTTCCCTTAAATAATTTTTACTTCTGGTTAATGTGTGCTGGTTTCATTTTCCTCACGGCTTTACTCGCAGGTAGTTACCCGGCTTTATATCTTTCTTCTTTCAAACCCATAAAGGTTTTGAAAGGAACTTTCCGTGTAGGGAAATTAGCCGCGCTGCCACGCAAAGTTTTAGTGGTAACGCAATTCACAGTTTCAGTAGCGCTCATCATCAGTACCATTGTAGTATATCGCCAAATACAGTTTGCCAGGAACAGACCGGTGGGTTATGATCGCGAAGGATTGATCATGGTGGATATGAGATCGGATGATTTTTTTGGCAAGTATGATTTGTTGAGGTCGGAATTACTCAAAACAGGTGTTGTGTCAAACATGTCCGAATCCATGGGCAAGTTAACTGAGCTGGTATCAGGCAACGATGGGTTTGATTGGAGAGGAAGAAACCCCAACAAAACTGAAAGTTTTGGAACGCTTGCCGTAACCCATGAGCACGGGAAGACGGTGGGATGGCAATTTATTGAGGGTCGTGATTTTTCAAGAGCGTTCATTAATGATTCATCGGGTGTAGTGATCAATGAAGCGGCAGCAAAATATATGGAACTAAAGGACCCTGTAGGTGAAATCATCACATGGAAATGGCAAGAGAATAAACCCGTACCGTATACGATTTTAGGTGTGATAAAAGATATGGTGATGGAGTCGCCTTATGAACCGGTCGAGCCAACGATGTATTTTATAAAGCCGCTCAATGGAGGCGTTAGTTGTATCAATATACGCGTTAAACCCGGCGTGGCAATGAGCACAGCACTTCCCGGGATCGAAGCTGCATTTAAAAAACTTATTCCCTCAGTGCCGTTCGATTACGAGTTTGCTGATGAAGACTATGCGTTGAAGTTCGCAACCGAAGAACGTATTGGCAAGCTGGCCGGATTTTTTACAATGCTGGCTGTATTTATTTCCTGTCTTGGTCTTTTTGGTCTTGCCTCTTTTGTAGCCGGGCAACGCGCCAGGGAAGTTGGAATCAGAAAGGTTCTGGGCGCCACCACATTCATGTTGTGGCGTCTTTTGTCGAATGAATTTGTTGGGTTAGTCATTATTTCTTTACTCATTGCAGTCCCTGTTGCTTATTATTTTATGCACAACTGGTTACAGGATTACCGGTATCGCGTAGCGCTATCATGGTGGATCTTTGCGACGGCAGGAGCAGGTGCGTTAGTGATCACTTTATTAACGGTAAGCTTCCAGGCAATAAAAGCAGCGATCGCAAACCCAGTGAAATCGTTACGAACAGAATAAACAAGCTGCGAGCTTTGAGCCATGAGCTCATAGCTAACAGCTTATAACTAAAAGCTTTTTTTATGATCAGGAATTATTTTAAAACTGCGTGGCGCAATCTCACTAAAAATAAGGCGCACTCAATTATAAACATAGCAGGCCTCGCTGTAGGTATGGCTGTGGCTATGCTCATCGGGCTTTGGATGTACGATGAACTTTCTGCCAATAAGCATTTCAAAAATTACGATTCACTTTACCAGGTGATCATGCACCAATCAAACGAAGGAGTAATAGCTACAAATTGGGTAACACCTTTTCCCATGGGTGATGAGTTGAAATCAAAATACAGCGACTTTAAAGCAGTAGCTATGTGTGATGGCGGGGGCAGGCACTCGCTGGAAAATGGTGATAATAAAATAATGAAGGATGGTTATTTTATTGGCGAGGACGCCGTTAATATGTTTTCGTTGTATATACTCTATGGCGATAAAAATCCTCTGCACGATCCTTATTCAATTGTGTTGACCGATGAGACTGCTAAAATACTTTTTAATACTGAAAATGCTGTCGGGAAAATAGTAAAACTGGATAATGCACATGATCTGAAAGTAACCGCAGTAGTTACAAAGCAGCCTGAAAACAGCTCTATTGTTTTTGATTATTTACTTCCATGGAAATTACAGGAAAGCATCTATCCTGATACAAAAAATTATGTCAGCGATTGGGGAAATAATTCGTGGAGAACATTTGTTCAATTACACAACAATGCAAATGCGGAAAGCGTGAATGCGAAAATTAAAGACGTGGTGTTGGATCATTTTGCCGATGATAAAATAATGCAGGCTTCTAAACCGGAAATCGAATTGTTTCCCATGTCGAAATGGAAATTGTACACAGATTTTGAAAATGGCAAAAATGTCGGTGGATATATTAAATATGTAAGGCTGTTTGGAATATTAGGAGTTATCGTGTTGCTTATCGCCTGTATCAATTTTATGAACCTAAGCACGGCTCGTTCATCAAAGCGGGCAAAAGAAATTGGTATCCGCAAAGCAGTCGGTTCCCTGCGCAAACAATTAATTGGGCAGTTTTTGAGCGAATCAATGCTCATTACAGTTATTGCATTTCTTTTATCACTTGTCATTGTATTTTTTACTCTTCCCTATTTCAATAAACTCACGGGTAAAGACATGAGTTTATTTATTTCCAACCCGCAATTCTGGTCTTTTATAATTGCGTTCACATTATTAACCGGGTTGATAGCCGGCAGTTATCCTGCCCTGTACCTTTCATCTTTCAATCCCGTAAAGGTGTTGAAAGGAAAAGTAAATACAGGTAAAGGAAGTGCCTTACCAAGAAAGATATTGGTAGTTGTTCAATTTGCAAGTTCAGTTGTGCTGATGGCCGGCACTATCATTATTTACCAGCAAATAGAACATGGCAAAGATCGACCGGTGGGTTACGAAAAAAACGGTTTGATATCGGTTAATTATTCATCCGACATGAATAAAAATTTTGATGCACTGCAAAATGATCTGCTGGCTACAGGGGTTATATATTCTGTGTGTAAGTCCAATTCGCCTGCAACCGAAAACCAATGCGCCCAAAACGGGTGGGAATGGAAAGGAAGTAAGCCGGAAGATAAAACTGCAGGAATTAATACAATTGCTACCGAATACAATTTTACTAAAACATTAGGTATTAAATTGATTGCCGGAAGAGATTTCTCTGCTGATTACTCAACCGATTCGGGTGCCGTTATGTTAAACCAGGCTGCTGTAAATCGTATGCAACTGGGAAACCCGGTTGGTGAAACAATTAAATGGAATGGGCAAAACAGGACGATAATTGGCGTGGTACCCAATTTACAAATGGAATCACCTTTTCAATCTGTTTCACCAATGATCATTAAATTTTCTAAAGATTGGGTGAATTCTTTGATCGTGCGGATCAACCCGAATGTCGCCATCTCAAAAGCGATCAATATGATCAAACCAATTTTCGAAAAATATAATTCTCAATTCGAATATCAATTTGCAGATGAAGAGTATGCCAGGAAATTTAAATACGAAACACTGGTAGCTAACCTGGCGTCCATAATTACCATCATAGCGATCGCTATTTCATGCCTGGGATTGTTTGGCCTGGCTTCGTTCATGGCAGAACAACGTACGAAAGAAATAGGTGTGCGAAAAGTGTTAGGTGCAAGTGTACCCTACATCTGGCAATTGCTTTCAAAAGATTTTGTTGTCCTTGTTTTAATAGCCTGTACAATAGCTGTTCCCGTTGCCTGGTATTTAATGAATAACTGGTTGAAAACTTATGAATATAAAATCAATATCGGTTTTGGAGTTTTTGCGGTGGTAATAGTGGCGTCTGTTGTAATTACATTATTAACAGTAAGCTTCCAGGCAATAAAAGCAGCGATCGCAAACCCAGTTAAATCATTACGAACAGAATAAACAAGCTACGAGCTTTGAGTCATGAGCTCATAGCTTACAGCTTATAGCTAAAAGCTTTTTTCTATGATCAAAAATTATTTTAAAACGGCCTGGCGCAATCTCATCAAAAACAAAGCGCATTCGTTTATAAACATTGCGGGGTTAACTGTTGGTTTAACTTGCTGCCTGCTTATTGCACTATATATCCAACACGAATTAAGCTTTGATAAATTTGAAGAGAAAGGAAACCGTATTGCACGTGTTATTATGCAATACAGTTTCGATGGAAGCAGTGAATCGAATGAAGGCAACTATACCAGTGTTAGGGTAGCTGCGGTTTTTCCGAAAATTTTTCCTGAAGTAGAATCCGCTATTAAAATGACAGAATATAGCAGGGTTGTACGGTATGACGATAAGATGTTTGATGAGAAAAATTTTATGTATGCTGATTCAAACTTCTTTGATATTTTCTCATTCAGGTTACTGAGCGGCAATATACATGATGCGCTTTCTGCACCCTATAATGTTATACTTACCCAATCAACTGCAAAAAAATATTTTGGTAACAGCGATCCTGTCAACAAGACATTGCGTGTTGGTACCGACAATAATTTATACCGTGTTACAGGTGTCATGCAGGATTGCCCATCCAACTCACAAATACAATTCGATCTGCTGGCATCATTTTCTTCCCTGGGTATTACGGCGGATTATGCAGAAACATACTGGGATGCGAATTACACAACTTATTTATTGCTAAGAAATAAAAATGCGATCGGCCCATTACAGGCGAAGCTCCCGCCTTTTATGAAAAAAGAAATGGAAGGCAAAGGCGCCACGGTTAATTTCCATCTCGAGCCATTTAATAAGATACACCTGTATTCTCCTTATAACAGTTTTGTGCCAAACAACAGCATCACTTACATTTATATTCTCGCTGCGGTGGCCTTATTGATTCTTATTATTGCCTGCTTTACTTATGTTAACCTGAGTACTGCACGTTCATTGGAAAGAGCAAGAGAGGTCGGTGTTCGCAAAGTAATTGGCGCACTGAAACGTCAATTGTTCTGGCAGTTTATAAACGAATCTGTTTTGGTTTCTTTGATCGCTGTTTTGCTGAGTTTGTTTTTATCAGCGCTCCTGCTGCCCTCTTTCAATAGTTTATCCAATCAACAACTCAGGGCGCAGGCGCTTTTTTCTTTGCCGTTTATTTTGTTCTCCATTTCTGTTGCGATGATCATTAGTTTTCTTGCCGGTATCTATCCCGCACTCATTCTTACAAAATTTCAACCGGTAAAAGTTTTAAAGGGTGCATTTAAAAATACTGCATCAGGGCAGGTATTAAGAAAATCATTGATCGTTTTCCAATTTGCTATCTCAGTATTTCTTATCGTTTCCACTTTTATTGTACAGCAGCAATTATATTTTATTCAACATATAAAACTAGGTTACGATCGGGATCATGTAGTTGTGTTGCCAATTGATGATAAAATGGTGAATAACCTCGCAGTAATAAAACAACAATTCAGGCAAAACATTGATGTGCTAAGCGTTTCCGCCTGTTCTAATACACCTGTGCAGGGCGGTGGCGGCTTCAGCATGCGATCTGCTCTTATGCCTGAGGATAAACAGATGGCAGTAATGGCAGATCGCGTGGATGAAGATTATGTTACCACGGTGGGGCTGCAACTCATTGCAGGAAAAAATCTCACAAGCCAGGACATAAAAGATGCTTCAAACGATGATTATCAAAAAAATATTTATCATTTTATCTTAAATGAATCGGCAGCAAAACAACTGGGATGGACAGCACAGGAAGCAATAGGTAAAAAAATGTTTTTGGGCAATGAGCGGCCCGGGATGGTTGCTGGCGTAGTAAAAGATTTCCATTTCGAATCTCTGCATACACCGATAAAACCTTTTGTATTATTCCCGGAAGCCTGGAAAAGGCAACTGCTTGTAAAACTGTCTGGCGCCCATTTGCAGCAAACGATCTCGCACCTTGAATCAAGCTGGAAAACATTGGTGCCGTATCGACCTTTTGAATTTCATTTTTTGGATGAAGACTATAATAAATTGTATGGCTCGGAACGAAGGCTGGGTACGATCATGAACCTTTTTGCAGGAATTGCAATTGTTCTTGCGTGTCTTGGCTTGTTTGGATTGTCTGCATATACTGTACAACAACGTTTTAAAGAAATTGGAATAAGAAAAGTGCTGGGAGGGTCGGTCAGTAATATTGTTATTACACTATCAAGGGATTTTATTTTGCTTACCGGCATTGCAATTCTCATCGCTATTCCGGCAGCATGGTGGGCATCGGCAAAATGGTTGCAGGGGTTTTCCTATCGAACTTCAGTTACGTGGAATGTTTTTGTGATAGCAGCGCTGGCAACAATTCTGCTTGCCATCATTACAGTAAGCTTCCAGGCAATAAAAGCAGCGATTGCCAACCCTGTGAAGAGCCTTCGCACTGAATAGTGCTGCGGCTCTTAAAAAGAGTTTAAGAACAGAATGAGTAATGAATGATCAGTGATGAGTGGCTTAACTCATTACTGATTACTGATCACTCATTAAAAAACAAAAAATATGATCAGAAACTATTTTAAAACCGCGTGGCGCAATTTGTGGAAAAATAAAACTTACTCCTTAATCAATATAACCGGTCTTGCTATAGGTATGGCCGCTTGTATTTTGATCCTGCTTTTTGTTTTTTATGAAAGGAGCTTTGACAATTTCCATAAAAAAAATATTTACCGGTTGAACGAGGTGCAGAAGTTTGAAGGCATGGTGTCATCGCAAAAAGTGGCATTGAGCATGTTCCCCATGGGCCCGACATTAAAGGAGGATTTTCCCGAAATAAAGAATTTTACAAGGATAAACCGGGCGGGGAAAGTACCGGTGAATTATGGCGACAAAAAAATTTATATTGATCATACATGTTTTGTCGACTCTACCTTTCTCGATCTGCTTGATTTCAGCCTGGCAAAAGGCGATCGCCATTCAGTACTTCAAAAGAAAAATAGCATTGTACTGACCGAAACTACTGCCCGAAAGATCTTTGGCAAAGAAGATCCCATGGAAAAAACATTAGTGAACTACGATAATGATACTACTGTTCTTGTTGTAACAGGTATATTGAAGGATGTGCCTCCTAATTCACAAATACAATTTGATGCTCTTATACCATTCAGCACCATTGCCCAGCCTAAATGGATGAATAACTGGGGCGGTAACTGGTTAAATACCTATTTGGAACTGGCCCCCAACACAAGTATGGCCGCATTAGAAAAGAAATTTCCTGCCTATCTGAAGAAACATATGTCAGAAGACAACTGGAAAAATTATGAATTATTTCTCCTGCCATTAAGAGATGTTCATGCAGGAGCTACAGACATTGGCCTTGACAGTTTCAATTACCAGCAGTTCGACAAAAGTTATACAAATATCTTTTTCATCATTGCTCTTATTGTATTGCTTATTGCCTGCGTCAACTTCATGAATCTTTCAACTGCCCGTTCAGGGGAAAGAGCAAGAGAAGTTGGTGTAAGAAAATCTATCGGCGCCGTCCGTTGGCAACTGTCACTTCAGTTTATTGGTGAATCGGTCATGCTTGCTTTTGTTGCCATGATAATCGCTATTGTACTGGTTTACCTTTTTTTGCCTGCCGTCAATCATCTAAGTCAGCGGGATCTTCAGTTCCCTTTGTTCACAAACTGGAAGTTTCTGCTCTCTCTTGTAACGGGTACTATCATCCTTGGCACTTTATCCGGGCTTTATCCCGCAGCCTATTTATCATCCTTTATGCCCGTAAAAGTGTTGAAAGGTTCAGTACAAACCGGGAAAAATAAAGGAGTATTAAGAAATATTCTTGTTGTTACACAATTCTCCTGCGCCATTCTCCTGATCACAGCCACTGTTTTTGCTCTACGGCAATTGAGTTATATGAAGAACAGGCCCACAGGGTTCGACCGCGAGCAAATTGTTACTGTACCCTTTGACGGTGTTGACTCCAGGAAATACGACGGTTTAAAAAAAGAGCTTCTTCAAAATACCCTGGTATCATCGGTTACTGCATCACAGGATGTATTAGGCAGTCATCTTGATCAATCAGGCATCCGTTTCAAAGGAGATGGCCCGATGAGAGAATTAACTTCAACGCGACTGATAGTTGATCACGATTACCTGACGACTTTCAAAATCCAGTTAATTGCAGGAAGAAATTTTTCACCGCAAAAAACGACGGATGGCAGGGAGTACATCATCAATGAGTCACTGGCTAAGGAATTATTAAAAGATGACCGCCGCGGAAGCTTTTCGTCTTTACTTGGGAAAGAGTTTGGTTTTGATTCATTGGGCCAGATCGTGGGCATTGCGAGAGATTTCAATTTTAATTCGCTGCATCATAAGATCGAAACGATGTTTATGTTCAGCCAGACAGACTGGGGCTTTTCGAACATGTCTGTAAAAATTAACGGGAATAGATCCAAAGAAGCGATCGCATTTATTCAATCAGTGTGGCAAAAAAACTTCCCGGGTGTTCCTTTTGAATACCAGTTTTTAGATGAGCATTTTGAAGAAATCTATCGTGCCGATTCACAGATCAGTACTATTGTTGGTTCACTGGCTGTACTTGCTATTATCATTTCCTGCCTTGGATTATTCGGCCTCGCTTCTTACTCTGCTGAAAAAAGGATAAAAGAAGTAGGCATAAGAAAGGTGCTGGGAGCATCACTGAAAAATATTGTACTGATGCTTTCAAGAGATTTTTTGAAATATGTTCTGATAGCAATCCTCATAGCATGGCCTTTGTCATGGATCGCCGTTCATAGATGGTTGCAGGATTATGCTTACAGAATAAATATCAGTTGGTGGGTGTTTGTGATGGCTGGATCCCTGGCTATGCTGATCGCCCTGGTGACAGTAAGTTTCCAGGCAATCAAAGCAGCTATCGCAAACCCTGTGAAATCGTTACGAACAGAATAAAAACCGAGAGCTGCAGGCTGTAAGCCATAAGCTTATAGCATGCAGCTTATAGCTAAAAGCTTTTTTTATGATCAAAAACTATTTCAAAGTCGCATGGCGTAAAATAAAAAAGAATAAGCTGTATACGTTTGTAAATATTACAGGCCTTACCATCGGTATCGCAAGCTGCCTGCTTATCGGGCTTTATATTGCGCATGAGGTCAGCTACGACAGATTTAATAAAAATGCTGACCGCATTGTTCGCCTAACAATGGATTATAATTTTGGTGACGCCCCGAGACAAGTAGCGCTTACAGGCACGAAAGCGGGTCCCCAGTTCAAAAGAACATTCCCTTCTATCCAAGCCTTTACAAGAACATACAAACGAACAAGAGTGGTTGGCTATGCCAATAAGGTATTTGAAGAAAATAATTTTTTGTATGCAGATTCTTCTTTCTTCCGGATGTTTTCTTATCCACTTTCTGAGGGAGATCTTTCAACTGTATTAAATGCTCCGAACAAAGTTGTCATTACTCAAAGTACCGCAAAAAAATATTTCGGAGCAGAAGAACCCGTCGGAAAGACTTTAAAAGTCGGAGATCTTGATTTTGAGATCACTGGTATTATGGCAGACATTCCTTCTAATTCGCAAATACGATTTGATCTTGTAGCGTCTTTTTCAAGCCTGGCTTATGCACAACGGGAAGAATGGATGGAGGCCAACTACGTGACTTATCTTTTGCTGGCTAATGAACAGCAAATTGCTCCGC
>Ga0207706_10006709_pt1 | contig 10640 bp, 10 predicted proteins | sample KBSC53metaG_FD_184318 | JGI IMG/M metagenome (GOLD analysis project Ga0207706, IMG submission 184318) | Corn rhizosphere microbial communities from Kellogg Biological Station, Michigan, USA - KBS C5-3 metaG (SPAdes) (version 2) | ecosystem: Host-associated > Plants > Roots > Rhizosphere > Soil ... | reverse complement strand
AATTTCGACTCTCCGAACGCTCGGTGCGCTCGTGATGGCGATCGCCATCATTATCCTGGGGCCGCGCTGCGAGCGCGGGAGTGGCAACACCGGCAAGAAGCGCGGCAATCAGAAACATACGCATGGCCAAACCTCGGCATCTCAAGTTTGGCCGGTGAAGTGCGCTTCGTCAGATGAGCGGAGGCTTAACCGTTCCGGCAGCGAATCGTAATCTTGCCAAGCGTTGCGGCGCGCTCCAGTCCGCACTCATGGCAAGCATTGATACCGCACGCGGCCGCATCGGATTTGTCGAGGTCGGATCGAGTGGGACGCCAATCCTGTTCCTGCACGGGGTAGGGTCCGACAAATCCGTCTGGCGGCCGCAACTCGACTATTTCGGCAAGACCCGACGGGCAGTCGCTCTCGACTATCCCGGTTACGGCGAGAGCGAATTCGGACCTGACGCCACCCGCGACGACTTCGGCGCCGCCGTGCTCGCCGCAATGGACGGGCTCGGGATCGAAAAAGCCCACGTCTGCGGCCTCTCCCTTGGCGGAGTCATCGCGATTGCCATGCACTCCGCCGCGCCGGATCGCTGCGCCTCGCTGGTCATCGCCGACAGCTTCGCGGTCCATCCCCAGGGCCAGGCGATTTACGAACGCTCGACCGCTGCCAGCCATGACATGCGCGGCCTCGCCGAAGCCCGGATCGGAGCATTGATGGTCTCCGATGGCCCGGACCTACGCGCCAAAGCGATCGACACGATGGCTGCGATCGATCCCGAGGCCTACCGCATCGGTGCCCGCGCGGTCTGGCTCGCCGAGCAGCAGGAGCGCGCCTCCGCCGTTCGAGTGCCGACCCTCATTCTGTGCGGTGATTCGGATGCGATCACGCCCCCGGCACTCTCGGAGGAATTGGCGGCGATCATTCCGGGCTCGAAACTGCACATCATCGAGGGCGCATCGCACCTTGCTAATCTGGACAAGCCCGCGGAATTCAACGCCGTCATCGATGACTTCCTTTCCGGCGTCGAAGCCGAAGCGTACTGAACGGCCATGCACGCCTATATCGTCGACGCCGTCCGCACGGCCGGTGGAAAGCGCGAGGGAGCGCTGAAGGATTGGCACCCGGCCGATCTCGGCGCAGCGGTCCTGAACGCCCTCACCGATCGCACCGGCATCGACCCCGCGGCCATCGACGACGTGATCGCCGGCTGCGTGGGCCAGATCGGGGAGCAGGCCTTCCACATCGGCCGCAACATGGTGATGGCGTCGAGGCTTCCGGATAGCGTTCCGGCCGTCTCAATCGACCGCCAGTGCGGAAGTTCACAGCAGTCGATCCATTTCGCCGCGCAGGCAGTGATGAGCGGGACGCAGGACGTGGTCATCGCCGCCGGCGTCGAGAGCATGACCCGGGTCCCCATGGGCACTCCGATCATCCTTCCGATGCAGGCGGGCATCGGCACCGGCCCATGGCCGCAGTCGATCAAGGACCGCTATGGCGTCAATGACTTCACCCAGTTCCGCGGCGCCGAGATGGTGGCGAAGAAGTACGACTTCTCGCGCGAGAAGTTGGATGCGTTCGCGCTGGAAAGCCACCGCAAGGCTGCAGCCGCAACGCAGGCAGGCGCGTTCGAGACAGAGATCGTGCCGCTGCACGTCAACGGCGACATGCATCGTACGGATGAGGGCATCCGCTACGACGCGACGCTCGAAGGGCTCGCCTCATTGAAGACGCTCGTGCCCGATGGCGTGATCACCGCCGGGAATGCGTCGCAGATTTGCGACGGCGCCTCGGGCGTTCTCGTCGCCAACGAGCGTGCATTGAAGGCGCACAATCTCACCCCACTCGCACGCATCGATCACCTGACCGTTACTGCCGGCGATCCCGTCATCATGCTCGACGAGCCGATCCGGGCGACGCGCATCGCGCTGGAACGTGCCGGCCGAAGCATGAGCGACCTCGGCCTGTACGAGGTGAACGAGGCTTTCGCTCCGGTTCCGCTCGCCTGGCTCCAGCAGCTCGAAGCCGATCCGTCGCGGCTCAATGTCCATGGCGGCGCGGTCGCGCTCGGGCACCCGCTGGGCGCATCGGGCGCAAAGCTCATGGCAACGCTCGTTCACGCGCTCCGCCGTCATGGCAAGCGCTTCGGGCTGCAGACGATGTGCGAAGGCGGCGGCATCGCCAACGTCACGATTGTTGAAGCACTGAACTGATGCCGACGGTCTGGGCCACCACGCGCGGCGGCGAGACTCGGCAGATCGACGCGAAACGGGGCACGTCGCTCAAGGACAGTCTCAAGCGCGGCGGAATGGACGAAGTCCTCGGCATCTGCGGCGGCTGCGCGAGTTGCGGCACCTGCCACGTCTACGTCGCAGAGGATTGGGCGAACCGGCTGCCGCCGATCCAGGATGAGGAGGAGACGATTCTTGCCTTCTCCGACTGGCGACAAGCCAACAGCCGCCTGTCGTGCCAGATCAAGGTGACGGACGAACTTGAGGGCCTATGCGTGACCGTTGCGCCGGAAGATTGAGCGCCGAACCCCTCGCAAGCGTCGAGTTCGAGGCCGAAATCGTCGAATGGCGCGGGCCAGCTCCGTACCTCTTCGTGCCGGTGCCGGACGAACATGTCGGGGAGATAAGCTATGCTGCGCGGCTGGCGAGCTACGGCTGGGGCTGTGTGCCAGTCGAGGCCCAAGTCGGCAAGACATCCTTCAAGACGTCGCTCTTCCCTCGGGACGGCACGTACCTGCTGCCGATCAAGGTCGCCGTGCAGAAAGCGGAATGCGTTGAGCTAGGCGACACGATTCGGGCGCGGATCCAGGTCATGGATCGGCGCTAAGGCCGCAGTGACATTCCACTGTGCTATTGCTGGGCTGCTGTGCCATGCTGCGGCGATGGCCTTCCGCCTCCCTTATCCAGACAGAATTGATTGGGCGCGAAATCGCCCCCGTCAGTGCGAACATTGGGAACATTCGAGGCGAATCTCGTGAAGATCGCCTGCGTCGGTGCGGGCCCGGCAGGCCTCTATTTCGCCATTTCGATGAAGCTGCGCGATCCATCGCATGAGATCGAAATTTTCGAGCGCAATGCACCCGGCGTGACCTTCGGCTGGGGCGTCGTCTTCTCCGACCAGACCGTTGAGAATCTGCAAGCCAATGACCCCAAGTCCGCGAAGATCATCGCCGACGAATTCGCCCATTGGGACGACATCGATGTCCACTTCGGCGACGAGTGCATCACTTCTTCAGGTCACGGATTTATCGGGATCGGCCGCAAGCGGCTTCTCGAAATTCTGCAGGATCGGGCCCGCGAACTGGGCGTCGCGATCCACTTCGAGGCCGAGTGCGACCCAGCCGATCCGAAGTGGCGCGAATACGATCTCGTCATCGCCTCGGACGGTGCCAATTCACGCTTCCGCGACGCCAACGAGGACGCGTTCGGTGTCGATATCGACGTCCGCGCCAACAAGTTTGTCTGGCTCGGCACGGGCAAGGTCTTCGATGCCTTCACCTTCGCGTTCGAAAAGACGGAACACGGCTGGATCTGGGCGCACGCTTACCGCTTCGCCCCGGACTGCTCGACGTTCATCGTCGAATGCTCCGAAGAGACGTGGCGCAGCTTCGGCTTCGACACAATGGACCAAGCCGAAGCGATCGCGACATGCGAGAAGCTCTTCGCCAAATATCTCGGCGGCCATTCGCTTCAATCCAACGCGGCGCACCTGCGCGGATCGGCGGCGTGGCTGAACTTCCGGCGCATCAAATGCGAGCGGTGGAATAGCGGCAACGTCATCCTTCTGGGCGACGCAGCGCACACGGCCCATTTCTCGGTCGGCTCGGGAACGAAGCTCGCGCTGGAAGACGCGATCAAGCTTGCTCAGGTGCTCAACCGGTCCGGCCTCAGCCTCGAAGCCGCGATGGACGAATATGTCGCCGAGCGGAACCTCGAGGTCCTCAAGCTCCAGAACAGCGCGCGCAACTCGACCGAATGGTTCGAAACCCTTGAGCGCTACACGCATTTCGAGCCGCTTCAGTTCGCTTACTCCTTGCTCACGCGCAGCCAGCGTATCAGCCACGAGAACCTCCGCCTGCGCGATCGCGAATGGCTGGAGGGGGTCGAGCGCTGGTTCTGGAAACGCGCCACGGACGGCCGCTCGAACAAAACGGCGCCACCCATGTTTGCCCCGTTCAAGCTGCGCGAGATGGAAGTGCAGAACCGGGTCACCGTCTCGCCGATGGCGATGTATTCGGCCATCGACGGAACACCGAACGACTTCCACTTCGTCCATTACGGTGAGCGTGCGATGGGCGGCGCGGGGCTCATCTTCACCGAGATGACCTGCGTGTCGCCCGAAGGCCGGATCAGCCCCGGCTGCACGGGTATGTGGAATGCGGATCACGTTGCTGCGTGGAAGCGCATCGTCGACTTCGTCCACGCCAATTCCAAAGCGAAGATTTGCCTGCAACTCGGTCACTCCGGCGCCAAGGGGTCGACCCGCGTCGGCTGGGAAGAGGACAATGCGCCGCTTCCCGACGGCAACTGGCCGATCATGGCCGCGAGCGACATCGCCTGGTCGCCGGTCAACCAGACCCCGACGCCGATGACCCGGGCTGACATGGACAAGGTGCGGGACGAGTTCGTCGCCGCCGTCCAGATGGGAATCGAGTGCGGCTTCGACATGGTCGAGCTTCACGCGGCGCACGGTTACCTCCTCTCGGGCTTCCTCACTCCGCTGCAGAACAAGCGCACCGATGAATATGGAGGAAGCCTGGAGAACCGCCTTCGTTATCCTCTCGAGGTCTTCGCTGCGATGCGCGCGGCCTGGCCTTCGGACCGGCCGATGTCGGTCCGAATTTCCGCGACGGACTGGGCCGGCGACAACGGCATCACCCCCGACGATGCGGTCGCGATCGGCGAGGCATTCGCCCGCGAAGGCGCGGACCTAATCGACGTCTCCGCCGGCCAGACCTGGACTGGGGCGCAACCGGTCTACGGTCGAATGTTCCAGACGCCGTTCAGCGACAAGCTGCGCAACCAAGCGCGCCTCGCCACGATGGCCGTCGGCAACATTTACGAGCCTGACCACGCCAACTCGATCCTTGCCGCCGGCCGAGCCGATCTCGTCGCGCTCGCCCGCCCGCATTTGATCGATCCCTTCTGGACCCTGCGCGCCGCGGCCCAGCTCGATTATCGCGACGTCCACGTCCCGCCGCAGTATCTCAACGGCATGAGCCAGCTCGCCCGCAACCTTAAACGGGAGGCGGAGGCAGCCGCCGCGCTCAGGGTCTGAACGGAGCCTGAGACCCTGAGAGGCGTTTCAATCGCATGGTCCAGATCGACTCCGAGGCAATCGACGAGGTCGAGTACAACGCCGCGCATTCCACGCTCCATGTGCGCTTCGCTCATGGCGACTGGTACAGCTACTTCGCCGTTCCGAAGCGAGTGCACGAGCACTTCATGGCAGCGGAATCGAAGGGTCGTTTCTTCCAGGACCACATCCGGGATCGCTACCCGTACCGCAAGGGCCGGCAAGCCTAGCGGCTCCCCTTGCTCCTCTGCGCTCGGCGTCACATGATAGCGCTAACAGGACAGGGGAAGCGCATGCGTTTGCAGCGATTGGCCGCTTTGGTCGCGGCAGTGTTGGCGTTGGTGGTCGCGGCGCCCGCGAATGCGCAGCCTACAGTCTACAAAAACTTCAATGCGGCCATTTACATCACGGTCGCCGACACCAAGAGGCTGGCCGATCCCGCGACCTTCGAGCGGCAATTCGCCCGTGCCTCGTCACAACTCCATTTCGACAAGGTCTACATCGAAGCCTACCGCGATCGCCTCTTCGCGACCGACGCCGAGCTCGAAGCGGTCAAGCGCGCCTTCCAGGCAAAAGGCGTCGCGACCTCAGGCGGAATCACGCTGGCGGCCGGCGGGTCTGGCGGACAATTCGGGACGTTCGACTATGAGCTTCCGGCCGATCGGGCCGAGGCTGTGCGGGCCGTGCGCCTGATCGCCCGGCACTTCGACGAGATCATCCTCGACGACTTCTTCTTCTACACGTCGAAGAGCGACGCCGACATCGCAGCCAAGGGCAATCGCAGCTGGACCGAGTACCGCGTCGACCGCATGCGCGAGGCGAGCCGCAACCTCGTGCTCGGCCCGGCGAAACAGCAGAATCCGCGCGTCCGGGTCATCATCAAATATCCGAACTGGTATGAGCACTTCCACGGTCTCGGCTACGACCTCGCCGAACAGCCAAAGATGTTCGACGCCATCTACACCGGCACCGAAACGCGCGACCCGATCATCACGGATCAGCTGCTCCAGCAGTACGAGAGCTACGAGATCTTCCGTTACCTCAGCAACGTCCGGCCAGGCGCAAATCTCGGCGGCTGGGTCGACACGTTCAGCACGCGGAGCATCGACCGCTACGCCGAACAATTGTGGGACACGATGTTCGCCAAGGCGCCGGAGATCATGCTGTTCAACTGGCACCCGATGTCAGAGGCGGCCCCGGCGACCGCGGGTGAGCGCCCCTGGGCGAACGCGGCGACGACCTTCGATTGGGACGCGATTGCGGGGAAGCACCCGAATGCAGGCTGGGCCACCGCCGCTAACGAAGCGCTGCACATCGCCGACAGGGTCGTTGGCGAGCTCGGCAATCCCGTCGGCGTCGCAAGCTATCGTCCGCCGCACGCGACGGGCGAGGATTTCCTGCACAATTACATGGGCAACCTTGGCGTCCCGATCGAGCTGTCGCCGCAATATCCCGCCGGGGCGAAGACGATCCTGCTGACCCAATCGGCTGCCGCGGACGAGGCGATCATTTCGAAGGTCAGGTCGAGCCTCAAAGGCGGAGCCAAGGTGATCGTGACGTCCGGCTTCCTCCAGGCGATGCAGGGTAAGGGCTTCGAAGACCTCGCCGAATGGCAGGCGACAGGCCACACGATCGCGATCGATCGTTACTTCGACGGCTTCGGCGCCGGCAATGGAACGGAGCTCAAGGAAGCCGGCAAGTCGAGCAAGGTGCTGTTCCCGGAAGTGCGCTTCTACACGAACGACAGCTGGGGGATTATCCGCGGCGTCGCCTCGGCGAAGGGCTTTCCGATCGTCCTGATGAATCATTATTCGAAGGGCACGCTCTACCTTTGGACCGTGCCGCAGAACTTCGGCGACCTTTACGAGCTGCCGCGGCCGATGATCACCCGCATCAAGGAATATCTGTTTCCCGATGCGCTCGTGCGAATCGACGCACCGGACCATGTCGCTTTGTTCACCTACGACAATGGCGCGTTCGTCATTGAGAATTACCGCGACGATGCGGCGAAGGTCGCAGTGTCGCTGGCAGGTAGTTCCACGAGCGTCACCGACATCACGCAAGGCGCCGAAGCGACTCTATCGCGCGGCGGCGCGCGTGGCACATTCTCCGTCGAGATCCCGCCGCACAGTTTCCGCGCTTTCAAACCGCATTAGCACGCGCCAATCCATGGACCGTCGCCACAGCGGCGGTACGAGGGCCACGACCATTGCCGCGGCATAGCCGGAGGGCAGTTCCGGCGAGGGGCAAACAGGTTCCAGCCTTTGGTAATGGCGCGTCGTATGGCGGTGGTGGTCGCTATGGCGCCCCATGTTGAACAATGCCGAATTGTTCATCCAGTTGCTGCTGTTCCACGAATGCTGCGGACCAAGCCGCTCAACGAGTCCATTGTCCGCCGCACGTCGGCTGAGGCCATAATGGGCCACGTAGTTGAATGTCTCGAGCAGGATGATCGCAAGGCTGGCATTGACGATGACGAACGCCATCGCTGAACGGCTCGCGATGCCGATTGCGACCAGAATCAAGGCCTCGAGCATGAGGAAGACGATCATCCGGTTTCCCGACCCGACAACAGGATATCCGGCTCGCAGCCGGCGTCGGGCTTCATAATCCCAGGCTTCGCGGAATTGACCGGCGATCGACCGGTACAGGAAGGCGTAAAGCCCTTCGCCCAATCTCGCGCTTGCCGGGTCCTGGGCGGTGGCGGCGCGACGGTGGTGACCGTAGACGTGCGAAATGCTGAAGTGCAGGTAGACGACACTCGCCAGGAACAGGAGGCCGAGACCTCGCTCCGCGCGGTCGCGGCTATGGACCATCTCGTGCGACGCGACCATTCCGAAAACTCCGGTCGTCAGCCCATTTGACAGGGTCAGGCCAGCCGCCTCGAAAAAGCCGGCTCCGGTTCGCGCAATTCGAAAGGCTAGCCAGGCCGTCACCGCGAGCTGGAGAACAACATAGATCCTGGGCAGCCAGCGAAGTGTGTGGCCAGCCGTCGCCTTAGCCTTTCCGTCTTCCTTGCCGAGTGCCGCGTCGAGGCCTGTCAGGAGCAGCGGGATCGCGATCGCAGCCGAGAACGTCCATGCGCCACCCAGCGATGCCCCCAAAGGCACGAGGGCAAGGAAGACGAAGGGCGTGAGGTATCGAAGCGACGTCATGGCTCTCAGGGTTGTGGGCTCCTAGCGCTGTTTCGTTCAACTCGTGAGGACTTGCCCAAACGGCTGCTCCGGGATCAGATGCCGTGGATGAACCTAGATGATCAGATCCACCGCTACTTCGGCACTTCGGACCTGGCATCCGTGCCACCGGCGGCTCTCGGTGCCGGCATTGAACGCATGAAGGTCGACCTCGGTCTAACCAAGGACCGTGGCGAGCGGTTCGCCCTTTGGGCAGTGCTGTACACGCTGGGATCGGCCCCTGATTTGGACATCGCATTCGAGAGCGAGGCAGATCGGGAGGCAGCGCGGAATTTCATGGACCTGATCCAGGGAGCCAGTGGCGCTTAGAACTCCCTGCTCCGTTTGATTTGCGCGACAGTGCGTGGCACGGCGCGGGCCATGTCGGAAAAACCCCCTTCGCAGCGCACTTGGGGCGGACGGTTCGGGGGCACTGCCTCGGACCTGTTGACTCGCATCAATGCGTCGATCGGCTTCGACAAGCGCTTGTGGCGCGAAGATATCGAAGCGTCGAAAGCTCACGCCGCGATGCTCCGCGATCAGGGCATAATCGGCGTCGAGGACGCCGAGGCGATCCTGAAGGGTCTCGACACGATCGCCGCCGAGTTCGAGAGCGAAGGCGTGCCCGAGCGCGTCGAGCTCGAGGACATTCACATGACCGTCGAGCACCGGCTGACGGAGCTGATCGGCCCGGCGGCGGGACGCCTGCACACGGCGCGTTCCCGCAACGACCAGGTCGCGACAGACTTTCGGATGTGGGTCCAGCGATCATCGATCGAAGTTACCGATGCAATTCAGGCGATGCAGCACGTCCTTGTCCGTCGCGCGGAAGAGCACGCGGAAACGATCATGCCCGGTTTTACGCACCTGCAGGTCGCACAGCCCGTAATCCTCGGCCACTATTTGATGGCCTATTACGAGATGTTGAAGCGCGACTCTTCGCGCTTTGTCTCGGGCATTAACCGTTGCGGTGAAAGCCCCCTCGGCGCCGCGGCCCTTGCTGGAACGGGCTTCAACATCGACCGGTGGTCAGCCGCTCATTCTCTGGGATTCATGAATCCGACCGCGAACAGCCTGGACAGCGTTTCCGATCGCGACTTCGCGCTCGATTTCCTGGCATCCGCTGCGCAATGCGCCCTTCACCTATCTCGCCTCGCTGAAGAGCTCATAATCTGGGCGAGTCCGCAGTTCGGGTTCGTGAAGCTGTCGGACTCTTTCTCGACCGGTTCGTCGATCATGCCCCAGAAGCGCAATCCCGACGCGGCGGAGCTTGTGCGCGGACATAGCGGCCGGATCGTCGGCTGCCTAACGTCGCTTATGGTGACGATGAAGGGCCTGCCGCTCGCCTATTCGAAGGACATGCAGGACGACAAGGAACCGGTGTTCGAAGCCCGCGACTTACTGATGCTGTCGCTCGAGGCCATGACGGGGATGATCGATACAATCGAGTTTATGCCGGAATCGATGCGCGCCGCCGCGGAGCAGGGCTTCTCTACAGCAACAGATTTGGCCGACTGGCTGGTGCGGGAGGCGGGCGTGCCCTTCCGTGAGGCGCACCATATTACCGGCGCAGCAGTGAAAGCCGCGGAAGAATGCGGCTGCAAACTCGACGAGCTGCCTATGGAGACGTTGAGGGCTATCGACGCACGCATCGACGAGCGTGTGTTTGACGTGCTCAGCGTCGATGCGTCGGTCCGCAGCCGGACCAGCTACGGTGGAACGGCTCCCGAACGCGTCCGTGAGCAAATTGCGGAGGCAAAAAAACTCCTAAGTAAGTCGCCTCGCCCGTTGGCCTAGCGTTCTTAGCCGCAAGGCATTCAACCGAATGAAGCCGGCGGCATCGCGCTGATCGTAATCGCCCGTTCCTTCCTCGAACGTGACGAGGTCCTGATCGTAGAGCGAATGCTCGCTTTCCCTGCCGATCACCGTCGCATTGCCTTTGTAGAGCTTCATCGTGACGCGGCCGGTGACATGCTCCTGGCTCTTGTCGATCGCCGCCTGCAGCATCTCGCGCTCCGGCGAAAACCAGAAGCCGTTGTAGATGAGGCTCGCGTAGCGCGGCATCAGCTCATCCTTGAGGTGCATGGCGCCGCCATCGACAGTGATGCTCTCCATCCCGCGATGCGCCGCCAGCAGGATCGTTCCGCCGGGCGTTTCATAAACGCCGCGCGACTTCAT
>Ga0207706_10006704_pt1 | contig 10648 bp, 10 predicted proteins | sample KBSC53metaG_FD_184318 | JGI IMG/M metagenome (GOLD analysis project Ga0207706, IMG submission 184318) | Corn rhizosphere microbial communities from Kellogg Biological Station, Michigan, USA - KBS C5-3 metaG (SPAdes) (version 2) | ecosystem: Host-associated > Plants > Roots > Rhizosphere > Soil ... | reverse complement strand
ATAGTCGGTTCACGGGGATCCGGGCGTTGGAGGCGCCGCGGAAGCTGGGGCAGCCGTTGTGGGATACCAATACGCCGTTCGAGGTGGTCGAGAAGCTGAGCGCGCCGCAGGGGTTGGGGATCGTCGAGGAGTTTGCGCTGGCGCGTCGGCTCACGGATCAGCCGTTGAAGGCCACGGTGCCGGGGCCGTACACGCTGATGGTGCCGCTCAAGCTCGCGGGGGGATACAAGGACAAGGGCTCGCTGCTGGCCGACCTCGTCGCCATCGTCAACGCCGAGTGTCGCGCGCTCGCCGCGGCCGGCGCGGACTTCATCCAGATCGACGAGCCGCACCACGGCATGTACGCCGGCACCGTGCACGACGTCACCCACGGCATCAACGAGGCGGTGAGCGGTGTCAGGGCCAAGATCGCCGTCCACGTCTGCTTCGGCAACCTGTACGGCCGTCCCTTCAGCGCCGTGCGCGACTATCGCAATCTCTTCCCCGTGCTCGGCGACCTCGCGGCGTCCCAGGTGGTCCTGGAGTTCGCCAACAAGGGGCTCGAGGACACCGCCCGCTGGCAGGACTGGCCGAAGCATCTCGAGCTGGGCGCCGGCGTGATCGACGTCAAGGCGTTCAAGGCCGAGACGGCCGAGGAGGTCGCCGAGCGGATCCGCGCGCTGCTGCGCCACATCCCGGCCGAGCGGCTCTGGCTCAACCCCGACTGCGGCTTCTGGGAAACGCCACGCTGGGTCGTCAAGCACAAGCTGGCCTCACTGGTGCAGGGCGCGCGGATCGTCCGCAAGGAGCTGGCCGGCTAGCTCGCACGGTGCTATTACGTGAGGCATCCGGTCTTCGTATGCTGATTCGCTACGCATGGTGCGACCCCAGTCGTCTCACAACCGCCACACTCACGTCATGATCGCGCGCTATAGAAGATGATGAATGCCGCGCCATTCGGGTGGCGCGGCGCGCTCGCCCTGTTGGCATCGTGGTTGCCACGGTCAGCGCCGCGACAGGAGGTGCCAGATGCACGATGCGACGACGATCGAGGCCGGCTGGTGGAGCGAGATCGACGAGCAGATCATCGCGTGTCTTCGCAGCGGTCCGCAGTCAACCCAGGATCTCGCCTGGAAACTTGGCATGTCGCCCACCGCGGTGACGTCGCTGCTGTCCATGATGGCCGCCGAAGGTAAGGTGCGTATCACCGGGGCCGAGCTGGCGAGGTAGTTCAGACCAGTAGACAGAAGACTTTCTTCAACGGGCCGTCTGACCGGCCCTCCTCCCTGACCGTCGCATTGCCGTTGGCTGTAGTCGGGCAGTCCTGAGTCGTCCCGCGAGGCTGTGGCACACTGAGAGGGATTGCCTGCCGACGACCCATGTCAGTAGAACGGTCAGAGCTCCTCAAGCAGCTGCGGATCGACCGCGACGAGGCCCCCGCGCGGTCACGCGGACGTCTGCTCGCGGCCGGGGTCGTCGTGCTCGTCCTGGTCGCGGCCGGACTGTGGTTCTACGTGGGCCGGCAGGCGAAGCCGGCGGTGCGGACGGCGGTGGCCCGGGCGGCGAGCCAGGGACCGGGGGCGGGCTCGGTGCTGGATGCCAGCGGCTACGTGACGGCCCGACGTCAGGCCACGGTCTCCGCGAAGATCACCGGCAAGGTCACCGAGGTCACGATCGAAGAGGGCATGCGGGTCAAGGACGGCGAGATCCTGGCCCGGCTCGACGACACCGAGGCCAGCGCCGCGCTCGCGCTGGCCCGCGCTCAGCTCGCCGCGGCGCGCTCGCAACTGGTCGAGATCCGCGCCATGCTGGCCCAGGCCGAGCGCGACTACACCCGACAACAGGAGCTGCTGCGGCGTCAGCTGGTCAGCGAGCAGTCGATGGACGCCGCACTGGCGCAGCGTGACGCGCTCCGCGCCAAGCTCGGCAGCGCGGAGGAAGGGGTCCGCGTGGCGCAGGAGTCCGTGCGCGTCGCCGACGTGCAGATGGACAACACGGTGATCCGCGCGCCGTTCGCGGGCGTGGTGGTGGCCAAGTCGGCGCAGCCCGGCGAGATGATCTCGCCCATCTCCGCGGGCGGCGGGTTCACACGCACAGGCATCGGCACGATCGTCGACATGGACTCGCTCGAGATCCAGGTGGACGTCAACGAGTCGTTCATCAACCTGGTCACCGCCGGGCAACCCGTCGAGGCCACCCTGAACGCCTATCCGGACTGGAAGATCCCCGGCTCGGTCATCGCCATCATCCCCACGGCCGACCGCAGCAAGGCCACCGTGAAGGTGCGCATCGCGCTGGGCTCGAAGGATTCGCGCATCGTGCCCGACATGGGCGTGCGCGTGGCATTCCAGGGCGCCGCCGGGACCAAGCCCACCACGCCCGAGCCGGGCGTGCTGGTGCCGGCCGAGGCGGTGCGGGGCGATGCCGCGTCCGCCGTGGTGTTCGTCGTCGCCGGCGAGAAGGTCGAGCGCCGCAGCGTCACGCTGGGGCGCACGGTAGGCCCCAATCGCCAGGTGCTCAGCGGCGTGCGCGACGGCGAGCGCGTGGTGCTGGCGCCGCCCGAATCGCTCAAGGACGGTGACGCCATCCGGCTGGCCGAGAAGAGCTGATGGGGCCGCCGCCGACCGACGCGCTGATCCAGATTCGCGGCGTCACCAAGACCTACCGGCGTGGCAGCGAGAAGATCGAGGTGCTCCACGGCATCGACCTCGACATTCCCCGCGGGGACTTCGTGGCTCTCATGGGCCCGTCCGGGTCGGGCAAGACCACGCTGCTCAACCTGATCGGCGGCCTCGACAGCCCGAGCGCGGGCACGCTGGTGGTGGACGGCCGGCGCATCGATCGCCTCTCGAGCGGCGAGCTCTCGCGCTGGCGGGCCGCCAACGTCGGGTTCGTGTTCCAGTTCTACAACCTGCTGCCCACGCTGTCGGCCCAGAAGAACGTGGAGCTTCCGCTGCTGCTGACGTCGCTGACCGCGGCCCAGCGCAAGCGGCACGCCGCCATCGCGCTGTCCCTGGTCGGCCTGGAGGATCGCCGCGGGCACCGGCCCAAGGAGCTCTCCGGCGGCCAGGAGCAGCGCGTGGCCATCGCGCGGGCCATCGTGTCCGATCCGACGCTGCTGGTCTGCGACGAGCCGACCGGCGACCTCGACCGCACGACCGCGGCGGAGATCCTGCTGCTGCTGCGCATGCTGAACGAGGAGCACGGCAAGACGATCGTCATGGTCACCCACGACCCCAAGGCGGCCGAGTACGCCAACCACCAGCTGCATCTCGACAAGGGCACGCTGGCCACCGCGTCGCCCGAGCCGTGAGGTCGCCGGCGTGAAGTATCTGCCGCTGCTCTGGGCCGGGCTGTTCCGCAAGAAGACGCGCACGCTGCTCACGCTCGCCTCGATCGTGATCGCCTTCCTGCTCTTCGGCCTGCTGCAAGCGGTGCAGGCCGCGTTCGAGGCCGGCGCCGACGCCGCCGACGCCAAGCGGCTGCTCACCATCTCGCGCTACTCGTTCATCGAGCTCTTGCCCATCGCGCACCTCAAGCAGATCGAGCGGGTGCCGGGCGTGGTGGGCGTCTCCTACGCCGAGTGGTTCGGCGCCAAGTACCAGAACGAGAGCAACGCCTTTCCCGTCTTTGCGGTGGATCCCGAGCGCTATCTGGCGATGTACCCGGAGTTCACCATCGCGCCCGCGCAGCGCGAGGCCTTCGCGCGGACGCGCACCGGCGCGGTGGCCGGCGTGCGCCTCGTCGAGCGCTTCGGCTGGAAGATCGGGCAGACGCTGCCGATCAGCTCGGAGATCCACCCCAAGACCGACGGCGACCTGAACTGGCAGTTCGACCTGGTGGGCGTGCTCGACGCCGAGGACCCGGCCGTCCGCGGCAACACCGACATCGTCCTCATCAACGTCGCCTACTTCGACGAGGCGCGCCAGAACAACCGCGGCAAGACGGGCTGGTACGTCGAGCGCGTCGCGGACTCCAGCCAGGCCAAGGCCATCTCGGCGGCCATCGACGAGCGCTTCGCGAACTCGCCCGACGAGACCAGAACCCAGCCGGAGAAGGAGTTCGCCGTCGGCTTCGCCAAGCAGATCGGTGACATCGGCGCGCTGGTGACGCGCATCCTGATCGCCGTGTTCTTCACCATCCTGATCCTCACCGGCAACACGCTGGCCCAGTCGATCCGCGAGCGCATTCCCGAGCTGGCCATCCTCAAGACGCTGGGCTTCTCGGACGGCAAGGTCACCGCGCTGGTGGTGGCCGAGGCGGTGCTGATGCTGGTCCTCGGCGGCGCGATCGGCATGGCCGCGGCCACCGCGCTGTTGCCGGTCGTCAACGGCGGCACCGGCGGGCGCTTCCCGCCGCTGTTCGTCGGCGCCGAGACGTGGATGTGGGCGCTCGTGCTGGCGCTGTTCGTCGCGCTGGCGGTCGGCCTGCCGCCGGCGTGGCGAGCGCGCCGCCTGCGGATCGTGGACGCGCTGGCGGGGCATCGCTGATGCCCGGCGGGGGTGGCCGATGCGCTGGCTGAACCAGGTCGCGCAGATCACGCTCATCAACCTGCGCAACGTGCCCCAGCGCATGGGTACCTCGCTGGTCGTGGTCATCGGCATTGCCGGCGTGGTCGGGGTGCTGGTCTCGGTCCTGGCCATGGCCGAGGGATTTCGCCACACGCTGGCCAGCACGGGACGCCCCAACCGCGTCATCCTGCTGCGCGCGGGCTCGGACGCGGAGATGTCGAGCGGCATCGGGCGCGATCAGATCCCCTTGATCGCCAGCCTGCCCGCCATCGCGCGCGATGCCAGCGACCGGCCGCTGGCGTCTGCCGAGCTCGTGGTGATGGTGGATCTGCCCCGGCGCGGCCAGACCGATCCCAACAACGTTCCCTTCCGCGGTATCCAGCCCTCGGCGCTGTCGATCCGCGACGAGGTCCGCATCGTGAACGGTCGTCCGTTCGCGCGCGGCGTGCGTGAGGTGATCGTCGGCCGCAAGGCCGCGCAGCAGTTCGAGGGGCTCGAGGTCGGCTCGCGGATCGCGTTCCGCGACAGCGACTGGCAGGTCGTGGGGATCTTCACCAGCGGCGGCGACGTCCACGAGTCCGAGATCTGGGCCGACGTCGAGGTCGCGCAGTCGGCGTTCCGCCGTCTGAGCTTCCAGTCGGTGACCGCGACCCTCGCCGACGGCAGCGACGCGGGCCTCGCCGCGCTGGAGGCCTCCGTGAAGCGCGACCGCCGCTTCTCGCTGGCCATCCTGCGTGAGCCCGCGTACTACGCCAAGCAGGCCGGCGTGCTGTCCCGCCTCATCAGCGTGCTCGGCTACACGGTGGCCGCCTTCATGGCCGTCGGCGCCACCTTCGGCGCGCTCAACTGCATGTACTCGGCGATCGCCAGCCGTCAGGTCGAGATCGCCACGCTCCGCGCGATCGGCTTCGGCGGCGCGCCGGTGGTGGTCTCGGTGATGATCGAAGCGCTGGTGCTGGCACTCCTGGGCGGCGCCGTCGGCGGCACGCTCGCCTACGTCTACTGCGACGGCGCCACGCTCTCCACCCTCAACTTCAACACGTTCTCGCAGGTGGCCTTCGACTTCCGCGTGACGCCGCGCCTGCTCGCCCAGGGCTTCGTGTGGGCCTTGCTCATCGGCGCCGTCGGTGGCCTGCTGCCGGCGGTGCAGGCGGCGCGCTTGCCGGTGACGGTTGCGCTGCGAACGTCGTGACTTCCGAACAGGAGGACATCCATGTCCGTACCACTATCGGCCGAGGCCAAGGCCCTCATCGACCGCCCGAACTTCGCGCATCTCGCCACCCTGATGCCCGACGGCTCACCGCAGAGCGTGCCCGTCTGGGTGGGGCGCGAGGGCGACCGCCTCGTGGTGTGCACGAGTGAAGGATCGCTGAAGGGGCGCAACACCCGCCGCGACGCCCGGGTTGCGCTGTCCATCGTGGACTTCCACAACCCCTACGAAGAGGTGCAGCTCCGCGGCCGCGTCGTGGAGCGGCGTCCCGATCCGGACCTCAAGGTCATGGACCCCATCTCGCACAAGTACATCGGCAAGCCGTTCCCGATGCGCAGCTACGAGGGCCGCGTGGCGCTGGTGATCGAGCTCGACAAGGTGCGGTACACCAAGCTGCCGTTCGAGCACACGCCGCCGCGGCCGTAGGGGGCTCAGGCCAGCGTCAGCGTCTGCTCCGGCCGCACCAGCACCAGCGGCTTGACCGCGTCCACCCAGTCCTCGCCCGCTGCCAGCGCGATGGAGGCCGAGCGTACCAGGAACGAGCGCGGATCCCGGCCGGGCGGCGGCGTCCCCCCCTCACGCAGCGCGCGCGCCGCTGCCATGAGGCGCCGGCGCACCTGGATGATCGCCGTGTCGCTCGTGCCCAGCCGCTCGATGCCACGATCGACGATCGGTCCCTGGCTCTCCTGGATGGCCTGATCCTGCACGCCGAAGCCCGGGATGCCGCAGAACATCCGGGTGCGGTGTGCGTCCCAGTCCATGAAGTAGTCGTTGTCGCGGTTGGCCGCGGTGCGGATGTCGCCGTAGGGCTCCGAGGTCGCCGGGGCGAAGTCGCACACGTGGGCGCCCTTGCCCTCGATGTGCAGCGCGATCTCTTCCCGGGTGAGCGGCCGGTCGAGGTGCCAGGTCACCATCCAGTTGACGACGTGGGTGTCGTCCATCGGCACCCAGATGTGGGACTGCACGACCTTCTCGCCGATGCCCACCGGCGGCATCGTGTAGAACGGCAGCAGGAACTGCGTGACCCGCCAGTACCAGCTGCCGTCGGGCTGCGTGCGGCGGGCGCCGATGAGGCTTCCGTAGTCGGTGTCGATCACGTCGAAGCGCGGCGCGCGGTCGCCGGTCTGCACGGCGGCGCCCACGCCGAAGCTCACGCGATCCATGTCCTCGGTGATGTCACGCGCGGCGTGATCGAGCGGCGCGTGCAGGAACGAGATGTGGCTGGAGTCGATGCCGCCCTCCATCGCCTGGAACCAGTTGCAGTCCTGGATGCGCTTGGAGGCGAACACGTGATCCGCCGGGAGCAGCGTCCACTCCAGATCGGGTAGCGGCGGCGGGTCGGCCGGGCCCATGCAGGCCCACACCACGCCGCCGCGCTCGGTGCAGGGATAGGCGGGCGTCGTGACCTTGGCGGCGAAGCTGGACTCCGCGGGCTCGCTCGGCATCTCCATGCAGCGGCCGTCGTGACCGAATTTCCAGCCGTGATAGACGCACCGCATGCCGGCCTCTTCGACCCGGCCGAAGTAGAGCGAGGCGCTCCGGTGCGGACAGAACTCGGCAATGAGCCCGGGCCGGCCGCTCGGGGTCCGGTAGGCGATGAGGCGCTCGCCCAGGAGCTTCACCCGCTTGACCCGCCCACCCGGCGTCAGCTCGCTGGACAGCACGACCGGGGTCCAGTAGCGACGGAGCAGATCGCCCATCGCCGTCCCGGGTCCGGTCAGCGTCAGCAGCTCGTTGTCTTCCCGATTCAGCATGGCTGGCTCCTCCCTGCCAGGCGAGAGCGTACACCGGCGACGGCGGACGGTGCAGGTGGTCAGAAACGAGCCGGACGCGAATCGACCGCCGGCGCCTGGGCCGACCCCACGAAGACTGTAGCGACGGTCACTTGGCGGGCACCTCGAACCTGGTACTCCGATTGCCTTGTAACAGGGACATGCGCAAAACAGTCCTTCGCTACCTCCGGTACCTCACGATGTTCGCGGGCGCCGTGACGACGGTGGGAGTGGGCATGATGTTCGCCCCGCTCGTCCGGCCGGTGAACCCCGACGCCTCCGTGACGTTCGAGAACGGGCGGCTCGTCGGCCACACCACGGGGTACGTGCGCGACGTCGACCCGCGGACGGGCACCCTGCGCGTCAGCTCGAGCCTGCTCGGCTTCGGCGCGGTGCCGGTGACGGTGAGCGAGGACACGCTGATCCAGATTCGCGACAAGCGCGGCACCTTCGAGAACCTCAACCAGTACATGCCGGTGCACGTGGTCTACGAGATTCGCGACACCATGCGGCTGGCGACGTCCATCGAGCTGCTCGAGGCCGCCGGCACCGCACACGCCAGCACCCTGGACACGGCCGCGCGACCGAGCGAGTCGGCGGCGGCCTATGCATACTGGGTCGAGGCGGGTGTCTTCTCCGAGGCGGATTCGGCGGATGCGCTCGTGGCGCGACTGCTCCAGCAGAAGTACACCGTGTCGCTCGACACGGTTGCCGCCCAGCCCGGGCAGCCGCGCTTGCTGCGCGTGCAGGTCGGTCCCTTCCCGAACGAGGCCTCAGCAATCGCCGCGCAGCATCGCCTGGAAGCCCACAGCCTGCAGGCCTCGGCTCGGTAGAAGTCTGTCGGAGTATCGAGGGGCGCCACGGCTTTGCCGGGGCGTCCCGAGCCGCCCTGGGGGGCTTGGGGGGGCCCCCCATGAAACTAGCCGGCCGCCCGCGGCGCCGGCGCCGGAACCGGCGCGGCCATCGGGATGCGACCCGGCAGCATCGAGACGAAGAGCGTGGTCAACGCCGAGATCAGCGCCATCACCGTGAGCAGCGTCGTGAACCCGGCGGCCTTCACGGTCGGTCCCAGCACGTAGACGGCCAGCGAGCTCACCCCGAACGACACCGCCAGCCGCATCCCCGACACCCGCGAGCGATTCCGATCGTCCACGTACTGCACGATCATGGCGTCCACGAAGGGGATCGCGCCGAACACGAAGATCATGAACAGGAGCACGGTGACGTAGAGCGCCCAGCCGCTGGTCTGCGCCGCGATCGCGAACAGTGGCACCTGGCAGGCCACGATGGGCAGGTAGATCCACTTGAGCGGATACCGGTCGATGAGCTTGCCCACCACGAGCTGCGCGAACGACGCGATCGTATAGACCAGGGCGAGCAGGATCCCGATCCGCGCAGGATCGTCCACCAGCCCGCTCAGCCGTTCGGCCAGCAGCCGGCCGTTGCCGTTGGTGGTGAAGTTGAAGATCAGGCTGCTGGAGATGGCGGCCAGCGTCATCACCAGGAGAATGCGCGCCATCAGCGCGCGCGGCAGGTCCACCTGCTTCTTCGCTCGCTTGGCCGGCGCCATCTCCTCGCGCGGCGCGACGAGGGCGAAGACCAGGCCGCACACCAGGGCGAGGATGCCCGGCACCGCAAAGGCCGTGCGCCAGCCGGCGTACTTGACCAGCAGGCCGGTCAGGATCGCCGCGCCCGCGATGCCCAGGTTGCCGGCCAGGCCGTTGACGCCGATCGTGAACCCGGGATTCTTCGACTGCTGCACCAGCATGGGGATGCCGACGGGATGGTAGATGGAGGCGAACACGCCCATCAGCGTGAGCGCGGCCGCCAGCGACCACACGCCGCCGGTCAGCGCGATCAGCATCGCGGCCACACCCATGCCCAGGAAGAACACGATCATCATGGCCCGCCGGCCCCACAGGTCGCCCAGACGTCCGGCCGGCAGCGAGCCGAGGCCGAACATGACGAAGGCCCCGGCCGTGTAGGGCATCAGATCCGTCCACACCATCCGCCAGTCGGCGGCGATGGCCGCGACCGCGGTGGCGAAGATCAGCAGGAAGAGGTGATCCAGAGCGTGGCCGACGTTGAGCAACAAGGCCGTCGGCGTTCCAAGCGACGTGCGGGGCGAGTTGTCCATGATGGGCCACCGTAGCCCACCGGATTCCCCCCTGTCAAACCAGGGGCTTGCCGGTGGTGGCCGGGACGAGATGACCGAGCGCAATCGGTGGGCGGACGAGGCGCGCACGCAGACCGCGCGCGGCTACACGCTCTACGCCGAGTGGCGCGAAGCCCAGTTCTCCTTCACGTCGCGCCTGCCCGGCGAGCCCGCCGCCGGCGTGAACGACATCCACTACACGCCCGGCGCGCCGCGCTCCCTCCTCGGCAGCGTGGCCCGGCACTTCTAGCCGCCGGCCGCCGCCGATCCCCGACCCCCCTCAGCCGGAACTACGCCCGCGTGCCGCCGCCCTGAGCGCGGGACCGGCATGGGGTGGGCCCGCTAGAACCCGTTCCCGCCACCCATTACCGCGCGCCCCGCCCGAGGTGGAGCCCAGCCACGGCCGGTCCGAATCGGTCTCCAACCTCGTGGTTCCAGCGGGCCCACCCCATGCCGGTCCCGCGCTCACGGCGGCGGCACGCGCCGCGACGTACGAACCTCGACGCCGGCCCAGCGCTCGAAGAGCGCGGTCACGGCGGCCATGTCTTGCCCGTCGAGCCCGGCGGCCGCGGCGGCCTCGTACACCTGACGGACGACGGCCGTCGTCAGCATCGGCACGCCCAGGCTCTCGGCCAGGCGCGCGGCGAGTCCCAGGTCCTTGCGCGAGAGCGCGATGCTGAAGCGCGGGGCGAAGTCGCCGGCCAGCACGTAGGGGAAGCGCTTGAGGAAGTGATGCGAGCGGCCGCCGCTGGTCGAGAGGATCTCGAACAGCCGCTGCGGGTCCATGCCGGCCTTGACGCCGAGCACCATCGCCTCGGCCGCCACGGCCACGTTGCCCATGGTCATCACGTTGTTGACGATCTTCACCACCTGCGCGGTGCCGAGCGGGCCGACGTGATGGATCTCGCTGCCGAGCGTGGCCAGCAGCGGGCGGCAGCGCTCCAGGACCGAGGCCTCGCCGCCGACCAGGAAGACCAGCTTGCCGCTGCCGGCCTCGACGGGCCCGCCGCTCACCGGCGCA